>Ga0209040_10003649_pt1 | contig 11767 bp, 20 predicted proteins | sample BogFormECP12_OM3_FD_188240 | JGI IMG/M metagenome (GOLD analysis project Ga0209040, IMG submission 188240) | Bog forest soil microbial communities from Calvert Island, British Columbia, Canada - ECP12_OM3 (SPAdes) (version 2) | ecosystem: Environmental > Aquatic > Freshwater > Wetlands > Bog ... | reverse complement strand
TAGGGAGAGAAAAGCGGGGCGCAGAGTCTCTATAGAGACGATAGGCGAGCCGAAGACTTGTTCAGATGATCGGTTGCATTCGATCATAGGCGAGTCGCTGACGCCCCGCCTCGACCGGAGAAAATCAGTAGGAGAAGACGGTTACAAGCCAAACTATGGAGAAGAGGATGAACAACACGAAGTGCGCCCACTGTGCAACAATCACTTCGTCATCATCACGCTTGAACTCAGTGATAGTCCAAGTCTTCTTCCGGGCCCAGAACGGACCCTCCTTACCGGTTAGGATTCGCCTGGGCAAACATAGCCGGCGGTATGACCAAAGTATGATCGGTAGGAAGACGATCATCTCGATCCCACCGTAGATGAAGTGCATGATCATGTTTACCGCGGCGACAGCCTGGTCTCCCATTACCTTCCAGGCGACGATGAACATGGTGAACTTGCCTACCGGTGTGACAGCGAACTCATTCGAGCGGGTGGTCAGGGAACCCAGGGCCTGATCAAATGCTTGGCCGAGTTCCTTGCCGATTCCGACCCAGCCGTGCGCCTTTTCCAGCGTTTGATCGGCTTGCTGTAACTTCAGCGTCTGCTTTTGCTGTTCGGTGAGCTGGCTTTCGGGGATGCTTACTGTCTTCTCCTGCTCTTGCGCGAACGCCAGGCAGGTGACCATTAGGATCATCAAGCTTAGTACCAAGGACCGTTTCACGTTTGATCTCCTGTTTCTTGCGATATAGAACTTCGTATGGACCCGGGCCGTCGAAGACTTGGATGTCCATCTTGTCGTAGGTATCACCTGGATCCCACACCGTTGTGCTGGCGTATCCAGACGTGGACTTCCAACCACGGGCTTTGGCGCCTTCGACGAACTGATCTTCCGGGTTCATGTTATCCTTTGATGGTCTTCACCGGACCGGTGATGTCCAAACAGAACTGGCATGCAGCTTCCACTGCGCGCGCTGTAGTAGCACCAGCGAACAGTGCGCCTAATGCATGATGCCGCCCGCTGCCGATCGCATCGTAATCCTGAATGGATTCAATGACCTGCATGCTCTTCGTGTACACGCGGAAGATCCTGTCCTTGGGAGCCACAAGAAGGACTGAGCGATTGAACTGGTCGATATCTTCGGCCGAGGATTCATTCTTGGCCTTTATCAGGAAGGGTACGAGATAGTTGTGCATCCAGGTGCGCATGGAAGTGCTGAGCACTTCGGTAGGGCTCGGCCATCCAGAGGTGAACTCCAGGATCTGCGCAGGTCTCCACTCGCCTACTGAGCCTATCATTAAGTCGGCCGCTGGTATGAATACCTTGGGAGTGACAGTGGCCAATCGTTCCTTCTCTCCAGTATTGATGGCGCCGGCGTCATAAGACATCTCTGCTTTGCCATCAACTATGCGAGCCGCTACAACGCTCATACTTCTCCTCCACCTTTGATCTCACCGCGGGAGAGTCTCGTCTTGACCATAGAGATAGGATTGTGGTCACGATCTCTAATAGCAGGCGCTTCACCCGGGGTTTCGGTGGGAAGTCCTTTCCCAGCCTCACCCTTGTCGGACCAGAAGCTACCTCGAACGAAGTAAGGCGATCGAGTCTTGAAGACATAGCCCTCGTCAGGAGCCTTCACGAACAATGTCTTGATAGGTGGGAACTCCTTGAATACCTGGAGTGCCTTCTCAGCCAGCGTCTTGTCAATGTCAGCTAAATCTCGTGGCGCCAGAGCAGACCGGATAGAACCAGGCTCACCAATCAGTTCCGCCAGTATCTTGGGATCGATCTTATCAATGGAGAAGTTACGGTGGACCGAACCGAAGGTTTCAATCAGGTCGGCCGCTTCTTTCGGGCTCAGCTTGACTTCGATGGAGTCATGAGCAGTGAGCATGGGTAGGCTATACTCAGCAATCTCGCCATCTACTGATTGGGCATATTCACCAACCTCTGGCACTCCCGACTCGATCCGATCCATCCGGTTACGCGCCTTGTTCATCGCAACTTCATGGTTTGTACGGTGCGGGGCGTAACCATAGAAGTTCAGCTCTCGGCGTAGAGCTAACTTGTTATATACATAGGTGCTTAGAGCACTCATGTACGCTCGCTCTTTCTCATTCTCGGGCTCGATCAGGTTACGCCGTAGCTTGGCCCACCGGCCGTCTTTGAGATTCTTAAGAGCGATCTCCAGGATGGCGGCGATATCACCGTCCGCCAACCTGGAAGCTTCCGCTCGCATTTCCGGCAATGCGTCCATTAGTCACCTTGACCGGCAAGCTCGAACAGCTTGTCGAAGTTGTGTTCGCGAATCGCACGATTGAAGGCTCCGTGAAGCTTGGCGAGCTTCTCACTCGTCTCCTTGTACTTCTTCGCGTCTTCGGGTTGATACACGGGCTCTCCCGCAGGCTCGCCCTTAAGGGTCACGCCGAGATGCTTCGGCTTGATCTTCTTGAGGTCTGACTCGAGCGTCTGGATCTTGCCCATGACTTTGGTCGTGGCTTCCGCGCGCTTGGCGACTTCATCCTTGCGCAGACCAGCAACGATGATGTCCTTAACTTCGTTGCCCACGGTTGAGAGACTGCTCTTCACCAGGTCACGGATCTCATACATCGCATGGGGAGCAGGTTCGGCTGTCGCTTGAGGCGCAGCGGGAGCAGCTTCCGTTGTAGCCGGAACTGCGGGTGATCCAGCATTCTCAGCTGGGGTGGACGGCGTTCCTGGAGTTTCCAAGGTGTTCCTCCTAGATTGTCATGAATGCAGTGGTTTGCGCCTCGCGGCGGAAAGCTGTGGCCTTCTTGGCGTTGACCGGCAAGTCATCTTCCAGAAGGGTGGTACAGACCTGGGTGATAGTCCAATCCTCGGTCCGCCGACCAGAATGCTTAGCTCCCTCTTCATCGGCAGCAGTATTCCAGTTGATGTAACGAGTAATCCTCTCACCCACTTTAGCGCGTCCCGAGGGAACAGGAAGCCACCAAACTTCTCGCTCCCTGCCCCCTGGGGATGTAATCTCAACCTGCGTGAAATGCACGGTGCCTCCTACTTACGTTTGGCGCCGGACTTCTTGGCGGTCTTCTTGGCTTCCTTCATGGTCAGCTTGAGCGCACGCAGCTCTTCGTCGGCCTGACACAGGCGGGCGACCTCTTTGTGAGTCTCCTCTTCGATGAGTCCGAAGGTTCCAAGTCCCATTTTGACCTGGTCGATGAATCGACTCTGCTTAGCGCTCAGATCTCGGATGCCAGCTCCGATGATCTTCAGTTCGTCGATCTGGCCTTGGACTCGGTCGAACGTATCGGCGAAGCTCTTCTCTCGAGCGATGAGATCTTCTTCATGCACGATGACGAAACGAGTGGCCGGCTCGCCGAATACAATCAGCTCGTCAACCTTCCTAGCCAGATCCTGGAAAGTGTTGCCGGTATTGCCGTGGGAGAACGTTCCACCGTACTCCTTAAGCGTTTCACCCTTGTCATAGGTAGCAACGACGAGGGCACGAAGTTCGTGGAAGCCTAAGATCAGGCTGCGAACTTGCTTTTCCTGAGAGAGACGCTGCAACAGAGCGTCTACAAGAGAGCTGCTCATAAGTCTCCTAGAATCTGTACATCACTGTGAAGTCGGCCGTTGCCATCGCATGTCGGCTCGAGTCCTGCTGTTGCGTCAGCGGGAGGTTAGAGGGCTCCGTGATAGTTGTGTGAAACTCGTAGATGCCCAACGTCTCACGGAAGAACCAATGCTTCTTGGCAAGCGACGGAGAAGGGAACATGACTGTAAGCTCAGGTCCTTGCACTCCATTACCGCATCCGCTGCAAACAGACGGAGGGCTGGTCGAGGACGCCGGATAGGCTACCGACTCATGGAAAGGAGGGAACACATAGTTCACCTGCCCACGCATGCTGAAGTTGCTGCGAAGCCAATCATGGCCGGCTACTGCCTGAACACGGAAATCCCCGCTCCTAACGGACTGGAACAGATTCGTGCCCTTAGTGTAGTTTGAGGTGACCAGCTGGCTCCATCGTGGGCCGAAGCCGTAGTACGTGTTAGTACCGGGCCGGTAAGCCAGGAACGCATTGGCATAGTCATCGTGGCCCTTGATGTTGTTCAGCGTGCCATCGTTCGTCTTCTTGCCGTTGTCGATCGCGATGAAGATGTCGGAGACCAGGTGCTTGTAATCTTCGTAGACACCAGCTTGACCACGGAACGCAAAGGGCGAGTAGCCATTCGGCATCAACGATCCACCGATAGCGACGTAGGGTTGAGGCACGTAGGAAGGCAACACGTTTTGCGCGTGAGCCGACTGCCATAGGTTCATGAAGATCAACAGGCCACAGAAGAAGGCCCAGGGGAAGGCGGGTTTGTTAAGCAGCTTCATTGCTTGATCCTTGTCTTCGAGATTCGTACCAAAGTGCCAACTCGACGCGGTTCCAAAGACCTAGCTTGTCGTAGATGACACGGAGATAGTTCTTGATAACGTGTTCGGTTGTTCCGAGTTGTTCGGCGACTTCTCGGTTCTTGAGTCCGGCCGCAACGAGTTCAATAACTCGGCGTTCCTTTGAACTTGGGACTCGAGTGCCGTATCGGGACACGAGAGGAGTGATGACGTGACTTGCGACTCCTGCTGGCATTGAAGTCTCCTGTAGAGAAGCGTGGCGAGCTTCACTCGCTTGATCCCATCAGTAATATGGAATCTGAGAAACAGACGGTTGAAATGCGCCTTGACTGTACGCCGTGCCATCTTAAGCTGACTGGCGATTTCGGCATTATCACAGCCTTGTAGCAGCAGATCAACGATCTGCTGTTCCCGCGGTCCCAACCTTATCTTTTCCATCGCATGATTCCTTAAGCGAGAGGGGCCGGTTTCCCAGCCCCTCTTTGGGGGGAGGACTACTTCGTCCCTGGGTTGACGGTTGCAACCAGACTGCCGGGGGCAGATCCGGTAAGGACAACTGCGGTCAAACCATCAGGTGCCGAAGGTCTTGGCCCGTCAGGTCCAAAGCTGGGTCGAACCACTGCGACCATCTTATCCTTCATTCCGGGCATCTGGTTCTTTCCATTCTCCACGGGAGGATTCAGCGTTGGAGGGTTCAGGTTCGGTATTGCCGCGGTGGCGTCATTGGAATATGCGCTTTCCGTGTTGGTGCCGAACTTCTCAGACACTGCGTAGTGATACGTAGTGCCACGATTGGTTGCCGTCAGAGACGAGTCCAGGTAGCCGGTGCAAACGCCGGCGACGCAGCCTGTGAATCCGAGGGTAGAAGTATCCGAGCATGCCAGTGCAGGCTTGGTGTACGTGTTGGCTACGGTTCCCTTATAGACACAAATGCCGGTACCAGCCGGCGAAGTGGTCGTCGAAGGAACCCAGCTGAGGGTGACCGATGGATTGGTTGGTCCATTCTGTGCGCACGAGAAACTACACGTGGCAAACACAAAGATGAACATGCAAACGCCAGATAGCGCGCGTGAGAGCAAGCGATTCATTGAACTACTCCTCACAAGGATTTACTTCTACATCTAATACCGGTGGGCTCCCACTTCAGTGACCCATGGATCACCATGGGAGCCCTACTGGCCATCACGAGTCCGCTTACGCGAGTCCCTCGTGCCCTGGCCAATCTAAACTTGATGGCGGTCGCTGGTCACCGCTGATCAGCGCTCCTTCTTCCGTTTCGGCCGGTTGCCCAACCGACGTGAAGTACTTGTCATCCCACAACCCTGCTCCACAGGGACAACAGGGGACTATTGTTTCGGATTCCCGCCAGAAGGCACGCCTATGGATGGGGCGGTGCTCCCTGCTTGTTGACCAATGCTGCTGTCGGATAGTAGACGCTAAGATCGCCAGTGTTCCGTCCGCTCTTCGTGGAGACGCATGCAACGCTGAACTGTACGTCCGCTGTTGGGCAGTGCATCAGACTGCCCTCTTGCGTACAAATACCCCAGTTATTCACGATGAAGTGGTTCATGCACTTCACTGGAATGTAGCTGCCAGTAGATGCCACGGCAACCAGTTTCAGAGCGATGGACAGGAATGCCGCGGCGATTAGGATCTTCCGATCTCTAGTCATCGCCTTGCTCCGGACTTGGGAGGATCGGCAGCTGTCTGTCCACGTTAGACTGACAGACGGTGTAGGTGAAGCCTTTAGCGGTTCGGACGGTGGACTTGATCAGTTCGGGACGTACCGGTGGTTCAACTGGCTGCTTCCAGCGATAGTTCCCAGGCGTCAGCGGCGGGCGGCGTGCCATGGTGCACCTTCATTTCATCTTGAATGATTTGATAAAGCCGCCGGGCATTTCTGAAGGCACGTCCTTGGCGTGAGCGTAATCACAAGCGTAGGCTACCATGTACACACGGTCAACGTTGGCCGTGATCAAAACCATGGTCATGATGGAAGAATCTTGGTCCAGTGGCACCAAAGCTACACCACCAATAGCTGGGTGACCAAACCTCTTGGAGTCATCGTATGGCCCACCAAGCAGCTTGGTTCCATTCTGGAACTCATCCCAATGCTCATTGACAGCTGCCTGCTCGTCGATCTTGACTGGAGAGACGCGCTCGATGACTGTCCACACACCTTTGTGTTCATCGTCAAGCAAAGAGTAGGTGTTCTCCGTAACGTCCACTCCCTTGACTTTGAAGTGGTCAGTCTCAAGCTTTGGTGCCTTCGGAAAGTCGACTGAGAACTTACCGTTGGGAGAGTTGTAGGGAGAAGAATATGGTGCAGATGGTCCAGGCGCTTGGGACAATGCCGCCACAGCCAGCATGACCACAAGTACAGCAGCTGACAGTCTTGTGAGTATCAAGGGTTACACCTCGTAGGTCACTGAAGATGACCCAGGCTCGGGCGTTGGCTCAGGCGGCGCGGGAGGCGTCGGTTCGACGATTATGACGGGTGGGCACATGTTATCGTGAGCGCTCTCGGCGCCAATCAGTATACGCGTCGGCCGGAATGCCAAGAGCAATCCTAATACCAACGCGCTAACGAGGATCCAGAGTACTAACGACATGGTACACCTCAGAAGAGAGTAGTTTCACACACTGCCTTATGCGTGTCGTTCGTCGTATCACCAGTCGCTATGACCTTCGATTCCACCCTGGTCACTTCAACTTGTGATACCTCGATCCCAACTTCTGGCTGCTGGGACGCGCGATACGCCATCTCAAGATCTTCCTTCGAGACGCGAGTATTGAAGCCGAAGTCCTTACGCTTGATCTTGGCCATTAGGACTGTACTACCAGTCCTGTAATGCCATACGATTCCTTCGCCCTCGTAGGTCTCCATGAACTTCTTCAGTCCATCGAACTTACGTGGTACGTGCTTCACCACGTCGGCGCCATGGAGCAATAGAACATGGCTCTTGAAACCCTCAGGGTTCCGATGGATCTGTGGACCACACAACTCATAGGTACCATCTGGTACCGCGGGAAGTCCCGGCTCCTTAGGGGCAGGGGCGTAGGGGTTGACCACTATTGGAGCCTTCTTATTGTTGAAGGCGATCTTTGCCAGATCTTGGCGGAGCCAACCCCACGCCTCTTGCAGTGCCCGCTCATCGGTCCCTTTGGGGGCTGTGAGAAAAGACTCGGGCACCGGAACCCAACCGGGCAGGGAAGCTTGAGGTCGCTTCGGGTCGGGATCCTGACTTCGTACAAATCCTAACGGCATGGGCTTGCCTGGATACCACTCAGTGCGGCGCCATACCTTGTCGCCCTCCACCTTGATGGCCACGCCGTCGTACTTCCGGCTAGGAGTTCCCTTACCATCAAATACCCAGGCTACGTACTTGTTCTGGTCACTGGACACCATGCTAGTAGCATGGTCCCACTTGAAGATGGTAGGGATGTTGCGCATAGAAGCTCCTAAGAGAATAGCTTGATCAGCCAGGCGAATGCCCTGAAAGGCCATGGTGTAGTAGGAACGACAGGCGCCGGCCCGCCTTCATGGATACAGCCGAATACGACTGGATTGGGTTCGCACGCTGGGCATACAGGAATGGTGGGATTCGTACACTCACCATAGCCAGCGCAGTTCGTCCAACCATCCTCATGAATGGACATGTAAGCCCGGCGCCACTCGATCGGAGTGCCACAGGTAATACATGCGTAGAGAGGATTAGAATCCTCGGTTGGCGCTGTGGCGCCATCAACTCCCACTTGAACGGCGTGCGTAGCTAGCCACTCTTCTACCAAAGCGTTGAAGAGATCTCCAGAAACCCTCTTCGGTGCGTCCACTATAGTCCTCCTCATCATCATCGTCAGACTTCTTCTTCTTAGGTGGGACAATCTCAATGATTGTCTCTCCACCGTCAGGAGTAACGACTGTGATACCATCAGCCGGAGCGAAGCCGGGCGGGCCCTTCTTACGAGCCTGAATGATCCAGGCCTGAGCGTACATGTCTTTCAGGCCCTGCTGGTTAAACGGGTGATACTCCGTGCACTCGCTACTTTGAATGGTACCTGATTGCCTTCGCCGAGGCTATTCTCAAACTTGTAGCTATGGCAATAAATCTGGTCTTCCAAGTTCTGCCCAATGCGGCGTGCCATGTTACCGCAGGACAAACACAAGGACTTACCTGACCGAGGAGTATTACCATCGAGGATCTTGAAGTGAAGCCCCATGGCAGCTCCTAATAACGATGTTGGATCTTGCGTTCTGGCCCGCCATCGTCGCCTTTTGCCCGGACGACTCTCTTGGCCTTGGTCAGTTCCAGCTGATTCTCATCAAAGCTGATGGCCTCAGGCAGAGTCATCTCTTTCATGTTGGCCTTCGGTTGAACTCCGTAGCGGATACATCCACTGATGAACTCAGTCCTGGATGTAATAACGCCTTTGTATCCGCTTACTATGTCTTTCACTTCATCGCCGAGGTTAAGCATAAAGCTCCTATTCGTAGTAGGTCCAGTCGAAATGTAGGCCCAGCGGTTCATTGAACCAGGCAGCTTTGCCGCCGGCCTTCTTGATATCTGCCTCTTTGATGCCAGCTCTGTCGAATAGAACCCTGAGGGCTCGAGTGAATCCCCACAGTCCTTTGGGATCTACTGGGACATAGCGCTCAGTCAGGCCAGCGTCGTGCAGCTGTGTTAGATCCCCAGTACTCAAGGGATCCTCAACCCAGTAGAAGTCGTGATTCTGGCCGGCCGTCAGAACAAACGGCGCCTTATCCGTCTCATCAACTGCGCGCCACTCGGCATACTGAAACTTCTTCATCATCATCTGAGCGTAAAGCCCATCGAAGGTCTTGACAAGATCTTCTTCTGTACGATGAGTCAGCCAGTAGCACTCGAACAGTTTTCCCAGGACCGAGAGTTGGGTCACAACTCCTGGGCGCAGATCAAAGCCGGATCCGACGAAACACTCGGAAATCAAAGTGTCATCCACATCGACGTAAAGACGCGGTTTATCAAGCATACGTATGTTCCTCCACCTGGTCGAATAGACCAGACCTAATGCCCACCTGCATAACAGGTGGTGACGAAAGGAGTCGTGTGTAGATTAGACTTTTCATCAACAGAGGATGTTAAGATCCGACTCACCAACCAACCGCGGAGCGATCGCGACGCAAGCTTATACGCAGAGCTTCAACCTTAACTGAGAAGTCAAGCGGGCCAAAGCTAAGTTCTATCCGTACTAGACAGATCATCCATTTCGGTCAGCCCCTGATCTTCGGGTACGTTACACGAGTTAGATGTAGCGCTCATAGCCTGCACTATGGCGCTCCTTGCTGGGCTCACGTGTAGAAGCCCTTAGGGTCACCGGTCCTACCGACCGGACACCTGTATTTCTACAGGCTTGGAAACTACCGTACCAAACGGAAACCTTGTCCGTTATAGTTCCAGTATGGTACCTGGGATACGATAGTTACCAAGCCCGTAGGCTTGGGCCTTTCCTGAGGTTACTGCACCAACCACAACTCTGTTGTACGAGTACCTTTGGTGCCCGTAGTTACTGTAATACGGCTCGAGTCGACGCCGCCGGCTTCCAGGTACTTCTTTGCATTGCTCGCACGCGATGCTGCTACAACCTCGTTCTCGGAGACGTTTCTGTTGCCAACGAGTTTGATAGACAGCTTTGGATCATCCTTCAGCCTGGCAACCGCGCTGTCCAGCATGTCTTTGCACACACTGGTAACGTGGTCTGGCTTGCCAGGTACTGAACACTGCATCGCTCCCTCGAACGTGCATTCGCCCACGAGCTCTGGTTCTGGCACTTTGCTCACAGCAGCCGGAACCTCGGCTACTGGAGCTGGTGAGGGTTTACATCCACCACCGGCACGGCAGCTACAACAGGATCCTTCGCTGTCTCCTTGATGATTGAGACGGCCGGCGTAGCATCCTGGTACATGCAATCTTCCATGGTCACCTTGGCCTTCTTAGCCCACTTGGTAGTAACCATAACGTCGCAGTACGCCTTGCGCGCGCCACTGATAGCGAACGAACGCGCAACTTCCAACTGTTGGCAGGTCTCATCGACCTTGCCACCGCCAACACTGACGCCAAGGTTCGGCCCTTGCACACCGGCTCCGTAGCCCTTGAAGCATGGCGCCGTAGGCAATGCCGTTGGAGCGTAGGCCTGAGACACAGGGATCTTGGCCGCCTGATACGAAGAGCTTATGTTCGTATCATTCGCACCGTTGCCGTTCCCATTGCCATTGTTACTGGCTGCCGACGTCGAACTCGAAGACGACGTGTTAGTATTCGTCGACGTGTTCGATTGGGTCTGTCCTTGCTGCTGACCCTGTTGCTGGCCTTGCGTAGCGATCGCTGTGCCTCCCTGCCCTCCCTGACCACCTTGTCCACCCATGCCGATGCCAACGCCCACTCCAACGCCTGTGCCACCCTTGGCGACGTTGTTGTTATTGTTCGTGTTGTTGTTCGTGTTCGAGCTACCACCGCTGCTCGGATCCTGACACTGGAACGTCTGGCCATTCTCGGTTACTACCGATCCTATGCCAGAGGATGATGTACCATGCGTGCCCGAGGGAACTGATACCCAGTTGCCTGGACAAGCCGGCCAGGCGAACGACATGCTCGCCGCCAATAGGACGAATGCTGCTACTGATAGACTACGAAGTGACTTCATTGCTGACCTCGTGTTTGGGATTGAGCAATCAGCGGGGGAGGGCTTTACTCGGCGAGCAGATAGTCCGTCTTGACTGTAACACTTTCGCCTGACCGCGATAGTGCTACCTCACACTCAATCAGATCCAGCTTCTCGTGGAAGCTGGCCAGACGGGGTGAAGCTTCGTCATCGACGATCTTGAAATACCCTTTGGATCTCCACGCAGGCATGTGAGTGCGAGAGATCTTCTCAGGTATAGTTCGGTACGAGATGTCCCGGCTAGACAATGCAGCTGGTGCACCCGGGACTCGAGGCACGAACAGAAGGCGAATGTACTTTCCCCAAGCAGGGTTGGCACCTACACCTTTCAGTTTGTATCGCGCGAGAGAGCCAGCGAAGTACATGGAGAGTTTGGTGTTCTTCATGAACTCGCTCAGCCCTGGTTCCTGGGTCTCATACCGAGCCCAGTAGTACTCACGCTGCTCCTGTGGGATCTCGCCTTGCCAGCCTAACTCCAATAGTTTCTTGTAGTTAGCCGACTGTGGCCGAAAGCCAAGAGCTGTGCTCTCGACCAGGAAATCGAACATCGGGCCCTGGATTTCGTCGGCTACACGGAAGTAGTCAGCGATGCTCATCAGTGTACTCTCACGAGTAGCATTGATGAAACCTAGGTTCAGCACGCGCACCAGGCGTTGGAAGTCGGAGCAATACTTCTCGATCGCTCGATCTCCATCTATGCCTTC
>Ga0209040_10003646_pt1 | contig 11775 bp, 13 predicted proteins | sample BogFormECP12_OM3_FD_188240 | JGI IMG/M metagenome (GOLD analysis project Ga0209040, IMG submission 188240) | Bog forest soil microbial communities from Calvert Island, British Columbia, Canada - ECP12_OM3 (SPAdes) (version 2) | ecosystem: Environmental > Aquatic > Freshwater > Wetlands > Bog ... | reverse complement strand
CGCTGATCGCCGTCTACCGCAGCATGCTCCGCTCCTAGTGCACCTCTCCGCCGCTGCTGCGCTACCTGCCGGAACCCCGGCTGCGGAAACAGATCACCCAAGTCACCAACCGGAACGAGGCCTTGCTGCCGAAGCGCGCGGTCAGCTCCGGGCGTCCGGGCGTGGTGTGCCAGCAGGCCAGCCGGTCGCCGAGCCTGGCTGCGACGCCTGGCTCGATCCGTCCGGCGAGCAGCTCGGCCTTCCAGTTCCGGAACGTGGCCGGGGCGTGCTCGATGAGCAGCACGTGCCGGTCCGGGTCTAGGTCGACCACCTGAGGGACGCTGTCCGGCGTCACGGCACCGGCCAGCCGCAGCGCCTCGGCCTCGACGATCACCCGGCCCGGGTCGGCCGCCCACCGGGCAGCCACCTTGAGCCGGGGGAGGGTCTTCGGCCGCTGCGCCCGCTCCTCCGCCAGCGCCTGCGCCCGCAGCGCCCGGTACCGCTTCCGGGGCCCATTACGCTCGACTTCCCGGCTGACCGTCGACGCCGGACGGCCGATCCGCGCCCCGATTACCCGGTACGACTCACCCCGCGCCAGCCCGATCATGATCTCCTCCCGGTCGGCCAGCGACAAGTACCGCCCCGACACCGGCCCCGGCCCGTTCCCCTTCACCCCGCCCGCCAGCCGGAACCACCGCTCCGCGCCCTTGCGCATCCCCATCGCCACACCCGCATCCCGCGGCGACAACCGGACCGCACACGGTCCCAGAACTCCGCCCGGACCGGCCTCGGCGCCTGCTTACGCCCACCCGACATCGCGGCCGAGGATTCCCTGCAGCATGACCACGGTGTGGCCGAGCCGCTCGTCGAGGATCTTCGCCCGGGTCTCGTCATCGCCGACCGTGGCCGCGTGGGGGATGTCGAGGGCCTCGCGGACGGCGGTGAGGGCGTCGAGCAGGTCGGCCGCGGTGTGCTGCATAGTGGTCACGGGGGTGTGCCTCCGGCTTAGCGTGATGCGCGGTTTTGACAACCACGCGCCGACGTGCCGCCACGACCACCGGCTCAAGCAGGACCCCCGGTGGAAGGTCGACCAGCTGCCTGACGGAACATTCCGATGGACCACCCCGTCCGGACGCCAGTACACCAGCGAACCCACCCGCTACCCATCTAGATAAGGCCACGGACGGCACCCGCCCGTTAAGGCCGTGAGCGAACTCAGTCCGGTATTGATGAGCTGGGCTGCGCGGTCGACGTCGGACGTCACGGCCTGTTGGACCTGCGCCGGGGTTCGGGTGCCGTCCAGGTATTTCGACAGGCTCTGGAACTGGATGCGCCACAGGCCGAGCAGGGCGGTGGCCGCGATCTGCGGCTCCGGGTCATCTGGGCTCATCCCGGCCCGTCCGGCCAGGATCGCGGCGGCCACGCCGGTGAACTGGTCCATCATGTCGCTCTGGTAGGCCCGCAATGAGGGAGTAGCCTGGATCAGCGCGCCGAACCGCTGGATCATGGTGCCGGCCTGGATGGGGTCGTCCTGGGCGGCCAGCCAGGACATCATGGCGCTCAGTTCGTCGTCGAGGATCCGCAGCGCCGCCTCGACCGGAGGGGTCCCGGGTTCGGCCAGGCCGGTCCGCAGCGAGGCCACCGTGGCCTCCAGGCGGTCCAGGATCAGCGACTCCTTCGTGGGGAAGTAGTTAAAGACCGTCTTCTCCGACACCCCGCACGCCTCGGCGATCTCCGTCACGCGGACATCGTCGAAGCCCCGCTCCAGGAACATCTGTGTCGCGGTATCGGACAGTTGCTGGCGCATCAGGCGCTTTTTGCGTTCCCGCAGTCCCTCGGCGTTCAGCGCCTCCGGTGTCCGCGGCGCCGTCCAGCGCACCGTCGGAGTGCTCATGCCTCCAGCATAATCCAGTTGCTAAATTTTTTCTGCTACTATAACTTTATAGCAGCTATAAAAATTGCCCGTCCGTAATCCGCAGTCCGTACTCCACCTCTAGCCCGAGGAGTTCCCGTGAGTTACATCCGCATCGTGCGTAACTATCCCCATCCCGTCGCGAAGGTCTGGCGGGCCGTGACCGACCCGGCGCTCATCCCGCGGTGGACCGCGACCGGCGCCGGCGGGCGGCCGGAAGGATTCGCCCCCGTCGTAGGCACGAAGTTCCGCCTCATCGCGAAGCCGAAGCCCGGCTGGCGCGGCGTCGTCGACTGCGAGGTCCTTGAGGTGAACGAGCCGTCGCTGCTGCGCTGGTCGTGGATCGGCGACGAAGGCGGTGACGTGACGGAGGTCACCTACCGGCTTGAGCCCCATGCGGGCGGCACGCGCTTCACCTACGAGCACACCGGCTTTACCGGCGTCGGCGGGGTCTTCATGGCCAAGCTCCTGGGCCACGTCCGCAGGAAGATGCTCACCGTAGGCCTGCCCGCGGTGCTTGATGAACTCGACGACGACGGCGTGCTTCGCTTCGCATAAGGCCCCGGTCCGCAGGATGCGCCAGAAGCCAAGATACTCTGATATCCGATGGTTGCTGGCTAGACTAATGACTCGTGATGAGCGAGGCGGGCATGTGGGGAACCGAGGTCGCGCGCGGCGACGGGCCGCCCTGAGCACGCCGCCGCCGTCCATCCCGGAGCAGCCCACGGGAGGCGAGGTCCAGGCCCGCCGCGAGGCGGCGGCGCAGATCGCGTTCTACGCGGCCCCGCGCACCTACGGCACGGTTATCGACGTCGCCGGGTTCAGCGAGGCGGGGGAGCGGATCAGGACGGCGTTCGCGTCGCGCGACTTCGACGCGATGGCGGCGGCCGTGCCCGACGCGATGGTCGACGCCATGTCCGCCTCGGGCACTCCGGCGCAGGTGGGTGCCAAGCTCAAAGAATTCGCCCGGCACGTCGACCACGTCATCGTGTACCCGGCCAGCTTCGGCATGACCGGCGAGCGCAGCCGCCAGGTGACCGCCGACCTACTGAAAGCCGCCGCTCCCGGCTAAGGCCGGACGTCCCCGATGTGCTCGCGCACCTCACCGAGCACCTCGACGACCTGCCCCGACAAGGCGCCGTCCACGCCGGCCAGCCCGAAGTCGGCGTCCGCCAGCGCCTTGGTCGCCGCCTCGAGCACCTCCTGCCCGGCCGGAGTCAGCACGGCGAGGATGGTGCGCCGGTCGGTCGGGTGCGGGCTGCGCTTGACCAGGTTCCGCTTCTCCAGCTGGTCCAGGGCCAGCGTGACGGTGGTCGGGTGGACCATCAGGTGCCTGCTGAGCTGGCCGAGCGGCCGGGTGCCGTCGCGGGACAGCTGCAGGGTGGTCATCAGCAGGTAGCCCGTGCGGGTCAGGTCGTGGGTGCGCAGCGTCGCGTCGATCGCCGCGGTCATGGCCTGGTGCGTGCGCAAGAGGGCGACCATGGCGGTGAACTGGTCGGCCCCAGGCTGGCCGTGGGCCATCCACTGCTCACGCGACCATTCGACGGGATCCTGCCGCTCAGTCACTGCTGGCTCGCGTTCGCTTCCGGGGCGCTTTTTAGGCGCCGCCTTGCTCGCCTGGCCGCCTCCGGCGGCGGGCCCTCGTCGCTCGTCCCTCGCTCCTCAGTCCAGGCGACGCCGCGCCCCTTCAGCTCACTCAAGACGGGGTCCCCTTCCCAGATCGCCCACTGACAAACCGACCAGAAGAAGTACATCCGCCCGGAAACCCTGGCGCGACTGAGCCCGGCCGCCCGGTTCATACTGGACCTCTAACGCCGAGGAGCCGCAGTGAACGACTACCCAGCCGCGATCACCACGGTGAACCACGTCGAACCGGTGCCGCGCCGCATCCGGGCCTATCTCGGGACCGAGAAGGTCCTGGACACGACCCGGGCACTGTACGTCTGGGAGTGGGCTAACTACCCGCAGTACTACATTCCGCTGAGCGACGTGCGCCAAGACCTGCTGATCCCGGAGGGGCATGCCCAGCAGACCGGCCGCGGAAAGGCAGAACTGCACGGGCTGCGGGTCGGCGAGACGCACCGGCCGCGGGCGGCCCGGGTGATCACCGAGTCCACGATAGACGGGCTCAGTGGCACGGCCCGCTTCGAATGGGCGGCGCTGGACGCCTGGTTCGAGGAGGACGAGCAGGTGTTCGTGCACCCGAGGAGCCCCTACGTGCGGGTCGACGCGCTGCGTTCGAACCGCCCGGTGCGCGTCGAACTCGACGGGGTGGTGCTGGCCGACACGCAGTCACCGGTGATGGTGTTCGAGACCGGACTGCCGACGCGGTACTACGTCAGCCGGACCGATGTCAGCTTCGAGCACCTAGTCCCCACCGACACGGTGACCGCGTGCCCCTACAAGGGCGTGACCAGCGGCTACTGGTCGGTCCGGGCCGGCGATACCGTCCACAAGGACCTGGCCTGGGCTTACGACTTTCCGACCCGGCAGCTGCTGCCCATCACCGGCATGCTCGCCTTCTACAACGAGAAGGTCGACATCTTTGTCGGCGGCGAGCCACTCGAGCGCCCGGAGACGCACTTCTTCCGCAGCGCCTCCTGAGCCGGATCAGCCGTCCCGCAGCTGCCCCACCGGGGCATCGGACTGCTGGAGGGTGAGCCTTCCGATGAGACCGGCCATCGGCAGCACCCGGCTGCCGCCGTCCAGGAAGACCACCTGATCAGTCAGGCACGCGCGCAGATCAGGATGCCGTTCGGCGATCGCGGCCCGCGGCCTGCTTGACCTGCTGTCTGGCGGACCTGCCAACGTCGACGCCGTCATCACGGTCGCGGACGGCGTCATCGTCGGGCACGCCATGGCCGCCGACCAGCCCGATGATTCCTATAGCATCCGGGATCATGACCACAGCACGCGCAGGCGGCGCGACGGCGCCCTCGTCACGTGACCTGGCCGCCGCGCTGCGCGCGGCCGGGCTGAGCGGGGTTGACGATTCGGCCCGGCGCCGGGCCGAGTACTCCACCGACGCGTCGAACTACCGTGTCGTGCCGAGCGTGGTGGTCTTCCCGCGGCACGTCGAGGAGGCGGCCGCCGCGCTGGACGTCGCCACCCGGTTCGGCCTGCCGGTCACCAGTCGCGGTGGCGGTACCTCTATCGCCGGCAATTCGGTCGGCCCCGGCATCGTGCTGGACTTTTCCCGCCACTTGAACCGGGTCCGTTCGGTAGATCCGCAGGCTCGTACGGCGGTCGTGGAACCCGGCGCGATCCTGGACGACATCACCGCGGCCGCGGCCGGGCACGGGCTGCGGTTCGGCCCCGATCCGTCCACGCACGCGCGGGCCAGCATCGGCGGCTCGATCGGTAACAACTCCTGCGGGTCGCGGGCTCTGCGGTACGGCCGCACGGCCGACAACGTGGTCAGCCTGGACGTGCTGACCGCCTCGGGGGAGCGGCTCGGGGCGCGGCGTCTGGGCCGTGACGGCCTGGCCGCGGCCGGGGCGATCGGTGCCGCGCTGGACACCGTGATCGCGGCGCACCTGGGCATGATCCGCACCGAGTTCGGCCGGTTTACCCGGCAGGTGTCCGGCTACTCCCTGGAGCACCTGCTGCCGGAGAACGGCGCGGATCTGGCGAGGTTCCTGGTCGGCACCGAGGGCACGCTCGGCATGATCCTCGGCGCGACCGTGAGGCTGGTGCAGTCACCGAAGGCGGTGGCGCTGGCGGTGCTCGGTTATCCGGGCATGCCGGCCGCCGCGGACGCGACGCCCGGCCTGCTGCCGCACCGTCCGGTGGCGGTCGAGGGCATGGACGCGCGGCTGGTGGAGGTCTTCCGGGCCCGCCGGGGCACCGCGGCCGTGCCCGGGCTGCCGCGCGGTGAGTCCTGGCTTTTCGTGGAGACCGCCGGAGAGACCGGGGCCGAGGCACGCGCGGCGGCCGAGCGGCTGATCGCCGACGCCGACTGCCTGGACGCGCTGGTGGTCACCGGCGCCCCGGCGCGGGCCCTGTGGCGCATCCGCGAGGACGGCGCGGGCCTCGGCGGCCGCACCCCGGCGGGTGCCCCGGCCTGGCCGGGCTGGGAAGACGCCGCCGTTCCGCCCCAGCACCTGGGCGCGTACCTGCGTGATTTTGCCGCGCTGATGGCCGAGCACGACCTGGACGGCCTGGCCTACGGGCATTTCGGCGACGGCTGCGTGCACATCCGCATCGACTTCCCGTTCTCTACCGCGCCGGACCGTTATCGCCAGTTCGCCGTCGCCGCGGCGCAACTGGTAGGCAAGTACGGCGGCTCGATGTCCGGCGAGCACGGCGACGGCCGGGCGCGTAGCGAGCTGCTGCCCTTCATGTACTCATCCGAGGCCATCGACACCATGGCCGCGGTCAAGGCGGTCTTCGACCCGGGCAACGTGTTCAACCCCGGTGTGCTGGTCGACCCCGCGCCGCTGGACGCGGACCTGCGCGTGCCGCAGGCCCGCCCGCTGCGCACCGGACTGGGTTTCGCCTACCCACACGACGGCGGTGACCTGTCGGTGGCGGTGCACCGCTGCGTAGGCGTGGGCAAGTGCCGTGCCGACACCACCGCCAGCGGGGGCGTGATGTGCCCGTCGTACCTGGCCACACGGGACGAGAAGGATTCCACCCGCGGCCGCTCGCGCGTGCTGCAGGAACTCGCGAACGGCACGCTGGTCAAGGACTTCCGCTCGGCGGAGGTGGCCGAGTCGCTGGACCTGTGCTTGTCCTGCAAGGGCTGCTCGTCGGACTGCCCGGCCGGGGTGGACATGGCGACCTACAAGGCCGAGGTGCTGTACCAGCGCTACCGGCGCCGGCCGCGTCCGCCCGCCCACTACTCGCTGGGCTGGCTGCCCCGCTGGGCCCGGCTGGCCTCGCGCGCGCCGGGACTGGCGAACGCCGCGCTGCGCAACCCGGCGCTGGCCGCCCTGGCCAAGCGGCTGGGCGGCATCGACGCCCGCCGCCCGCTGCCGCGGTTCGCCGCGCAGAGCTTCCGCGACTGGTTCGCCAGCCATCCCGCGCAGGCCGGGGATCCGGTGCTGCTGTGGGTGGACACGTTCACCGACTACTTCACGCCCGAGGTCGGCCAGGCCGCCGTGCGGGTGCTCGAGGCGGCCGGTCATGCGGTGGAAATCACCGGCCAGCCCGTGTGCTGCGGCCTGACCTGGATCTCCACCGGCCAGCTGGACGGCGCGCGCAAGCAGTTGCGGCGAAGCCTGGACGCCCTTGATCCCGCTCTAAAGGCCAGCACCCCGATTGTCGGGCTGGAACCCTCGTGCACCGCCGTGCTGCGCGGCGAGGTCACCGAGCTATTGCCAGGCGACCCGCGCGCCGGCCAGGTCCGCGCCGCCACCCGCACGCTCGCCGAGTTGCTGACCGAGACCAAGGAGTGGACGACACCCGACCTCACCGGCGTGCGCGCCGTGGCCCAGGCACACTGCCACCACCATGCCGTCATGGGCTGGCACACCGACTCGGCGCTGCTCGCCAGCGCCGGCGCCGAGGTTACCGCGGTCGGCGGGTGCTGCGGGCTGGCCGGCAATTTCGGCGTCGAGCGCGGCCACTACGACGTCTCGCAGGCCGTCGCCGAGACCGCCCTGCTGCCCGCCGTCCGCAACGCCAAGGACGCGGTGGTGCTGGCCGACGGCTTCTCCTGCCGCACCCAGCTCGACCAGCTCGCCCACGTCGGCAGCGTCCACCTGGCCCAGCTCCTGGCCGGCCGCCTGGACGACCGCCGGTAACGGCGCCTGCGCGGCCGCGGCGAGCAGGGTGGCGATGGCCGGATGGCGGCGTAGCCGGTCCAGGCAGCGAGCCCGAGTGGGCCCGATGCTGCCGACCGCGATGCCCAGCCGGGCGCTGATCTCGGCGTACGGCACCGGTGGGTCCGCGGTGAGCATGGCGATCAGCCGCTGGCAGCCGAGCGGTAGGTCAAGGAACGCCTCGAGCAGGGCGGCATGGCGCTCGGCCGCTAGCAGCTCCTGCTCCGCCTTGTCGCTGTGCTTGTCGGCGATGCTTTCGATGTCCAGCACATACCCGGCCGCCCCCGGTGCTGCGCGCAGGACCCGGGTGCATTCGCGACGCGTGGTGGTGGCCAGCCAGCCGGGTAGCGCGGCCGGATCGCGGATCCGGTCCAGCTGGTCTAGCAGGTGCAACCAGACTCTCTGGCCAACGTCTTGGGCGTCGGCGTCGCCTAGCCGGTGTCTTCGGCAGATCGACCAGAGCAGCGGGGCGTAGCTCTCGACGAGCGCACTCCATGCCTGCTCGCGGGCGCAGTACCGCAAGTTCGTCTACCTCTCCGACGTCGTCCAGTTGCGCGGCATGGTGACCGCAACCCGGATCGATGACGACGGCGATCATGTCGCCGACATCAGGACCGAGGCCGTCAACCAGCGTGGCGAGGTCGTCATGCCCGGCCACGCCGTGATCGCGCTGGCCAGCCGCGACGCCGGCCCATCCCCGGCCGCACGCAGGGCCAGGGCCTCATGACGACACCGACCCTGGAGGAGTTCAGCGATCCGCGGCACCGCAACCTGACCGCCTTCCTGATAGACATGCGCGCGCCCGGCGTGACCGTACGCCCGCTGCGTCAGATGACCGGCGGCGCGAGCTTCAATGAGGTCTTCCTGGACGACGTGGCCATCTCCGATGACTGCCGCCTGGATGAGGTAGGCCATGGCTGGAAGGTCCCGCTCACCACGCTCAGCCACGAGCGCAACGCGATGGGACACTCAGCCTTCGGCGGCGCGGGCATCCTGTCGACCGAACGGCTCGTCGGCCTGGTCCACGCCATGGGCAAGCAGGCCGATCCCGTCATCAGGCAGGAGTTCGGCGAGTTGCTGTCCCGCCTGCGCACCGCCCGGTACACCCAGCAGGTGATGTCGGCGCAAGCCAGGGCGGGCGAGCCGCCGCGACCCGAGATTGCCCTGAATAAGCTGGCTTTGTCCGCTAACATGAAGCGGCTGGCAGAGTTCGTAGCCGCCGTTCTCGGGCCAGCCCTGGTTGCCGGCACCGGTGCCCGGGGAACCTAAGCACGAACCTCGGTGGTGCTCGGTGCACCGGGATACCGGCTGGGCGGCGGAACCGACGAGGTCCTGAAGAACGCCATCGCGCAGCGGGTCCTCGGGCTCCCACGCCCTGCGTGAGGAGCTGATCATGGCCGAAAGCGACACCCTGGCTCTCAGCGAAGACTAGCATGCCCTGCAGGACACCCTGCGCGGCTTCCTGGCCGACCAGCTCCCGTCCGCCGTGCTGCGCGCCGCGCTGGAGGGCGAGGTCGGCTACAGCCCGGAGGTGCACGCCCGGCTGGCGGGCGAGCTCGGCCTGACCGGGCTGACGATCCCGGAGGAGTTCGGCGGCCTCGGCATGTCCCAGGCCGAGGCGAGCGTGGTGCACACCGAGCTCGGCCGCGCCCTGTATCCCGGCCCGTTCCTGTCCAGTGCCCTGGCCGCCGGCGTGCTCCTGGCCGGCGACCGCGCGGCTGCCGAGCACTGGCTGCCGTTGCTCGCCGACGGGTCGGTGACCGGGACCCTCGCCGTTGCGGACGAGGCTGGCCACTGGTCGCCGGGACCGGCCAGCGTCCGCGCCGAGCGGGCCCCCGGCGGCTGGCGGCTGTACGGCCATCGCTGGTACGTCATCGCGGGCCACGTGGCCGACATCGTCGTGGTCCCGGCCATGACCGAGTCCGGTCTCGCGATGTTCCTGGTGGAGTCCAGATCCCTGGGGTACACCGCCTCCGGGCAGCTGGGCCTGGACCTGACCCGGCGGGTCTGCGTCACCGCCTTCGATGAGGCCCCGGCCGTGCTGCTCGGCCAGGGCGATGATGCGGCGGCCGCGCTGGACCGGGCCGAGCGCGACTTCCTGCTCGCGACCGCCGCCGAAGCCGCCGGCGGCATCGGATGGTGCCTGGGCGCGACCATCGCGTACGCGAAGGACCGCGTGCAGTTCGGGCAGCCGATCGGCTCCTTCCAGGCGGTCGCGCACGCCTGCGTCGACATGCTTGCGCACTTCCAGTCCGTCTCGGCGGCCGCCAGGTACGCCGCGATCGCGGCCGTGGACGGTTCGTCCGAGGCCCCGATGGCGGCGCACGTCGCCGCCCTTCGGGCCGGCGAGGCCTACCGCGCCGTGACCGAATCCGCCATCCACGTGTTTGGCGGGGTGGGGTTCACCTGGGAGCACGAGGCGCACCTGTACTACCGCCGTGCGTGGTCAGCCGAGCGCCTGGCCGGCGGCCCGCAGGCGCACCGGGCGGCCATCTCCGATCTCGCCGGCCTGTAGGAGTTACGCTCCGCTGGTCCGACCTGTCAGCGACACGGACGGGGGGCGGAATGCGGCGAAGGGATTGGTGACGATCAGCGACCGGGCCGCGAACCGGTAGAGCGTAGCTGGCCTGCCGCCTAGGGACGTGGGCCGGGCGGCGGCGGGCGTGGCCTCGATAACGCCGCGCCGGGTCAGGACCCGCTGCAGGTTGGTCGCCGAGACCCGATGGCCGACCGAGGCGGCGTAAATGTCCCGTAGCTGCGCGATCGTAAAAGTATCTGGGGCCAGGGCGAAGCCGATGTTGGTGTAGGACAGCTTGGCCCGTAGCCGGTCCCGCCCCGATTCGGCGATCGACCCGTGGTCGAATGCGGTCGGCGGAAGGTCCCGGACTGCGTGCCATGCGGTGTCCGAGGGAATGCGCGGCTCGACGTCGGCGGATATCAGGGCCAGGTAGGCCGTGGCCAGGACGCGGCCCCTGGGATCCCGCCCCGGATCACTGCGGGTCTCAAGTTGCTCCATATGCGCAATGCCGGTGAGGTCAACCTTGGCGGCCAGATGCCTTCCCACGGACGTCCCGAGGCGCTCATCCACCCGCAGCGGACCGCCGGGCAGCGCCCAGAGCCCTTCGAACGGCGGCGCGGCCCGTTGCCAGAGCAGGACGTGCAAGCGGTTGCGGCGGACCTGGAGGACCACGGCCAGCGCCTCGTGCGAGAACCGCTCGCCCGGCCAGGACGGCCCGGCCAGTTCGTGTTCGTCCCGTCCTTGGTTTCCGTAAGCCTGCGGCTCATCTTCTTGCACTTCGGACACGTACGCATGGTACTGAGCAAACCGGTTTTAGACTATGAGGCAAAAAGTGTTTTACACTCGGAGTCTAAAACTTCGGCGGGAGAGGGGCAGATCGTGACCAATACTGAGGCAGCCCCCGAGCAGGCCAGCAGAGCGCAGGCCGGCCGAGCGCAAGTCGGCAGAGCGCAAGTCGGCAGAGCGCAGGCCAGCGGGGAACAGGCAGGCCCGGACTGGGAGGCGGAGGTCCGGCAGCTGGCGGCCGAGCGCGATGCCGTGATCCTGGCGCACAATTACCAGGCTCCCGAGATCCAGGACATCGCCGATCACGTCGGCGACTCGCTGGCGTTGTCACGCCTGGCCGCGGCGAGCACGGCGAGCGTCATCGTGTTCGCCGGCGTCTACTTCATGGCGGAAACCGCCAAGATCCTGGCCCCGGACCGGACGGTGCTGATCCCGGAATCCCGGGCCGGCTGCTCACTCGCCGACACCATCACCGCGCAGCAAGTACGGGAGTGGAAGGCCGAGCACCCCGGAGCCGCGGTCGTCGCTTACGTCAACACCAGCGCCGAGGTCAAGGCCGAATCCGATCTGTGCTGCACCTCGGCCAACGCGGTGCAGGTCGTGGCCTCCATCCCGGCGCACCGGGAGGTCCTTTTCCTGCCCGATCAGTTCCTCGGAGCCCACGTACGGCGCGCCACGGGCCGGGACAATATGCACATCTGGCTCGGCGAGTGCCACGTGCACGCCGGGATCAGCCCGGCTGAGCTGCGCCGCAAGGCCGCCGCCGAACCTGCGGCCGAGCTGTTCATCCATCCCGAATGCGGGTGCTCCACTGC
>Ga0209040_10003645_pt1 | contig 11777 bp, 12 predicted proteins | sample BogFormECP12_OM3_FD_188240 | JGI IMG/M metagenome (GOLD analysis project Ga0209040, IMG submission 188240) | Bog forest soil microbial communities from Calvert Island, British Columbia, Canada - ECP12_OM3 (SPAdes) (version 2) | ecosystem: Environmental > Aquatic > Freshwater > Wetlands > Bog ... | reverse complement strand
GGCAAAGGCGGCGCTTGCCGACTTTGGGCATGGCCTCGAGTTTATCACCCTCCGCGGTCGCCGCGGCGGCAGCGCGCTTGCCGCCGCGGCAGTCAATGCGCTTGCGGGCGCTCGGTGAAACCCTGGCTCGCCGTGGTCGGCATCGGCGAGGACGGGATCGCAGGGCTCACGCCGGCGGCGCGAGCACTGATCGAAACCGCCGAGGTGCTGGTTGGCGGCGCGCGCCATCTCGGCATGGTGCCGGACCGGGGTGCCGAGCGGATTCTTTGGGAGCGCCCCCTCGGTCTGACGATCGATGCCATCGCAGCCCGGCGGGGCGGGAGGGTGACCGTGTTGGCCAGCGGCGACCCGATGTGGTACGGCGTCGGCGTCACCCTTTCGCGCCGCTTCTCGCGGGAGGAAATGACGATCGTGCCGCAGCGAAGCGCCTTCAGCCTCGCGGCCGCGCGGCTCGGCTGGTCGCTTGCCGATTGCGCCGCGATCAGCTTGCACGGGCGCCCGCTCGACACCGTGCGGCTGCATCTCGCGCCGCACCGCCATATCCTAATCCTGTCGGAGGACGGCGGCACGCCGCGAGCGGTCGCCGAGCTGCTCACCGCGCTCGGCTGGGGGCCGAGCCGCCTCACGGTGCTCGCCCATCTCGGCGGCAGTCGCGAGACCATCGTCGCCGACACGGCGGATTCTTGGGAAAGTCGCCGGGCACCCGACCTCAATACGATCGCAATCGCTTGTGTCCCCGGCCCCGGCGCTCGAGCATTGCCGCTGCGCGCCGGCCTCCCAGACGATATTTTCGAGCATGACGGTCAGCTGACCAAGCGCGAGGTTCGCGCCGCGACCCTCGCGGCGCTTGCCCCGCTACCCGGAGAAACCCTGTGGGATATCGGAGCGGGTTGCGGCTCGATCGCGATCGAGTGGCTGCGCGAGGGCGAGGGTCGCTCCGCAATCGCCATCGAGCGGGATCCGGCGCGCGCCGCAATGATCGCGCGCAATGCTGCTGCGCTCGGGGTCCCCGAATTGCGGATCGTGCTCGGCGCCGCACCCGAGGCTCTGGAAGGCTTGCCGCGGCCGGATGCGATCTTTATCGGCGGCGGGATCGGTGCGGCGGATTTGCTTCCACAAGCATGGACGAGCCTGCCGCCCGGCGGGCGCCTCGTTGCGAACGTCGTCACGGCCGAGGGCGAGGCGCGGCTTCTCGATTGGCATGCCCGGCAAGGCGGCGCGCTGACGCGCATCGCCGTCAGCCGCGCCGAGCCGGTCGGACCGCACCATTTGTGGCGGCCGCTGGCGCCGGTGACCCAGCTCGTCACCGCGAAGCCCTGTTGAACCGTCATGCATGCCCTCACCCCGCCGAGCGCCAGCGCTGGGTGGGGGAGGGGACCGGCATCCCGCCCTATGCGCTGCTGTGTCTTCTATGCCTGATCCTCTATGCGCCCGGGCTCGCGGCGATCCCGCCGCTCGACCGCGACGAAGCCCGTTTTGCGCAGGCGACCCGGCAGATGCTGGAGACCGGCGATTTCGTTCGCATCCGCTTCCAGGACGAAGCGCGCAACAAAAAGCCGATCGGGATCTACTGGCTGCAGGCAGGCGCCGTCGCGGCATTCAGCTCGCCGGAGAGCGCTGCGATATGGCCCTATCGCCTGCCTTCGGCAATGGCGGCCACCGCCGCGGTGCTGCTGACCTTCGGCTTCGGCGCCCGGCTTTTCGACTCGCGGCCGGTGGGCTTCATCGCCGCCGTGCTGTCGGCGAGCGCCTTGGGCGTCGTGGTCGAAGCGCACCTCGCTAAAACCGACGCAGCGCTTCTGGCGGCCGTTGTCGCGGGGCAGGGCGCGCTTGCGCTCGTCTATGTTGCGAGCCGCACCGGTCGTCGGGTTGGCTGGTCGCTCCCGCTTCTCTTTTGGGTGGCTGAAGCCGTCGCGATCCTGCTGAAGGGGCCTCCCGGTCCGGTGCTGGCGTTGTTGACAGCAGGCTCCCTGTCGATCGCCGACCGAGATTTTCGCTGGCTCAAGGGGTTGCGGCCGCTTGCCGGCGTCTTGATCATGGCGGCGATCGTGACTCCATGGTTGATTGCGGTCCAAAAAGCCACCGCAGGCCAGTTCGTATCGGACTCACTGGCGTACGATCTTTTGCCAAAGCTGGTTGGCGCTCAGGAATCGCATGGTGCGCCACCCGGCTATTATCTGGCGATGGTGATGGCGAGCTTCTGGCCGGGCTCACTCTTTATCGTTCCGGGGCTGATCTGGGGTTGGCGGCAGCGTCGCGCGCCGGCCGGGCGTTTTATGCTCGCCTGGCTGGGTCCGGCCTGGATCTTCTTCGAGCTCGTGCCGACCAAGCTGCCGCACTATGTCCTCCCGCTTTACCCGGCGCTGGCGCTGCTCGCCGCCGGCGCGCTGGCGGCAGGGTTTGCAAAACGCCTCGCCGTCCCGGCGCGATTTGTCGACAGCGCCGCCCGAGTGATCTGGGGAGCGGTTACGATCGCGCTCGCTGCTGCCCTGATCGGGCTGCCGGTGCGGTTCGGCGGTACGGTTTCGCCGGCGATCATGGCAGCTGTGCCGATGATGCTCGGCCTCGCGCTCCTGCATTATTTTCGCGATCAGCAGCCGATGCATGCCGCGGGTCTGGTCGCCGCCCTCGCCGCGGCCTTCGTATTGCCGGCTGCGCTCGCGGTTGCGCCCGAACTCGATTCCTTGTGGCCCAGCCGTTCGGCCGCGGCCGCGCTCGCCCGCCATCCGCCGCGTCCCGGTGAGGCCGTGCTGTCGGTCGGCTACAGCGAGCCGAGCCTCGTATTTTTGCTGGGCACGGCAACCCGCCTGGTAACCGCGGCGCCGGCAGACGACCAGCTGGCCGGTGCCGGTATGGCGCTGGTCAATGACCGCTATGACGGGGAGTTCCTGCAATCATTGGCCCGCCATCGGCTGAGCGCCCGAGCGCTCGACCGCATCGAGGGGCTCGACTATTCGGCGGGCGGCGGCAAGCTCATTCTTACGCTCTATCGTATGGAGCCGGACTGAATGTCGGCGGAGTGCGGCCAGCTTTTCGGGCTCGGTGTCGGGCCGGGCGACCCGGAGCTGCTGACGTTGAAGGCATTGCGGCTGCTGCGGGCCGTGCCGGTGGTCGCATATCCGGCGCCGGAGCACGGCGACAGCTTCGCACGCGCGATCGTCGCTGCGTGGATCGCAGGTCACCAGCGCGAGATCGCGATCCGCTTTCCGATGCAACCGGGGCCGCAGCCGGCTGCGATCTACGACGCTGCCGCCGCCGAGCTCGCCGCCGAGCTCGAAACCGGTCGTGACGTGGCACTGTTGTGCCAAGGCGACCCGCTGTTCTACGGCAGCTTCATCAATGTATTCACCCGCCTCGCCGGCCGGTATCGGATCGAGATCGTCCCTGGCGTCTCATCCTTGACCGCCGTCGCGGCTGCAGCGGCAGCCCCGCTGGTCTCGCGCGACGACATGCTGGCGGTGATCCCGGCAACGCTCGAGGAGAACCAAATCGCAGCCCGGCTCGCCGCGTGCGATACGGCCGCGATCGTCAAGCTCGGCCGCCACGTTGCAAAAGTGCGCCGGGTACTGGACCGGCTCGGTCTGCTCGACAGCGCCGTCTATGTCGAGCACGCGACCTTGCCGACCCAGCGCGTGGCACCGCTCGCTTGCATCGAACCCAGCGAAGCCCCCTATTTCTCGATGGCGCTGATAGCAACGTCACGGAAGATTGATGGACGAAGTTGAATGCGTCGTGGTCGGAGCCGGGGTCATCGGCTTGGCCGCGGCTCGCGCGCTGGCACTGGCGGGAATCGAGGTTCTCGTCCTCGAGGGGGCCTACACGATCGGGTTCGAGACCTCTTCGCGCAACAGCGAAGTCATTCATGGCGGGCTCTATTACCCGGTCGGCAGCTTGAAGGCGCGCAGCTGCGTCGAAGGGCGCCAGCAGCTCTACACCTATTGCCGCGAGCACGGGGTCCCGCACGCCCGGCTGGGCAAGCTGATCGTCGCCACCCGCGAAGCCGAGATCGCCGGTCTCGAAAAAATCGCCTCCACTGCCCGCGGCAACGGGGTCAACGATCTGGAGTGGCTGGACCCGACGCAAGCCCGCCGGCTCGAACCCGCCCTTAATTGCGTCGCGGCTTTACTGTCGCCGTCGACCGGCATTATCGACAGCCATGCGCTGATGCTCGCTTATCAGGGCGAGGCCGAGACCGCCGGTGCCATTGTGGTGCTGCGCACTCCGGTCCTCTCCGGTAGGGTGCGCCCTGGCGGCTTCGAGCTGGCGATCGGCGGCGATGAGCCGACCGCGATCCGCTGCCGTTTTCTGGTCAACGCCGCAGGGCTCCACGCGCCGGCTCTCGCGCGGGCGATCGAAGGAATACCGCCGGGGACGATCCCGCCGGCTTATTTCTGTCGGGGCGTTTACTTCACTTTGAGCGGGCCTGCGCCGTTTCGCCGGCTCATCTACCCCGTCCCGGTGGCGGGCGGGCTCGGGGTGCACATCACCTTGGATCTGGCGGGTCAGGCGCGGTTCGGGCCCGATGTGGAATGGATCTCCTCGGTCGATTACACTGTCGACCCGGCGCGCGGCAGGGTGTTTTATCCCGCCGTCCGAACCTATTGGCCCGATTTGCGCGATGGCGCGTTGCAGCCGGGTTATGCCGGCATCCGGCCGAAGATCAGCGGTCCGTCCGAGCCGGCCGCAGACTTTGTCGTGCAGGGCCCCGAGACCCATGGTGTGCCGGGGCTGGTAAATCTATACGGCATCGAGTCGCCGGGACTCACGGCGGCGTTGCCGCTCGCCGACGAGGTGGTGCGAAACCTCCGCTTCGCTGCGGGTTAATCGAGAAAGAACCCCTGCCGGCAAAGGCGCCAAAGCACGAGCGGCCATGCGAGGACCTCGGGAAGGCTGGCGCGGAAGGCATCCGCCTGATTGCGCCAATGGAAATCGCAGGGCATCGCCTGGCCCGGGATCAACGCAAACAGGACAGCGCCGACCGCGAGATAGACGAGGGCGAGCTCGACGAAGGTTTCCATCGAAAACACCTGTGCAGGGTAGGCCCTATTCGGCCCACAGTGTCGACGACTTTGGGAAGGGGTACAGGGTAAATCGCCCGACGCGACAGAGTGCCGCGGGAGCAACCTAACACCGGAACTTGCGTTAGCGCCGCCTCGCGGCGGTGTCGGCTGAATGGAGTTTTCAGATGCTGATCGGTGTCCCGAGGGAGGTGAAGACCCATGAATACCGTGTCGGCCTCACGCCGGGAAGCATCCGGGAGCTCGTGCATCATGGTCACAAGGTCATCGTCGAGACCTGCGCAGGAGCCGACATCGGTTTCGATGATGCATCATATGAGGCTGTCGGGGCCGGCATCCTGCCGAGCGGGAGGGAGGTGCTCGCGGCCGCCGAACTGATCGTCAAGGTCAAGGAGCCCCAGCCGCACGAGGTGGCCGCGCTGCGAAAAGGGCAGGTGCTGTTCACCTACCTGCATCTCGCCGCGGACAAGGTGCTGGCCGAGGCACTTATCAAGTCGGGTGCGGTCGCGATCGCTTACGAAACCGTCACCGACGCCCGCGGCGGGCTGCCGCTTCTTGCGCCGATGAGTGAAGTGGCGGGCCGGATGGCCGTGCAGGTCGGGGCGCACTGCTTGGAGAAGGAGCAGGGCGGCATCGGCGTGCTGCTTGGCGGTGTTCCAGGCGTCCCCGCTGCAAAGGTCGTAATCCTCGGAGGCGGCGTATCGGGTACCAACGCGGCGCGGATGGCGATGGGCATGGAGGCCTATGTCACGGTCATCGACCGCTCCCTGCCGCGGCTATACGAGCTCGACCTACAATTCGGGGCGCAGCTCCACACGCTATTCTCGACGATGGAGAATATCGAGCACGAGGTGATCGCCGCCGATCTCGTCATTGGCGCGGTGCTGATCCCCGGCGCGGCGGCGCCCAAACTCGTCAGCCGCGCCCTCGTCCGGGCGATGAAACCAGGTGCGGTAGTGGTCGACATTTCAATCGATCAGGGCGGCTGTTTCGAGACGAGCAGGCCGACCACGCACGCCGCGCCGACCTACGTCGAGGAGGGCGTCGTCCATTATTGCGTGACCAATATGCCGGGGGCGGTTGCCCGGACCTCGACGGTCGCGCTCAACAACGCAACCCTCCCTTACGTACTGGCACTGGCTGATCATGGCTGGCAACGGGCTCTGGGCGAGGACGCGCATCTGCGAAACGGTCTGAACATCTGCCGGGGACGGGTCACCCATCCGGCGGTCGCCCGCGATCTGGATCTTCCGTTCACGCAGGCCGAACAGATACTCGCAGAACATAAAGCCTAGAGTTTCGTTCACGTTGCTATGGATTGAGCTTCGAGCCATCCCTATCTGACGCCAAACAGGCTGGAGACGGGGGATATGGCGCTCCTTCCGATCACTGCACCAGCGCACCTCGAGATGCGACCCGATGCGTCCGCAGGTTTCGAGCTTGCGCGCGCTCGGCAAATCGACGCGGCCGCGATCGCCGCGGTCACCGAGCTCTACCGTGAGGTCCTTCCCCCCGGTGGCGCCATCCTCGATCTGATGTCGGGTTGGGTCAGCCATTTGCCGCCGGAAATCCCCTATTCGCGGGTCGTCGGGGTCGGCCTCAATACCCGAGAATTGGCGGAAAACCCGTTTCTCGATGAATGGCACGTGCAGGATTTGAACTGCGATCCACACCTGCCTTTCGCTGCCAGCGAATTTGACGGCGCAGCGATCTGCGTGGCGGTGCAGCATTTGACGCGGCCCTGCGAAGTCATACGCGATGCCGGGCGCGTCCTGAAGCCGGGAGCGCCGCTGATCGTGACGTTCTCGAACCGGTGCGTTCCGACGCGCGCTATCGGGTGCTGGTGCCTGCTCGACGATGCCGGGCACCTCTGCCTGATTGCCCAACATTTCGTGCAAGCAGGGAATTGGGGCGACATTCGCTGCCTCGACCGGACGCCGCCCGGCGGCGGCGATCCGCTTTACGCGGTGATTGGGCGTAGCCTCGGTGTCGCGCCGGCGATGGCCGATGATTAGCTCTCGTAGGCGACCATCGATGTGAACGGCACGTCGATACGGTTCCGCCCGTTCAAGAAGGACAGCTCGATGATGCACGCCGCCGCGGTGACGACCCCGCCGCGCTGACGCACGAGGTTGATGGCCGCTTGCATTGTTCCTCCGGTTGCCAGCAGATCGTCGAGCACGACGACCCGCTGGCCCGGCGTGATCGCGTCCTCCTGGATCTCGATGGTGTCCGTGCCATATTCGAGGTCATAGGTGAAGCGGGCGATCCGGCCGGGCAGCTTGCCTTGTTTCCGAACCATCGCAAAACCACGGCCGAGCTGATACGCCAGCGGAGCGGCGACGAGAAAGCCTCGGGACTCGATGCCAACCAGCAGGTCGGGCTGATGGAGCTGGAGCGCATCGGCGAGGCGGTGGACCGTTGTCTGCCAAGCCTCGGGATGGGCGAGCAAGGTGGAAATGTCGTAGAAGAGGATACCCGGCTTCGGGAAATCAGGTATCGAGCGAATATGCTGCTTCAAGTCCATGGGGTCTTCCTCGACGAATCGGTGGCTTTTGAAATGGAGATCGTTGCGGCATAGCCGCTTTTCTTGTAGTTGGGAAGGCCTCGTGCGGCGGCGGATAAACGCAGTCTGATCCTGTTGAACCTGATGGCGACCGTCGCCGCTACACTCGTTGAAAAGGAAGAGCCTGGGGGATTCGTCCTCGCCGCTGCCGGGGAATGGTTGGTGGCGACCGCAGCCGAACTCGACCGGCGGCTGCGCGCCGTTCAGGTGCCGAGCGGCAAGCGGGTCACCCTCGACCTGGCGGAGATCGACCGCCTCGATACCGCCGGCGCATGGCTGTTGTTGCGCACCGAACACGATCTGACGACGCGCGGCAATGCCGTAGAGATCCGTAATCTTCGTTCGAATTTCGTGCCGCTTTTCGAGCAAGTGCGGACAGGAGGAATGGTGGTTCCGGCCCCGCATCCGCGGCCGGCGCACCACACGCTGGCCGGGTTTCTCGCGAAGATCGGCGAAATCTCGCTAGGGCTGGTCGCGCGCGTCTACAGTCTTCTCAGCTTTTTTGGCGTTATCTGTATAACCACGGCCAGGGTCTTGCGGCGCCCGCGCCGGCTGCGGATCACGGCGCTGGTTGCCCAAATGGAACAGGCCGGGGTCAATGCCGTGCCCATAGTCGGCCTGCTGTCGTTCCTGATCGGGGTCGTCCTCGCCTATCAAGGCGCCGATCAGCTCCGGCGTTTCGGTGCCGAGATCTACACGGTCAATTTGCTCGGGGTCGGCATTCTGCGCGAACTCGGCGTGCTGATGGCGGCGATTATCATCGCCGGCCGTTCCGGCAGCGCTTTTACCGCCCAGATCGGGACGATGCGGGTCAACGAGGAAATCGACGCGCTGCGCACGATCGGCCTCGACCCGGTCGAAGTGCTGGTCATCCCTCGTCTGTTCGGGCTCATGCTGACTTTGCCGATGCTTACCCTCTGCGCCAACCTTCTGGGGATCCTGGGGGGCGCCTTGATGGCCTGGGCGACGCTCGGTATCACGCCCCCGCAATTCACCCGGCAGCTGCAATCCGCCCTCTATCCGTGGACATTCTGGATCGGCTTGGTCAAGGCGCCCTTCTTTGCCTTCATTATCGCCCTGATCGGCTGTTATGAGGGCTTTCAAGTCTCGGGCAGCGCTGAGAGCGTGGGACGGCTGACCACCTTGGCGGTGGTCGAAGCGATCTTTTTCGTCATAGTCGCCGACGCGGCCTTTTCGATCGTTTTTTCTGTCCTGGGAATATGAGTGCGGTGGATCAAACGGAAGAACCGGTCATCCGGGTGCGAGGGCTCGTCAACCGGTTTGGCGCCGAGACCGTGCATGACGGCCTCGATCTCGATGTCCGGCGCGGCGAAGTGCTCGGGATCGTGGGCGGTTCCGGATCGGGAAAATCGGTGTTGCTGCGCACGATCGTCGGGCTCAACCGCCCGTTCGAAGGCAAAATCGAGGTTTTCGGACATGATGTGCTGGCGATGAGCGATCGCCAGATGCGCCAGCTCGAAAAGCGCTGGGGGGTGCTGTTTCAGGATGGTGCGCTATTCAGCTCGCTGACGGTGGCGCAGAATATCGAAGTGCCGATCAAGGAGCACTTCAGCATTCCGCTGAGCCTCATGGACGAGATCTCGGCGGTCAAGGTGGGCATGGTCGGCTTGCCGGAGGACGCAGGGGAGAAATACCCTTCTCAGTTGTCGGGAGGCATGCGCAAACGCGCAGGGCTTGCTCGCGCCTTGGCCCTTGACCCGGAAATCGTCTTTCTCGACGAGCCCACTGCGGGTCTCGATCCGATAGCCGCCGGCGCCTTCGACGAATTGATCCGGGATCTGAAGGCCAGCCTCGGGCTGACCGTGTTCATGGTGACGCACGACCTCGACAGCCTGTTCGCGATCTGCGATCGCGTCGCCGTGCTGGTCGACAAGAAACTTCGCGTTGGCACCCTGGAACAGCTTCTCAAGGACAATCATCCCTGGATCTACTCGTATTTCCATGGACCGCGCGGGCGGGCGGCGCAGCACTCGGAAGCCGACGCTGTATCGAAGCAAGGAGCACGAAGCGCGGCCCCGGTGTGAGCCGCCCGCCGCTCGGGAGAGAAAGTAGATGGAGACGAGAGCCCATTATGTGGCGGTAGGCGCCTTTGTCCTTGCCGTCATCGTTCTTGGCTTTGTGGCGGTGCTATCGCTCGGACGGGTCGAGTTCGCGCAAGAACTGAAGCGCTACTATATCTTTTTCACAGGGTCGGTGACCGGGCTCAGCAAGGGCGCGCTGGTCCAATACAACGGGATCACGGTTGGCAGGGTCGTCGACGTCCGAGTCGATCCGGACGACCTCGAGAAGATCCAGGTCACGGTCGAGGTCGACAACAACCTCGTCAAGATCAAGACCGACGCCCGAGCTTTTGTCGACACCAATCTGCTGAGCGGTGTGGCCACCATCCAAATTCGCGGCGGGACCCGCGAGGCGAAGGATCTCGAGCCGGAAGCTGGCCATCGCTATCCGGTGATCGCATCGGGGAGCTCGGCGTTTCAGCGTGTAACCGAGGCGGGGCCCCAACTGTTGGACCGCCTGCTGGCCGTCGCCGATAACCTCAACGCGGTGCTCAGCGAGCAGAACCGCCAGGCTGTTACTGACAGCCTGCAGAATGTTCGAACCATAACCCAGTCCCTTGTCGCCCCGAGTCAAGACGTCAGCGAGCTCGTCGCCAACGCGAACGCCACTGTTCTCGAAATGAAGTCGCTGCTGAACCACATCGATCAGAGCTATGCCAGCAAAGGCGGGTTGAAAGACGAGGCCTCGCAGGCACTCGTTGATTTCGACCGGCTAGCGAAGAACCTTGTCGATACCAATCGACAATTGCAGCAGGTCCTTCAGGAAAACCGGCCGGGCCTGCACGAGTTCACGCAGGCGACCTTGACCCAGGTCAGCAACCTGGTCACCGACATGCAGCGTTTCATTGCCGGGCTGACCCGGTTCGTGGCATCGGTCGAACGGGATCCGGCGCGGCTGCTGTTCGGCGAGCGGCGGGAGGGGTACCGGCCGCAATGACATGGCCGGCGGCTTGCCTGTCACGGCGATTGGTCCCGACCGTCTTCGTCCTCGCTCTCGCAGGCTGCTCCGGCCTGCTGGGCGGCGGCTCGCCGGCACACCTCTATCGCCTCACCCCGAAGAGCACCTATCCGCCGAACTTGCCGCACCGCTCCGTGCAGCTCCTCATCGACGTGCCGCTCGCACCGGCAGGGCTCGACAATTCCCGCATCGCATTGAGCCGGTCCCCGGTTTCGATCGACTATTTCGCCGATTCGGAGTGGACGGATCGCGCTCCCCTCCTGGTGCAGACCGCGATGCTTCAATCCTTCGAGAACAGCCGGGCGATCAATGCGATCGACCGGGAGTCGGTCGGATTGCGAGCGGACTTCATCCTCAAAACCGAGGTTCGGCATTTCGAGGCGGTGTACGATTCGTCCAATGGGCCACCCGAAGTCTGGGTGGCGATCATCATCAGGCTCGTCAACCCTTCCAGCCGCGATGTCGTCGCGCAAACCTCGTTCGAGCGGCGCCAGCGCGCTTCGGCCAACGACGTCCCGAGCATCGTATCGGCATTCGACGAAGCCCTCGGCGGCGTGATGAAGGACATCGTCGTTTGGACGGTCACCAATCCCGCTTTGTCGGCGAAGCCCGGTTAGGTATCCTGGACGCGTTTTGTTCGCGCGAGGGTGGTCGATGGCGAATTCGCACCGCGACGAAGGCTTGCGCGTGAGCCGGGCCGAAATCGAGCAGATGATAGCCGCTGCGGCGGTCATCCGGGATTGCCGGCGCGAGCTCGCCGCCTGTAGCGGCGACCTCGTCAGCGAGGTGACGGCAGGCAGCCCGACAATCTGTGATTGGCGGCATTACCCCGACGGGGAGGTGTACGATCCGAGAAGTCATGCGCAGTACTTTTTTCACGTTCATCCACGGGACAGCCGGCAAGCCCCGGAGCGCGGCCACTTCCATACCTTTCTGCGGGCCGAGGGCATGCCGAGCGGCGTGAGGCCGCTCCTCCTTCCCGAGCTGGCGGTCGCCGACGTCGCGGCGCTGCCGCCGCAAGCTGCCCCGCTCAAGCGGGGAACGCGGGACGAGGTGAGCCACCTGATCGCGATCGCCGTGGATGTTCGCGGCGAGCCGATTCGGCTGTTTACCACGAATCGGTGGGTCACCGGAGAAACTTGGTATCGAGCCGG
>Ga0209040_10003642_pt1 | contig 11781 bp, 8 predicted proteins | sample BogFormECP12_OM3_FD_188240 | JGI IMG/M metagenome (GOLD analysis project Ga0209040, IMG submission 188240) | Bog forest soil microbial communities from Calvert Island, British Columbia, Canada - ECP12_OM3 (SPAdes) (version 2) | ecosystem: Environmental > Aquatic > Freshwater > Wetlands > Bog ... | reverse complement strand
GCTGCTCATCATCTTCATGGTCATCACGCCCATGTTGCAGCACGGCGTGAGCGTTGACATGGCCAAGGTGAATAGCCCAACGCCCATGCCGGATGCTGACAAGGAAGATTCCCTGCTCGTGGCCGTCATGCGGGACGGCAAGGTCTTCTTCGGCACCGATCGTATTAAGGTGGAGGACCTGTCGTCGAAGGTGAAGGACCGCCTGGCCAACAAAGCGGACAAGCGGGTCTTCATCAAGGCCGACGCACGCGCCAAGTACGGCGATGTGGCAGACGTCGTGGACAATGTCCGCTCAGCGGGAGTTGATGATGTAGGCCTCCTGACCGAGCAGAAACAGACCGGCGCCGCCGGGAAGAAACCGCCGGGAACCGGCGCAACTACGGGCGGTGGCGCTCAGTAACGGGAGTTAATTATGGGAATGGCAGTGGGAGGGTCCGGTGGGGGCCCGTCAGCCGATATCAACGTGACGCCGCTGATTGACGTGTTGCTGGTGTTGCTCATCATTTTTATGGTGATCACGCCGTTGACTCCAAAGGGCTTGGATGCGCTGGTTCCTCAGCCGCCTAAGGATCAGACGAAGCAGCCGCCTCCGAGCGACCGTACGATCGTGGTGCAGATACTGAGAGGCAGCGGGGACACGCCTGCGCTCAAGATCAACCAGGACGACGTCACTTGGGAAAACCTGGAAGGCCGCTTGAACGACATCTTCAAGACGCGCGCAGAAAAGGTGATGTTCGTGAAGGCCGATCCGGACCTTACGTTTGATTATGTGGCGCAAGTGATTGACACCGCGCATGCCGCCGGTGTCGATAAAGTTGGCTTGATCACGGCCAAGATTGAGGCCGGCGGTTAGGCATTCCGCAGAACTACGGAACGTGATTCGGGCAATACTCTTCCTTCTGGACGGGCGGGACGTCGTGTAGCGGCGGTCCCGCTTTCCCTCGGAACCCGAACGACCCTAACGGAGAGTGATATCAAACATGAAAATATGCGTACGGGTACTGACACTGGTTGCCGTGCTGCTGGTACTGTTCTCGGCTGTAGGTTGCAGCAAGCTGAGAGCACGCGACCAGCTCAATAAGGGCGTGCAGGCCTACAAAAACGCAAAATACGAAGACGCGATTGAACATTTCAAGAACGCTGTAGCGCTGGACCCCAGTCTTATCAATGCTCGCCTTTATCTGGCCACGGCCTATGCTCAGCAATACATTCCCGGCGCCGACTCCCCCGAAAACAATCGCTTTGCCGAGCAGGCCATTGATGTGTTCAAGCAGGTCTTGGCCCTGAATCCACCGCCGGAGCAGCAAGTCCACAGCCTCAAAGGTATTGCTTCGCTGTACTTCAACATGAAGAAGTTCGATTTAGCCAAAGAGTACTATCAGAAGGTGGCTGATCTGGATCCCAACGACCCCGAAACTTACTACTCCATTGCGGTCATTGATTGGACCCAGGCGTATCAGCGGCGCATGGACGAGCGCGCCAAGCTTGGCCTGAAACCGACTGATGAACTCAAGGACAAGAAGGACTGCGCGACGTTCATCAAGACCATCAAGGACCAGAACGAGCCTGAAGTGCAGGATGGAATCCAGAGGCTGCAAAAGGCGCTGGAGCTGCGTCCTGATTACGATGACGCGATGGCGTACTTGAATTTGCTGTACCGTGAAGAAGCCGACCTGCACTGTGACAATCCCGACCTCCGCAAGACCGACCTGAAGACAGCCGACGACTGGGTGGACAAGACCATGGCTACCAAGAAGGCCAAGGCGGAAAAAGCCGGGCCAACTGGCGTTGTAACCATGCAGTAGTTGGGCGCGCGCAACCGAAGATTGCTGCTTTCCCCGAAATGTACTCCGACAAGGAAGGACGTATCCTTGGGGCGTAAGTAGAGCGGCGCTTCCGCGCCGCGTCCCCGCCGAACCTTTTGGGGAGGACAGCGCATTTCGCGTTGTTCGCAGTTGAAAGTTACGCAGATGACGGCGGTGTACCAGGTGTAGTCTCGTTGTCGGCGAGCGGAGCGCTGCCGCGCCGTTCCATCTCGTCGTGGATTTCCTTCAACACCTCATCGCGGTAGGCGCCGTTGTGCATGCGGTCAGCCATTTCCTGGAGTGCCACATTCAGCACATGGTAATGGTGTAACTCCCGATAACGAGGATCGCTCGTCACTTCTTTCCACAAGTTGTGCAGCAGGTCCACGTCCTCCTGCCGCATGTTTGGGGCGTGCGGTCCCAGCAGATATTCGTGCTTGTTCCAGTTGGGCTCAACCACCACCAGCCGCAAACGCGGACGCGGCTCAGGCAGTCGCTCCCAGGCATCGCCCGTGAGTTTGCCCTGCTCGTCAGCGGAGAGCTTGTTGGACAGTCCGCACACGACCACCGATGAGTGCAAACGCTGCGCCGTCGCCACGATGCTTTCGAAGACGTCGTTGGTGGGCACCACCAGCAGCGAAACGTGTTTGCCCTCTTTTTCCGCGACGGCGACGACCGAGGTAAAGAGTTCCTGCTCGTACTTTTCGAAGATCTCCGAAGTGTCCATCACCACGTTGCCGCTAAAGGAGTGCTCGCGGTGATAGATGCGCGACGTCATCACCACCACATCGGTCTTGGTCGTGTCGGTCTTGGCCAGCACCTGCCGCAAGTAGTAAAGATTGCGGGGATCGCGCACCGCGACCAAAATGTTGCCCGGTCGCACTTCCATGGCTGCGGCGCTGAGTTCTGGGTTTTGCGAGACATTGAACTGGTCAAGCCCGGACTCTGTATGCGTCTGCTGCCGGGCGGTGATGTGCTCGGAGATGGTGAAGATGGCGAAGAAGGCAACGCTGAAGCCTACACCGGCGATCGTCGCTAAGGGCTTGGTAAAGAGATTCACGATAGCCGTCGCAAATAGCAGCACGGCGATAAGAATGAGTCCGACCGGAATTTCTACGCCTTTGATATGAAAATTGCCCGGCACCTTCCATTCGCGGTTCTCCGGTTCGGTGTAACGCAGCACGACAACGGCAAGCGCTTTGAAAGCGAAACTCCAGATCACGCCGAAGGCGTACAGAGATGCCAGCAAGTAGACGTTGCCGCCGCTGGCAACGATGGTGAAGACCTGCAAGCCAACGATCAGGTTGATAATGCGGTAACTGGTGCCGAACCTCTTTTGCGGCTTACGGAACCAGGGCGTAAGCACGCCATCTTCGCTTATACGATTCAGCACACCGTTGGCGCCAACGATGGCCGTGTTTACCGCGCCTGACAGAATGAGAGCGCCAACGATGACGACAAAGCCCTGGAAGATCAGCCGCAATGTGTAAGGGCCGACCACGTTCATAGCCAGGCCGCCAATCAAATTGGCGTAGTAATCGGGCCGTACCTGGTCGGGGATAATCATGACCGCGAAGAACGAGACCAGCGAGGTGAAGAGCAGGCTGTAAAGGAAGATTACAAGGCCAGTCTTCTCCAGGTTCTTTAACTTCGGATGTTCGATCTCGCGGTTGACCTGGGCCAGCGACTCTTCGCCGCTCATGGCAAGCACAGAGTGGCCGAAGCCCACCAGCAACATAATCAGTGGGATCCGCGCAGCCCAGGTGCCCAATAGCCAGCCGAGCGATTCCTTGTCGTGATGCATGCTGGCCGGAGATGGCAATGGCGGCAGGGGAGATGGATGCTTCACCAAGGTGAGCAGACACCAGGCGATGAGCACAACCACCATGACCGTGGTGATCTTCATGATCTGCAAGGCTCTCTCGCTGGATTCGTGAATGCCCTGCGTGTTCTTCCACCAGAAGTAAAGCGTCACCATCACCGCGAAGGCAGCCGCAAATGAATTTTCGGGAACATGGATGTTGTAGCCGAGGTGCTGGAAGGTGTCATCCAGAAATCCGGCGGCGTACTGCCCCGCTGACACGGCGCTGATCGGCCCAGTTAATACATAGTCGAAGAGCAGCGCCGACACCGAGAGCTTGGCCAACTTGCCGCCCATGGCCTCCTTGACCACGCGATAGACGCCGCCGCGCACGAACATCGAGCTGGACTCGATGTAAATGGAACGTACAGCGTAGCTGAACAGCATCACTGCGAGGACGAACCACGGCGCGCTTCTCCCGATGACCTTTTCGGCATCGCCGCCCACGTAGTAGGCCGAGGAGGCGAGGTCGGACAGCACGATGGCAGCGGCCCTCCAGAAGGAGATGAAGGTCAGCATCACCGTGGTGGCGACGAAGACTTTGATTGCAGGCCGCTGCAGGTTCGGAGCTGTTGTGGACATAGTTGTTGCCGGGGTTGAGGGCGGCGCTTAAGCCGCGAGCAGCGCGCGGCAAGAATATATCAGTGTACAGCCTCTACCACCGCTGTCGCAGTTTCTAGGATTGTCAGCAGTGGTGGGCCAACAGAATCAAGCACCGCGGTCCTGTGCGAATATTGCGAGGACCGTGGAGCAGGAACGCTCGTCTAGCCATGATGAGCGGGTTCGTTCGGTCGCTATTCTCGCTTCGTCAAGTATGTCCCGCTGATGCGATCGTGCCAGCAAAGGGCGTCAACATCCACCAACGCCCAGAGCAACCCCATGATCAGGGAGGCCGTTGAAAAATAGAGACCGAAGACGCGATTGCGCCGATGGCGTAGGGACGGCCGGCGTCCTTTGAAGGTGGTCAGGCGAATTGCAGCCACTTGCATCCCGACCGTTCTGCCGGCATAAACCAAAAGCAGATACTGATAGATCGCCCAGAGCAGCACCGGCACCAGTGCGGCAGTCAGCCGCGCCGGCTTGGTGAAGGCCACGTTTGGCAGCATCTTATGGCCAATCAGTGCGAAAACAGCGGCGCCTGTGGCCACCAGTGAGCAGTCCATCAGAGCAACGTAGATGCGTTGCGAGATCCCGACGGCGCGGAACGGCAGTTCGATATGGTCGCTGGAAACTGCAGAAGTTGGGGTTGCCGGCTCGAATTGCACTCCCTCCAGGAACGGAGTGGTCGGGAACGCCTCCAGTTCCTCCGGGACGTCGAGAATGCGGGGCTGCTCCGGCAGAACCGGGTCCGCCAGCCTGTAAACGGCTTCTGGGGCTCCCGGCTGCCGTGGGAAGGCGATAACTTTGCGCTTTGGCCTGGGCCGCGGTTGGATGGCTGGTTGCGGTTGAGGGTGGGACTCCGAAAGCTGAGGAGGAGCTACTTCCGCCGATGCCCTGGCAGCTACGACGACGGATTCCGTGAGTTCGGGTGGTTCTGCGGCCGCGATCGGTTCCGCCGTCAACTCAGGTGGCTCCGCAGCGGCAACAGCAATCAGAGCAGTTGCTGTTGCAGCCGCTACGGGGATGTCATGTTCCGGCGATTGCGCCTGAACTTCCATTTCCGACGCGGATGCAACCTGCTCGGCGGGAGGAAATGGGAAGCGCATGGAGAACGCTCCTTCGATGCGGCGCCCACGGCGCGTGCGGAAACGAGCGACACGGGAATGGATTTCCTTCCGCCAGATATCTGGGTTCGGCTGGCCGGAATCGGTAGCGGCTTCAGAGCGGAAATTTTGATGTTCAGTCATGTCGTCGCGCCGTAGTCCTTCTATCTCTGACGCCCCGTGTACCCCATCTGCCAGGCACCGTTAGTCGAGAATGAATGATCATGAGAAAAGGAAGCCGCATACGCGCGTCCATGGGAGCATCAGTCTGCGCACTAGATCGCGTGGTTGGCGCAACCAGTGGGCACGCTGCGGGTTTAGGAGAAGAGTCCAGAGCTGCGCGAAATCAGGGAGGGCCAGTTGGCATTTTGCCTGTCGCCATGCAACGTGCTAAGTTGCAAAGTTCTGTTCAACCAAAGCGAACCGGCGGAGGGATACAGCCCTTTAGGATGATTTCCCGCACTCGATTGATTATCACGGCGCTGGTAGCTTGTCATCTGTTTCTGCGACCGGGTCTGTTAACCAGCCAGTTGCGTCCGGCCGCAATGCCGGAGATTTCAGGCCAGGCGGCTCAACAGCCGGCCCCGCCCGACTCCGCTTCGAATCCTGGAATTCCCGTTGAAAACAAGCCGCTTACCCCATCTCAGCCCGCAGTACCGAAATCTGCCTCACCGTCGCCAGAGATCGATGTGGTCACCGATGACGGTCAACAGGACCGAAAAACGGAACAGATCATTCAACAGGAGCTGCAGAGCAGCAGCGACCAGGAACTCGGACCGCCGCGGCCAGCCATCAATGTTCCACTAGGTCGAAATGAAGTGCTGATTCGGGCCGACGAGCAGGAGAAGAACCGGGACATTTACAAGGGACGAGGCCACGTTGAAATTCGCTTTCGCACCTATGTCCTGCACTGCGATGAGGCAACCTATGACTCAACCACCGGCCAAATCACCGCTACCGGACATGTCGTCTTCGATGGCGGTCCTCACAATGAACATCTGGTGGGAACGCACGCCACGTATGACGTCAGCCGAGACACGGGTACGTTTTACAACGTAACCGGCTCGACCGGAGTGCGGATCAAGAACAACATGATGTTCTTGACCTCCTCAACGCCGTTTTTCTTCACCGGCACGGTGGTGGACAAGCTGGGTCCCGATGTTTACCGTGTCCATCACGGCTACATAACTTCTTGCCAGTTGCCCAATCCCAAGTGGGAATTCAACTCGAAGACCGCGATGATCGAAATGGGCGAGGAAGCGAAGATGTACCACGCCACCTTGCGTATTCATGGCATTCCCCTCTTCTACTTCCCATTCGTGGAACACCCCACCGATAACCTGGGACGCAAGAGCGGCTTCCTGATTCCTGTTTTCGGGACATCGAATACCAGAGGCACGATACTGGGAGACGGCTTCTACTGGGCCATCAATCGCAACTCGGATGCTGTAATTGGGGCGACGTGGTTCTCCAAGCGTGGCTGGGCGCAACACGGGGTGTACCGGGCCGTGGGATATAAGTACACGTTTCACGCCGAATACTACGGCGTGGTTGATGAACAGGGATACCCCCCAACCGGCCAGAACCAGGGCGGCGAAGAGCTGAAAGCGAACGGCTTCCTGGAATTGCCGGATGAGTTCCACGGCGCGCTTTCCGTGGACTTCCTCAGCTCCTACATATTCCGATTAGCTTTTGCCCAGAGCTACACGGAGGCCATCAATTCCGAAGTCCGCTCGAACGGATACATCTATCGTGACCGGAACGGCTATTCACTGGGATATCTTGTCGCACGTTACCAGGACTATCAGAGCGAAGCCCCCGGTGACGTGATCGACATCGCACACCTCTCCACTTTCGAGTTCTCCTCGATGGAGCGGCCTTTCAATCGCTCGCGTCTAATGTATTCCTACGACTTCGCCGCCGAGGCCCTTTCCCGGCATGAGATCGGCTTCCAGACTGCTTCGGCGGTCGGTCGCTTGGACGCTTATCCCAATATTTCCATGCCGACTTTTCTTCACGGCTGGACCTTGCGGCCAGAGGCCGGCGTGCGAGAAACTTATTACACGCAGCGACTCGTAACCGAGCCCGGCTCAACATCAGTTGTGACAGCCGTGAGCAATCCCATCAACCGCAACGTTTTCTCGGGTTCGATGGACATTCGACCGCCGTCTTTTGCGAAAATCTTCGATCGCAAACTCTTCGGCTACGTCCTGAAGCACGCGATCGAGCCTCGCGTTACTTATCGCTACCAGACCGGCATCAACGACTTCAGCCAGATCATTCGCTTCGATCAGCGCGATATTCTCGTGAACACCAATGAAGTTCAGTATGGGGTCGTGAACCGGCTTTACGCGAAGAAAACGAAGTCCACGGGTAAATGCTTTCGCAATCCGAAGTACGACTGGCTCACGGCGACGGCCAAGAAAGACATGGAAGAAGTCCTTCATGCCGACATCGTGCCGGAGAAGGGTACTTGCGACGACGCACAAGGAGTGGCTCGCGAGGTGGTTACGTGGGAGGTAGCCCAGAAATACTACATGAATCGGACCTTTGGCGGCGCGCTGGTGCCGGGACAGACCAACGTATTCGACAGCACGGTGGACTTCACCGGAATTGCATTCCTTACCGAGCCCCGAAATTTTTCGCCCATCATCTCTCGTTTGAGAGTGCAAGATGCGTCCACCGACTTTGGATGGGCGCTGGATTACGATCCGGTGCTGCACCAGGTGAATGCAAGCACGGTCTTCGCGGGCCAGCGATGGGGTAATTGGTACATGAATGCAGGCCAAAGCTACCTCAATGTGCCGCCCCCCAATCCCAACATCTTTGATCAGTACCGGGTCATGCTGCTCTATGGAAACGTCGGCAAGAGGGGCATTAGCGCGGCCGCGTCCGTAGGAGTGGACAGCAGGCTGCATTATATTCAGTCGGCCACAGTACAAACCAATTACAACTGGGATTGCTGCGGAGTCACATTTGAGTACCAGCGCTTTGCTCTAGGCGCGGTACGAAATGAAAATGCATATCACTTCGCCTTCAGCCTCACCAATGTCGGGACGTTCGGTACCATCAAGCGTCTGCAAAGGCTGTACTAGCACACAACCTTCTCTGCGCAGAATTGTTTACAATTAATCGATGTCTGCATTGCCTGGTAGCCTGTCCGCCAAGACGGGAAATCTCGAGAGCAAGTCACGTGCCCTGCGGGAAAATTTGCATTCGCTGGGACGTATGCTCGTGGCGTACTCCGGCGGGGTCGATTCCGGATTCCTTGCCTGGTCGGCGCACCGCGAACTGGGCGATGATATGCTCGCGGTGCTGGCGGATTCCCCCAGCCTGGCACGTTCTCAGATGCGCGATGCAGTGGCTTTCGCCGAAGAACAAGGTATCCCGCTGACGGTCATCAACACTGACGAGATGGAGCGACCGGAATACCTTCGCAACGACGGCGCGCGCTGCTATCACTGCAAGGACGAGCTGTTCACCGCGATGGAGGCCTACCGCCAGCGCTGTAGGTTCGACGCCATCGCCTACGGAGTAAACGTCGACGATCAGGGTGACTATCGTCCGGGGCAACAGGCTGCCAGCTTGCACCGGGTGGCAGCGCCATTGCTCGAAGCCGGACTGACGAAAGAGGACATTCGGCAACTGGCATCGCAAGCGGGATTGCACATCTGGAACAAACCTGCTTCGGCCTGTCTTTCCTCTCGCATTGAGTATGGCCGCCCGGTGACGCGAGAAGCCCTCTCCGCGGTGGAACAAGGCGAAGACATGCTGCGGCAACTTGGCTTTCGGCAGGTTAGAGTCCGGCATCACGGCGAGATTGTCCGCATAGAAATCGCCCGGGAGGAATTACCCTTGGCGATGACAATGGAGATGGCCACAGAGTTCACGCGCATCTTTAAGGGCTTGGGATTTGCCTACGTGACTCTCGATCTGGAAGGCTTTCGCTCGGGCTCGATGAATGCATTGCTGCCCCTGCACTTGCTCCTAGCGACAAATACACCCGAGCGCTGACTTCGGCGCACTGTTGCGCGTCTAAGTCATGGGATCCTCGAGGGCTTCGCTCGTGATGGTTGCGTTCCCGTGCCTTCAGCGCGAACGAGCCACTCCCCATGAGATAATCAGAGTTCATGTTCATCCCTCAAAGGTGGTTATTTGCAGTGTTGAGACGATTGATTGTCTTGTTGTTACTGTTGTGCGTCGGGTGCTCGGCGCAATCGAATCCAAATCCCCAACCCGGCTCAATGGATGTAAACCAGCGCATCGAGCGGCAAGTACATGCCTATTTCGGTATTCCTGCTGATGTAAGCGTGAAGGTCGGGGCGCGCACTCCAAGTGAGTTCCCGGGCTACGACACCGTGCCGGTCACGATGAGCCGTCAGGACAAGTCGCAGACAATGGAATTCCTGGTCTCAAAGGACGGCAAGACTCTGATCCGTATGACCAAGATCGATTTGACCGAGGACCCGTATGCCGCAACCATGAAAAAAATCGACGTAGCGGGGCGTCCGGTGCGCGGGAATCCCGATGCCAAGGTCACGATCATCAACTACGACGACTTCGAATGCCCCTTCTGTGCCCGAATGCACAGCACGCTAATGAGCGAGATCTTGCCCCAGTATGGCGACAAAATCAAGATCGTCTACAAGGATTACCCCCTATCCATGCACCCTTGGGCAAAGCATGCCGCCAACAATGCCAATTGCCTCGCCAAGGAGAACGGGCAGGGCTATTGGCAATTCGCCGACTACGTGCACACCAACCAGCGCAGCATTAGTGGATCTCCGAAGGACGTGCAAAACTCGTTCAACGAGTTGGACCATATCACCATGGACATCGGGAAGAAGAGCGGAGCTGACGCTACCCGGTTGCAGGCATGCATCAAGGCTCAGCCAGATATTGCCATGAAAGCCTCGATGACGGAGGCCGACTCGATTGGCGTGAATGCGACGCCAACCCTCTTCGTCAACGGCGAGCGCCTCGAAGGGGCTGTGGACATTGAAGAGGTAAAAGCGGCTTTGAACCAACGGCTTCTGGAGGCGGGCGTGCAACCGCCGCCGGCGCCAACCGCTCCACACCAAGCACCCGCTAGCAAGTAGCCGCGAGCATCGTGTTTAGCGGCCGATGTTCAAGACAGGCGAGATCCGGCCTGCCCTGCCTGGAGCCGCTTGACCTGTCATAGGCCTCCCAGGAGGGGCAAAGATTGAAAGCAATCCGCAAGCGTGTAGCCAGCCTCGCAGTCGCAGCCAGCGTGGCGCTGGCTGTTGTCCTGCTGCTGCCCGGGCTGGGCTGTTCCGGAAAGCAGGATGGCGCCGATGTGATGGCTAGCGTGAACGGCCGCAAGATCACCCGCACCGAAGTCGAAAAGTACTACAACAATCAGACCGCGGATGCGCCGCAGAAGCCCAGCCAGGAGCAGGCCGACAGCCTGCGGCTGAGCATCTTGCGCGAACTGATCGACAACGAAATCCTGATGCAGCGCGCCGAGAAGATGGGTTTGCTCGCTACGGACGAAGAGATCAACAGCAAGCTGGCGGAGATCAAGACGCCTTACACGCAGGAGGAATTCGATAAGCGATTGAAGGACCGCAACCTGACTCTCGACGACTTCAAGCGCGACCTGCGCCGTTCGATCACCATCGAAAAGGTGGTGAACAAGGAAGTAACGTCGAAAATCAATGTCTCTGATGAGGACATCACCAGTTATTACAACCAGCACAAGGCCGAGTTCAACCTGATTGAACCGCAGTACCGCCTGGCGCAGATTTTGGTCACCACCCAGCCCAATCCCCAGGTGAAGAACGTGAAGGCGCAGAACGAGGCCGATGCGCGCAAGAAGATGCAGATGATCGAGAACCGCCTCGACAGTGGCGAGGACTTCGCCACGGTGGCCATGGGTTATTCGGAACAGCCGGAGACCTCGCAGAATGGCGGTGATCTTGGCTTCGTGCCCGAATCCTCACTCAAGACAGACAAGATTGCCTACGACGCGGTCAACAAGTTGAAGCCGGGTCAGTACACGACCGTGCTGGTGGTCGCCGATCCCAACACCCATCAGATCTATGGCTTTCGTATCGTGAAGCTCATCAGCAAGGAATCCTCCGGCCAGCGGGAGTTGAAGGATCCGCGCGTGCAGCAGGCCATTCGCGAGCAACTCCGCGACCGTCGCGAGCAGTTGTTGAAGGCGGCCTATTACGAATCCATCCGCGACAAAGCCTCCGTCGAGAACTACTTCGCCGATGACATTCTCAAGAAGGCGGGCACGATGAAGTAGGGGGAGAGATCCTAGGATCATGCAGATATAAGCCGACCAATTTTTCAGTATTCCACGCAACCTTGCGTTTTCTATTCGATGATCGCCAGCGTGTCTCCTGCGTTGACTGTCGAGCCTTCCGCCGTTAGGATCTTTTGC
>Ga0209040_10003641_pt1 | contig 11781 bp, 9 predicted proteins | sample BogFormECP12_OM3_FD_188240 | JGI IMG/M metagenome (GOLD analysis project Ga0209040, IMG submission 188240) | Bog forest soil microbial communities from Calvert Island, British Columbia, Canada - ECP12_OM3 (SPAdes) (version 2) | ecosystem: Environmental > Aquatic > Freshwater > Wetlands > Bog ... | reverse complement strand
CCTCTTCTGTGATCCCTGGTTCTTTGGCATTGCCCCATCCTTCCCAAGCGATGAGGCCTCCACGCGGACCAGGGTGATTCAGGTGGCTCAACAATCGGGGCCCGGTCAGCCCCAACTCGTTGGAGGGGGAGGTGCATACCGAGCCAAAGCACCGGGTAGGCGATGAGCGGGGCCAGCAACTGAGAACCTTCAAGGAATGCCGCCGGATCTCTGCCATCGGTCGGCAACCAGAGACTGGCGGTGAACGCAATGGCACACGCAAGTGCTAGCACTCCGGAGTCCGGCACTCGATCTCGGTAAAGGTAGATGAGTGATCCCACCAAGAAGATCGTTCCGAGTTTCACCAAACTCATCGGGACCCAATTGTCCTTCACACCGAAATGCTGGTTGAGACTAGGAGTGAGCGTTGCCACAATGTCGGCCAGCCAGAATGCAACCGCGATACCTGCAACGAGTATTCTGTGTCGCAATACTCCGATCAGCGCCATCGCTGCCAGAAGCAAGTAGCACAAGAATTCGAAGAACAGTGTCCAGATGGATCCATTCCAGATGGTTCCGGCAATGTACCCCTGACGTAATTGCAGCAGCGAGTTCCTGTAGATGTAGCTAAGCGGGCCATTCGTTGCGTTGAAGTACTCATTCAGACCGCCAGGCAAAGGAGGATGGTTCGAGATCCATCCCACCACACCAAAGAGCAAGGCGGTCAGGACAAGGCAGATCCAAAAAGCGGGAAAGATGCGGAGAAAGCGCTGCCACAGGTACCGCCCGACGTTGTTGCGAGTTGCGCTGCCAACGATAAGGAAGCCGCTGATTCCGAAGAAGCCGTAGACCGCGATTGTTCCGATCGTTGTCCGGTTGAGATTGTCAATGGCCGCAACCCTGCCAAATAGATTCTTGCCATAGAAGTTCACAGCGACTGTGTGAGATACGACGACACAAATGGCCAGGACGAGTCGTAGGAAATTGAGACTGTTGAAGCGCGGGTCGAAGACCTCACCGATCGTGTTATGCCTCCTGGGTAGCTTCGATAGGGAGACCTTGGCCGCAGTGTCACCCATGCCTCCACTACCCCTCAACCCAGTCGTCCACGGTTGCCATCGTTCCCTATTGCACATTCTTCTTGAGCGTTGGGGTTTACGTCAATCTACCTGGCGGAAAGCAACCGTGATCGAAGCCTCAGTTCCTCGCCCTGCTCGGCGTGCAGGCGTCTACCCGGTAGATGTTCTCAGCCCGGGTCTGGAACCGCCCTCGCCAGACGACGGGCACCTCAGTGCGAGGGGTCACCAGCCGAAACAACGATCCCAAGAAGGGTAGGTCTATCCTTACCGACGATTGACAAACGGGGCGCATGGGGGATTCGAGTGTGATGTTGGGCGCTCATGACGAGTCAGGACAAGATTCCCCGTCCTTGATGGGATCCTCCGATCGGCAACGCCTCCTCCCATCAGGCGAAGAAGCAGGGTCGGCCCCCGAAGATCGGAGCTTCCGGCCAGACATTGAGGGACTCCGGGCCGTGGCCATTGTCTTGGTCGTTCTATTCCATGTGTATCTCTGGCATACGCACGGCGGATTTGTCGGTGTCGATGTCTTTTTCGTCATCTCTGGATTTGTGATCACGGGGCTGTTACTCCGCGAACAGAGCTTTACGGGCCATATTGCCTTCTTAATGTTCTATGCCCGACGGGCACGGCGGATACTTCCCGCTGCGATCTTCGTGATCGTGGTCTCGCTGATAGCGAGTTGGCTCTTGGTGGGAGCTAGTTACGCCACACTTGTCGCCAGCGATGCCAGGTGGAGCGCGCTCTTCATGGGCGACTACCACTTCATTGTCGATTACCCGAACGTCTTCGCCACGCGCCCGGGATCACCATTGCAGCAGTACTGGTCTCTTGCAGTTGAAGAACAATTTTATATGGTCTATCCGGCGTTCTTTGTGGCGCTCCTGAAAATCCCGGGGACATGGTCAACCCGTGCCCGATTGGTCTATGGGCTGAGCAGCGTCATCATTGTTTCGTTCGTCACGTCCGTAGCTACAAGCCGAGTGGGCTACTTCGGTGCGAACTACTCTCCCTTTACCCGGGCATGGGAGCTTGCACTCGGAGCACTCTTGGCGGTGGGGGTACCCCAATGGAAGAAGATTCCAAAGGCATCCGCCGCCATCATGACATGGGTAGGGCTTGCTGGCATCCTCCTGTCGGCTGGGTTCCTCTCGTGGTCTTGGGCATATCCGGGATACATCGGTGTCCTGCCTGCCGCCAGCACCGCCCTCGTGATCGCCGGGGGGACAATCGTTCCGAGATGGGGCACGGAGGTGTTGCTCCGAACTCTGCCGTTCCGCTGGATCGGCCGGTGGTCCTACTCCTGGTACCTGTGGAACTCGGCTGTGCTGGCGATCGCAGCTGGTCACGCGCACAGACAGGTAGGCACAACTCCGATTGACGTAAAATTGGCCGTGGTGATGTTCGCGCTTCCACTCGCCGTTGCAACGTACTTCTTTGTGGAGAATCCGATCCGCCATTCAGCGCTGTTCACTCGAAGCCCACGAGCAACCCTTGTTGGTGCTGGAATGCTTATCGCCTCCTGCGTTGCCCTGACTTTCGCGTTTTGATTCACGGGACCGAGTTATAACTGAAACCTGTGGATGCACCACCTGAACGGAGGCGCGGCGTACCTTCCTCTTTGACCAAAAAGAGAACGCTGGCGGTGAGACGCCGGCAGGAAGGAACGCCAATGTTGAGAGTACTTGCTGAAGAGGCCGCGGTCGCGGAGCTGTCCGCCGGGCTGGACGAGCTGGTGGCCGAGGGGGCCCGGCGCATGCTGGCCGCCGCCCTCGAGGCCGAGGTCGAGGCCTATGTGGAGAGCCTGGCGGAGGAACGGGACGGTGACGGGCACCGCCTGGTGGTCCGCAACGGCCACGCCGAGCCCCGCTCGGTGGACACCGGAGCGGGCCCGATCGAGGTCCAGGCCCCCCGGGTGAACGACCGTCGGGTCGACGAGGTGACCGGGGAGCGTCAACGGGGCCAAGTGGCCCAAGGCGGTCGAGAAGGTCACCAGCACCAGGCCCAGCTGCTGGCGTTCTTCGACCTCCCCGCCGAACACCGGATCCACCTGAAGACCACCAACCCGATCGAGTCCACCTTCGCCACGGTCCGCCTGCGGACCAAGGTGACCAAGGGACCCGGCTCACGGGCCGCGGGGTTGGCCATGGCCTACAAGCTGATCGAGTCGGCCCAGACCCGGTGGCGGGCGGTCAACGCACCGCAGCTCGTCGCCCTCGTGCGGGCCGGTGTCGTGTTCGAGAAGGGGTGATGATCGAGCGGATTGACGAGCAGGACGAGGAGGCCGCCGCGTAATCCTTCAGGTCTCTCGTCCACAGGTCTTGACTATTTCTCCACGGGACCGGTTTTCCGAGACTATCTACCTGAGCTCCGAAAGCTTTTGCACAAGCTCATATTTGAGGGAGTACGGATACTTGAGATGGAAATCGGCTCTGATCGAGATGGGCGGCGTTGGCCCACAACCACTGCTGGGCCCGGTCCGGCCAGATAATGATCTACCAAGAGAATTCCTGCTCCGACTGCAGGCTTGTGGGTCGCAAGTCCTTCAAACCCGCCCTGTACTTGCTGATATCTGACCTCTATCGAGTGCATATAGGGATCGGTCATAACCATTATCGTAATAAGCCTATGTGGCTGCACAACGAAGGGCGGGCTCACCGACGGCGGCCATGACGGGGCATTCCCGGCATGAATCACCGCTACTTGAAGGGTTTGTGCCCCCGAAGGCTCAAGGAGCACTGTGGTCCGCCCATGCCGTAGGATCGGGATCACTGATCTCAATTCACCTGCAGGTTGGGTTAGTGTCATCGTAATCGCGTGATTGATGCCACCTGCTTGTTCCATTGGGGTCCATGTCAAGTGCTGGAGATTCTGCCCAGGAGAGGTGTGGTAGTCGACGCCACTCGAAAGGTATAGACCGCCACAGTCGTTGACGTCGAAGATCTGTCCCGTTGGGGCCCAATAGGGCAACACTGGACCGCGGGCAACAGTCGAGGCCAACGGCTCGAGACTTAGAGACCTTTGGGCCTCGACAAAGCGGATGGCTTGTGCTGACGTCCAAATGTTGAGGGATTCGAGGGATGCTCCAATGTTTGCGGCCACGCAGAAAGCCCCTGTAACAACGATGCTTACAAGAAGAAGAACCCTCAATCTTCGCGACCGCTTCGCGGCGCGACGAAAGAGATCGACAAGAGCGATCGCACTGGCAAGCACAAGAAAAGGCAGGAAATCAGCCAGATACCTGTCGGCGATGTATCCCGCCAGGAGTACTCCTCCGCTAGCAGTAGCCGCGGCAATCAGAAGAAGGCGCGTCAGGCGGATTGAACCTACAGCATGAGGGCGAAATGCCGAGATAGCTCCCCATATGCTGAGAATAAAGAGAAGTGGCATAGAAGCAGGGATACTCGACGTCGCATAGGTTTGATCGAAAACAGTTCCTCCTAAAGCGCGTGCTGGCGTGTCTGGCAAAGTGATGAATGGAAACAAGGTGCTGAAACGCAGGGCCGCCGGCTGCATATATGCGACAAAAGTGCTGGGGAGAAATCGGAAGCTGAAATCCCCACCGTTGACGGCAAGGAAGTAACGCCGATGGGCGTTGACCATGGTCCATACTTGGTCGGCCACTGGCAGCGTAAATGGTCCCCCAAACTTCACCCAATTAACGGCACATCCGACAAATAGGGGAATGAGCCCCGCAATGATCATTGGGAGAGCCCAGCGCCGATTGGTAGCTCCACCCTTTCCGAGTGCGAACCAGGCCGCCACAAGAAGCGCTGCAGTGACACATGCCCAACCGGTGGTGAGTCGATTCAGATCGGCAGCCAGTATGAGCAGAAAACTGGCCGTGACACGACCCCACGTTGGCCGCTCCATCACCCCAAGAAGGGCAAACAGGGCACCCACGGCAAGCGCGACTCCCCACGCCAGGTCCTCGTCGTAGACCCAAGGGTTTGCGGCGAGATATACAAGGACCGATCCTCCGGTGATGACGGCGATGAGTGCACCAGATGACGCCGCTTCGGTCCAGCCCATTGCTGCGGCTCCGATTGCGAGGATCCGAACCCTCCACAACAGCAGAGCACTGAAGATGCCGGTCATCAACCAGGCGAGCAACATGGAGGGTGCCGTCATATGTCCATCGAGGACCGGCAGGATGGCCATGACCGGCATTCGCAGCAACGATGGGAATATCCCGAAGTAGGTGTACGCGTGTCCGTTATGGAGGAAGGCCTCTATACCAAGCTTTCCTTTGGGAACATAGAGATGACCATGCGCCATCGCCCTAGCCTGCAGTTCGTAGAAGTTGGATGGACCAACCGCTCGGGCCGGATTGGGTAGTCCAGTCCAAAGATCCCAGAGAACAAACAAGTAGGGAATACTCACGACACCCATGCCGACCACCGTCGAGATGATGAAGCGATGACGGCCAAGAGCCAACACGGGTTCTATTTTTGGTTCGGCTTGGAGGTCCGGACGATCAAGTAATGCCTGTTCCGGGCCCATTTCACAAGAAGGTAGCAGCCCGAAGGACAGACGTTGAATCGGCCCGGCTTCTGGTGTGCCCTGGGTTCCATGGAGTCGAAATGGAATTGCAGCCGCTGTCGGGGCACCCGACTGGGGCCTCCAGGATTCAAGGGCCGTTTCAATGAGCCCCTATCTGCTGCCCTTCCCGGATCCCAGCCTGCAGTGGTCTCTCGACAAGAGCTCATTTGTGAAGTCTTGAGAAATGGAGCTTGACCGCCGGTTCCAAGTGAGTCAGGCTTACCCAGCTTCATATTCCGCCTCTCTCCCAGTGTGCTATATGCCCTCTCACCAGGGATTTCGGCCAGCCCTCAGTCAATGCCAGCGGCGAACGCGGGGGCGGGAGGGCGGCTTGACCCGCCTTCCAGAGCGGGCGAGAATGACCTTGTGGTGGCGGTTCCGAAAATTGGGGTGATCGTGGTCGCGTATAACGCCGCGTCCACGCTACGCGCAGTACTTGACCGGATCCCAGAGGATTTTCAGTCACGAGTTGCCGACGTCGTGGTGTGCGACGACGCGAGTTCCGACATCACCTATGAAGTGGGACGGGAGTATCAGAGTAAGTCGGAAATGCCGCTCACCGTCATTCGCCGCCCCTCTAACCTTGGCTACGGAGGAAACCAGAAGGCTGCGTATCGCTGGGCCATTGAGCGCGGCTTGGACATCGTCGTTCTGCTGCACGGCGATGGACAGTACGCACCCGAAGTGATTCAGGATCTCATCGATCCCTTCGAGGCAACCGGATGCGACGCTGTGTTTGGTTCGCGCATTATTGGGGGTGTTGCCCGAATCGGTGGAATGCCTTTGTACAAGTATGTTGGCAATCGCGTTCTTACTCGGTTCGCCAACCGGGTAGCCGGGCTGCAACTCACTGAATGGCACAGTGGTTACCGCGCATATCGGGTCAGCGCCCTCGAAGACATCCCTTTTGAATCGAACTCGGATGGTTTTGATTTTGACACCGAGATCATCCTTCAACTGCACGAGGCCGGCAAGGGGATCGTCGAGGTGCCGATTCCCACCTACTACGGGGGTGAGATCTGCTACGTCAACGGGATCGGTTACGCCAAGGACGTTGCGATCGACGTCTTTCGGTACAGGGCGCACAAGATGGGTTTTGGATCGGGAGAGATGGCCTTTGCAGATGAGGCTTATGATCTGAAACTCGACCGAATGTCGTCCCACCGTGCTCTCTTGTCATGGTTGAGCGAAGGAAAGCCCAGACGGGTGCTCGACCTCGGCTGCTCTGACGGACGCCTGGGAGAGCGCCTCCGCCTGATGGGTCATACCGTGATCGGTGTCGACACTGTCAAATTCGATGGCGTTGGCACTCGCCTGGATGGGTTCGTCGAAGCCGACTTGAACGAGGGGATTCCAGCCGAAGTCGGCAATGATTTCGATGTCGTACTTGGTGCTGATGTCTTTGAGCATGTCGCGAACCCGGCAAGACTGTTGGCACAAGTTCCCGACGTGCTGGCCCCCGGTGGAGTTGCCATGGTTAGTATCCCGAACTTTGCCCACTGGTATCCCAGACTCCGCGTTGTGCTCGGCCGCTTCGAATACGAGAGGCGCGGTATCCTTGATTCTGGTCACCTCCGATTCTTCACGCAGCGGAGTTTCGAGAGAATGGTCAAGTCCTCAAAGTTGAGGGTTCGGCGTAGGGCGATCTCTGGCCTCCCTGTGGACGCATTCGATCGTGGGAGCCCCGCTCCTGATTCCATGAAGAGATTCGTTGCTGCGGCAGACCGTACCGGGTTGAAGTTGTGGCCCAACCTCTTCGCGTATCAGCTCCTTTTCGAGCTTGAACCGACTCGATCCTGAGTTGATCGAGGATGACGAGCGCTGACACGGCAAGTCAGGCGGGGGCGGTATTGGACCTCTCCAAGCTTCAGGCCAGGCTTCCCGAACTTCGCACGACATACCAAAGCGCATCCCCCTTCCCCCACATCGTGTTGGACGACTTCTTGGAGCCAGGCATTGCTCACATCGCCATGGCGGAGTTCGCTGAGATACCACCCGACAATTGGATGTCCTATGTCCACGTCAACGAACGAAAGCTAGGGAACATTGACCCTACGACTTGGGGACCAACTCTCCGAGAAATCCTTGTCAAGCTCCAATCGCCAGAGTTTGTGGGATTTCTCAGTGAACTTACGGGAATCGCCAACCTCCTCAAGGATGATTCGCTTCAAGGCGGTGGACTGCATCAGTCACTGGCCGGCGGCTACCTCAACGTCCATGCCGATTTTACGGTGCATCCTCGACACCGCGATTGGCGCAGAAGGGTGAATTTACTTCTCTACCTGAATGAGGAGTGGCCTGCAGAATTTGGTGGTGATCTTGAACTCTGGAGCACCGATATGGCTCGATGCGAGAGGAAGGTCGCACCTTTGAAGAATCGAGTCGTGATCTTCACGACGGACTCCGATTCCTTTCATGGTCACCCTGATCCCCTCAATTGCCCCGAAGGTATGGCGCGACGCTCGCTCGCGCTCTACTACTTCACTGTCGAGAAAGACCCGCTCGTTCGCTCGACAGAATATCGAGCGCGGCCGGGCGACTCCCGAAGTCATTCAGCAATGATTTTTGTCGATAAGCAGGTACTTCGATTATACGACTGGGCGAAACGCCGAATTGGCCTTAGCGATGAGTCGGCGAGTTCCTTCCTCGGAAAGATTGATCGATTCCGCTCCAAGTTTCGAAGGTAGGGATTACAGCCTTCGTCAAGTGACGAGCGGGGACTTGGCAGAAAAATCGAGGATTCCTCCGCGGTCGAAGATCCATGCCACGGCCTCGAAGGGAAGGACCGCCAACAGTAGGCCCGAGTAGATGGGTGTCTTCCCGTACTTCATCTGGGGCCGCCAGCCTCGTCGAACAAGGGCGTTCTGTACGGACAGGGCCGTCTGGATGTGAGGCGCCGTTCGCAGATGAACATTGTCAAATCCAACGTCTTCAAGCAGTTGGGAAAGTCCGGTTCGTGACACCATCTGGAGATGTCGCGGATAGTGGTAACCGCCCCAATTCCGACCGAAAATCTGGGCCTCCCAAGAAGAGACCGTTGGGAGTTGGCCAACAAGGTGACCTCCCGGGAGCAAGAGCTGAAAAGCCCGTTCAAGAGCTACCCTAGGGTGGATAACGTGCTCGAGAACGTGGTTCATCGACACAATGTCGTATCTTCCGATGTGATCGGTGAGATCAGCCTCTTCTAGTGTTCCCTCGAGCACTCGGTATCCACGGGCTCGTCCCTTCGCCGCGATGTCGGGCTGTATCTCGATACCCGCGCATTCCAGATCACAGAACTGCCGAAGTTCGTCAAAGTGGCGGCAGTCTCCAGTACCCACGTCAAAGAGACGCCCGTGACGATTGGACAGCAGCCCAGCGTAGAAGCGAGCCCGTGACCGGGCGCGCACACCCACTAGTGCGCTGGCCAGGCGTCCATGGTCCTCGTTATAGGCGTGATACGAGGGGGGATAGAATGCGGGCAACTCGCGTTCAGTTGGGCGTGGGTAGAGGAATTCCGAGCCACAATGAGCACACCTCCGGACGGTAAGAACTGGGTCCGGCTGGACGAAGTATTCAAGGTCCATGACGTCGGACCGCCGGAGCCAACTATCTGATGAATCGCACACGGGACAGTGCACTGTTTCGCTGCTTCCAATCATGGTAAATCCGGCCTTTGAGGCTTCTGCTCCGGTGTCACGGGTCACACAGTCCCATCCCAATCTCTGTCACGCGGCCCCATCCCGATTTCTGCCATGCGGACAACACGAAGGGTTCCGTAAGTGATCGGGCGCGGCGTCATTTGCCGGCCTCATGCTAGCCTTATCAGCCGTGGCCAGCAGTATTGCAGCCCTCGCGGAGCGGGCTTGGCGACAACGGATAGACGCAATCATCAAGCCCGACGATGTCCGCCCGCTGTCAGACCGTTCCCTTCGCGACACCATCTTCCTCTTGGGATTGCTGTGGGCCGAGATAGCGGCCCTCCTTTGCGTCGCCAATCTCTTGCCCCAAATCTCGCTGTGGTGGTCGGTAGTTGTGGGCTTGATATTGGTACTCTTGATCTCGACCCGCATTAACGCTTTGAATGTAGTCGTCCATGAGGGTTCGCACGGGTTCCTAGCTCCCTCACGAGGACTCAACGATCGTCTTACCAACGTCGGCGCAGCATGGTGGACGTTGAGTTCGGTTCAAGAGTACCGGCCCACTCACCGGCTCCACCATCGATATCTCGGGGAGGAGCGCGATCCGGATCGGCCCTCTTATCTCATCCCGGAGCGGCGCGGAGCCTTTGCGCTTTTGCTGCTCCAAGACGTCATTGGCCTCACGGCCGTCCGACGGGGGATCGTTCTTGTATTGGGGGCGCGCGAAGACGAAGGCGCCACTGGAGAGAACGTTGGTTTGGCTCTCTTGGGCAAGGTTGCCACGCAGCTTGTTGTCCTGGGGCAGTTCGTCCTCATCCAGGGGCCGCTACTTGGTATCGGGTTCTACTGTGCCTTTTGGCTGTTTCCATTGCTTTGCATCTTTCCCCTTATCCTTCGGTTGAAGACAATTACTGAGCACTTTGACCAGCGGCTTCGAGAATCCGGAAGACAGCTATGGATAGCACGCACGAGCTGTGCCGGATGGCTGCAGAACCACCTCCTCGGCGCGAGGATGGAATATCACTTTGAGCACCACGTCTTGCCGAACATCCCCTACCGAGGATTACGTGAGCTGCATCGCCAGTTAAACGATGCCGGCATGTTTGATCAACATGCCGAATTACTTTCCGGAGGATATGTCAGGTTCCTCTCCTCGCTCGCATCCGACGTCTAGCATGTGCGACGAGATGACGGCGGATCCAGTACCGCGACTGTCCAGTGGGGCAAACTGTCGATTGGACTGGCTCTTTGTGGGTGGCAGTTTGCGGAGATGTGGGGTTGGAATGCTAGCCGCCGTGAATTCCCTCCTGCAGACGCGAGATCGGCACCGAACTGGGAGGTTCCCCTCGACCAGCCGCTTCCCCGAACGAAGGGCCGACCCAGCCTCAGGTTTGAGAGCGGTTAGGAACCGTCAAAATGCCTGACTCCAACGCTGACGAACTTCGGGACTTCTTCGATCGGCAACAGGTGGACCAGCAGTACGAATCGCTCAAGTCCATGACCCGGGACCTTGACCGGGAGGCGGCCCGCCTACTCAACGACATGGTTCGCGGCGATACGCTCACGGTCGGAGGCATCTGGGACTTTTTCGTGTGGGGAGATCAGATTGGTAGTCTTACGGTCCTCGACCTTTCGCCCGAAATGCTCAAAGTCTATTGTCCCGAGGGCGCGACTCCAGTTGTTGGTGATATTTACCGCCACGAATTTCCCCCGGAGAGCTTTGACTCAATCGTGTTCCCCTTGATGTTGCATCACACAGCGCAAGGAAGTTGGCGGGATTGTGAGTCCCGAGTAGAGCGGGCCATCGACCTGGCGAGAAGTTGGCTGCGAAGGGACGGGCAACTGATCCTCCTTGAAGCTTGTCCCAATCCTGCGTGGATGCCTGTGCAACGGGCCTTGCTCCCCCTGACGAAATGGTTCCTTGCGCTGTTCAAACAGCCTCTGGTCGTGATGCATACGCGAGGCTTCTACGAGAGAAAGCTCACGGAACAATTCGGCTCTTCGAGATCGCGCCTGGTGCATCCCGAAGGATTTAATTTCTGGAAGTGGTATCCGGTCTTCATGGCAGTTCGCTGGCTCCGAGTTCCCCTGGTGGTCTACCCGAAACTGTATGTGATGTCCGCTCCGGCACCCGCTGGCGCATGTCGTGAAACTGAGTGAGCGGCAGGCATAAGTCCGGAACTGGAGACGACGGTGCGCCCGTTGAGTCTTCAGCGATAGGTATGGCTGTCGCTGCCGGTGGCGAACACGGGCCGCTACGGCGTTGATCCGATGCCCACGATCGGCTCGTTGAGGGTGAGATTCCCGGTCGAGCCGAAGAAGGCGGCGTCGCCGAACGAGAAGATCCCGCCGTCGGAGGCCACCAGCCAGTAGCCCTTCCCGTCCGGGGTCGCCGCCATGCCGGTGATCGGCTTGTTGAGCGGCTTGCCGCCCATTGAGCCGAAGAACTGGGCGTCGCCGAAGGAGAACATCCCACCGTCGGAGGCGACCAGCCAGTAGCCCTTCCCGTCCGGGGTCGCCGCCATGCCGGTGACCGGCTTGTTGAGCGTGATGTTCCCGGT
>Ga0209040_10003639_pt1 | contig 11788 bp, 12 predicted proteins | sample BogFormECP12_OM3_FD_188240 | JGI IMG/M metagenome (GOLD analysis project Ga0209040, IMG submission 188240) | Bog forest soil microbial communities from Calvert Island, British Columbia, Canada - ECP12_OM3 (SPAdes) (version 2) | ecosystem: Environmental > Aquatic > Freshwater > Wetlands > Bog ... | reverse complement strand
CCCGCACATGTGCGGGGTCGCCGATAGGCGCATGCGCCTATCGGTGGACGAGCCGCATGCGGCTCGTCTCGGGGACCGCGCATGCGCGGTCCCGCCGGCCGGCGCATGTGCCGGCCGGAACGGCATCACGCCGGGACGCTTATAGGATGTCGCCCATGGGCGAGGGGCAGGGCGAGTCGCTTTGGGACCGGATCGTGCAGCTGACGATCGCGCTCGGCGAACGCCTGCTGGCGCCGGTGGAGCGATTCATCGGCCGGCGCTCGCTCGTCGGCGACGACACCTTCTTCCCGCTCGAGCGCTTTCCCTGGGTGGCCCACATCGAGAAGAACTGGGCCGTGATCCGCGAGGAGGCCGAGCGACTGGTCGAGGAGCGCGAGGAGCTGGCGAACTTCCAGGACATCTCCAAGGACCAGATCGAGATCACCGACGACGACCGCTGGAAGACCTTCTTCCTCTACGGCTACGGCTTCACGGCCAGGCTGGGCACGGAGATGTGCCCGCGCACGGCGGAGCTGATGCAGCAGATCCCGGGGATGACGACGGCGATGTTCTCGATCCTCTCGCCGCGCAAGCACATCCTCGACCACCGCGGTCCGTACAAGGGCGTCCTGCGCTACCACCTCGGGCTGATCGTGCCGCGCGACGCCGAGGCCTGCCGGATCAGGGTCGGGGAGGACATACGCCACTGGCAGGAGGGCAAGAGCCTGATGTTCGACGACACCTTCAACCACGAGGTCTGGAACGACACCGACGAGACCCGGGTGGTCCTGTTCGTGGATGTCCTGCGCCCGCTGCCCTTCCCGGAGTCTGCGATCAACAGGTTGATCGTCAAGGTGATCGGCTTCTCGCCGTTCGTGCTCGACGCCAAGCACAACCAGGAGGCCTGGGAACAGCGCTACCTGCAGCGGCGCTCCGCCCAGGCGCCCGCCGCTACCGCCTCGTAGCGGGCCGCCTGAGCGCAATAGCCGGCCGCGTGAGGGCCGTGACCGCCCGCCGGCGCCCCGGCCCGCCGACGCCGCCGTCGCGCTACGCTCAGTGTCCTGGTTGCCCCTGGAGGCCGGCATGGCTGAGCACGAAGCGATTCTCCTGACCGCGCGTGAACTGATCGTGCTGGTCCTCGTCGCCGGGTTCCTGTTCTGGGGCATGTATCAGGTAATGCGACGCTAGGCAGCCCCGAGCCGCCTTCGCAGCGCCTTCACTGACTGTTCACAGCAGGCGGGGGCTGACTGCGCCGGTCGGCCCCGAGTAGCGTGTTGCGCGGGAGCGCCGCGTCCGCATGCCCTACGGCGACGGTTTCGCGGCGCCGATCCTGACTGACGGTGCCAATCACCCGAAGGGAAAGGAGCAGTGAAAGATGAAACGCATCAGCATGGTGGGGTTCTGCCTTGCCGCGGTCTTCGCGCTCAGCGCGATGGCGGCGACGTCAGCAACGGCGACCGGATACGACTGGACGGTCAATGAAGTGCCACTCAAGGCGGGAGAAACCAAGAAGGTCGCGTTTGAATCGACGAGTGTGGCGACCCTCAAAGTTCCCGGTCTCGGATTCGCTGTCGTCTGTCAGCATTTCTCGGGCACGAAGACCATTGTGGGGGGCGAACTCGGCACGGCGAAGGCCGCCAAGTCGACCATGGTGGGATGCAGCGTCGAAGGCGAACCAGGGACACTCGTTAGCGGCCCCTACGGACCCGAAGAGGCGGGCACATTAGTGACCCATGGTAGAGTGCCGGAACTCTTAATCCACTCATTTAGCTTCAAACACCTGACTGTTGACTTCGTCATTCCCGCCGGCCCGCACGCGGGAGAATATGCGGTGGAAGGCGCGGTTGCCGCCAAGCTCCGCACCGCAGAAGAAGGCGTTGAAGTCGAATACCCGGAAGCACCTCTTCCAGAAAGCTCGCTCACGGTGAACGGGGTGCCCGCTGTCTTCGAAGGTACCGAGCGTGAGAAGCTGACGGGCGGCGGCACGCTTGGATTCGGGGTTCTGAATCAGACGTCTGAACCGCTGACGTATTATGAATGCGTGAAAAGCAAGGTCAAGGGCGGCGGCGGATATCTCGACAAGAAATGCTCCGAAGAAGTTGACCAGAGCCCTGTGCTGGGCAGTTACGAACTGCGGGCAGGCGCGGGCAAAGGCAAGGCCTTTGTTGGGAAGGGCAAGGCGGCGACCTTGCACGTGCCGGCAGGCAAACCGCCGCGCACGGTCACATGCAAGGCGAGCGCGGACGTGGGTACGGCCGACGCTGGCACACCGGCGACTTGGAGTAAAGTTGTGGCGACGCTGACCGGCTGCACAAGCGAATCGCAGTCGTGCACGTCAGCGGCAGCGCCAGTCGGGACGATCGTGACGAGCGCACTCAAGGGCACGCTTGGCTATCTCAGCAAAGAATCACACGAAGTGGGCGTCGACCTCTCGCCGGAAGCGGGCATGGACCTGGCGGTCTTCAGCTGCGGCGGTCTCGAATTCGACGTCGCGGGCTCGGTGATCGCAGATCAGACGGGCGACATCAACGCGTTCAGCAAGTCCTCGAGCGAGGTCTTTGCGGTCACGGGCGAAGGGCTCCAGTCGGTGACGAGCTTTGAAGGTGGGCCGCCTGACGTGCTGGAAACCACCGTGGGCGGCTCAGGACCGTTCACGTCGGGCCTACAGGCGACGATCGTCAACAAAGGTGAAGAACTGGAGCTGAAAGCGTAAGGCGGTGCGGCGCGCGAGCGTGAGCCGGCCGGCTGTTGGGGGGCCAATGCGGCCCCCCGGCAGCCAGGCCGCATCACACGGAGCTGCTCGGCAGGCCGAGGCTGCTCGTCAGTTCTGAGGCCTTGCTGTTGAGGATCGTGAACTCGCCGGTCAGGATCAGCACCCCGAGCACGATCATAATCGTCCCGCCGGCGGCGATGATCACCGGGAAATGGCGCTTGACGACCGCCAGCGTCAAGGTCATCCGCTCGAAGGCGAGCGCGATCAACAGGAACGGGATGGCCAGGCCCGCCGAGTAGAAGGCCAGCAGCAGGGCGCCGTGGGCGGCGGAGCTCGAGACGGCCGCCTGGGTGAGGATCGCGCCGAGCGTGATGCTCGTGCACGGGGTCCAGGCGATCGCAAAGGCCGCCCCGGCGACGACCGGCCCGCCGCGGCCGGCGAGGCGCAGGAGCGTCTCGGAGTGCCACTCGCGGTTGAACATGCCGATGAACGGCGTCGACAGGAAGATCACGCCCATCACGATGATCACAATCCCGCCGATCTGCTCGAGGGTCTGTTTGTGCGCGTTGAGCGCCGAGCCGAGCGCGGTGGCGCTCAACCCGAGCAGGATGAAGATCGCGGAGAAGCTGGCGATGAACAGCAGGCTGGGCACGAGCACGCGGCGGGCGCCGACGCCTTCTTTGAGATCCGTGGGCGTGACGCCGATGACGGTCGAGAGGTAGCCCGGAACGAGCGGCAGCACGCACGGCGAGAGGAACGACACGAGGCCGGCCGCGAGGGCGAGCGGAATGCCGACGCCGGTGGCGGCATCGGAGGAGGCGGCGAGCATCAGCGTGGCGTGGGTCATGGGCCTTCCCCGAAAGCATTGCGCATCGCGAGCTGCAACTCGAGCACTTCGCGCTCCAGGCGGGCGATGCGCTCGGCCAGTCCGTCGGCCGCGGGACGGGCGAGCGCCGGCGCGGGCGGGGCGATCGCCTGGGCGGGCTCCTCGGGGTCGCCGGCGCCCAGCAGCTGCGCGTAGCGCTCCTCCTTCTGGCCGGGACGGCGGCCCTGGGCGCCCACCAGCTCGCGCTCGATCAGCCGCCGCAGGCCATCCTGGACATCCGCGAGGCCGGCGAACACGTGCATGCGCTCGCAGCGCTGCTTGAGCTCGCCGGGGGTCTGCGGCCCGCGTAGCATGAGCACGCACATGATCGACTGTTCGGCGGCGTCCATCGGCAGCGCCTCGGCCAGCAGGTGCCGGTACTTCGCCGCCCGGCTGCCCGCCCCGCTGGCCAGGCGGGTGAAGCCGCGGCGCTCGAGGCGGTGGAGCGCGTCGCGGATGACCTCGTCGTCGTAGTCCACCACCGGATCCCTGTTGGTCGACTGGTTGCAGGCCAACCGCAGCGCGTTGAGCGACAGGGGATACACGTCCGGCGTCGTTCGCTGCTTCTCAAGCAGGGCGCCGAGCACGCGAACCTCGCTTGCCGATAGCGCTAGATTGCCCGCAACCATGCGGTTTCCGGTGCTCACGCTGCGCTGCCTCTGGGGTGCGTGACCGGGCCACTTGGCGCCTTGTGTCGATTGAAGTCGCCACGGTCCCACGCGGTGCGGATCGAGCGCACGAGATCCAGGTTCGCCGACACGGCCTACTCCGCCAGCCCCACGGCTAAGTTCTCCTGCGACATCGCCGACGCTCAGTCGCCGTCGAGGGAGAGAAAGAAGCCGAGCATCGTCTCCACGGGAGGGCTGCGGCGGTCGTTCCGCCCGACGAGTACCACGTGCGAAGGCTGCGCGTCGTCGAGTGGGATCGTCACGACACCTGTCTGCTGGCCGGCGAGCAGGGTCCCCACTGCGGCTGGGGCTGTCGTGATGGCGGTGCCGAGCGCGAGCGAGGCGAGAACCTCCTGCCCGTTTGCCACGCGGTCCGTGGTGACGCGTCGAGGTGGCACGCCGCGATGGTCGTCGAGGCTCCAGAATCCCGCCCACTCCTGATCGGTCGAAGGATCAAAGCCAATAAACGTCTCATCGAGCACGTCTGCGACCTTCAGCGCGTCGCGCCCTGCCAGCGGATGATCCTTCGGCGCGAGCACTATCCGCGGCTCGCGACCGATCGGGCGCGACCACACCTGTGGATCGGCCGGTGGCACGTGACAGGCCGCGACGTCCACCTCCGAGAGCCAGGAGCGCGTGGGAGTAAACGGGAACGGCAGCTCTCGATAGCGGATTTCGATCTCAGGATGCGCGTCTGCCAACCCTTTCAGAGGGCCGGGGCTGTGGAGGCCCGGCGCCGCCACCACGAACCCAAACTCGACCCGCTGCGCCCCACCTCGTGCGAGCATGCGGGCAGTCTCGAGCGCGTCGATGTCGGCGGCCACGGCAACCCGCGCCTTTGCCAGGAACATCTCACCGGCGGCCGTGAGTGTGACGCCGCGAGGGTGGCGCTCCAGCAGCTCGACGCCGAGGTCGGACTCGAGCTGGGTGATCGCGTGCGACAGTGCCGGCTGGGCGATGTGCAGCTGGTCCGCAGCACGGGTGATCTGTCCCTCTTCCGCGACCGCGATGAAGTACCGCAGCTGGTTCGGCTTAAACGGCATCGGAGCCTCGCTGGGCACGACCGCAGGCGCCCGCGACAATCACGACCAGGTCTGGGCTCGTGGACTCCTCAGGCATCTTGGGTGGAGTATCCCGTACGGCGAAGGGCAAACGCTCGCGCTCAGCTCAGCAGGCTCGAGTTGTTAAGCCATTCTCATCGCGTCTTTCGAGCACCGTTAGGCACGAGCGTGAAGCTGTGTGCTCGTCAGTGCATCGCCCACCCGCCGAAAGGACGAACATGGCCCGCATACTGGTTCAGACCAATGACAGCCGCACGGTCCTCGAGGAGCGCAACGTGCAGCTCGCCGACATCAACGACGGCGAGTCGGCCGCCGGCCTACTCGACCGACTGGAACGCGCCATCCAGGACGCCGAGCGACGCCTCGACAGGCGCAGCCCACGCGTCAGGCACCTGGCGGCCATCGTGCCGGTCAGCGACTACCGCGACGTGGGCGCCTGAGCGCCGGCCTGTCGCCCACACCGGGAGGTACGCCCCAGGCCGGGAGGTGGCTAGCCTCGCGTCGATAAAGTCATCGGCGTGAGCAGCCAGCCGTTCGCCCAAGGACATGGCGGCGAAGGCCGTCGCCCGCAGCGAACGGAGCCGCGTCCGGAGGACACCCCCGACAAACCGGTATCGCTGCGGCGCATCAGCAGGTTGTTCGCGCCCTACCGAGTGCGCCTCGGCCTGTTGCTGGCGCTGATCTTCCTCGGCTCGGTCCTGAGCGTCGCCTCGCCGTTCCTGCTGCGCGAAGCGGTCGACGAAGGCATCCTCAAGCACAATCTGGAACTCCTCACCTGGCTCGTGGCGGGCATGATCGCGCTGGCGATCATCAACGGCGTGATCAGCGTCGCCCAGACATGGATCTCCAACCAGGTCGGCCAGCGCGTGATGCACGACCTGCGCGCAGGCGTGTACGCGCACCTGCAGCGGATGTCGCTGGCGTTCTTCACGCGCACGCGCTCGGGCGAGGTCCAGGCGCGGATCGCCTATGACATCGGCGGGATCGACGATGTCGTCACGAGCACCGCCACCTCGACCGTCTCCACCGTCGCCACGGTCGTCGCGACGGTCGTGGCGATGTTCGCCCTGAACTGGGAGTTGACGATCTTCTCGCTGATCCTGCTGCCGTTCTTCGTGTGGTTGACGCGCCGCGTGGGAAACGAGCGCCGGCGCATCCAGTCCGTGCGCCAGGGTCGCCTGGCAGACATGTCGACGCTGGTCGAGGAGTCGCTGTCGGTGTCGGGGATATTGCTCGGCAAAACGATGGGCCGCTCGCACGAGCTCGTCGACCGCTTCTCCTCGGAGTCAAGCGAACTGGCCGACCTGGAGGTGCGCGCGCGGATGGCCGGACGCTGGCGGATGGCCTCTGTGCAGATGAGCTTTGCGATCATGCCGGCCGCCGTCTACTGGTTCGCGGGCTACAGCATCGTCCACGGCAGCAACGCGATTTCGATCGGCACGATCGTCGCGTTCACGACGCTGCAGACACGACTGCTGTTCCCGATGCAGCAGCTCCTGTCCGTCGGCCTGGAAGTGCAGACCTCGCTCGCGCTGTTCGGGCGGATCTTCGAGTACCTGGACCTCCCCGTGGACATCGTCGAGCGACCGGGCGCGCAGCCGCTGAGCGGCGTGCGCGGCGAAGTGGAGCTCGAGGACGTGTGGTTCCGCTACGCGCCCGGCTCGGCCTGGACGCTCGAAGAGATAGGCGCCGTGATCCCGCCCGGCACGCGCACCGCGCTCGTGGGCGAGACGGGCTCGGGCAAGACCACGCTTGCCTACCTGGTCGCCCGCCTGTATGAGCCCCAGCGCGGGCGCGTGATGATCGACGGGATCGACATCAGGGACACGACGCTGGAGTCGCTGGCCGCGACGGTGGGGCTCGTCTCCCAGGAGACCTACCTGTTCCACGCCTCGATCGGCGAGAACCTGCGCTTCGCCTGCCCGCAGGCAAGCGACGAGGAAATCGAAGACGCCGCGCGAGCGGCGCAGATCCACGAGCTGATCTCCTCGCTGCCCGAGGGCTATGACACCCCGGTGGGCGAGCGTGGCTACCGCTTCTCTGGCGGCGAGAAGCAGCGCATCGCGATCGCCCGAACGGTGCTGCGCAACCCGCCCGTGCTGATCCTCGACGAGGCCACCTCGGCGCTCGACACCGAAACCGAGCGGGCCGTGCAGCAGGCGCTCGACGAGCTCTCGCGGGGGCGCACGACGATCGCGATCGCGCACCGGCTCTCCACGATCAGGGACGCCGATCAGATCCTCGTGCTCGACGCCGGGCGGATCGTGGAGCGCGGCACGCACGATGAGCTGCTGGCCCTGGCAGGGCGCTACGCCGCCCTGCTCAGCGTCGCGGCCGTCGCGGCGGATATGCCGGCCGCGGGCTCCGGCGCCGCGCTGGCGTGAGCGATTGCCTCGGACCGGGTCCAGGGCCGGGCCGGCTCAGGCGGTCAAGCCGGCTCGAGCCGTCGGGGCGGCTCAGGCGGCGGCGTCGATGTTCAGGCGCACGTAGTCGACCACCACCGGCTCGCCGAGGGCCGCGAGCACGTCGTCCATGAAGGGATCGCGCAGCGGCTCGGGCAGCTGCTGGACGTGCGGGCCGAGGACGATCGTCGCGAGGAACTCCCGCGGCTGCTCGGGCTCGCGCGGCGCGGGCGCAAGCCGGCATGTGGCCGAGGCGAAGCCCGCTGCGAGCAGGCGCTCGCGCGTCTGCACCGCCGCGGCATAGTTCCACGGTGGCTGCCAGTCGCTGAAGTGCTCGGCGTAGGGCTCGCGCGCGCACACGGCGTTCGCCTTGCCGCGCAGGATGTCGATGTTGCCCTCCCCCCCACATTGGGCCACGAGCCGTCCGCCGGCACCCAGGGCGCCATGAAGGCGCGAAAACAGCAGGTCGTGGTCAGCGATCCAGTGAAACGTGGCCGTCGAGAGAATCGCGTCGACGGGCTCCTCGAGCTGCAGGTCGAGCAGATCGAGCACGCGCAGGTCCACGTCCGGCCCGAGCCGCTGCCTGGCCGTCGCGATCATCGAGGCGGACTGGTCGACCGCGATCACGTGCCCGCGCGGCAGTCGCTCGAGCAGCGCCTGCGTGATCCGCCCCGACCCGCAGCCGGCGTCGAGCACGACCTCGTCGCCCGCGAGATCCAATCGGCCGAGCACATCGAGTCCGAGCTGCTCCATCGTCTGAGAGACGCGGTCATAGCTCGTACCGTCCCACTCGCGCACTGGCATACACATGTACGCTATCACGCACCGGCGCGGTCGGCAAGCGCGGCCAGCGCCTTCGACAGCCCGCCCCCCTGCCAGGCGATCGGCGAGCGCAGCGGCGGCCCCGCCTCCTCGACGAGCAGGCGCGCGTTGGGTATCGCCTGCGCGTAGCGTTCGCCGATCGCAAGGGGATGGCCGGGGTCGGCCTCGTCGCGGCTGGCCACGACAAGCGTCGGAGCCTCGATCGCCGCCAGATCGGCCAGCTCGTCGAACGCGCGCGAGCGCGGGACGGCCTGCAGGGCGTCGGCCACCGCCGCTGGATGCTCGTGCGCCGACATGCGCTGGCGGAGGCCCTGCTCGACCGTCGCCCGGAAGGCGGCCGGCACGGCGGCGACGTTGTAGGCGCGCACGAACCCCTCCACGCCGTCCTCCCGCAGCGCCGTCGCGAGCGCGTCCCAGCCGGCGAGGTCCTTGCTCGCGGGCGGCCGCGACGGGTCGAATGCCGGCGTGATGAGCGCGAGCGCGGCGACGCGCTCGGGGTGCTCGAGCGCGAAGCGCGCGGCGGTATGAGCGCCCATCGAGGCCCCGGCGAGGACGGCGCGCTCGATGCCCGTCGCGTCGAGCACCGCCTTCAGATCGAGCGCCAGCCGCTCATAGCCGTAGGCGGAGGGATCGGGCGCGGGCGTGGACCGGCCGTGCCCGCGCGCGTCGTAGGCGACCACGCGGCGACCCGAGCGCTCGAGCGTGCGCGAGCCCATCACGACGTAGCGGCGGCTGGCCGTCAGGCCGTGCAGCAGCACGATCGCGGGGCCCGCGCCGGACTCCTCGCCGGCGAGGGTCACGCCGTCATCGGTGGTGATGCTCAGGGCCTGCGCGTCAGGCATGGGCGGCGGCGTGCGCCAGCATCAGCTCGGCCGAGCGCCGCGGGCGCTCCCAGAAGAAGAGATGGCCGACATCCTCGAAGATCTCGAGGCGGGCGCCCGGAATGCGCTCGGCGACCACCCGGCCGTTCTGCACCGGCAGGACCTCGTCGAGCGTGCCGTGGATCACGAGCGTTGGCATCGCGATCTCCCCCAGCCGCTCCGAGGTGTCGTGCTGTGAGACCGCGCGCGCCTGCGCCGCGATCACCGTGAGGGCGACGCGCCGCCGCGCCGCGATCTCGTGAAAGCGCGCCCAGGCCTCTTCATCGGCTGCAAAGCCGGGCGAGACGTTCACCTCCCAGGAGGTCCGGATCGCCTGCTCGCGGTCCTGCGAACCGGCTGCGGCGAGCCGGCGTGCGACCGCCGGCCGCGGCAGGGCGCTGCCGGGGCCACCGCAATAGGTGCAGCCGAGCGTGAGCGTGCGCAGCCGCCCCGGGTGGGCCAGCGCCAGCTCCTGCGCGACCATCCCCCCCATCGAGATGCCGAGCACGTGGGCGGAGTCGATTTCCAGCGCGCTCAGCAGCCCGGCCGCGTCCTCGGCCAGCTCGCGGATCGTGATCGGTCCCTCGAGGCGGCTGCTGGCGCCGACGCCGCGGTGGTCATAGGCGATCACGTCGAAGCCGCCGCGCAGCGCCGCGAGGAGGGGCTCGCCCCAATGCAGGTAGGTGCCGCTCAGCCCCATGATCAGCAGCAGCGGCGGGCCCGAGCCGCTGCGCTCGCAGTCCAGCTCGATCTGCCCAACCTCGACCACGGCCACCACGCGATCGTATAGGGCGGGCAGCGATCGATGGTCGGCGAGCGCCCGGCCGGCGAGCGCCGCAACGACGCGGGAGGCGTCGGCGCGCAGCGGACGCGGAGGTCCTAGAGCGGCAGCGCGAGTTGGGCCGCGCAGCGCGAGTCGCCGCGGGCGCGTGCCGCCTCTCCGGGCTCGGCGCCGTCGTGACGGGCAGCGGAATCCAGGCCGGCGACGCGGACGCCGAGCAGCCGCACGGGTCGCGCCGGCGAGTAGGCGCGCAGCAGCCCGAGCGCGACCTCCCTCACCAGCTCGAGCTCGCGGGTCGGCTCGGGCACGGTGTGGGCCCGGGTGACGGTCGTGAAGTCATCCAGGCGGACCTTGATGGCGATCGTTCGCCCGCGGCGACCGTGGGCGGCGAGGCTCGTGCACAGCTCCTCGGCCATCCGCGCGAGCGCCAGGCGGAGCTCTGCCGGATCGCTCACGTCCCGGTCGAATGTGCGCTCGCGCGACTCGGAGACGACCTTGTGAGCGGCTCCGATTTGCCCGTCGTGTTCGAAGCGCGCCCGCCTGCCCAGCTCGCGCCCGAGGTTGGCGCCGAAGCGCTCCACGAGCAGCTGCTCGGGCGCGGCGCCCACGGCCGCGAGCGTTCCCAGCCCCAGCGCGGCCAGGCGCGCCTCGGTCTTGGGCCCGATGCCCGGCACCAGCCCGGGCGGCGAGCCGGCGAAGCGCGCGCACGCCTGCTCGCGGCCGAGCACGACGAAGCCGGCGGGCTTCTCCGCGTCGGAGGCAACCTTGGCCACGAGCTTGTTCGGGCCGATGCCGACCGAGCACGTCAGCTGGATCTCGGACTTGATCTCGGCCACCAGCCGGCGCATCGCCGTCCGCGGCGAGAACAGGCCCTCGAGGTCGAGATAGGCCTCGTCGAGGCCGACCACCTCCACCGACTCGACGTGTGAGCGCACGACGCCCATCATCCGGCGTGACACGTCGCGATAGGTCGAGAAGTCCGGCGCCAGGAACACGGCCTCGGGACACAGCCGCCGCGCCCTGGCGGCCGGCATCGCCGAGCCGACGCCGTAGCGCCGGGCCTCGTAGCTCGCGGTCGTGACCACCGCGCGAGGACCGCTCCCGGCCACTACGACCGGTCTGCCGTGAAGCTCCGGGTGGCGTCGCAGCTCGATCGACACGTAGAAGGCGTCGGCATCCAGATGCGCGACACGCAGGCTTGACTCGGTGCTGGGCACAGCCAGTCGAATCTAGCGGCGCCCGCGGCGGGTGCGAGCGGCGAGGCCCGCCTGGCGGGTGCGATCGCTCGTCTGCAGTTTGACCGCCGGCGCTCTGTCTGCCACTCTTTAGCCAGGCGCGTTCCCGAGTCAGGGAGCGGGACGCGGCAACACGGATGGCGTGGCGGGACCCACGGAACGGGAGACGGGATGCGAGCTCGAAAGCACCGAAACGCGCAGGTGGGGTGCGCTGCTCGTGGCGGGGGCTGCGGCGAGCGCCGCGCGGGCGCGCGCGGGGGCACGTGGACGCGGTGTGCCGTCCTGCTGGTGCTGGCGCCGGCGGCGTTCCTGGCCACGAGCGCGCAGGCCGTCGCCTCGAGCGAAGCCCCGGCCTCGCCGGCGGTGGCGAGCCACGACGAAGAACGCGAAGAACGCGTGGCG
>Ga0209040_10003638_pt1 | contig 11790 bp, 13 predicted proteins | sample BogFormECP12_OM3_FD_188240 | JGI IMG/M metagenome (GOLD analysis project Ga0209040, IMG submission 188240) | Bog forest soil microbial communities from Calvert Island, British Columbia, Canada - ECP12_OM3 (SPAdes) (version 2) | ecosystem: Environmental > Aquatic > Freshwater > Wetlands > Bog ... | reverse complement strand
GCCGGGCTTCTCCGTTGAGGAGGTCCAAAAATTGACCGACATGGATCTGCTCATCGCCGACCCGGTTCGCGTCATGCGGCCGGACGCTGACCCGCCGATTTCGACTTTCTGATGGCTCGGTCGCGTACACACCTCGGACATTTTCCGGCAAGTCATTGTGCAACGTTGCGACCGGACCATAGCATCGACGTCATATCGATCGTGCGGCATTAATGCAACGCGGCGTCGAATTGCAGAAATTAAACTGGTCGCGCCGTTGGCTGGCGCGGAGGGGGAGCTGATGCGGATCAAAGGGCGGTGTGGTTTCGTAGTGAGACAGATCGGCGCGATCGGCGCCATGCAGTTGCTGACCGTGGCAACATGGGCGTCGGACGACACATCCAAGGCCTCACCCGTGGAAGACCTACGATTGGAAGAAATCGTCGTTACGGCTCAATTCCGAGAACAAGGTTTGCAGATGACGCCGCTCGCGCTGACCGCCATCGATGCGCAGACTTTGGAGGCCAAACATCAGCAGAGTGTGTCCGACCTCGCATCCGGTGCACCCAGCGTGACCATTCAACCGGGCAGCGCTGCGTGGGGTCCGACGCCGGCGATCTCCATTCGTGGCATCGGCGCGTATGATTTCAATTTTGCGCTCGAGCCTGGAGTCAGTGTCTACATCGACGATGTCTATCAGCCAACGCTCGCCAGCTCCGCCATCGATCTGCTCGATCTGCAGCGCGTCGAGATCCTGCGAGGCCCGCAAGGAACGCTCGAGGGTAAGAACGCCGAGGGTGGGGCGATTAAATTGTTCTCGAAACTGCCGACGAATGAGCTGAGTGGCTTTCTGGAAGCTGGTTATGGTTCATACAATGAAGAGCAGATTCGTGGCGCCGTCAACCTGCCACTGATCGCGGATCAACTGTTCCTGCGCCTTGCCGCAACGAAACACACCGAGGACGGCTATGTCACCCGTTACGATTATGGCTGCTTGAATCCGACTTCCGGAATCCCCGCCACGATCAGTTCGAGCGACTGCAAACTAGGAGAGGAGGGCGGCTTCGATCACGAGGGTGTGAGGGGTAGCCTGCGCTGGGTCCCGAATGATGCGTTGAACGTCAATATCGCCTACGATACGAGCCGCGACCGCGACGAGACTTCCGCATCCGTGTTGCTACAGGCGATCAACCCGCGGGGGCAACCCACCACCAATTACCCCCAATTCATCACGAGCCAGCGCTTCGTCAATTACGCGACTTTCTGCGTGCCGGAACTGGGCTACTGCATTCCCCCTGTCAGCGACAACAACGACTGGGGTGTCGCCAGCACCATTGATTACACCTTCAGCCCCACCGTGTCCCTCAAATCCATCACCGGCTATCGCGAATACTCGGCGCAGTTCTCGACCGATGCCGACGATGGTCCATTGACTGCGCAGTTGCTCTACAATCAGCTGGCGTTCAGATCCTTTACGCAGGAGCTGCGATTGAACGCAACGTTCGGTCGCTTCGACTGGACGCTTGGGGGCTTCTATTACGGGGGGAGTGGTACCCAGGGTGGCCGGAACAACTTGGGTTACGCCGGACCCTTCCCCATCGTGACGGATTTCAATCAGGACGACCATGTGCACTCGGGAAGCACGGCCGAATTCGCGCAGGCCTTGTACCACTTCACGGACCAACTGACCTTTGACGTTGGACTGCGCTATACGCGAGAGCACAAGGATTACCTGTTCGGACGAACTGCGAATACACCGCCCGCGCTGTTGAATGCGGCCGTCAATGGCGCTACCGAAAGCTACAAAGGAAGTCGCCCGGATTATCGGGCCAGCGTTGATTATGCGTGGACGCCCGCGATTGTGACCTACGCTTCCTTCTCGACGGGGTTTCGGGGCGGCGGTGTGAACCCGAGGCCGTTCGACCTGTCGCAGTTGCGCTCCTTCGATGCGGAGACATTGAAGAACTACGAAGTCGGCATGAAGAACTTCTTCTTTGACCGCCGGCTGCGATTGAATGCGGACGTATATTTCGAGCAGTACGATGCCATTCAGGAAAGCATCACGACGGGTTACGGAGACTTTCCGATTTCCGCGATTCCGTTGAACGTGGGGACTGCCCATATAAAGGGTGCGGAATTCGAGTTTGAAGCCAGGCCGGTTTCGGCGCTTCGTTTCGATGGCTCTGTCAGTTTCCTCGATTTCAACTTTACCGAGCTTGCGCCATCGGCGATCGCCTCGGGCATACGCTTCGGCATGGTTCCCGAATATTCGCCCAAATGGAAGGGTAATTTGGGAGTTCAGTATGAGATTCCGGTTCGCCAGTACGGCTCGCTCACGCCTCGTCTTGATGTGACCTCGCTGTCGAGCATGTATGCGAACCCTGACAATGCGAGCACGAATTATCTTCCCGGCTACACTGTATCCAACGCACGACTCTCATGGCTCGCTCCGGGCAGCGGCAAATGGCAAGTGGCACTGAATGTGACGAATCTATTCGACCGATACTATCTGGTCCGTCAGGACGATCTGTTACACCAGATCGGCACAGTCGTGGGGACGCCTGCACGGCCTCGCACTTACTTTGTCACGGTTAACACACAATTCTGACACAACGCGGGAGCGCGGCCGGTCACTGACCGGCCGCTTGGTCGCACCGGCCTGAACTTGACCGACGCCCTCGCGACCCCTGTCGAGCCGACGACCCCTCGCCACATCCAGCGCTATTTGCCCTGGCTGGTGGCCGTGTCCATGTTCATGGAGCAGCTGGATGCGACCATCATCAACACGGCGGTTCCGGCAATGGCTCAAAGTCTGCATGTTACGCCACTGAGCCTGAAGGCCGTCGTTGCCAGTTATATCCTGAGTCTTGCGGTGTTTTTACCGGCGAGCGGATGGGCGGCCAATCGCTTTGGCGCTCGCTCGGTGTTTGGATTTGCAGTGACTGTGTTCACTGTTTCCTCGGTGCTTTGCAGCGCGGCGACGAGTCTTCCCATGCTCGTGTGCAGCCGCATCTTGCAGGGTGTGGGAGCGGCTCTGATGGTCCCGGTAGGGCGCCTCGCGATTGTGAGAAGCTTCCCCAAGTCGGAGCTGGTCGCCCGGATGAATTTCATTGTAATTCCGGCGCTGATGGGTCCCTTGTTGGGACCTACGATCGGGGGGCTCATTGTTTCCGTGACGAGCTGGCGCGCCATCTTCCTCGTCAATCTGCCGGTGGGTATCGCCATCCTGCTTTTGATCGGACGCTGCTTCCCTCAATATCGTGCGACGACCCGCCGTCCGCTCGATTTATCAGGGCTCGCACTCTTTGCCAGTGGTACCGCGCTGTTGTCGTGGGTGTTGCACTTGGCCGGTGACGGCGGTGGTAGTCAGCGCACAGGTCCGCTATTGGCTGTGTCCGCAGTTTGTTTGGCAGCTTATGGATGGCGCAGTGTTCGCGTTGAGGCTCCGCTGCTCGATCTTGCGCTATTCAAGCTGCGGACCTTTCGCGTCGCGGTCGCCGGAGGTTTGGTCACACGGCTCGGAGCCGCAGGTCTGCCGTTTCTTTTGCCGATGCTATACCAGCTCGGCCTGGGTTTCTCGGCGTGGCAGTCCGGATTGTTGATGATTCCGACCGCGGCCGCCGCCATGATCATGAAATTCGTCTCACTCCGACTTTTGGCTCGTTATGGCTTCCGCCGCGTATTGATTGTCAACACGGTCCTGATGGGCGGCGTGATCGCGGCATTTTCTGTCGTCAGCTCCAGCACGGGAGTGATCCTGCTCGTTGTTCTTGCATTCGCTCAGGGCCTATGCCATTCGACCCAGTTCGGAAGCATGAACGCGCTGGCGTACGCAGACGTGGCGGCGGCCGATGCCGCTATGGCGAGTACCATCGCGAGCACCTGCCAACAAATGGCCGTTGGGTTCGGGGTCGCGGTCGGTGCACTGACTACTGGCTGGTTTATGAGCAAGGCGCCGCCGAATCAAGCCGACCTCGGGTCCGCATTGCGCCATGCCATGGTCATTTTGGGACTGCTGACCGCCTTGTCGTCCGGCTTCTTTTGGACACTGCGGTCCGAGGACGGAAAGAGTCTTAGCAGTCCATCGAGAAAACTGTGAGCCAAACTGCCGGCATCGCGGCCCAAATTCGGCCGCCGGCCGGTTATGTCACGAGGTTGGCTGCACGGCCCCCACGAGCTTGCGAGGGCAGGTCGACGAGAATAAAGTGACGAATTGGGGTTGCTGGGGGGCTGGAATGACAACGCAAGTGCGGACGCTTGATCGTGGCCTTAACGTACTGGGTCATCTCAATAGAGTTCCGATCGCTTCGGCGCAAAGTATTGCCAAGGCGCTCAAATTGCCGTTGCCAACGGTGTACCGGATCATCGAAACGCTCGCCCACCGCGGCTATGTCGAGCGGGCGAGTCCCAATGAAAATGCCTACCGACTGACATCGGGTGTGCATCGTTTGAGCGGCGGGATCACGTGCGAGTCAGTTTTTGTATCGGTTGCCACGCCAGTTCTGTTTCGGCGCCGGCGGGACCTGAAGTGGCCGAGCGCAGTGTCAACCTTTGAGGATGACAGTATGGTCGTGCAGGAAAGCACAGACCGCTTCAGCCCGAAATCGATCGGACTGAGTGCCGTCGGCACCCGGATTCCGATGTTGGCTACACCATTGGGCTGGGCCTATCTGGCGTTCTGCCGCGACGACCAGCGACGCGAGATCTTGGCGCACTTAAGCAAGTCCGAGGCTCCGGAAAATCGCGCGGCTCGGGATTCGCTGCGCGTCAATCGGATGATCGGATCGGTGCGCGCCAACGGATACTCCTCAGATGAACTCCCGTACAGACGCTGCAGTAGTATTGCCTTGCCGGTCCTTCACCAGAGCACGGTTTTGGGCTGTATCAGCACCGTCTGGCTGTCCTCGCTGCTCACACACGAGGCGGCAATCCGGCGCTATCTACCCGTACTTCGCGAGGCAAAAGCCGAAATTGAACTTAACCTCGAAACCGCGGGAATCGATTGGTGAGCATGCGCCGATCGCAGCGCAGCTGAATCCCGCCGGCACCCCGGGGCATGATCGACGTGCCTGGGCCTCTCCCTCGGCAACGCCCCTCCCTGATACACAGGCCGGACGGCACGAGTAGCGCACTTGTTCAACTGCCTGACGCAGCACTAGTCTCTACCTTCCCCGCGTGGGCTTAGCCGATGCTTCGCACACAGCCTCGTGCGCAGGGACATTGATTGCACTGAACCCGGAAATTGAGGCCACAAGATGAAGCTCCTTAGTTTTAGAGTTGAAGATTCGCAGAGATTTGGTGCATGGCTCGAAGGCGGCGTGGTCGACCTGAAGCAACGTTTACACGGTCAATTTACGGATCTGGTGAGCGTGCTGCGTGCCGACGCGCTGCCTCAGCTTTCCGCAGCGCTGAAGGACGCAAAGCCGGACTTCACTCCCGGGCAGATCACCTTTCTGCCGGTGATCCCTCAGCCGCCCAAGATCCTCTGCATTGGTATCAATTACGAAGAGCATCGCGCCGAGACTGGGCGTGATCCCACACTCAAGCCGCCGGTATTCGCCCGCTTCAGCAATTCGCAAGTGGCCCATCAGGGTGTCATTCCGTTGCCGCCTGAGTCTGAAAAACTCGACTACGAGGGCGAAATCGCCGTCATCATCGGCAAGGCCGGCCGACGCATCCCTTCCGATCGTGTTTGGGCACACATCGCCGGCTATGCCCCTTATAACGATGCCTCGGTCCGCGATTGGCAGGGCCACACCCAGCAGTGGACACCCGGCAAGAACTTTCCGCACACCGGTGGGTTCGGACCTTGGATGAGTACTCGGGACGAATTCGTCGATAACCCCGAATTGCACCTATGCACACGTCTGAATGGCGTGGAAGTCCAGCGCGCGACCAGCCGGCAAATGATTTTTTCGATTGCTGAGATCATTAGTTACTGCTCCACGTTTACCGAGCTCGAGCCGGGCGATGTGATCGCCACGGGCACGCCCGGAGGCGTCGGTGCACGTCGCAAGCCGCAATTGTTCATGAAGGATGGGGACGTGGTCGAAGTGGAAATCTCTGAAATCGGCGTATTGCGCAATTTCATCAAGAAAGAAACGGATTGAAATCACTATGAAAATTGGAATTCTGGGCGCCGGTAAAATGGCGCAAATGTTAGTACCGAAACTCGTGTCGGGCAGTCATCGGGTCATCCTCACGAACTCCAGAGGACCTGCCACCCTGCAATCTCTGGTCGAGAAGTTGGGGCCGGCGGTGAGTGCCGCGGAGCCGCGTCAGATGCTCGCAGAGGCCGACTTGGTGATTCTCGCGACTCCCTGGGAAAAAACTGCTGCCGCGGTCGCCGCCGCGGGTTCGTGGGCCGGGAAGGTTGTTATCGACACGACCAACAACCGTCGCGGTCCGCGCCCCGCGGACCTGATTGACATCGGCGGTCGGGGTTCCAGTGAGGTCGTCGCACAGATGCTTCCCGGAGCGCTTGTCGTGAAGACATTCAATTACGAGCCGATACCGGTCTTTGCTGCAGGCCTTCCAGCCGAGGGCGACAGCGGCGCGATCTTCATCTCAGGAGATGACGCGCAAGCCAAGGCGAAGGTGGCTCAGTTGATCCGCGACATGGGCGGTGAGCCGATCGATGTGGGCTCGCTGGCAGACGGTGGGCGATTGCACGGCATGGGAGGCCCGCTGTCGCTCAAAATGAAATTATTAGCACCCAAGGAGGCGAGAGCGCTTCTCAGCACGGTTCGTTGAGAGCGAGTGCCGGGCGATGGTGTCGATGCAATCGCCTTGCATAGCTGCACTCGCTAAGCGCAGCACGAGACCTCGTGGACGAAAAGATGCTTGATCGACTCAATTTTCGCGAAGCCATGTCGCGGCTTACCGGGGCTGTGACCGTCATTACCACAAATGGCCCGGCCGGGCTGGGCGGTTTCACGGCAACCGCAGTTTGTAGCATCACCGACGACCCGCCGATGTTGCTGGCCTGCATGAATCGCAACAGTCGGCAGCACGGGGTGTTCAATTCCAACGGGGTGCTCTGTGTCAATGTGCTGACGGCAGAGCAGGAGCAGATCTCCAGGGTGTTTGCGAGTCCGGCCAAGGTGGAGGAGCGCTTTCAGTCTGGCCGGTGGACGGTGCTGGAGACCGGGGCGCCCGCTCTCGAAAACGCGCTGGTGAATTTTGACGGACGCATCGTGCAGGTCATCGAGGCAGGTACCCACAGCATTTTTCTCTGCCAGATCGTCACACTCCGTATTGAGACGGACGACCCGACGGGCCTGGCTTATTACGGCCGCAAATACCACCCAATCGCCGAGAAGAAAAGGGATGAAACGCCACTGCACCAGCCATTGCTGCGACCGCTGAACGAGTTCTTGTGAGGCCCTCCGCCGGGCCGGGCCATCTCGACTAAGAGACACCTCCAAGTTGACTCTGCGAGCTCTCGTAGCCCATATTGACGAGGCCCGTTTCCATATCGAGTTTGGTCTGCTCAAGGTCCGGCAGATAGCGCGAAACGGCCTCATCGTAGTCGAGGGTTGCCGCAACCCATACGATGTTGATGCAGGCGATCACGTGCTGTTTGTACATCACCGGCACGGCAATGCTGGCGCACCTGGGATGCTGCAACTCGCGACAGCTGCTATAGCCATGAGCGAGCGACGTGGCAATCATTTGCTCCAGAAACGCCTCGTCACGACTCAAAGCGTTGTCCGGATCCTGCGAGCGGCGTAGCGAGGCCAGAATTTCTTTTCGTTCCGCTTCGGGGCAAAACGCGAGATATGCTCGCCCGAGAGGACTCTTCAGGAGGTGACGTGTACGACCGATCATTCCTACATCGACTGAAAAGGGGCTGAATCGATGGGTGCTCTCGCGAATGATCATTGCATCGTCTTCGAAGGTCGCAAGGTCGGTTGGCCACAACACCTTCTCGCCCAAACGCCGCAGCAGCGGAGCACCCAGGGATCGAATCCATTTCTCATCCGTGAATCCTTCACTCAAGTGACGCACGGCGCTGGTCAAGCGGAACACACTGTCTGATGCACTGCGGTAGAGCAGCCCGTGCTCTTCCAACGTCTCCAGAATGCGGTACACGGTGGGTCGTGGGAGCTTGAGTTCGGCAGCGATCGCGTGTGCCGTGGAGGCCCGAACCGTATTGAGATATTCGAGAACCTTGAGTCCTCGCTCCAACGAGCAAATTCTCTTATAGGCCATGAGCGTTTGTTATCCAATGCGCATGCGTCATGTTAACCGACTGGTACACCCTGCGGACATCGGTTTGGCGACATGATTCGCCCACCTTGCCGCAGGTTAGACTTTAGACATCCAAAAAAGGGGAAGTTGCGATGACGATCGTCAATGTGAGCAAGAGCGTTCAACTGAAGACCAGCGCGCCGGACGTTTGGAAATTCATCAAGAATTTTGCGGGCTTCGCCTCCTGGCAACCACACATCAATTCGGTTGAAATGCTTCCGAATGGCGACCGGAAGGTGTTCTTCAAGCGCGGTAACACCATGCTTGATCGCATCAAGCGCCTCGACGACGCGGCGATGACATTGAGCTACGAACTTGTGCCGGGCCAAGCAACACCCCCCGGAGCTCCCCCGATCAAGAGCCTCGATGCGACCTTTGTAGTGACCGCCGAGGGCTCGGGGTCTGCAGTGACCTATACCATTGAGGCTGATGTTCCCCCGGCGATGAAGGATATGGCCCCAGTGGGAATTGGCGGGGATATCGACGGGGCGCTGGCGGGTCTCAAAAAGCATTTCAGTAGCTAGGGGGGTGCCGTTCCGAGCACACAGGTAACTTTAGCCCCGAAGGGAATCTCGGCGCCTGTAACAGTGCCGAGCTCCTGGCCGAGGATCATGCAGCCTTTCGTTCCGCTTCCCAGCCCTTGCAAGCTAATAGCACGGTCCGAGGAACGGGGTGTTTGCCGCTTGCGTAATAGGCTACCTGGCGTCGGGATAACCCGAGCGCATTAGCGGCGTCAGTGAGGCTCAGCCCGTAGCGCCATCGCCAGCGGAGAAATTCCACCGTATCATGATGACCCGTCTGTTCGAGCGCCATTTCCCATAGCCGATCCGCGCCCATGTCCACCTCCATAGGCCAGGCCACACTGTGCCCACCTTCACCTTTCTTTGCTTTGGCGAATACGTCTGCATCCAGTAGTAGTTGCAAGCCCTTGAGCCGATGAATCGGCTCACTCAGATCTACCAGCGTGACGGATCTGTTTACCCACCGAACGCGAAGCTTGAAGTCGCCAGCATATTTCACACTCGCAATTCGGATGGCCTTTGTCTCGTTCATCGCCCTTTGTCCCTTGGTGGCTGAATCTCTGAATATTTTTCCCAAAGTGCCCGCAACTTGCCGCGTTGTCCGCTCGCCCATTCAAAGGCTTCTGCCGTGTCGCGCGGATCCGCGTTTCCCGCCTGAATCACCAGAGTTTCTATCACGACCGCGATGCGCTCCTCCTTGCGAGTAATTACATGAAAATGCGGTGGCGGGTGATCATCAAAGTACATTTCAATTCGGCAGCGATTGAACCGGATGATGGTTGGCACAACTGATATGCTAGTGCATGTGTTGCACTAGTGCAAGCGGATGTCGATCGACGGGGATTACACCGGCTCACTACCGTGCAGTCATGAATGACGCGAATACCGGCCCGACGGCCGGCCGCAGCTCGCGCATGAGTTTTGCGTGACTCTGTTGCGCATTACTATGCTCTATGGTGCCAATTGCAACGGGCGCCACGCGGTAAGTTGTTGAAATTACTAGGACGCTTTTCTACTCATAATGCCGAGGTCGAGGGTTCGAGTCCCTCTCTCACCACCATAAAACCAAGGGTCCGTTCCGGGCACATCGGTAACGTTTTATTCCGCCGGAATGGTCTGTCACCTATGTGCCCGAAAGCACACACGAGTTCGGGATGCTCGGGTGGCAGCGCCTCCAGCCAAGCGCTGCGCGCAGCGAGATCCAGCGGCAGCGCTTCGTCGAGCAGGCCGCTCATCACCTTCAGCTGGGCAACCGTGAGCTTCATTGCAGCGATGCCAGCAGCAGCAGTCGCGCTTTCTCCCAGTCGCGACGCACCGTGCGAACAGTTACGCTCAGCGCCTCGGCGATTTCGTTCTCGCCGTAGCCGCCGAAATAGCGCATCTCCACGACCTGCGCCAGCCTCGCGTCCACCTGCGCCAGGTCCTGCAGCGCCTCGTGAACGGCGAGCAGAATCTGCTCGCCGTCGGCGATGCCAGCGACGACATCACTCGACAGAGTCGGTGGCGTCCGCACGCCGCCGCGTTTTTCCGCGAGCCGATCGCGTGCGCTGTTGACGATCACCGTTCGCATCACCTGCGCAGCGTAGGCGAAGAACGCCCGGCGGTCCACGGCGCGCAGTGCTCCGGCGCGCACGAAGCGCAGATAGGATTCGTGCACGAGGGCGGTCGTATCCAGCAGGGTGTTGCGGCCGCCGTCGCGCAGCCGCGCCCGGGCCAGCCGATGCAGGTCCGCGTATGCCGCATCGAACAAAGCATCGCGGGCCTGCCCATCGCCGGCCTGCATCCGGCCAAGCAATTCGGTGAGCTGGCTCATGCGGGCGGGCGCGGCCACCGGCCCGCAAGTCGCACGGCGACCGCGGCGGCGGAATTTTCAACCGTCATGTCCCATTTTCTTGCGTCCCCGTGTCCGTATCAATGAGGCGCGCATATTCGGAGGCCTAGCAGCGCGTCACGGCGGTCGCCCGCCGCTGACGCCATCGTCATCATCGCATCGGGGGTGTCACATGTCTCACAATTTCATCGGATCGATCGCACTGAGTCTGGTCGGTTGCACGCTGTTGGCGAGCGTCGCCGCGGCCGCGCCGGCGCCGCGCATGGTCACGGTATCCTACGCGGATCTAAACCTCGGCACTGACGGCGGAATCGAGGCGCTCTATCAACGGCTGCGCACGGCCGCGCGTACCGCCTGCAACCCCTCGGACACGCTCGACGGCCGCAGTCAGGTGGCCTTCGAGGTCTGCAAGGTCCAAGCGCTCGAGGTTGCGGTCGCGCACCTCGGCAACGCCAGGCTGATCGCACGGCTCAAGGGGAAGAAGGCCGCAGCGCTGACGGCCGGCGTCGGCGTCAATTGAAACGCGGACCATGCGCGGTCCCGGTAGCATCCCGACAGCAGGCGGGGACGAACGTTGTCGCGGCCGGCGAACTCGGCGAGCTGACTGGTTTCCGCTCGACCGGTCTCGACCGAAATCGACGACGCCTTGGAAAATGCGTAGCAGACTGAGGTTTACGGTCTGGAACGGGCGGCGGCCTGGCCGGCGTTGGTCGCGGTCGGGGCCGCCGTCCCTCAAATTGGGGACAGACCTCTAATGTGCCTCACGACCCCAAGCCGACGGATGCGAGCGGCCGCTTTCGAGCACCGAATCAATCCTTATGTCATCATCCTTGCTCCGAAAAGGACCTGGCCAAACGAATGCCGCGACTTCGATTTCAATGGATCATCTTTGTCGCATCGATGTCACTCATCGCGGCGGCAGCGCTGCCCAAGTGGATTGAGGTTGAGGGTGGCGCATGGAAGCTCGATCCGAATATGATCTCAGAAGTGCAACTGACACTGAAGTCAGCGCTTCCAACTGCCTATGGCGGTAGGTTGCGAAAATGGGATGCGTACACATTTCAATATCAGGGAAAAACCTCCGTTCTCGGTGATCGCTACGTATTTGTGAATGCCTTTTGCGACTCCAGCCGAAACGATGATCAGATGCGAACCGAGTGGGTTGAAGTGTTTGACGGCGGCACGTGTTATTTTCACGTCGAATAT
>Ga0209040_10003637_pt1 | contig 11791 bp, 11 predicted proteins | sample BogFormECP12_OM3_FD_188240 | JGI IMG/M metagenome (GOLD analysis project Ga0209040, IMG submission 188240) | Bog forest soil microbial communities from Calvert Island, British Columbia, Canada - ECP12_OM3 (SPAdes) (version 2) | ecosystem: Environmental > Aquatic > Freshwater > Wetlands > Bog ... | reverse complement strand
GTGCCGCACACGGGCAGCGTGCTCGCCGACACGGCACTGTACTTCCTGATCAGTCTTGGCCTGACGGTATTGGTGACCCTGGCCGCCGCCACGACCGCGCGTCTGACGGTGAAGCGGGCATTCCGGTTTTATTGGGTCTGGGGCGGGCTGGCCGCGGCGGCGGCAATGGTTGTCGCGGTCGTCGGCTGAAGGAACAACAGATGGGCATTCTCGGCATCGTCTGGCGGAATTTCGGTCACAACTCACGGACCCGGCATCCCACCGACATGCCGCCGACCCCGTCGCCGTTTCGCGGGCTGATCGAGCAGGATGCCAGTCTATGCACGGGCTGCAAGGCGTGCGAGACGGTCTGTGCACCCAAAGCGATCTCGTTCAATGAAGAGCAGGAGACCGGGATCACCTGGAACTTTTTCGCCGGCCAATGTTCGTTCTGCGGGCTGTGCGTGCAATTCTGCCCAACCCACGCGATCACCAACCGCGGCAAGCTGCCGCCCGTCACCGGCGACCAGTCGCTGCTCAGAGTGGCGCATGAGATCCTGTACCAGGCTTGTACGGGCTGCGGCCGCCCGATGATTCCGATTCCCGAGGCGGCTCTGGAGCAGGTGTACGGCACGAAGCTGACCGACTCGGAGGCCGCACAACGGGGACTGTGCCAGGAGTGCCGGCGCAAGGGGGCGAGCCAGCATATTCACGACGCCTTCTTGCGGCCGGGAGGTTGATATGGGACAGACCGACGGCACTATCGTACGCGCTGACCTCGTCGCCGCACTGGCGGCCATTCCCGGTTCGGCGCCGGTTGAAGAACGCGGCGCCGGGTTGTGGATATCGGCACCGCGCCTCGACGTCGAGGCCATGGCGCGCGAGATGAAGGCGCTGGGCTGCCGCTTGGTCACCATGACCGGATTGGCATGCGACGATGGCGAGACCACCATCATCTACCATTACGCGCTGCACCACGACACGATCAACTTCAAGACCGCGACAAGCGGAAATGCGATCCGATCGATCGCCCTGCTGGTTCGTCCGGCGTCGTGGAGCGAACGCGAAATCCACGATTTTTTTGCCACCGATTTCATCGGCCATCCGAACCTTGTCCCGCTCATTCGCCCGCCGGAACTGAAGGATGGATTTTTTCGCGACCCGGACCCCGGTTCGATTACCCCAGACAAACCATAGGTAAGGCGCCATGCCGTACACGATCCCGATCGGTCCCTTCCATCCGGCGCTTGAGGAGCCTTACAAGGTCAATGTCAAATGCGTTGCTGAAACGGTCCAGCAAGTCAGCGTCGATGTCGGATTCAGCTTCCGTGGCATCGAGCTGATGGCGCAGCGCCGCGAATGGGTCCCCGACGTCACCTTGATCGAGCGCGTTTGCGGGATCTGCTCCAACGTACATGCCATGACGTTCTGCCATGCGGCAGAGCAAATTGCCGGAATCGAGGTGCCCGCGCGCGCGCGATACATCAGAACGGTCATCTCCGAGCTTGAGCGTCTGCACTCACATCTTCTGTGGGCGGGACTTGCGGCGGAATTTATGGGTTTTCAGACGCTGTTCATGGAAGTCTTCACGCTGCGCGAACAGGTCATGGACCTGCTGGAAACCATATCCGGCAATCGTGTGAATTACGGTATGAACCGGATCGGCGGGGTGAACCGGGATATCATGGATCCGAAATCAGCCATCGACACCGTGCAGGCGATGGCCAAGGTCATCGAGAAAGATGTCGTCCCTGCCTTCATGAACAATATCACCGCGAAGGGGCGGATGGGCGGTGTCGGCCCGTTGACCAAGGAGCATGCGATCGAGTGGGCCGTCGTCGGGCCGGTCGCGCGCGCTTCCGGTTTGGCCATCGACGTCCGCGACGACCATCCCTACCTCGCCTATCAGGAACTCGGGTTCAAGATCGTCACGCAGCCAGAGGGCGATGTCCGCGCGCGGGTCGTTGTCCGGGCGCTCGAATTGCTCGAGAGCATCAGACTTATTACCGAAGCATTGAACAATCTGCCCTCCGGACCATTGCGCGCTTTCGAGGGGATGCCGGCGATCCCGCCGGGGGAAGCCGTTGTGCTCACCGAGGCGCCGCGCGGAGAGGTCGTCTACTATGTCGCCTCCGACGGCGGCAGAACGCCGGCGCGCGTCAAGATCCGCACGCCGTCCTTCGTCAACATTCCCGCGCTCGAAGCGATGACGATGGGGCAGCAGTTGGGCAACATATCGCTGATCCAGGCGTCGGTTGACCCGTGCCTCTCCTGCACCGACCGCTAGCAAGCGGTATCGACAGGAGCGGACCCCATGCAGACACGGTATGCGCGCCAGACGGTGCTGAAGGAGATCGGCGAAGCCGGGCAGCAGATGATTGCCGCGTCGACGGTCGTGGTGATCGGTTTAGGCGCGCTCGGCACCAATAGCGCGAATCTGTTGGCGCGCGCCGGTGTCGGCACATTGCGGCTGGCGGACAGAGACGTTGTTGACTGGACCAACCTGCAGCGGCAATCCTTGTTCGAGGAGGAAGACGCCGCCGAATCGCTGCCAAAGGCGGAAGCGGCGGTGCGACACCTGAAACGGATCAACTCGGCGATTCGGTACGAGCCCATCACTGACGACATTAACCCCGGGAACGTCGAGCGAATCGTGGCCGGCGCGGCCGTCGTGGTAGACGGGTTGGACAATTTTCATACGCGGGCACTGGTCAACCAGGCGTGCGTCAAGCACGGAATCCCCTGGGTCTATGGCGCATGCCTGGGAACCTATGGGAACGCCGCCACGTTCATCTCGGGGACGTCCGCGTGCCTGAACTGCCTATTGCCCGATGTCGGTAAGGCGACCACCCCGCCGTTGAGCTGTGAGACGGTCGGCGTGCTCGGCCCGGTCGCGGCCTTGGTCGCGGCGTGGCAGAGCGCCGAGGCCTTGAAGATCGTGGTCGGCAAGAAGGAGGCGGTATCGCCGCACCTCATTCATGTCGATTTATGGGACAACGATTTTTCGACATTGCCGATGACCCGCGTTGCCGACTGTGCGGTATGCGGACAGCGGAAATTCGAGTTGCTCGAACATGGGAGTCGCATGGCGACCGCGTCCCTGTGCGGACGCGACGCGGTTCAGGTCATGCCGCCCGCCTCGTTCAGCATGGATTTCGATCTGCTGCGTGAGACGCTCGGGCGGATTTTCACTGTAGAGGAGAATCCGTTTCTGTTGAAGTTCCGTGCTGACGGTCATGATGTGGTGGTGTTCCATGATGGCCGCGCAATGATATTCGGCATGTCCGATCCAAAGGCGGCGCTGAGCCTCTATGGCAAGTACATCGGAGGCTGATCAGCGTGGCCAAGACCACGATCTACCTGGACAACGCGGCGACGACCTGGCCGAAGCCGGAAGCGGTCTATCGCGCCGTTGACACGACCATGCGCGAACACGGCGCCAACCCGGGTCGCGGCTCGTATAGGATGTCGGTGGAGGCGCAACGGCTGGTGGACGAGACGCGGCAAGAGGTTTGCCGGTTGTTCAACGCGCCGGCTCCGGAACGGGTCATTTTCACGTTGAACTGCACCGACGCATTGTCCATGGCGCTGAAAGGGTTGATCAAATCGGGGGACCGGGTGGTGAGCGGTCCGTTCGAGCACAATTCGGTCGCGCGCCCGCTGGACTCGCTGCGGCGCGGTGGTGCGCAGGTGGCGGTGGTGCGAGCGACCGGGACGTTCGGCGTGGACCTCGATCATTTCCGCGCGCTGTGTGGCGATCGTGTCGATTGCGTGGTGATCTCGCACGTTTCCAACGTCACCGGCTGCGTGTCGCCGATCAAGGAGATGGCTGCCATCGCCCATGAGCGGGGGGGATTGCTGGTTCTCGACGCGGCGCAGAGTGCAGGGGACCTGGAGCTCGACATGCAGGATTTGGGGGTGGACGTGCTGGCGGCTCCGGGACACAAGGGGCTTTACGGGCCGACGGGGACCGGGGTGCTGGTTTTGGCCGCCGCTTTGCCGGTGCGGGCGTTTCGCGAGGGCGGCACGGGATTCGAGTCGGAAAGTCCGGAACAGCCCAGGGAGTACCCGTGGCGGCTCGAAGCGGGTAGCATCAACCTGCCAGGCATCGCCGGGTTAGCCGCGGGGATCCGGTTCGTCGGGTCGGCCGGGGTAAGTGCTGACGCTGAGCGTCCGGCCATGCTTGCGCAGGTGTTGGCGGACGCATTGCGACAGATCGACGGCGTCACCGTGTTTTGCGACAAGGTGCCCCGTACCGGGGTCGTCTCGTTCCGGCTCGGTGCGGGAAGCGTCGCTCTGACCGGGACGATCCTCGATGAATCGTTTGGAATTGCCGTGCGCACGGGGCTGCATTGTGCCCCGGCAGCGCACAAGGCCATCGGGACTTTCCCTGAAGGAACCGTGCGGGTCAGCTTCGGCAGATTCAACACCCTAGGCGATGTGGACGCACTCGTCGCCGCCATAGGCCAAATCAGCGCCATGTCACACCACTGACCGTTCCGTCCACCTCACCGACGGCCGTACGGGCAAATTTGGACGATTCGCCGATTCACATCCGCCCGCTTGTTCCCGCATTAGAGGGTGAAAACGATAGGAACCCTGTGGATTTAGGCCGTTACGGCATACAGAGCATCGCACCGGCACGTCTCAACCGCAACGGATCTTTATGCAGAAAGTGTCAAGAGTCAGGTGATACGTGACTAAAATGACGGCACCGGGACGCTTCAACGAGCGCCTGTCGCTCGTCGATGCCTGGGAGTGGCTCGATGCCTGTCCGGACGTGATGGGCTGCGAACCGTCTCCTCTCCAGCAGAGTTTCGGGCGTGTTCTGTCGGCACAGCTCACTTTTCCCGCGGATCGGCCGGATCGTGACCTTGCAATCGGCGACGGATATGCAGTGCAGGCCGAGAGCACGTTCGGCGCCAGCAGCTACAATCCGCTGTTTCTCACCATTGTTCCCAAAGGCGTGGCTTTGACGGCGGGATGTGCCTCCATCTGCCATGCCGGGGAGACTTTGCCCGTCGGCGCCGACGCCGTGTTGCCGCTGGAAGCCGGCGAGGCGGCCGGCGCTGTCCTGGAGGTATGCGATGCGGTCGCGCGCGGGGCCGGCGTCGGGCACAAGGGCCAGGCCGCACGGCGCGACGACGTGGCGGTTCCGGCTGGGTGCCGATTGGGCGTAGCGCAAATTGCTCTGGCCGCGTCGCTCGGCGTGACGCACCTGACCGTCCGGCGCCGCCCCGATGTGGCGCTGGTCCTTGCCGGCCCCAAGCCACCGGCAATCGAGGCGCTTGGCATCGCGCTGTCCGCCTTGACCGCGCGGGACGGTGGCTCGGCGCGGTTCGTGCGCCACCACGGAGATACGGCCCGGACGCTGTCGTGTGTCGGGTTAACCGACCTCGTTCTGCTGGTCGGGCGCAGCGGCTGGGGCGAGGACGACGACGCCGAACAGGCGGTCGCGGCGGCGGGCGGACGGATCGACCACCACGGTCTGGCGGTGACGCAAGGTGGGTCATCCGGTTTCGGCTGGCTGGGTGGAGCGCCCTTACTGCTGATGCCCGGCGAGCCGCTGGCCGCGCTGGTGACGTACGAATTGCTGGCCGGGCGACTGCTGCGCCGCCTCGCTGGTCGCCCGGCCGTTTGGCCGTCTCCGGTGCGGCGGTTCACGCTGTCGCGCAAGATCGCCTCGCCGGTCGGGGTCAGCGAGTTTGTGCCCGTCATCTGCCACGGATCGAGCGCCGAGCCGCTGCCCCTGACGCCGGCCGACGGGCTCACCGGGTACGCCAGGGCGGACGGATTTCTCGTTGTTCCCGCTGGTCTCGAAGGTTATGCGCCTGGCGCGTTGGTCGATGTCATCGCCACATTTAACGACACCATCAGCCAGGACAGCGCATGACCCCGCCAGACCCCGACTCCGCCGCGCGTCCGGCCGCCGACTTCATTTGGCAGTCGGCCCGGCAAGAGCAGTTTCTCTCCGTCGCCAGCCGGGACGAGGCGGAAGCGCGATTTCGCAGCCATCTCACCCTGGCGCCGCTTGGCGAGGAAATTGCGCCACTCGCGCAGTGCCGCAGCCGTATGCTGGCGCGCGATCTCGCGGCCACGGTGGACGTGCCAGGCTTCGATCGTTCCAACGTCGATGGGTTCGCCGTACGTGCCGCCGATCTGGAAGGGGCGCGCGCCGATGCGCCGCGAAAGTTGCGGTTGAATGGGGAAGTCCTGACACCCGGCCTTGTGCCGCGGGAAACCATTGCGTCCGGCACCGCGACGATCATCGCCACCGGCGGCATGATCCCGCGCGGCGCCGATGCCGTTGTGATGGTCGAACGGACGGAATTCGTCCGCGGGCCGGAGGGGGCCGATCCGGCGGTGGACGTCAGTCAGCCCCTGGCGCCGGGCGCTGCCATATCCGCGGCCGGGTCCGATATCGGCGCCGGCGAGACGGTGCTGCGCGTCGGAACCGTCCTGGGTTCGCGCGAAGTCGCGCTGCTGGCGGCGATCGGTGTGAACAACGTTCCGGTCTTCCGGCGGCCGCGCGTCGCGATTCTTTCGACCGGCAACGAGTTGGTGCGGCCAGGCGATCCCATCCGCGCCGGACAGGTGTTCGACAGCAACGGGCCCATGCTGGCGGCCGCCGTCGAGGAGCTGGGCTGTGTTGCCGTCCCACTCGGCATCGTTCCGGACGATCCCGCCAGCATGGCAGTTTCCGTGGACAAGGCGATCGCCGCGGCCGACGTGGTGCTGTTGTCGGGCGGCACATCCAAGGGTGCCGGCGATATTGCCTACCGCACGGTCGCACGCTTCACCGATCCCGGCATCGTGGTGCATGGCGTGGCGTTGAAGCCGGGCAAGCCGCTGTGCCTTGCGGTGACCCAAGGCAAGCCGGTGGTGATCCTGCCCGGTTTCCCGACATCGGCGACGTTCACCTTCCATGAGTTCGTCGCTCCGGTCCTGCGCATCCTGAGCGGACTGCCGGCGCTGCGTCGTGAGACGAGGGCAGCGACCTTGCCGGTGAAGATGGTTTCCGAAATGGGACGGACCGAATATGTTCTAGTGTCGCTGACGGAACGGCCTGAGGGCGGCCTCGCGGCCTATCCCATCGGCAAGGGGTCCGGGGCGGTGACGGCGTTCTCCCTGGCGGACGGCTTTTTTGCGATTCCGGCACAGACCGAAATGGTGCCGGCGGGCACGGACATCTCGGTGACGATCATCGGCGCGGCCGCGGAGCCGGCGGACCTAATGGTTATCGGCAGCCATTGCGTCGGCCTCGACTATCTGGTCGGGGTGCTGGCGCGCGAGGGCGTGACGGCGAAAGTGCTGTCGGTCGGCAGCACCGGCGGCCTCCTGGCCGCGAAGCGGGCGGAGTGCGATATCGCCGGCATTCATCTGATGGATCCGGCCACCGGCATCTACAATCGCGCCTATATCGACGACACGTTGAAGCTGGTGCGCGGCTATGGGCGGCTGCAGGGAGTTGTGCATCGGCGCGACGACCCGCGCTTCGTGGGGCTGGATGCCGCAGGGGCCATTGCCAAGGCGAGCTGTGACCTCGACTGCCTGATGGCCAATCGCAACGCCGGCAGTGGCACGCGCCTGCTCATCGACCGTCTGCTCGGCGATGCCAGGCCCGCCGGCTACAGCCATCAGGCCCGCTCGCACAATGCCGTGGCGGCGGCCATCTCGCAGCACCGCGCCGACTGGGGCGTAGCGATCGAGACGGTGGCGCAGCGCTATGGCCTTGGTTTCCTGCCGCTGCAGGCGGAGGAATATGATTTTGTGATTCCCACCAAACGGTTTGACCGCCCGGTCGTGCGTCGCTTCGTGGCATTGCTTCAGGATCCCGCCGTACGCGCCGCGCTGGCGGGGATGGGTTTCGCGAGTACGTGAGGGCGCGGCCGGTGGATCCGCCCGCGTTCATGCCGTGGGGTCGTTGGCATCCGGGAAGAAAAGCTGCTGGCCGTCGATCCTGTAGCTGGCGATCGTCTGCTGGCCTTCCGGGCTGATCAGCCAGTCGATGAACCTCTGTCCGTCCGCCGCCTTCACATGGGGGAACTTCGCCGGGTTCACCAGCATCACGCCATATTGGTTGAACAACTTGTGATCGCCTTCAACTACGATCAGCATGTCGCCCTTGTTCTTGAACGCGATCCATGTGCCGCGATCGGATAGCGTATAGGCACCCATCGCATTGGCGGTGTTGAGCGCAGCCCCCATGCCCTGCCCGATTTCGTGGTACCAGCCGTCGCGGATCGCCGCCAGGTCGAGACCCGACGACGCCCACAGCGCCAATTCGGCCAAGTGGGTGCCGGACCTGTCGCCGCGCGAGACAAAGGGCGCCTTCGTGTCGGCGATGGCCTTGAGCGCTCGGGCGACATCGTGGCCGCCGGCGATTTTCGCCGGATCGCCCGCCGGCCCGACGATGATGAAGTCGTTGTACATCACCGGGTAGCGCTTCACCGCGAAGCCTTCTTCGACGAACTTCAGTTCCTCGGCACGGGCGTGAACCAAGACCACATCGGCATCGCCGCGCCGGCCGGTATCGAGTGCCTGGCCGGTGCCCTGGGCAATCACCCTCACCTGGATGCCGGTCTTGGCTTTGAAGATCGGCAGGATATAGTCGAAAAGCCCGGAATCCTGCGTCGAGGTGGTGGATGCGACGGTGATGAAGCGGTCCTGCGCCCGGGCCAACGGCGCGAGCACCGGCACCGCGGCGAACAAGGCGGCCGCGGATGAAAGCATGGTCCTGCGCAGCATTTGAGTGTTCCCCTGCCAGTTGTCAGCGGTGGTCACCAAAACAGGCGGCTTTCGACAAAAGCCCGCGCTTCGGCCGAGCTTGGGCGCTCGAAGAACGCCGAGGCCGGACCGCTCTCGATGAGGCGGCCATCGTTGAAGAACAGGATATCGTCGGCCATCCGCCGCGCCAATGCCAAATCGTGCGTCGTCATGACCAGCGTGACGCCACCTTCATGCAGCAACCGCAAAAGGTCCTCGATTTGGCGGGTTGCGGTGGGATCGAGCGACGCTGTCGGCTCGTCCAGGAACAGCATCTCCGGTTCGAGGCTGGCGGCACGCGCGATCGCTAGGCGCTGCTGTTCGCCGCCCGAAAGCACGCGCGCAGGGCGGGCGGCCAGCGCGGCGAGTCCGAAACGCTCGAGAGTCTCGCGCGCTCGGCGACGGCGCTCGAAAAATTTATGGCCGGCCATGCCGAGCGCATGGGTGACATTGGCGAAGACCGAGCGCCGCAGGATGACCGGGTGCTGGAACACCATGCTGTGACGCTTGCGCCCCGCCACGATGCCGCCATCGAGGGTGAACCGGGCGGAGCCTTCACTCGGTGCGATCAGCCCATGGCAGAGTTTCAGGAACAGCGTCTTGCCGGCGCCATTCGGGCCGACCACGACGGTGCGCCGACCCTTGCGGATGTTCGCCTCGTCGATCGCCACCAGCGTGCAGCCGTCACGCCGGAACCTGAGGCCCTGGATCGTCAACGGCAGGATCGAGGTCATATTGTGCACCCGGTCACCCCGTGAACCGCGCGCCCAACCGGGATACCCCATAGGCCGCGGCGTTGATGATCAGCGTGAGGCTGATCAGGATAGCACCGAGGCTGAGCGCCAGCGGCAGATCCCCTTTCGAGGTTTCCAGCGCGATGGCCGTGGTCATGGTGCGGGTGAAGCCGTCGATATTGCCCCCGACGATGAGAATCGCGCCGACCTCCGCGCTTGCTCTTCCGAAGCCGGCCAGAAGCGCAGTGACGAGCGAAAATCGTCCATCCCACAGCAGGGTCGGAATGGCACCCAGGCGTCCGGTGCCGATGGAGCGGAGGTATTCGGCATATTCGCTCCAGAGGTCCTCGATAGTTTGGCGCGAGAGCGCGACGATGATCGGCAGCACAAGAACAAATTGGGCAACCACCATCGCGCCCGGCGAAAACAGCAGCCCGAGACCACCCAGAGGCCCGGATCGTGACAGGAGCAAGAAAATAGCCAGCCCAGCGACGACCGGCGGCAGGCCCATCAAGGCGTTTATGGCAACGACGAGAAGCGTGCGACCGGGAAATCGGGCGAGCGCCAATGCCGCGCCGAGCGGCAGGCCGGCGATTCCGGCGCAGGTCAGGGCGGTCAACGTCACTTTCAGCGACAGCAGGACGATGCCGATCAGGGCCGGGTCGCCATCGTAGGCAAAATGGAACATCGTGATGTCCTTGGGCCGTCGCGATCCCGAACGGGGCGATCAGGTCAACTGCCGGTAGTCGATAAAGGGCACGGCATCGCCCGGCTCGACGTTCAGCCGATCCTCACTGAGCTCGATCAAGCCGTCGGTGCGGGTCAGCGAGGTGATGACGCCGGCGCCATCGACCGGATACTTCGTGGCGATGGTCTGTGTCCCACGCCGCTCCAGCGACACACGCAGATACTCCCGCCTTCCAGCCTTCTTGCGGTACCTGAATCCCGAGATCACCGTCGAGGGGATGATCGGGGTCGGAATGGCGCCCGCGATCGCGGCGATCAGCGGCCGCACGACGTAGGCGAACGTCACGAAGACCGCGACCGGGTTGCCGGGGAGACCCACCAGAGGCGTTCCGTTCATGACGCCCATGGCGACCGGCCGGCCCGGTTTGATGGCGAGGCGCCAGAACACGATCGAGCCGCGTCCGGCGATCGCGGCCCGCACGTGATCTTCGTCGCCGGCCGACACGCCGCCGGATGTGACAACCAGGTCGTGGGCTTGCGCGGCCGCCGACAGGCTCGCCTGCATCGTGTCCCGGTCGTCGCGCAGGATGCCAAGATCGGTCACCTCGCAGCCGCAACGGCGCAGCAGGGCCGTCAACGCGTAGCGGTTGGAATCATAGAGCGTGGCGGGAGCAAGCGGGGTGCCGGGCTCGCGGATCTCGTCGCCCGTTGAAAACACGGCCACACGCGGCCGGCGCCGCACGTCCAGATGCGACAGCCCAAGCGCGGCCAGCAGCGCGATGTCCCGCGGCTCCAGACGACGGCCCGCCGCCAGCGCTTCATCTCCGCGGGCGATGTCTTCGCCCTTCGGGCGGCAATTGGCCCCGCGTGACAGACCGGGCGGCAGTTCCACCCGTCCGTCTTCCAGCGGACGGGCGTCTTCCTGCATGAACACGGTATCCGTCCCGGCTGGCATCGGGGCGCCGGTGAAGATGCGCACGGCCGTTCCACGTGCTCCGTGGCATTCGGCCGTCTGTCCGGCGGCGACCCGCCCCACCACCGGCAACCGCGTGGCCGCGTCCGAATTAAGGTCCGCATGAGCGACGGCATAGCCATCGACGGCGGAATTGTCGAAGACAGGCAGATTGATTGGAGCGGCAACGGATCGTACGAGAACACGTCCGTCTGCGTCGGCAAGGAGTACGCGTTCCATATCGGCGATCGGCGGTATGCGAGCCGTCACCAAGGCAAGCGCCTCCTCGACCCGCATCAAATCTCCGCCAAAGGCAAATGCGTCCGCACCCAGTTGCGCCATCGGTTTCCCGCCATCCGGATTTGTTCAAGTCCCAATCGGTGAGCCATTCGGTTGGATCGACACCTTATGATAGCGCGCAGAATACCGGTAAGGATTCTGAGTCCCGCCGAATGGGATCTGTTGCAACGTTTGACGTTGATTGGCGCCCCCTCACAGCGGGACCGGCTCAAGTCACATCAGGCGGCAACCTGGAACAGATCGGCGATGGAGACCGTCCAAAACCTGGGGGGGGTCAGGCTGCTCGCCGAAACGGACGTCGGGCCCAGCGCTCGGCGACGGCATGGTCCCGGTCGAGCGTGCCGTTCGTGACGGACGTTCGTACTTTCAGCAT
>Ga0209040_10003635_pt1 | contig 11802 bp, 13 predicted proteins | sample BogFormECP12_OM3_FD_188240 | JGI IMG/M metagenome (GOLD analysis project Ga0209040, IMG submission 188240) | Bog forest soil microbial communities from Calvert Island, British Columbia, Canada - ECP12_OM3 (SPAdes) (version 2) | ecosystem: Environmental > Aquatic > Freshwater > Wetlands > Bog ... | reverse complement strand
AAATAGCAAGAGGGCCCAGAAACAAAGAGACCCTGCGATTGCAGGGCCTCCTCGCATAGCGGGGGCGGGATTCGAACCCGCGACCTTCGGGTTATGAGCCCGACGAGCTACCAGACTGCTCCACCCCGCGTCGCTCCTTATGTTCTAGCAAACCTCCGCGCTTGAGCGCAGGCAGTCGCTGCAGCACAGCCGCGGTCCGCTCCGCCCACCGCGCGGCCTGGCCACGGGCATGCTCGGCCAGACACGCAGCCCTGCGCACGTCTAGCATCCCGCCCCGTGCGCGTTGCGGTCGTCGACATCGGAACCAACTCGACGCGCCTGCTGATCGCCGACGTGGACCCGGCGAGCTCGGCTGTCGAGCCGCTCGTGAGGCGCTCCGAGGTGACGCGACTGGGCAGCGGCGTCGACGCAGCGGGGTCGCTGTCGCAGGAGGCGAGCGAGCGCGTGTTCGCCACGCTGTCGGACTACCGGGCCGTGATCGACGCGCACCACTGCACGGCGAACCTGGCCGTGCTCACCTCGGCGGTGCGCGACGCGGCCAACGGCCAGGCCTTCGCGGCGCGCGTGCGCGCGGACTATGGACTGGACGCGCGCATCCTCAGCGGCGATGAAGAGGCGCAGCTGGGCTTCCTCGGAGCGATGTCGGGACGCGCGGTCGAGCGCGAGGACACGGGCGAGCCGACGGTGGTGATCGATGTCGGCGGTGGCTCGACGGAGTTCGTCGTGGGCCGCGGGCGCAGCGCCGGCTTCCACGTCTCGCTACCGGCCGGCGTGGTGCGCATGAGCGAGCGCCACATCCACCACGACCCACCCGCCCCCGAGGAACTGCAGGAGCTCTCCCTCGACGTGCGCGAGACCTTCCTGGAGGGCCTGCCGCCGGAGGAGCGCGCGCCGGTCACGCGGGGCATCGCCGTCTCCGGAACGGCCACCTCGGCGGCCGGCATCGACCAGGAGCTCGACCCCTACGACCCCGAGCGGGTCCACGGCTATCCGCTGCAGCTGGCGACGATCGAACTGCTGCTCGCGCGCCTGGCCGACATGGACGAAGCGGACCGTCGCCGCGTCGTCGGCCTGCAGCCCGGGCGCGCCCCCACGATCGTGGCCGGCATGATCCTGCTCGGCGAGGCGCTGCGCGCCTTCGCGCTGGACGAAGTCGAGGTCTCCGAGCACGACATCCTCTACGGTGGCGCGCTGCGCCTCGCGGGCTGCGGCTGAACCCCCGCCGGCGTCCTCGCCGAGCCACGCTCGGGCGGGCTCCCACCGCCGCCGAGGCCGGCGTCGAGGACGGCTCAGGCCAGGTTCGACTTGCGCGGATAGATCACGGTCGGATCGGTCAGGACGTTGACCAGCGCCGGCAGGCCGGCGGCGAATGCGCGCTCCAGCGCCGGACGCAGCTCGGCGGGGCGCTCGACGAGCTCACCGTGCCCACCCAGCGCCTCGACAACCTCCTCGTAGCGGGTCTTGGGACGAAGCTCAGCGGCGACCGAGTAGCCGTACAGGAACTCCATCGGGTGCTTCTCCAGAGCCCAGATCCCGTTGTTGCCCATCACGCCGACGACGTTGACGCCGTGTCGGGCCAGCGTGTCGAACTCCATCCCCGAGAAGCCGAACGCGCCGTCGCCGAGCAGCAGCACGACCTGGCGCTCGGGGTGGGCGAGCTTGGCCGCCAGCGCGTAGCCCGGCCCGGATCCCAGGCAGCCGAACGGCCCCGGGTCGAGCCAGCAGCCGGGCTGGTAGCTGTCGACCACCCGCCCGGCGTAGGACACGAAGTCCCCGCCGTCGCCGATCACGATCGCGTCGCGCTCGAGCACGGTGGCGAGCTCGGCGTACAGGCGCATCGGGTGCAGCGGCGCCCGCTCGTCCTGCAGTTCGGCCTGCTCGGCCGCGCGCCGCTCGCTCTCGCCCGCGCGCAGCTCGGAGATCCAGCGCTCGCTCGCCAGCGCGCTGGCGCCTGCGGCCCTGCGCAGATCGGCGAGCGTGGGGGCGATCGCTCCGTAGCACTCGGCTGCGACCGGGCGGGGGTGGCGGCGGTCGGGTTCGGCCGAATCCACCACCACGATCTCGGTGTCCTCGCCGAAGGACGCGCCGAAGCCCAGGCGAAAGTCCATCGGCACGCCCAGCACGAGCGCCACGTCGGCGCCCTTGAGTGCCTGCGAGCGCGCGCGCGAGAAGAACAGCTCGTGGTCGGCCGCCAGGCAGCCGCGCGCCAGGCCGTTGAGGAACACCGGGATGCGCAGCGTCTCGGCGAGCTCGAGGAGCGCATCCTCGCCGTGGCCCCAGTAGAGGTCCGTCCCGGCCATGATCACCGGACGCTCGGCAGCTCGCAGCAGCTCCCCCGCGCGTTCGATCGTCTCGCCGGACGCGGCCCGCTCCTCCGCCGCCACGCGCTCGCCGGGGGGCGGCTCGGCCGCCTCCATGAATACGTAGTCGAGCGGGAAGTCCACGAACGCGGGGCCGCCGTGGGGAGCGCAGGCTGCCGCGAAGGCGTCGTCGACGAGCCCGGGGATCTCCTCGGTGCTACCCGCCGTCGTCGCGAGCTTGCTCAGCGGCCGCACGAACGGCACGTGGTCTATCTCCTGCAGCGAGCCCTGCCCCCAGCGCAGCGCCGGCGCGCGGCCGCCGAGGACTACCATCGGCGAGTGGTTGGCCTGCGCAGAGGCCATCGCGCTGACTCCGTTGCTGACGCCCGGACCGGCCGTCAACGCGCACGCCCCCGGCTCGCGCGTCACCTTGGCCCAGCCCTCGGCCGCAAACGCAGCTGTGGACTCGTGGCGCACGTCCACGATTGCGATCCCCTCCTCGCGGCAGCCGTCGTAGATCGAGAAGAGGTGGCCGCCGGAGAGCGTGAACAGACGGCTCACGCCGTGCGCCTTCAGGCGCCGCGCCACCAGGCGCCCACCGTGGAAGGTCTCCGTCTCCTGCACAGCCTCGGTGGACATGGCGCGACTCTATCCGCTCGCATGCTTTGCGCGGACGCGGGAGGGCGGCAGGTGCCCGGGGTGGGATTCGAACCCACATGCCCTCGCGGGCCGTCGATTTTAAATCGACTGCGTATGCCGATTCCGCCACCCGGGCCTCCCCGGGCAGTTTATGACGCGATTAGCATGGTGCGATTAGCTGTGCACAGCGCAACTACGGCCTTCGCGCCGTGTATATGAGGTTGGAAGGCAGATACACAGAAAGCGCTTGGCCCTGTATGGAGGCTTCCGCACTAACACACACGAGCAGCGTGCCCCGTATGCGCGGACCCTCTGCGCTGCTCCGGCTGCAGTCCGACGAGCGCCTGATCGCACTCACCAGGGGCGGACAGCACGCCGCCTTCGAGACGCTCTGCTCGCGCTATCAGACGCGCCTGCTCTCCTTCTGCCGGCACATGCTGGCCTCGCGCGAGGACGCCGAGGATGTCCTGCAGGAGGTCTTCGCCGCTGCCTTCAACGCGGTCCTCGCCGACGAGCGCGAGATCAACGTGCGCCCGTGGCTCTACCGGATCGCCCGCAACCGCTCGCTGAACCACCTGCGCCGCGCATCCGCGGTGGGGGTCGACTCGATGGACATCCACTTCGCCGACCACGGGCTCACGACCGGGGACCGGGTGATCCGCCGCGAGAGCTTCCGCGAGCTGCTCGCCGACGTCCACGAGCTCCCCGAGACCCAGCGCACGGCGCTGCTGCTGCGCGAGATCGAGGCCCTCTCCTACGAGCAGATCGCGGACGCGATGGAGACCACGGTGCCGTCCGTCAAGTCGCTGCTGGTGCGCGCCCGGATCTCCCTCGCCGAGGCCGCCGAGGCGCGCAAGCTGAGCTGCGAGCAGGTCCGCCTGGAGCTGGGCGAGGTCGCCGAGGGTCTCGCGAAGCTGAGCACGCCCGCACGCCGGCACGTCCGCGGCTGCGAGCGCTGCACGTTCTTCAAGAAGCAGCTCAAGGAGAACAACCACGCGCTGGCCGCGATCCTGCCGATCGGCCCGCTCTGGGTGCTCAAGAAGATGCTCGCCGCGAAGCTCGGCTCGACCGCCTCGGCCGGCGGTGCACACGTCGCCGGCGGTGCCGGTGCGAGCGTGGGCGCCGGCGCCGGCGTGAGTGCCGGGACCAGCGCAGGGGCCGGGGCGACGATCGGAGCAGGAGCGGCCGCGAGCGCGGGCGGCGGCACGGGCGTCGCCGGCGGACTGCTGACGGCGGGCGCGGGTGCCATCGCCACGAAGGCCGTGGCCGGTCTGGCAGCCGCCGCGATCGTCACCGCGGGCGCCGTCGCCGCCGACCATGCGACCGTCCGCCACCACCACGCGGCGCCTGCCCCGAGCTACGCATCGGTGCACGTGGCGCAGTACGCAGCCGCTCCTCTCGTCGTGCGCGAGCAGGCCCAGCCCGCCAGCCAGGGCGCTCCCGTGCCGGCGCGGGCGAGGTTGGCGAGCACCCACCTCGCCAAGAAGGCGGTCGTGGCGACGAAGCTCGCGAAGATCGTGCCCGCGGCGAGCACTCCCGCGGCAGGCGTCGCCGCGCCGGCCGTCGCAGTGGTGGGCGCAAAGACCGCCGGGCCCCAGCCGACGACCGCCACGCAGGTCACGGAGGTCACCAGCGAGACCGTCCAGCTGCCCACCGCGGCCACCGCCCCGGCGCCTCCGGCGACGCCTCCTACGACGACGACGAGCACGCCCCAACCGGTGAGCCCCTCCGCACCGTCGTCCTCGAGCGAAGCCGCGCCGCCCGCCGCAGCGAGCGAAACGTCGGGGACGACGGGGACATCAGGGACATCGGGTACCACGAGCACCGAAACGCGCACGTCGACGGAACCGGTCACGCCGCCCCCGTCGAACGACGGCGGCGCCGAAGCTCCGTGACGGCCGCGCCGCTCTAGCCGAGGCTGAAGCTCTTCAGGGGGCGCCCGAGCGTGCTCCCGGTGGCGACTTCGGCGGGCGAGGTGATCGACGGGCTGGCACCGCTTGCCAGCAGGATCACGATCGCAACGCCTTCGCGCGCGCCCTTGGCTTCTCCCAGCAGCAGGAAGTCGCGGCCGAACATCTTGCGCCCGTCCACGCTGGTCGTGTAGAAGATGTCGTAGGCGGGGACGCCGTTGACTTTCGTCTTGCCCTCCCCGCGCAGCTCGAAGTCGCTGTCGCGCCGGCCGAGCGCGCGGATGTAGCTCGCGGCGAAGACGGGCATCTCGGCCGAGAGTTCGCCCGTGTAGGGCGGCAGCAGCAGGGGGTCGACGGCGAACGATTCCGCGAGCGCCCCGTTTGCGCTGTGGCGCTGCACCTTGACGTAGCCGCCAGGATCGGGCGCGACCCGGTAGAGGTCGCGGTAGCTGAAGCTGAAGGGGACGCTGCCGCCATGGGAATAGCTGGCGTTCTCGAGCGTCAACACAGCCGCGACGAGGGCCACCAGCAGCGCTGCGCCGCCGAGGACCACCGTCCGGCGGGCCGCGCGCGATGCCGCGTGCCAGCGCGGCGCGAGCAGGTGCCCGAGCGTCGGCCCGTACTCGGGCTTGATCGGCACTACGACCATCGTGCTCAGGAGTTCATTCGCCGATCGAGAACAGGGCTTCGAGATCGTGGCGCGAGTATGCCGCGAACGCGACCATCGTCTGCGTGCGCAGCACGCCCGACAACTCGCCGATCTGCCCTGTGACGACGTTGGCGAGCTGCTCGTGGTCTGGCACCCGTACGATCGCCACGAAATCCCACTCGCCGGTCACCGAGTACGCCTCGGCGACGCCCTCGATGTCCGCCAGTGCGCCCCCGAGGCTCGAGAGCGCGTCGCGCTCGGCCTCGATCAGCACCACCGCGTTGGTCATCGTCATGACCGCACATCATAGGTCGCTATGACTCAGCAAAGGCCGAGCGCTGCAGGCCGAGCCCGACCAGCAGTCCGAAGGCGCACCCGGTCACGCCCGCCAGCCAGTTCGCCTCGGCCGGCTCCAGCGCGAACGGGAGTGCGAGCAGGAGCGCCGCGATCACGCCGGCACCCAGGAGATCGGCTTCGTCGTAAGCACCGGAGCGCGGCGCGCCGAGCTCCGGGGCGGCCCAGGCCGCGAGCAGCGCGAGCGCGACGCAGTTGCCGCCGGCCACCCACGGGAAGGCATAGACCGCCTCCGCCACGAGCGCGCCCGTCGCTCCGCCGCCGAGAGCCAGCGCGAGCACCACGGCGGAGCCGTGACGACGCTCCAGCAGCCAGCCGAACAGCGCGATCGATGCGATTGCCACGAACGCGTAGATGCCCTTGAGGTAGGCGAACTCGTACGTGAAGAGCTTCCACCAGTCGCCGTTCAGCGGGCCGAAGACGACCACGTGCAGGTAGAGAGCGGGTTCGGCGTGCTCGGCCACCCAGACCCCGCAGCTCACCGTCACGAGCGCGATCGTGACGAGGGGGCGCGTGGCGGCCCAGCGGCTCGAGGAGGCACGACGCGTGCGGCGCGCGCGCCGCGTCCGCAGGCCGAGCAGGGCGCCGAGCCGCCCCCGGCCGCCGGAGGGCTGCGACGGCCCGTGCACGCGCGGCAGCTTGGGCGCACGCCTGCGCAGGCGGTGCCCGCAGTAGGGACACTCGGTGACGTAGGGGCTGACCTCCGAGCCGCATTGCTTGCACACCACGAACAGGTCAGCGCCGGAGGTCATGATCGACCCATTCTAAGGACCTCCCGAGCGCGGCCCGCTCGCCTCTGGAATACTCAGAGCCATGAACCTTGGATATGACCAGAAGCTCTACATCCTGGCCTTCGACCACCGTGGCTCCTTCCAGAAGAAGTTCTTCGGGATCGAGGGCGAAGCGGACAGCGAGCAGACAGCGATCATCGCCGATGCCAAGCACCTCATCTTCGAGGGCATGCTGCAGGCCGTGGGCGCGGGAGCCGACCCGTCGATCAGCGGCGTGCTCGTGGACGAGCAGTTCGGCTCGACGGTGCCCGCCGAGGCCCGTGAGCGGGGGCTGATCCTGGCGATGCCCGCCGAGCGCTCCGGGCAGAACATGTTCGACTTTCAATACGGCGATGACTTCGGCGCGCACATCGAGCGCTTCAACCCGGACTTCACGAAGGTGCTCGTGCGCTACAACCCCGACGGCGACGCCGCCGGCAACGCCGACCAGCGCGCCAAGCTCAAGCGGCTGAGCGACTGGCTCAAGCAGCACGATCGCAAGTTCCTCTTCGAGCTGCTGGTGCCGGCCGAGGAGGCCCAGCTGCAGGCCGTCGGCGGCGACAGCGACCGCTACGACGCCGAGCTGCGTCCCGCGCTGATGCGCCGCGTGATCGCCGAGCTACAGGACGCGGGGATCGAGGTCGACGTTTGGAAGATCGAGGGCGTGGACGAGCGCGCCGACTGCGAGATGCTCGCCCAACAGGCTCGCGCAGGAGGGCGCGACGACGTGGTGTGCGTCGTCCTCGGCCGCGGCGCCAACGACGCCAAGGTCGACCACTGGCTCACCCAGGCCGCCCCCGTCGAGGGCTTCGTCGGCTTCGCGATCGGCCGCTCAATCTGGTGGGATCCGCTCAAGGCCTACGTCGACGGCAAGATCGAGCGGGCCGCCGGTGCGCGCAAGATCGCCGAGAACTATCTGCGCTTCGTCGCCGTCTACGAGCGCGCAGAGGCCCGCGTCGGCTCCTGACTGCAACCGAGCGCCTCGCCGTCATGAAGATGCGACAGAGCCTCGCCGACTGGGAGCGGGCATTCGTCAAGGAGATCACGCTCGACCGCCGCAGGCGCGACTCGCTGCGGCGCACGGCCGAGCAGCGCACCCTCAAGCGGGAGGTCGAGCGTCGTCACAAGCGCGGATCGGTGCGCTTCGCGCTGCTCGTGCTCACGCTCATCCTGACCGCGGTGATCGTCACCGTGGTCATGTTCCGCACGTTGTACCTGCTGCTGGGCTGACCCGCTGAGGGCTGAGAACCGCTGGGCTAACCGGCGTCGCCGAGCTTGCGCAGCGACTCATCGACCTTGGCCGTCGGTGCGGCGCTGCTGTCGCCCTCGGGGACCACGGTGCCGGCTTCGCGGTGGATCTCCAGGTAGATCTCCTTGCGGAACACCGGAACCCGCTGCGGCGCCTGTATGCCGATGCGCACCTTCTCGCCCATGACCGAGAGCACCGACACCTCGATATCGTCCCCGATCATGATGCTCTGGTTGGACTTGCGGGTCAGAACCAGCATTTGCGGTGCACCTTCCTCTTTGCCGACAGGCGACCCGGCGCAACCCCCTTCTCGCCGGTGTGGCAAGCATAGTCACAGGACCGGTGGAACGTAGCGTCCAGGTTCGCGCCGCGGGCGCTCCGGGACGGTGCCGAGTACGACTCCAGATTCGCCGCCCCTGCTCGATCACCTGCCCTCGACGCGCAGCGGGCGCTATGCGCTAGTCTCCCGGCCCTCCATGCCCCGTAAATCATTGCGTCCACACCTCAACCAGATTCGCGCCTGGGTTCGCCAGGGCCGCACCGACGCCTGGATCGCACACCAGCTCGAAGTTAGCGTGCGCGACATCGAGCAGTTCAAGCGCCAGAACGAGCTCGTCAGCGACGAGGAGTCTCCCAACGGCACGAGCGGCGCCGGCTACCCCGAGGAGATCGACCTGCGTGCCGAGGATGACGCTCTGATCGCCGCCGAGCTCGAGGCCGCCGAGGCGGAGGCCGAGCTCGCCCGCGCCGCAACCGCGGAGGCCGGTGAAGGCGACGACGTCGACGAGGCCGGCGAGGAGGGCGAGGAGGGCGAGGAGTCCGGCGCTCCGCGCACCCGCCGCCGCAGTCGTCGCGGCGGCCGTGGCCGGTCGGCGACGGCCCGGTCGCGCACGGGCGCGCGCAACGTCGCACTCGAGGGCACCTTCGACCATGGCGAGGAGGGCTACGGCCTATGGCTCGACCCCGCCATCCAGGACAATCCGATCTATGCCGAGCACTGGGCCGGGCACCGCCCGATCGAGGTCACTGTCGAAGAGGATCGCCTCGTCATTCGCCGCATCGGCGATGACGACTAGGCTGGCGCTTCAGGCGCTCAGCTCCCTGCGCCCGCCCGCATAGTCGGCTGCCTCGCGCAGATACCTGCCGAACGCCGCGTCGAGGACCACCCCCGCCTCCCACGCCCATGGCTCTTCGGGCGCCACGCTCATCGCCACCTGCAAGCACCACGGGGTGCCTGCTTCGTAGAGCTCGACGAGCTCCTCCGCCGAGAAGCGTCCACCGAGGCGCCGCCGCAGCTCTGCGACGAGGGCTTCGGTGACGCGCTCCTGCAGCCGCGAGCGCTCCGCCGGCGCGGCCTTCAGCCGACGCTCGCCCTGCTGCCACTGGTAGATCGCGTTCTCGAAGGCCACCGGGCGAGGCTAGCAGCGGTGCGCCGGCGCGCGCCCGAGCTCAGTTGCGGGGAAGGCCGCTGACCACGTAGGGCTGCTCGCCCTTCTTCATCATGCCCAGCCGGCGCGCCTCCGCTTCGAGGGCTTCGCGACTGCCCAGGGTTTCGCGCTGACGAGCGAGCGTCGTGTGTTCGCGTTCGAGCGCGGCGAGCGTGGCGCGATCGTGGCGCGATTGACGCAGGGTCGAGAACATGTGCACGCCGGCGCTCAGGTAGAGATACGCGAGCGCGACGAGCACGCACAGCATCGCCACGCGGCCGAGCCGATCCCAGCGCACGCGGGCTGGAGGCGCAGAGCGCCGCGCGGATGGCGCCGCGGGACGCCGGCGGGGTGCTTGCGCTGAGGCGACGGGCATGCCTCCGCATTCGCTCCGGCGGGGGATCCTCCTGCCGGTGGGCGGCGCGCTGCCGGCTCTACGGCGCGCGGAAGACGCTGCGCCCGGGGAACTGCGCCTCGTCGCCCAGCTGCTCCTCGATGCGCAGCAGCTGGTTGTACTTGGCCACCCTGTCGGACCTGGAGGGCGCGCCTGTCTTGATCTGCCCGCAGCCCGTCGCCACGGCCAGGTCGGCGATCGTCACATCTTCGGTCTCACCGGAGCGATGGCTGATGACGGCCGTGTAGCCGGCGTCGCGGGCCATCGCGACGGCCTGCAGGGTCTCGGTCAGGGTCCCGATCTGGTTGACCTTGATCAGGATCGAGTTGGCGACGCCCGCCTCGATGCCGCGGCGCAGCCGCTCGGTGTTGGTTACGAACACGTCGTCGCCGACCAGCTGCAGCGTCGCGCCGAGGCGCTCGGTGAGCGTCTTCCACCCGTCCCAGTCCTCCTCGTCCATGCCGTCCTCGAGCGACACGATCGGATAGCGCCCCGCGAGCTCGGCCCAGTAGTCGCTGAGCTCGGCCGCGCTCAGCGTGCGGCCCTCGTGCTCGAGCACATAGGCGCCGTCCCGGTAGAGCTCGCTGGTGGCCGGGTCGAGCGCGATCGCGACGTCCTCGCCGGGCCGGTAACCGGCCGCCTCGATGCCCGCGACGAGCATCTCGAGCGCCTCCTCGTTGGAGCTGAGGTTGGGTGCGAAGCCGCCCTCGTCGCCCACCGCGGTGCCCAGCCCGCGCGCGTGCAGCGTGCCCTTCAGCGCGTGGAAGACCTCCACGCCCATGCGCAGGCATTCGGAGAACGTCGGCGCGCCGCAGGGGACGATCATGAACTCCTGGAAGTCGACCGCGTTGTCGGCGTGCATCCCGCCGTTGAGCACGTTCATCATCGGCACCGGCAGCAGCCGAGCCGACGGGCCGCCGAGGTAGCGCCACAGCGCCAGCCCCTCCTCGGCCGCCTGCGCGTGGGCCGCTGCGAGCGACACGCCGAGGATCGCGTTGGCCCCCAGCCGCGACTTGTTGGGCGTGCCGTCGAGCGCGATCAGGGCGCCGTCGAGGGCGGCCTGCTCGGAGGCCTCCATGCCTCTCACCGCCTGCGCGATCTCGCCGTCGACGTTGGCCACCGCGCGAGTGACGCCCTTGCCGCCCCAGCGCTCGCCGCCGTCGCGCAGCTCGGTGGCCTCGAACTCGCCCGTCGAGGCTCCCGACGGGACCGCGGCGCGACCGCGCGCGCCGGAGCGCAGCCACATTTCGACCTCCACCGTCGGGTTGCCCCGGCTGTCGAGGATCTGACGGGCATGGATTCGCTCGATCTGGCTCATGCGCGGGTCCTCCTGTCAGCTGCCCCGGCGTCGCGGCGCCGGGCTCATCGCCCGCCCGCTACCCGGTGGGCGCGGTCGTGGAGCTCGTCTTGGGAGCTTTGTAGGACTGGCAGTCGGTCACAACGTAGCCCGAGCGGCATTCCGTTTTCGCCAGCCACTTCTTTTTGAATTCCTTGACGAAGTTGCTGAGCGCGGTCTGCTGCCCGGTCGAGGCGAGCTGCTGTTTGATCGTCGCGCTCGACTGCGCGAGCGTCTGCTGGGTGCCGGGCTTGACGCTCTGCACGGCGAAGACGTAGTAGCCGAACGGGGTCTTCACGGGGCCAGTCAGCACACCCGTCTTGCCGGAGAAGATCGCTTCATCGAGCGGCTTCTCCTCCTCGCCTTTGACGACTTCGGTGAGCAGGCCGCCGTTGGCCTTGCTCGTGGGGTCGATCGACACGCTCTTGGCCACGCTCGCGAAGCTCTTGCCCGATTCGATTTCCTTCTTGGCGGCCGCGGCCGCCGCTTCGGTCTTGGTCAGGATGATGTTGACGTTGCGCTTTTCCGGCGTGCCGTACTTTGACTTGTTTTCGTTGTAGTACTTTTCGACCTCCGCCGCGCTGACCGTGCTCTTGTCCTTGACGATCTTGGCCTGGATCTTCTGGGAGAGCATGTTCAGCTTGACGCGCAGCAGCAAGTCGGAGACGGTCTGGCCCGAGCTGGACAGGAATTTTTCGAATTCGGCCGCCTTCGGGAACTGCGCGTCCTTGATTTTTTCGAACTGCTTCTTGACTTCGGCGTCGCTCACTTTGA
>Ga0209040_10003633_pt1 | contig 11804 bp, 8 predicted proteins | sample BogFormECP12_OM3_FD_188240 | JGI IMG/M metagenome (GOLD analysis project Ga0209040, IMG submission 188240) | Bog forest soil microbial communities from Calvert Island, British Columbia, Canada - ECP12_OM3 (SPAdes) (version 2) | ecosystem: Environmental > Aquatic > Freshwater > Wetlands > Bog ... | reverse complement strand
GCCGTGTCGTTGCAAAGCTGCTACCGCCAGGTCCGCGAATTCGGGTGCAATCGACACCAGCAGGCCGCCGGAAGTTTGCGGGTCGAAGAGCAGGTCGCGATATTCGGGAGGAACGGAGGCGGCGAACTCCGCGCAATCACCAATAAAGGCGCGGTTATTTTTTAGTCCGCCGGAAAGATGCCCATCCCGCGCGGCTTGCTCGGCGCCCGGCAAATATGCGAATGCGGTGTGGTCAATTTCGAAGGAAGTGGACGCCACATCTTCAAATGAAGTGGGCTCCACGCCATTTTGTGAGGTACTGCCTAGCGCCATCTCGCGGGCGTGTCCTAACAGGCCGAAGCCGGTGACATCCGTGACCGCATGGATCGGCCTCGCGGGATTTCCCGAGCTTGTTGCCCGGTCCTCGACTTCGCGCAGCGCTGCGGCGGCTTCGCGATTGAGCGTGGTCATTGCTGCGACAGCGGCGGCGAGCGACTCCGCACTCGCGCAATCTTTCTTCAACGCGGTAGTAATCACGCCCGTGCCCAGAGGTTTGGTGAACAACAAAACGTCACCGGTGCGCGCGCCGACATTTCTCCACACGCGTTGCGGATCGATCACGCCTGTTACCGCGTAGCCAAAAAGCATGTCTTCGTTGCGGATGGAGTGGCCGCCGATGACGCTGCAGTTTGCTTCGGTCATCTTTGACAAGCCGCCGCGGATGATCTCTTCGAGGATCGCTGGATCACCTTTTTCGGGGAAGCCTACGATCGAGAGTGAGGAGATCGGCCGGCCGCCCATGGCATAAACGTCGCTCAACGCGTTGGCGGCGGCGATTTCGCCAAAGCGAACCGGCTCGTCGACGATAGGGGTAAAAAAATCTACGGTCTGCACCAGTGCGAGCTTTTCACTGATGCGATAAATCCCGGCATCATCGTTAGTGTCGAAGCCCACCAGAACATCAGGATTTGTTTGTCGGGGGAGCTTTCGCAGCACGGCGTCGAGCGTCGCTGGGTTGAGCTTCGCGGCGCATCCCGCGGCCTTGGCCATGGCTGTCAGTTTGATCTGCTCAGTCACAATTCCTCCACTATTAAGTTGATGCGACGACCCGACCGCTCGCGCTGCAACGACTAGGGCGTTGCCGCGCCCGTCTTGGATGCCGTTCCGTCGGAGCCGTCCACACAGCTCGGAGGAATCTCCGGCGGTGGAACGCAAGTATCTGGTAAAATGGAATTCGCTCGGAAGGGCAAAATCCCAGTCCTAGGACTAAAATATTTACCTTTATGTCAACAACGTCCCCCGCGCCGCTCTCTGACGAAGCCGTTCTCTCCGCACTCCGCGAATTTGGGCTCACCGCAACTTACAAACAAGTACAGCAGATTCAGCATTATATAAAGATTTTGCTGCAATGGAACGATAAAATCAATCTTACCGCCATTCGCGATCCGCGGGAGATACTATATCGTCATTTCTGCGAAAGCATGTATGCCACGGTGGCTGTGCCTGTGGAAAACGGTCGGCTCGCCGACGTTGGTTCGGGCGGCGGCTTTCCCGGCCTCCCCATGAAGATTATGCGTCCAGATCTGCAGCTTTTCTTGATCGAATCGAGCATCAAGAAGGCCACGTTCCTCGCGGAAGTCTCGCGGGATCTGGAGCTTACGGATGTTCGCGTGCTTGTGAATCGCTTCGAGGACGTGGGAGAAGACGTGGCGCCGCTCGATTACGCATGCTCGCGGGCCCTCGGCGAGTTCGGCCCCTTCCTGCAATGGGCTGGCTCGGAGGCCATTGCGGCGAAGACCGTGGTTCTGTGGATCGGCGGGCGGGACCTGGAAACGGTCCAAAAGATCGGGGGATGGGACTGGCGAGAGCCAGTGCCTGTGCCTCAGTCGCTGCGCCGATTGCTCCTGATCGGTACGAAGAAAATTCCGGTGGATGTCGGCGTAACGACCTAATAAATATAGACTTATCGGTTGACTTGCCGCAAACGCCATCTATATTTTTGTGTGTCCTTGTGTACGACGAAACCTCTGTCCCTGAGCAGTTCGCTTTCTCGCGCTTTAAGTCCAATTTAGAGGCAAAATCGCACGATCAGGACTTCTGTTTCACGTGGAACACTTGCGCCCCATCGACGGCTGGCGTGAGCCGACATTGGTTCCACGTGAAGTGGACAGATTATCTAATGCCCCCCGAAATACCCGTGATTGGGGAGTGATGGCGATCGAACGTTCCACGTGGAACAAAATAGTGTGGTCCCTTGGTATGTCTTGGTTTCATCCGGTACAAGAAAATACAGCTCATCTCCAGTGCACTCGTGAATGTTCCACGTGGAACGTTCGTACGATGGCTCGGAATGTTGATCAAGGAGGCGGCGTTGCGGCATTGTTCCACGTGGAACGTTTTAGGAAATCCACAGCTTTAGAGTGTTCCACGTGAAACAACTTGCATCGCGGTGCAACGTTTGTTACCTTGCAGCTGTCTGGAGTGTGGCTTGGCTCGTATTATTGCGGTTGCAAATCAAAAAGGTGGGGTTGGAAAAACCACTACAGCAGTGAATTTGGCGGCTTGCCTAGCCGCGGCGGAGCAGCCGACTCTTCTAGTTGACTGCGATTCCCAAGCCAACGCGACGTCCGCCATCGGTTTTGCCAAGGATCCTTCGCGCAGAACTCTTTACCACGCCCTGATTATGGGCGAACCCTTCGACAAACTGGTGCAAAAGTCGCAAGTCGAGGGCTTGGATGTCGTCCCCGCCGACAAAAACCTTGCTGGCGCTGCCGTAGAGCTGGTTACAGCGGAAAATCGCGAATACAAGCTGCAGGGCGCTCTCAGGGCGTTTCAGGACAAATATCGCTTTGTCGTGCTGGATTGCCCGCCGGCGCTCGATCTTCTCACGCTAAATGCGCTCGTGTCGGCCAGCGCAGTCCTGGTGCCGATCCAATGCGAATATCTCGCTCTAGAGGGCGTTTCCGAGTTACTGGATACGCTAATGCGCATTCGCCGCACTCTGAATCCGACGCTGGAGATCGAAGGCATCCTGTTGACGATGTACGACGAGCGCACCTCGCTATCAAGACAGGTAGCCACGGATCTCCGAAGTTTCTTCGGCACACAGGTGTTTCAAAGCGTTATCCCACGCAATGTGCGCCTGGCCGAAGCACCAAGCTTTGGTAAGCCTATTATTTTCTATGATATCCATAGTCGGGGCGCTGAAGGCTATACGCAGCTGGCCCAGGAGGTAATCGCTAATGCTGAGAAACGCGCTGGGACGGGGACTAGGAGCGCTCATTCGGGAGCCTGAAGCGCAGGCAGCCGTAGAGCCGGTTACACCGCAACCGCACGCAGTATCCACGGGTGGCGCAGCCGTCGCTCCGGCTAAGGAATGGGCGACAGGCGGACCTCATCAACTGGATATCGACCTCATCGACCCGAGCCCCTACCAACCGCGCACACGTTTCCGCGAGGAAGCTTTGGATGAACTGGCGCGCTCCATCCAATCGAGCGGCATAATCCAGCCCCTGGTTGTCCGGCCCATCGGGAGTCGCTTTCAACTGATTGCCGGTGAGCGGCGCTGGCGAGCGGCGCAACGCGCTGGCCTGAACAAGGTTTCCGTCATCGTTCGCAATGTGCCGGATGCTCTGGCGCTAGAAATGACCCTCGTTGAGAATATTCAGCGCGAGGATCTGAATGCCATTGAGGCCGCACGAGCATTTGAACGTTTGATGGACGAATTTCAGCTGACGCAAGAGACCGTGGCGGAACGAACCGGCAAAGACCGTACGACCGTTGCCAACTCCATTCGGCTGCTGAAACTGGAACCAACGATTCAGGACTGGATTGAAGAGGGAAAGCTCAGCGCTGGTCACGGCCGCGCGCTGTTGGCGGTCCCGGACTCTCAGCTGCGCATGCGCTACGCTCAGCGCGCCGCACGCGGCGGCTTGACCGTACGGCAGATCGAACGCCTGGCGTCGCGCCGCTCGCGCAACAGCAGCGGCGCTTCGAGCGAAGTACATGCGGACGCGAACATTCGCGCGGCGCTCGAAGAATTGCAGCGGCAATTGGGCACCAAGGTTTTGCTGCGTCAGAAAACAAAGCTGCGGCCGGGACAACTGGTTCTCGAGTATTACGACGATGCGCAACTGATGGGCATCTATGATCGCCTGATGAAATAGGGCATCCGAAAAAGACCGAAGCCAAGCTCCAGGTCGCCGGTAGCTTGCTTGCATTTCTCCCTGACTCGCTCACAGTGTAACCAGTCCGCAACCGCTGCACATTGCTGCGTTGACTTCGCTCCGCACGCGGCTAGAGTTAAGGGTGTGTTGCCGGGGGATTTTTTATGGCGTGGAGATGGCCGGGAAGTTCGAAAAGCGGTGCGAGCGATGAATGGACAGGATTTATCGATCAGGGCGTCACGATGGAAGGGACGCTGCAGGTCAAGGGCACATTCCGCATCGATGGCAATGTGAAGGGCAATATTATTTCCGAGCAGACGGTGATCCTTGGAGAAGGCGCCAAGGTCGAAGGACAAATCGAAGGAAATCACGTGGTCATTGCCGGCCGCTTTGACGGCGTTATTTTCGCCAAGGGCCGCGTGGAGATTCAGGCCAAGGGAGTGGTTACCGGCGAGGTGCATTCGCCGTGCATGGTGATTGATCCGGGCGGGATTTTCGATGGCCGCTGCCACATGCTTGGCTCTTCGGATTCGGCGTCGGCGCCGGTGACCATTCCCATTCGCGCAGCCGGCAACGGCTGAGATCGCTTTTTTCGGGGTTTCGGGTTGGCCAATTTCGCCGTAAGTTTCCACCCCGCAATGGCCGATTTAGGATTCCACGCTTGCGGGATGAGTCGCACCGGCAGCTTGCTCGGCCGCTTTGATGCCTGCCTGAATATTGGACTCCCAGTCGAGGTGCGGCACTTTGGAGGCTTCCGCAGCGCGATAGCAGCGCAAGGCATCTGCCGGTCTGCCGAGTTGCTTCAATGTCAGCCGGCCAGCCGCGAGCAACGCTAGAACGGATTGCCGCTCGGTCGGATGTGCGGTAGCCAATGCTTCGTACTCTGTAGCGGCTCGGTGGTAATCCTGGCGACTCTCCGCGATGCGACACAGTTCTAGCCAGGTTCCGGCAGGCATGCGATCTCCGCCGCCGTTGGTGTATTCCTCAAAGTCCTGCCAGGCAGCGTCGGCATCCTGAGCTTTCAGGTGCAACTGGCAAAGCTTCGCGGTCGCATCCCTATAGGCCTGCATATCGCCCTTACGCCAGTGGAGTTGCCGCAAGAGCGCAAAGCCGTCTGCGGCATCCGGCTTTGCCGCGACGTATTTTTCCAGAACAGAAATTCCTTCGTCTAGCTTCCCCTTCTCCAGTAGCTCGGTTCCTTGCACGACTGCAGGATCGGCAGTCCAGCCGATCTTGTCTTCGATCACCGCGTTAGCTTTCTGCTCTAGACCGGTACGAGCAATAACCAAGGCGCCTAAGGCTCCGAAGATAAATCCTCCGACATGGGCCCAGTGAGCTACGCCCGATGCTTGGCCGGAAAGCGTGCCGCCAAAGATTTCCATCAGCAGCCACATGGGCAGCAGCCAATAGGCCTCGACCTTAAATCGCAGACGGAACAGCAGCATGAACCAAAGCATTTCGATTTTAAGTTTCGGAAAGCGAACCAGGAAGGCGCCCATGAGTGCGGCGATGGCGCCCGAGGCTCCCAAGGTAGGCGCCCAGCTCGTGGGATAGAACATGGCATGGAAAAGAGTCGCGGCGATGCCTGCGAGGATATAAAAAGTCGGGTAGATGATGCGGCCCCAGCGGTCTTCCAGGATGAAGCCAGCCAACCAGAGGAACCACATATTGCCGATCAGATGGAGCCAACCGGCATGGAGGAACATACAGGTTAGGAAGGCGATGGCTCTCGGGTGCGCGGGTACAAAGGCGTAATTCTCAATGATCGAGCTCTTCTGGACGCTCTCGAAGCGAAGAGCGAGGGAATCCATCTCTGCCTGCAGTTGTCCGGAATCATCCATTAGCCGGATGCGCGCATCCCAAGCGTCAACCAGTTGGCGGTTGTTGGCTGACAGCTGATTCCACGCCGCTTCCGGAGCAGTGCTCTTGACTGCTTCGACGAATCTCGCGGCGTCCTCCGGCATCTTCAGCTCCGGGTGCATGGCCGCCAGCAGCAACAGGTGGGTGCGCGCTTCAACCCGTTCGGGCTCCTGCGCTTCGATTTGCCAGTGAGTACCGAGGAAGATGAGGATGTTCAGCGCGATGAGTGCGAAGGTGATCACCGGCCAGCGGCGGCCCTCCATATTTTCGTGGCGCAACGGAATCAACATGGGGGCCCCTTTCGACCGAGTGAGAGAGAGGGATAGCTGAAGCAAGGGTAGCGAAAAAACGCCTGGAGATAACTGGCCGAAGGGACAGTCGATGACCAAGTGATAAACGTGCCGCTTGTTTTATACGAGACCTTAGAACTCTAACGCGGAAGATCGCGCCTTCCGGAACGCTTCTCTGAACGGCGATCTTCCCGATTGGGTTGACAGCGAGAGTAGTGGCATCTATCGTTCGAGAGAGTCGCAGATGGGGGATGGTGGATGAAGATTCTGGTGGTCGGCGGAGGGGGACGCGAACACGCGCTGGTCTGGAAATTGCGCCAGAGTCCGCGCGTAGAGAAAATCTGGTGCGCCCCAGGGAACGGCGGCATCGCCGCGGAAGCCGAGTGCGTGGGGATCGACGCGGGAAGCGTTTCGGCGCTGGTGGAACTTGCCGAGAAGCTGCAGCCGGATCTCACCGTAATTGGGCCGGAACTGCCCTTGGTCAACGGCGTCAGCGACGTGTTTCACCAGCGAAAATGGGCGATTGTGGCGCCCTCCGCGCAAGCCGCACAGCTTGAAGGCAGCAAGATTTTCTCGAAAGAGTTCATGGAGCGGCATGGGCTGCCCACGGCGCGGCGCTATGGAACGTACGAGCAAGCCAGCCAAGCGTACGCTGCGCTGGATGGAGTTCGCTGGCCACTGGTGATCAAGGCGGATGGCCTGTGTGCCGGCAAAGGTGTTCTGGTCGCGAAAGACAAAGAGGAAGCGCGTGATTTTATCGAGCGCTCATTGGAGAAGCGCGAGCTTGGCCCAGGAGGTCAACGCCTGCTCTTTGAAGAAGCGTTGGAGGGCGAGGAACTCTCATTCATTTTGCTGACCGATGCGCGCAGCTATGCCGCACTTGTTCCGACCAGGGATCACAAGCGCGCATTCGATGGCGATCAGGGACCCAACACTGGCGGCATGGGGGCGTACTCGACGGATGATTTGCTGCCGGCTGCGCTGCGCGAAACCATTCTCTCCACCATCGTCGAACCCGTCATGCATGGGCTGGCCGCAGACGGCATCCGTTATAAGGGATTTCTCTATATTGGCTTGATGCTGACCAAGTCCGGCCCGAAAATTCTGGAATTCAACTGTCGCCTCGGAGATCCGGAGACCCAGGCGATATTGGCGCGTGCGGATTTCGATCTCGCGGAGGTGCTTGCAGATGTTGCTGCGGGGCGCCTCCAAGCGGGAAAGCTGAAATGGCGGCCAGGAGCCAGTGCGTGCTTGGTCCTGGCTTCGGGCGGCTACCCAGGCAAATTCGCGACCGGGAAGCGCATCGAAGGACTCGCTGCCGCCGAGCGCATTCCCGGCGTGAAGGTCTTGCACGCGGGGACGATCCGCCAAACGGGCGCGAGCGACGGCGTGGAAATTATCACCAGCGGGGGCCGCGTGTTAGGCGTGACCGCGACCGGATCCAACCTCGACGCCGCGCTGGCGTCAGCCTACCAGGGTGCGGCGGAAATTCATTTTGACGGCATGCACTACCGCAAAGATATCGGCGGCCACGCCGCAGCGCTGCGTGGCGGTGCGGCAGTCTAGGAGGCCCATCAGGCCAAGGCGCTAAAGCTGTTTCGCGAAAGTCCGCTTCGCGATCATTGCGGTTTTGGTTTGCGGCGCAGCGACGGCGCTTCCGGTGGCTGATTTTTGTCCGGCAGAGCAGTTTCGATGGGCTCGTCCGGCGCCACGATCCATTGAAAACCTTCTTGTTCGCCAATCGTGCCGAGCGCGAAGCGCGCATTGCCGGCAATCAGCGGAACCAGAGCGCGCAGCAAATCCGTGGAATCCGCGTCGGCAGCTTTGTGCGCTTCGCCCTTGTCGATTTGCGCCAGCACTTTTGCAAAGCGGGGATCGGCGGCGCGCAATCGGGCGATACGCGGATCATCCCTCACAATCAGAGCGTTTAAATCCGCGCCCTCCAAGCCCTCGGGATAACGCGTTTCCACCAGCCTGCGCGGCGATTTCTTGCCTTCCGGGGGGTACAGCTGATTGAAGCGCGGGCGCAGAATATGCGTCTGCCAATAATCCTTGCCGCGCGCGCCCAACTCTTCCTGCTCGATGCGGTAGTCTACCTGCCAGACCTCCGGGCCGTAATCTTTCGCGAATCCAATAATGATGACCTCGAAGATCGGCTCTTCAGGCTGCAAAGTCAGCTTGTTGTGCAGTTGCGAGACGAGTGGCCGCAGACGTTCCAGGAAGCCCACGCCAATACTTTCCAGGTCCGGTTCGGCATCATCCGGATAGGACTGATAGCGCGAGTCTCCTTTGGCGATGCGTTCGAAGTTGTGATCCAAGCGCACCGGTTTGGGATTTGAGGAGACTTGCCATTCCGCAGCCCCAAACAGCACGCCAACGTGGGTGCTGTCGAGACTCAACACGCGCGGCGGATGGGAATTGGTTTCGACGGGATGATCAATCACCGCGAAGGAAATCAATTCCCGCGAGACATCGATTTCCACGCGCCCGCCCGCCAGGTTGGCCACCACCTCGTTCTCAAGTGCCTGTTGCGCGCGGCAGCGTACCGGCCAGAGGCTTAGCAGTACGACGAAGAGCAACCTCACCGTTGCCGGAACCACGGCTACCGCTCTCGCTGGTTTACGCATGGTCTCGCCGCCAACCCGCAATCTCGGCCTCGAGCGGCTGAATCTCGTAATCCATCGCCTTATTGTAGGCGCACGCGGCTACTTTGAGTAAACTGGTAGATGTCCGCACGATTGCGGCAGGGGAACTTTCCGGTGAGAACGCAGCACGGCTGCGCATCATCATTTGTATAACGGATAAAGGATATGAGAAAAGCAAAAAACATCAAGCACAATGGCAAGACCTTGAGCGACATTTTGGCGGCTCATGACCTATTTTTTCGTGGTCAAGAAGGCGGGGTGCGCGCCGACCTTACCGGCGCGGACCTTTCCGCTGCCGACCTGCAGGGCGTAAATTTCACGGGAGCGATTCTGCGCAACGCTAATCTCGAAGGCGCCAATCTGCGCAAAGCGAAGCTGGCCTCCGCGGATTTATCCGGAGCCAATCTCCGCAAGGCGGAGTTGCGCAACACGGATATGACCGAAGCCATCCTGCCCGGCGCGGATTTGTCTGAAGCGCAAGCCAGTGGCGTGGAATTTTTCCGCTGCGATCTTTCCGGCGTGAATTTCCAGCGTGCACAACTGCGCAACATCAATCTGCGCCAGGCGATTGTCAACGGTGCGCGCTTCAGCGGCGCGGATATGGGCATCGCCATTCTGCGCGAGACGGATTTGACGGGCGCGGACCTGAGCGGCGTGGACCTGAGCACCGCGTTGCTGCCGAAGGGCTACGCGCTTGCGCACACGGCGAAGTAACCATCGCGATGGGAAGCGGGTACTGGGCGCAGGCTGGACTTTCGCGAATGACACCGTTCATGACAGGCAACGCCTCGTCATGGTAGCCTCGCGTTTAGCGGTTCGACGATTCCCTTCCTAGAAAACCGTGGCCACACCAACCGTACAACTCGACCGCAGCGCGGTGCGCCAGCGCGTGTTGGAGGTGCTGCGCGAACTGCTGGTGGAATTGGGCAGCACCGGAGCGCTTCCGCGGCTCAGCGCCACTTCGCAACTCGATGCCGATCTCGGCATGGGCAGCCTGGAACGCGTGGAACTGCTCGCACGCATCGAAACGACATTCGGCGTGCGCCTTGCGGATCGCGTGGTCGCCGAAGCCAATACTCCCGATGATTTAGCGGCCGCTATTTTCGGGGCTGGCGAGTCGGATGTACCGGACGACGCGGGTAGCTCCGCGCTGCGCGCTTCCGTCACCGCCAATAAATTGCAGAGCGAAACGGTGGCCGCGGGGGCGTACGAAACGCAGACGCTGCTGGAGCTCCTGCGCTATCGCGCCGCGCACGACGCTGAACGCACGCATTTGCTGATCACCGAAGAGGCGGAAGACGGGGAACGCGAGGTCGCGCTTACTTTCGGCGAATTGTACGCCGCCGGTCAGCGTTGCGCCGCGGAACTAGCGCGCCAGGGTGTGGCCGCCGGGTCGCGCGTGGCGATGATGTTGCCGACCGGGCGCGCATTTTTTGTTTCCTATGCTGGAATTTTGTTGGCGGGAGCCGTGCCCGTTCCGATCTATCCGCCGTTTCGCGCCGACCGCATTGAAGAATATGCCGCGCGGCAATCCGCGATTCTCAACAACGCTGAAGTCTGTGTATTGCTGACGTTTCACCGCGCCGAGGCCGTCGCTAAACTGCTCAAGCCGCGCGTGCGTTCGCTCACGGCCGTACTGGACGCCGAGCAGTTGATCGCTAATGCCGACAAGCCCGACGAAATCATTCCCGGCGCGCTGCCGCTGCATCTCTCCGGCGCTCGCAACCGCAAGGCTGATGATCTCGCGCTGTTGCAATACACTTCCGGCTCCACGGGAGATCCCAAGGGCGTGATGCTCACGCATGCGAATCTACTGGCCAATATGCGCTCCATCGGCGAGGCCATGCGCCTTGGCCCGGACGACGTAGGCATTAGCTGGCTGCCGCTTTATCACGACATGGGATTGATTGGAGCGTGGCTGTCACTGCTACATTTCGGCACGCCGCTGGTGGTTATGTCGCCGCTCGCCTTCCTCACGCGCCCGGAACGCTGGCTGCAGGCCGTCCACAAACATCGCGGCACCATTGCCGCGGCTCCGAATTTTGCCTATGAGCTGTGCGTCAGAAAAATTGCCGACCGCGACATCGCTGGGGTGGACTTGAGCTCGTGGCGCATTGCCTTGAACGGCGCGGAGCCCGTAAACCCGGACACTCTCGCGCGTTTTGAAAAGCGCTTCGCGCCCTACGGTTTTCGTGGCACGTCCATGGCTCCCGTTTACGGCCTAGCGGAGGCTTCGCTGTGCGTGACGTTCCCGCCGCTGGACCGCGTTCCGCTAATTGATCGCATTGAGCGCGAGGCATTTACAACGCGGGGCCAAGCTGTGCCGGTGCAAACCACAGACGCCAACGCCATTTCTTTCGTCTCCGCGGGCAGAGTCGTGAATCGCATGGAAGTGTGCATCGTGGACGCCGCCGGCAAGGAAGTTCCGGACCGCACCGAAGGATTTCTGTGGTTCCGCGGCCCTTCAGCCACCAGCGGCTTTTTCCGCAACTCCGCGGCTACAGAGAAATTGCTTCCGCAGGGCCCTGCAACGGGCGAAGGCGAATACGCCTGGGTGAATTCCGGGGATCGCGCCTATCGCGCCGAGGGCGAAATTTATGTCACTGGGCGCGTGAAAGACATCATCATCAAAGGCGGGCGCAATCTCTATCCCCACGAAGTGGAGGAGCTGGCCGCGCGCGTCGAAGGCATTCGCAAAGGCTGCATCGTGGCTTTCGGCTTGAAGGATGAAGCCAGCGGCACGGAACGCTTGATGGTCGTGGCGGAAGCGCGCGAAGGCAACGCCGCACGCCGCGCCGCCATAATCGCTGCCATCACCGACCAGATCACCAAGGGCCTCGGCCTGCCGCCCGACCGCGTGGAGT
>Ga0209040_10003631_pt1 | contig 11807 bp, 9 predicted proteins | sample BogFormECP12_OM3_FD_188240 | JGI IMG/M metagenome (GOLD analysis project Ga0209040, IMG submission 188240) | Bog forest soil microbial communities from Calvert Island, British Columbia, Canada - ECP12_OM3 (SPAdes) (version 2) | ecosystem: Environmental > Aquatic > Freshwater > Wetlands > Bog ... | reverse complement strand
AGCCGCGGTCGCGCGCCACATGCTCAACGATGCACACCGCACGCCAACCGTTCTCACGTCATACACCGTTTCCACCACGTTATCCGACCAGCCGCTCGACGATGCTCGCGCCGCCGATAGTCCGTCCGTCGTCGCCAGCGCGGACGAGTTCTATAACCAGACCAAATTCGACGACTTGCACGGCACGACGGCGGTCATGCGCCCGAACGTCCGTATCGTAACCGAATACAGCACGCACCACCGGCTGTTGACGCTCGACCCCGACGTGCGCCTGACCCCGAACCTCAAGCCTGGTCAGCGCCAAGTCATCCGCGCCGGGAGCCCGGCGCTCGAGGACCTGACCGAGCGTGTCGTCATGTGGGACGACGTGGCCGTCCATCGTCAGATCATCCACGCCCGGGTGCTGCGCCCTGGCACGCGCGGGATCGTGCTGCAAGGCGCGCCGCTCACTTGGGATCAACTGGCCGCGACCACCCGGTTCCGCAAACTCGTCCGCGTGTACGAGATGGAAGCGACTGCGTACACGGCATGGACCGCGACGTCCAACCCGACCGGCCGCACGGCGACCGGCATGCAGGCCGCGTATGGCGTGGTCGCCGTCGACCCGAGCGTCATCCGGCTGGGTTCGCACGTCTTCGTGCCAGGCTATGGCCTGGCGATCGCCGCCGACACCGGCGGAGCGATCGTCGGCAATCGCATCGACCTGTGCATGGACTCGGTGAGCGCTGCTCTGACCTTCGGCCGGCGCCCCGTCAAGGTCTACGTCCTAGCGGAATAGGCGCACAGCCTGTAGTAGCGCGGTCTGTTGACCGCGGATGAATATAGTTCTCCCAAACGCGTTCTCGAAGCGCGCGGCCTGCGGCCGCGCAAGCGCTTCGGGCAGAACTTCCTCGTCGACCAGCGCTTCGCGCAGCGTATCGCTGCCGCACTGCCTTCAGGCGCCTACGTTCTCGAGATCGGCGGCGGCACCGGCACGCTGACCGCAGCTTTGGCCGCTCAGGCGCGCGAGCTCGACGTGCTCGAGATCGATCGCGGGCTGGTCGAGGTGCTGCGCGAGCGCTTCGCCGGCGAGGCCGGTCGGATCAACGTCCTCGGCGCAGACGCGCTCGACGTCGACATCGGCGCGCTGCTCGCACGCCACGAGCAGCCCCGCGCGGTGTGCGGCAATCTCCCTTATTCGATCACGACGCCGCTGCTGGAACGCATCATCGCTGCCGCACCTGCATGGGATTGCGCGGTGCTCATGGTGCAACGCGAGTACGCCAAGCGCATGGGCGCGCGGCCGGGCACGCCCGATTACGGCAGTCTCACGGTGTTCGTCAGCCACTACTGTGAGGTCGAGCATCTTTTCGACGCAGGCGCTTCCGGTTTTTATCCGGCGCCGGCGATCGCGTCGTCCGTCCTGCGCCTGCGGCCCAAGGCTGACGCCGCCGAGCGCGGCGCCGCCGACGAGCTTTTCTTATGGACCGTGCGCGCGGCGTTCGCGCAGCGGCGCAAGACCCTGGCCAACAGCATCGCGAGCCAGACCGACACGCTCGCGCGCGCGGACGTCGAGCGCGCCATCGCCGGCGCGGGCTTGGAACCCGGGATCCGCGGCGAGCGCTTGACGCACGACGACTTCGTGCGTCTCGCCGATGCGCTGCACGCACAGGGCTTTCGCGTCCCCGCGCGGTAAGCCACAGCCGATGGACATCGCGAGCCCGCAACCGGTCGCAACGCTTTCCGCCGGCCCCGAGCCGGCTTTTCATAAGCGCTGGAGCGGTTGGACGGTGGTGTGGATCTTCGTCGCGCTCGCGTTCCTATATATCGGCGTCCAGATCGCCGCGACGATCGTGCTGTTGTACGTGAAGTTCCCCGACGTCATGGCCGCCGCGGCGCATGGCGACCGGGGCCCGCTCATGGGACTCGCGTCGCCGTCGGGCCTGGCACGACTGCTGACCCCGACGGGCTTCCTCATGATCCAACTGCCGACGACGGTCGTGATGGTCGGCGCTACGTTGGTACTCGCGCGCGGCGCGCTCGGCGCGACGCTCGCGGATCTCGGTTTCGGCAAACCCATCACGGGAAACACCGTGGCCTGGGGGCTCGGCGCCGGCCTCGTGCTGTTCGTCATCTCGTTGGGCCTGGAGCTGGCTCAGGACGCGCTCTTCGGACCGCACCCGCAGCAGATCGCGCTGATCCTCGCCCAACATCACGGCATCGCCTCGTTGATCCTGGACCTGATCTCTGCCGCGCTGCTCGCGCCGCTCTGGGAAGAGACGTTTTTTCGAGGCGTCTTCTTCACCGCGCTCGTGCAGCGCATGCCGTTCTGGCTTGCCGCGACGTTGAGCGGCCTGGCGTTCGGCTTGGCGCACGGCGATCTCTGGAATCTGGTGCCTCTGGCCGCCCTTGGGTTCGGCTTGGCGTTCGTCTACTATCGCACCGGGAACATCTGGGCGAACATCATGACGCACGCGACGATCAACGGGTTGGATCTGATCATCCAGGCGCTCTTCCCGCAGCTCCCCACATGACGCGCTAGCGCGCGCTGACCTCCAGCGCGATATAACCGCAATAGAACAGCCCGCACAACGCTAGCGGCAGCGCCTCTACTTTTCGGCGGATCATGAGCCACGACAGCACGAACAGCGCCGCGGCCAGCGTTGCGGCGGCGGCGCGATAGCTGCTCGCGTCCAAGTGCCATGGCGACGCGAGCAACGCGATCGCGCTGGCGATCGATGCCTGGAACATCATCGCGCCCAGCACGTTTCCAAGCGCCAGGTCGTCGAGGTCGCGCTGCATCCAGACCAGCGCGTTGACCGCTTCGGGCAGCTCCGTCGCGATCGGGCTGAGCACCAGCGATATGAGGAGCGGCGAGACGTGGAGCACCGCGGACAGCGAGGTGAGCGAGCCGACGAACCAACGCGCGGTGAACGCCGTGACGATGGTGGCGATGAGCAGCTGCACGATCACGAGGCCGAGCCGCGGCCGCTCCATCCATGGTGCGATGCGCAGGCGCGGCGGCGCCTCGTCGCTTTCCACCGCGCGCAGCCGCAGATGATACACGAGATAGGCGATGTAGGCGAGCACTGCGATGGCGGCGACGGTGGCGTGCACGGCGAAGGCCGGGGTAAAGGACGCGCCGATCACCAGTGCAAAGGTGAACGAGAACAGCGCCAATCCCACGATCGCGGGCTTGACGGGCGTGTGGGCCATGTCGTGTCTGCGGCCGAAGACCACCGCGCCGATGCCGATGAGGCTCAAAACGATGGTGGCGAGCAGCAACGGCGCGCCGACGACCGCACCGACGCCGACCGCGACGCTCGCCGGGTCGGCCAACATCACGAGCGCGATGAAGGCGACCATCGTTTCCGGCAGCGATGAGCCGATGGCGGCGACGACGGCGCCGACCGCGCTGCGCGTCAGCCCGAGCAGCGCACCGACCCATTCCACCGCGTTCGCAAAGGCGTCGCTCGCGAGGACGAGAAGCACCAACCCACAGAGCACTTGGAGCGCGATCGGCACCGGGCCAAGCTTTAGCCCTAGTCCGAGGCGCCCCTTTACGTGAAAGGAAAGCGCCGAAGCCCCGTTGCCCTACCGCATCATCCACATCGCCGACGTCCATCTCGATATGGCGTTTGCCGGTCTCGATCCATCCGCGGGCGACGCGCGGCGCAGGCAGTTAGAGTCGGCGTTCGAACGCGCACTCGCGCTGGTGCGCGAGCACAAAGCGGACGCGCTGTGCATCGCCGGCGATCTCTACGAGGACGGCCGGGCGACGCCCGATCGCGGCGCCTACCTGACGCGCGTCCTGGGCGAACTCGCGCCGGCGCGCGTGTTCATCAGCCCGGGCAATCACGATCCCAACGATTCCGCATCGCTGTATCGCCAGATGGCGATCCCCGCAAACGTCACCGTTTTCGCATCGCGCCGCTTCGCGCCCGTGCAGCTCGCGCCCGGACTGACGTTGTGGGGCGCGGCCCACGAGTTCGACCTCGATCGCGCTCCCATGGTACAGGGCTTCGTGTGCGAAGGGCCGGGCACGCATCTGTTGCTCTTCCATGGATCCGATCGCGAGCGCTTGCCTCCCGGCAAGGAATGCATCGCGCCATTCGTCGACGCCGACATCGTGGGCGCACGAGCGGTGCACGCGATGGTCGGCCACTTCCACGGCATGCTCCAAGGGCCGCACTACACCTATCCCGGCTCGCCCGAGCCGCATAGCGCCGCTCAGGACGGTCGCCACACCGCAGCGCTGGTGACGATCGAGAACGGCAGGGTGGATCAACGCTTCATCGAGATCAATCGCACGGGCTATGTGAGCGAAGATCTCGATATCTCGGAGCTCGGCGATCGCGCCGCCGTGGCGGCCGCCGTCGGCAAACTCGTGCAGCGGCGGGTGGACCGTCCGGGCGAGGTCTTCTGCCGCGTGCGGCTGGTGGGCAACGCGCCCCCGACGCTCGACTTCGACGCCGTCGATCTGCAGCGCGAACTGCAAGCGGACTACCCGGGCGTGACGGTGGAGGACGCGTCGGCAGCCGTCGATCCGGACGACGTCGCGAACGAGGGCTACACCGTGCGCGCCGAGTTCGTCAAGGAGATGAAGCGCCGCATCGAGGCCGCGCCGGCCGCCGAGCGTGCCGTGCTCGAACGCGCGTTGCGCTACGGCCTGCTCGCCTTCGCCGGCAAGAGGTTGAGCCCGTGATCCTGGCAGAGGTGCACGTCGACGGTTTCGGGTGTCTGGTCAAGCAGCGCTTCCGCTTCGGCGACGGCCTGACCATCATCGCGGGTCCGAACGAGTCGGGCAAGACGACGCTCACCGAATGCATCGTGCGCTTGCTGTTCGGCTATCCGGAGCATCAGTACACCGCCGCGCTCGACGAGCGCAAGCCGTGGCACGCACCCGTCTACGCCGCGTCGCTCGTGTACCGGCTCGACGATGGCCGGCTGCTCGAGACGCGCCGGGACTTCAGCCAGTCCAATGTGCCGACCGAGACGTTCGAGAAAGATGTGATGCGCCGCGTGCCGGAGCTGAGCGGCACGCGCAAGACCTCGCCCGGCTTCGAGCTGCTCCACCTCTCCATGGAGGCGTTCGAGGCGGCGGCCGTGATGCGCGCGGGTGAGTTCGCTGCCAAGCAGGACGACAAGGCGTACAAGACGCTCGCCGAGCGGATCGCCGAGCTCGTCGGGGCAGCGGGGGAAGCCGGTGCGCAAGACGCCACCGACCGGCTCGACGCGTTCCTCAAAGAACTCGGCAGCGAGCGCGCCTCGAAACGGCTCGTGACGCTCGCGCATGCGAAAACCGAATCGGCGCGCGCGGCGCTCGAAGCGTATCGGCGCGATGCGGACCGTTTGCGCGAAAACGTCGAACGCCGCACGCAGATCCTCGCGCAGCAAGCGGAGTTGTCCGCCCAAGCCCAACAGCTCGAAACGCGAATGCACGGCGCGCGGTTGCGCGCCGTGCGCGCGCGCATCGCCGCGGCGCAAGCGGCCTCCACACAGCTCGAGCAAGCATCGAGCGGCCGCGCGCCGCTTGACCCGTCTCCGGAGGTGCTTGCGCGCGCCACGAGCATCGACTCGGCCATCGACGCCTGGACAGCGGCGCGCACCGAGGAGAGCGACGCGTCGAGCAGTTCGAATACTAAAGAAGAGCAGCGCACCGAGGTGCTGCGCCAGCTCGCCGCGTGCGACGCGAAGATCAAAGACGCCGAGGCCGTCGTCAAGGCCCGTAACGAAGCGATCGAACGCCTCAAACCAGAGGCCGCGCGCACGACCATCTCCGACGATGTGCTGGAGCGGCTCGAGGGGTTGGCCGAATTGGCGGACATCCAAGAGCACGCGGCGCGCACCGCCGAGACCCAGAGCGCCATCAACCGCCAGCGGCCGCGCGCCGGCGCGTGGCCCGGCGTCTTCGTGTTCGCCATCGCGTTCATCGCCCTGGTCGTCGGCGCGTTCGTCCACTTGCCGGCGGTCATCCTCAGCGCCGTCGCCGGCATCTTGGTCGCCGGCGCTATGTTCGCGTACTTCTTCGTCGCCGAGCGCGGGCGCAATGCAGCCAACGCCGAGATCGAGGAGCGCGCGCGCCAGGCCCGCAGCGTCGCCGATAGCGCCTCGTCGAACCTGGCCAAGGAGTGCGGCGCCCTCGGGCTGTCGGACATCCGGGCGGTGCGGCGCGCGGTGAAGGTGCAGGGCGAGATTGGGCGCTTTTCCGACGCGCTCGAAGCCGCCCAACAGACCGCTGCGCAGAATCGCGAGCTGCGCGACTCGCTCGAAGCGCGCTTCAACGACTTCGACCGGCTCGACCGCCAATTGGTCGACGCGCGGCGGCGAACTGAAGAGCGAGCCTCCGAGCTGCAGCGCCTGCTCGACGACGCGCGCGTGCCGGGCGGCGATCTCGAATCCCGCATCGCCACGTTCCGCGAACGGCGCCAAGGGGTCGAGGGAGCGCTGCTGGCGGAAAAATCTATCAGCGACGCGCGGGCCGCACTGGCCGGCGCGCTCGGCACCGACACGCTCCAAGATCTGCGCGCGCAAGAGGCTCGCCTTGCCGAGCTCGCGGGCCCCGACACGGTTGCGGATGGATCGGACGCTGCCACGCTCGAGCGCGAGCTCAAAGAGCTCGATGCGACCAAGCCGCGTCTGGACGGCGAGCTTGGCAAGATCGAGGGCGAACTCGCGCGCTTTGACGAGCAGTATCGCGGCGGCGGAGCGCCCCTCGAGGAGCAACTGGCGCAGTGCGAGGCCGAAGAGACGCGGTTGGTCCAAGCACGCGAGGCGGCGGCGCTGGCCCGCGAGGTGATCGACACGACCAAAGACCGCGTCCACAAGAACTTCGCGCCCCACCTCAACGCGCTCGCCGGTCCGGCGCTGGCCGAGATCACGCACGGGCGCTACGCCGACGTCATGATCGACCCCCGCGACTTCTCGCTGCGCGTGCGCCCGGCAGACGGTTCGGCGACGATGCCGAGCGATGTGCTCTCCAGCGGCACGCAGGAGCAGCTGCACCTTTCGCTGCGCGCCGCCACCGCGCAGGCGCTCGGCGCGCAAGGATCCGGCGAACGCGTGCCGTTGCTGCTCGACGACGCGCTCGCCCACGCGGACGAGCGGCGGCTCGGCGCTGCGGTCCGTCATCTCGCGGCCATCGCGCGCCGCCAGCAGGTGTTGCTGTTCACGCAACGCGATGCGGTGCTCGAGGCGGCCCGCCGCCTCGATGGCGTGACGATCGTGCACTTGAGCGGGCCGGCGGCCGCTCCCAAGTAGTGCCTGGGCGGCTGCGCGTCGGCGTCGACGCGGCGAACCTGCCGCGCGATCACCGCGGCATGGGCCGTTACGTGCGCAGCGTCTTGCACGAATTCGCGACGCGGCTTTCCGACCGGGTCCAGCTCACGCTGCTGGTGCCGGATCCGCTGCCGGGGCTTGTGGCGCGCCGCTATCTGGAAGATCTTCCGGGCGACGCGACCGTCGCACGGCGTAGTGCTGCTGGCAAACGTCGCCTGGACGTGCTCTGGTATCCGTGGAACGGCATGACATGGCGCGCGCCGGCGCCTTCGGTCGTCACCGTGCACGATGTCTGGCCGTTCGTAGCGCCGTCCGGCGACGCGCGCGTGCGCGCGCGCGAGCAGGCGCACTATCTCGCGGCGGCAGAGGGTGCCGCGCTCATCATCGCGATCTCCGAATTCACCAAACGCGAGATCATCCGGCTGCTGGGTGTGAGCGCCGAACGCATCCAAGTGATCCACCAAGGCGTCGCCCCGCCGCTTGCGGTGAGCGCGCCGGCACGAATCGAGGACAGCGCGCGCTACGTGCTGTTCGTCGGTGAAGTCGAACCGCGCAAGGACGTGGGCACCCTGATCGAAGCGATGCGCCGGTTGCCCGAGGATCTGCGCTCCGACACCGCGCTTGTCATCGTGGGGCGCGCGCGCGGCCTGTCGGCGAGCGATGCCGAGGGCGTGCGCATCCGGCTCGCGGGCGAGATCGCGGACGACGCGCAGCTCGGGGCCTTATACGCCGGCGCTGCCGCGTTCGCGTTCCCGTCCCGATACGAAGGCTTCGGTCTGCCGCTGCTCGAGGCGATGAGCTATGGAGCGCCGGTGGTCGCCTCCGATGCGGCCAGCATTCCCGAAGTCGGCGGCGAGGCGGCTTTGTATTTCCCATGCGGCGATGCGCAGGCATTGGCGGATGCGCTGACGCGCGTGTTGCGCGATCCGGCTCTCGCGCGCACGATGTCAGCGGCAGGTGTCGCCCGTGCTGCCAGTTTCGGGGAAGAGGTGCGCGCCCGCAAGACGCTCGCGGCCCTCGAATCGGTGGCGCGCACGCCGTGAGCACGCCGCTGCGTCTCGGCGTCGACGCGCGCAAGCTGTTGGACGACCGGCGCGGCATCGGCCGCTACACTCGGGCGCTGCTGAGATCGTGGACGACGCGCTGGCGCGAGCGCGTGGCGCTGACGCTCTTGGTGCCCGATCTCTTGCCGTCGCTCGTGGCGTCGCGGCTCGCGACCGAGCTTGGCGTACGGCTGCCCGTCGCGCGGACCGGCGCTCGGGCGTACGACGTTACGTGGTATCCCTGGAACGGGATGACCTGGGTAGCGCGCGGGGTCAAGGTCGCCACCGTCCACGACTGCTGGCCGTTCGCTTCCCCGGCCGACGATGAGTCGATCCGGCGCAACGAACAGCGGCCTTTCTTGACGACCGCCGCCGACGCGGACACGATCATCGCCGACTCGGCGTTCGGCAGGTCAGAGATAGTCCGGCACCTCGCCTACGATCCGGCGCGCATCGAGGTGATTCCGCTCGGCATCGACCCAGGGGAACGGCACAGCGTGATCGACGCGCGCGACCCGTACGTCTTGTTCGTCGGGCAGGCCGAGAAACGCAAAGATCTCGGCACCCTGCTGAGCGCGATGGGAGCGCTGCCCGAAAGCCTGCGCACGCGCTACCGTCTTATCGTGGCAGGCAAAGACCAGCCGGGAAGCTTCGGCCCGCCGCCGCCAGGAGCACGCGTCGAGTTCGCGGGTGAGGTCAGCGATCGCCGGCTCGGAGAGCTATACGCCGGCGCGTGCGCGTTCGTCTTTCCGTCGCGCTACGAGGGCTTCGGGCTGCCGATCCTCGAGGCGATGGCGTACCGGGTCCCGGTCGTCGCGTCCGACGCCGCGAGCATACCCGAAGTGGCAGGCGACGCGGCGCTCTACTTCCCTGCAGGCGACGCCGTGGCGCTCGCGGCGGCGCTGCAGCTCGTCCTCGAAGACGCCCAGCTCGCCGACCGCTTGCGCGCGGCGGGAAGAGCACGAGCAGCTGCGCTGACGTGGGACCGCTGCGCAGATGCGACCCTGAACCTATTCGAACGTGCCGCGAAGATGAAGGCGGATACTACGCGCTAGGCGGCACGTCTTGGGCCGGCGCGAGTTCGCGGCCGCGCACCGGATCGAGCGCAAACGCCGCAAGCGAACCAGCAAGCAGACCGCCGATGTGTCCGGCCATCGAGACGCCCGGGTTGACGAAACCGTAGCCGATCGTCAGGATGATCGGGAACACGGCTGTGCGCAGCAGCGCCTCGCGGATGCGCGGCAGTTTGAACGCCAGCACGACCATCGCGCCGAACACGCCCATGATCGCTCCCGAGGCGCCTGCCGTCGCCGCGTTCGTCCCGAGCGTCGTATAGAACGCCAGGAAGCTGCCGCCGAGCAGCGCGATCATGTAGATCGCGAAGTAGCGCGCGCCGCCATAACAATATTCGACCAGCGGACCGGCGATAGCGAGCGCGAGCATATTAGAGCCGATGTGAGCGAAGCCGTAGTGCAGAAAACCGCTCGTGATCAAGCGCCACCATTCGCCGGCCTGGACGGCCGGCGGATACAGCGCGCCCGCGGCGAGCAGCGCATGGTTTGTCAGCAGGTCGGCCACGAAGACGATGACGTTGACGATGATGATCGTCAGGGTGACCGGCGCCTTGAGCAGGCTCACTTCGCTGCCGCCTTGAGCGCGGCGCACAGCAACGGGATCATGATCTCGTGATGGCCGGTGAACATGTAGCCGCGCCCGCCGTCCGCGTGCGGGCGGGTCACGACGTTGGTGCGCGTGCGGTAGTGGCGCACGAAATCGAAATCAGCCGTGACGAACGAGCCGCCGTAGCCGAGATTGCGCGCCAGCGACAGCGCTTTCAAGAACACTTCGGGCATGATCACCGCCGAGCCCAGGTTGAGATACGCGCCGCCATCGGTCACCGCGGCGATCACGTCGGCGAATAGCCGGAAGTCGAACAGCGAGGCGGCGCCCAGCGCTGCGCCGTCGGCTCGCGGATGCATGTGGATGATGTCGGTCCCGATCGCGACGTGGACGGTGACCGGCACGTCGAGCGCGGCGCCTTGGGCGAGGATCGAGATATCGGCATGCTTGGCGTTCGCGGCTAGCAGCGCGTTGCCCAACGCGCGGCCCAGCCCGACCTTCGCGCCCTCGCCGGCGATCGCTCCCAAGATGAAATCGGCCGTCTGCGCCGCCATGCCGAACGAGCCGTCGCGCAGCGAACTGTCGACGTCTTCGGATGTCTTGCCCGCCAGCGCCAGCTCGACGTCGTGGATGCACACCGATCCGTTGCACGCGAGCGCCGACACGTAGCCCGAGCGCGCGAGGTCGATGAGCAGCGGTGACAACCCCGTCTTGATGACGTGGCCGCCGAAGCCGACCGCGATCGCCTTGCCGTCGCGCCGCGCGCCGGCCAGATACGCGACCAGCTCGCGCAGCTCGTGTACGGCCAGCACGTCGGGCAGTCCGCGCCAGAAGTCGGCAAACGTCTCGCCAGCTTGCGGCACCGCGGCCATCATGTCGAGGCTCACCTTCGACGGCCGCGTCGAAAGCTGCGTCGCCGTGAGACGCGTGAGATCGAGGTGCGGAAATTTTCGCTTCACGCCGCGTACTCGCTCAGATAGCGCTCGATGAGTTCGCGCAGCCGCGCCCGGAAACGCTCGGGCGAGAACTGCGCCGCGTGGCCGGCGAGCCGTGCCGTAGAGAATCTCTCGGGCACGAATGCGCGCAGCGCCGTCGCTAATGCGTCCGGCGTCGCCTCGCGGAAGAACGAACCGGTTTCGCCTTCAACGACGGTTTCGAGCGACCCTCCGGCGGCAAACGCGACGACGGGGCGCCCCGATGCGGCGGCCTCCAACGCGACGAGACCGTAGTCTTCGACGCCCGGCACGATCACGCCGCGCGCGTGCGCGAACAGCTCGCGCCGGCGCGCGTCGTCCACGTGGCCGGCGAAGGTGACCGTCGGCCCGGCCAGCGCGCGCAAGCGCGCTTCATCCGGCCCCGTGCCGACGACGATCAGCGGCGCGCTCAACGAGTTGCACGCTTCAATGGCCAGCGCCACGCGCTTGTACGGCAGCAACCTGGCCACGACGAGGTAATAGTCATCGACCTGCGCCGACGGCGCAAAGCGCTCGACATCCACCGGACACGGCACGACGTCGCTGTCGCGGTGGTAGCAGGCGCGGATGCGCGCGGCCACGTTGCGCGAGTTGGCGATGATGCGGTACGGCCGCTGCGCGGCGCTGTAATCCCAGCGGCGCAAGCCGGGCAACGCAGCGCGTAACGCCGGCCGCGCCAGCGGCGGCACGATTTCAAAGGCGTACTCGGCCGGGTACCAGAGAAAACGCGTCGGCGTGTTGACGTACGACACGTGAAGCGCGCCCGGCGGCACGCGCACGCCTTTGGCGAACGACGTGGTCGAGGAGATCACCAGATCGTAGCCGCGCAGATCGAGCGCCTCGAAGGCGCTCGGGTACAGCGGCAGCAGCGCGCGAAAACGGCGCGCCGCGCCCGGGATCTTCTGCAGCCAGC
>Ga0209040_10003630_pt1 | contig 11807 bp, 9 predicted proteins | sample BogFormECP12_OM3_FD_188240 | JGI IMG/M metagenome (GOLD analysis project Ga0209040, IMG submission 188240) | Bog forest soil microbial communities from Calvert Island, British Columbia, Canada - ECP12_OM3 (SPAdes) (version 2) | ecosystem: Environmental > Aquatic > Freshwater > Wetlands > Bog ... | reverse complement strand
CGGCGGCTGCTTCGGGGTTGTCGTCTTGGTGATGGCAATCTGGGGCAAGGCGGTCTCTTGGACTTTGGGTGAATGGCGGCCAGCGATACTACGCCGCGATCGGGCCGATGTCGCGCCCGGCGTCGGCGGGGATCCCTGCAAACGGTAACATCGTATCGACGTCCCGGCTTGTAGCGAGAGTGTGCGATGCCTGTGACGGCAATAAGCCCCACCATGGTCACTCCAGACATTCCAGGATTGCTCCATGTCAGACCTGCCCCTCCCATCGGATCGGACTCCAATCCAGGTGCAGCCCGCCGACACACCGGGTCTTCAGGGCCTGTTGACCCTGGCGGTCGCGGTCGTTGTCGTGGCCGGACTCTATCTTGGCCGCGAGGTGATGATCCCGATCATTCTGGCGGTGCTGCTCTCCTTCCTTTTGGCCCCACTGGTCAACCTGTTGCGGCGCATGCACCTCGGCCGCGTGCCGTCCGCGCTCCTGGCCGTGGTGCTGTCACTCGGCGTCGTCCTGGCGTTCGGAGCCGTTATCGGTACCCAGCTTGCCGATCTGGCGCCGGACGCACCGCGCTATGCGAGTGCCGTGCAACAAAAGGTCGACACGGTGCAGCATGTCATGCTGGGCCGCTTGACGACGATCGTGCGCAGGCTTGGCCATCAGCTCGATGGTGCCGACACCGCCAAGACTTCTGAATCGGGCCCCACGACGCCGGACGCTTCTGCCGCGAACGAGCAGAAGGTGATACCCGTCGAAATGCATGAGCCTGAGCCAAGTACCGTGCAGCTCGCTCAGCGCATCATCGCACCGATCGTCGCTCCGCTGCTGTCGGCGGCCATCGTTTTTGTGGTTTCGATCTTCGTCCTGCTGCAACGCGAGGATCTGCGCGACCGGCTGATACGATTGTTCGGTACGCGCGATCTGCATCGAACCACCGTCGCGATGAACGACGCGGCGCGGCGGCTGTCCAATTACTTTCTGACACAGCTTGCCATCAATGCGACATTCGGTGTCATCGTCGGCACCGGCCTGTTCTTCATCGGAGTGCCATCTCCGGTGCTGTGGGCCGTGCTCGGGATGCTGCTGCGCTTTGTGCCTTACATCGGGGCACCGCTTGCGGCCGGAGTGCCATTGGCACTTGCGGCCGCAGTCGACCCTGGCTGGTCGATGGTGCTGTGGACAGCGGCGCTCTTTGCCGTCGGTGAGACGATCATGGGCCAGGTCGTCGAGCCGCTGCTTTATGGTCGCAGCACCGGCCTCTCGCCGCTCTCCGTGGTTCTGGCAGCAGCCTTCTGGACCTGGCTGTGGGGACCGGTCGGCCTTATTCTGTCCACGCCACTGACGCTATGCCTGGTCGTGCTCGGCCGCCACGTCGAGCGGCTGGAATTCCTCGACATCCTCCTTGGCGACCGGCCGCCGCTGACGCCCGTCGAGAGTTTCTACCAGCGTATCCTGGCGGGCGACCCGGACGAGGCACGCGCACAGGCCGAGCTGATGCTGAAGGACCGCTCGTTGTCATCATATTATGACGAGGTGGCGCTGAAGGGATTGCAGCTTGCCGCGGCCGACTCGGCGCGCGGGGTTCTGACCGACAGCCGGATCGACCGGGTCAGGGAGTCAATCAGCGGCCTGATCGAGGAGTTGGATGAATACGCTGACAGGGATCCGTCGGCGGCGGAAAGCGAGCAGGCTACCGTGGCGCCCACCCGTGCCGAGCAGGATATACCGGCGCGGCCTGCCCCCAAAGACGCGGCGCCCGGTCAATCGCTGCTGCCGCCAGGTTGGCGAGGACCCGCCCCTGTGATGTGCCTGGCGGGACGCGGACCATTCGACGGGGCGGCGTCGCTCATGCTCGCGCAGTTGCTGCGGAAGCATGGGCTGGGGGCATCTTGTGTCCCGTATGAGGCGGGGTCGCGCGGTGCGATCGGTGCGCTGGATACGCGCGGCGTGGCGATGGTCTGTATCTCCTACCTCGAGCTGACCGGCAGCCCGTCGCATCTGCGCTATCTGCTGCGCCGCCTGCGACAGCGGATGCCTGAGGCGTTGATCGTTGTGGGGTATTGGCCGGCCGAGGAGGAAATCCTCAGAGATGCGCGGATCCGCGCTGCGATCGGCGCCGACTACTACACGAGCTCGTTGCAGGACACGGTCGAGGTCTGTGTGGCGGCGGCCTGCAAGTCACTGGGGGAGGCGGCGATCAGTGCGTGACGTCTGACCCAGTGTCATTGCTCCGCTGCGCTCGCAATGACACAGCGGAGCAATGACACTGGGCGAATTGTCGTCGAAGCTAGAGCTTCCTGCCGTCGGGCAGATTCTCGAGCAGCTCCGCCAGATCGTCGGCGTGCTCCTCCTCGACAGCCTGGATATCCTCGATCATCTTGCGCGTCGTACTATCGAAGCCGGCAAAATACGCAGCGATCTCCCGGTAGCTGTCGATGGCGACGCGCTCGGCGACAAGATCTTCGGTGATCATCTCGAACAACGTTTCGCCCTCGACGTATTCCGAATGGCTGCGCGACAGCAGTCCCTCGGGCGAAAAATTCGGCGAACCACCCAGTTGCACGACGCGTTCCGCGATGCGGTCCGCGTGTGCCTGCTCCTCCGCGGCGTGCTGCAGGAATTCGCTCTTCACCGGCCCCGAGTGAATTCCCTTGGCCATGAAGTAATGCCGCTTATAGCGCAGCACGCAGACGAGCTCGGTCGCCAGCGCCTCGTTCAGCACCCTGCACGCGGTCTCCGTGTTGCCGCCGTAACCTTGGGTGACCGCGCCCTCCTGGATGTGTTGGCGCGCGCGCTCACGCAGCGCCTTCACATCGGCGAGGAAGGGTTGGTCCTTTTTGTTCTCCATCACCTTGGCCACCTCGTTGCTCCTTTACCTGATGCGATCATGCGACGGACCCGTCGTACTCGTCCCTTTTTCGACCCCCCAGTGCTCCGGCGGCGCCGGCGATGAAGGCGCCGATCAGCATCGACAGACCAATGAAGATGGACAGGGACGCACCCGCCTTGCGCGCGGCATCCGCCGCCTCACGCGCCTTCACCTCGGCTGCCTTCGCCTGGACGATGACGTCATCCACCCGCTTTTCCGCATCCGCCTGTGACAGGCCGGTGCGCGCCGCCACGAGCTGGGCCAGATAGGTCTTGTCAGGAGCAGACACATCGCCATTCCGAATTCCCATCGCCAGAATGCGGGCGGTCTCGGACCGGACGTCCTGGCTCGAGACATTCGGGCTCGGCCGTTCGGAGCGGTACAGGCTGTCGACAAGATAGCCGGTCGGATCGGCAAGATTGCCGCCGGAGCGTGCCGCTGCCTGCGTGGCACCCTGCGCGCCGCCGGCTACCGCGCCCGCCGCCACCTGTGTGGCGCCGCTCATCACCGACGCCGCCGCTGAGGCAAGAAACGCCGCGACGATCACCGAGGCCACCGCCCAACTCAGAAACCCGTTGGCGGTGTCGCGGAAGAACACCTCGTGGGTATGCAGGCCTGCCCACTTGGTCCGCAGCCGTCCCGTAAGATAACCCCCCAGGCCGGACGAGAACCACTGCACGATGATGAGCCAAATGGCGGTCATCGCGGTGAAGGTTGTCAGCGATGCACCCGAGTTGGACCACGGGGATACGGAAGCAAGGCCGAAGCCCGATCCGAGTGCCAGCAAGATCAGTGAAGACGCCGCGGCGGCGGATGCGCCACCGAAGACGGCGGGCCAGGCGACACCGGTGGCCGAACTCTCCACCGCTGTTGCGCGGGTTATGGGAACCGTTTGGATCTCCATGCCGCCCTCAGTGCCAGATCAGCGCAAGTAGGATGATGATTGGAATCGGTACACCCAGCAGCCAGAGAAGTATGCCGCGGCCCATGTTCGTCTCCTCGTGTGAGTCTGGTTTGCGATGCAGTTCAGCGCGGACAGTTCAGGTCTGCGCATGGCTCACAATCTGGCTTCGAATGAGTACGCGGAGTGTCGCTTTGACGGCACGATTGTGTCGAATGCTGCAAATCGATCACATGCGTGTGGCCGTTATGCTTCTGCTTCGCCCACGTCGCGATCTGCGTCGGATTCATGACGCGCAATGCGATCAGCAGCCGCATCCGCGCAATCGCGTCGATCGACTGCCTCGACCGAACGCGGGAATGCGCTGGTGCCCGAACAGGGCGGCAATATTTCGACTTCCATGCATGACACGAAGGATCCGCACGTTCTGGCCATCGGTGGCGTACACGATGATGTCGTTGCCCACAGGAAAGCTGCGTGCACCCGTGAGCAAGTCATCACGGGCACGGCCGATCTTCGGGTGAGCAGCCAAAAGAGAGAAGCGGGTCGTGATCGAATCGATCAGCCCTTGGCGTAGGCGATGTCGTCGGAATCGCGCTCTGCCTCCGCGGCAAGGCGGTGCGCTATCTAGCCGACCGCGGGTTGCTCCGCGGCCAGGCGCGCGCGCAGACGCTGTTTGGCTGCGTCGGACAGCGCCTGCATGGACGCCTGGGTGATGATCCGCCCTTCGCCGCGCGCAATCGAAGCACTCGCTGCATCAAGGCCCGCACCCAGTTCCGCACACAGCGACTCGCGCTCCTCCCATAAGAGCAGGGCCTCTGCCACCGCATCCTCCGGGCGATCCAGGCGACCAGCCTTAATGGCCTGCCGAACGAAGGCTTCCTGTTCCGAGGTGAGGGTTATCTGCATGACAATTCCGTTCATCCAGGGATCGACCCTTTGCCGGACCGCTGGCCCAGTCAATGGCAGGGGCGCCTACGCGTTCGGCCACGTAAGGGAGTCCGTGTTATTTTGCGCGATGGCCCAGCCCGTGGCGGGCTCCGCTACTGCTTCGCCCGGGTCACGATCTGCGTCGGGTTGACGAACCGCAGTGCGATCAGCAGCCACACCAGCGTCGTGACCATGTACACCACCGCCATCGCGTCGATCGACTGCCCCGGCCGCACCCCGGCCGCGAACACCGCGTAGTACAGCGCCACCACCAGCGTCTGGCTGGTCGGTCCCGCGGTCAGGAACGTCAGCTCGAACATCGCGATGGTGCGGACCAACACCAGCAGCAGCGCCGCCAGGATCCCAGGCGTCAACAGTGGCACCAGCACCTGCGTGAACAGCCGCCCCAGCCCGGCACCGAACACCCGCGCCGCCGCCTCCACCCGCGGGTCGATCTGCTCGACAAACGGGATCATGATCAGGATCACGAACGGCACGGTCGGCACCAGATTCGCCAGGATCACCCCCCAGATCGTGCCGGCCAGGTGCGCCCGGTACAGCACCGTCGCCATCGGGATGCCGTAGGTGATCGGCGGCACCAGCAGCGGCAAAAGGAACAGCAGCATCACCGCCTGCTTGCCGGGAAAGTTCCGTCGCGCCATCGCATAGGCCGTCGGCACGCCGATCAGGCCCGACAGCAACACCACCGCGCCCACCACCTCGGCGGTGACCACCAGGATGTCAGGCAACTGGAACTCGTCCCATGCCAGCGTGTACCACTGCGTTGTAAAGCCCGCCGGCAGCCAGGTGTTGAACCAGCGCGTGCCGAACGAATTCACCACCACGCTGCCGATCATCGCCAGCAGGTTGACGACGAAGAACACCACCACGGCCCACACGGCGATCGACCACAGTTTCTCGCCCAGGCTGCGATGCATGCCCTCAGCCCTTGCCGGTGCTGGCCGGGCCGCGGAACACCAGCGTGCGCGCGCCCAGCAGTGCGACAATGATGATCACCTGCACACCCGCCATTAGCATCGCGATCGCCGAGGCGAGCGAGTAGTCGTACTGCTCGAACGCCGCCTGATACGCCACGATGGAGATCACCCGCGTCGGCCCGGCCGGCGCCCCCAGCAGTACGGCCGATGGGAATACGGTGAACGCCTGCACGAACGCCAGCGCCAGCGTGATCGCCAGCCCCGGTGCCAGCAGCGGCAGCAGGATGCGGAAGAAGCGTTGCCGCGCCCGCGCGCCCAGCATCGCGCCGGCCTGTTCCAGTGCCGGATCGATGCCGGTGATATAGGACAGCGTCAACAGGAAAGTGAACGGAAAGCCGGTGATCACCAGCGACAGCATCACGCCCCAGTAGTTGTGGATCAGCCGCACCGGGCTGTCGGTCAGGCCGAACTCCAGCAGGAAGCGGTTGAGCCAGCCGCGCGGGCCGAGATAGGTCAGCAGCCCCTCGGCCACCATCACCGTGCCGAGCGTGATCGGGATCACCAGGATCGTGGTCAGCAGCCGCTGCCGCTTCAGCAATCGAACGCGTAACGCCACCGGCACCGACAGCACCGTGTTCAGCAGCGTGACGGGAACCGCGATCTGCAGCGTCAGGTAGATCGTGTCGTAGAGGAATGAATCAGAGAAAAACTTCTGGTAGTTCGCCAGCCAGCCGCCTTCCTTCGGCGTAAACGACAGCACCAGCCCGTACAGGAACGGATAGATGAACAGCGCCAGCACGAACACGACGCCGGGGATCACCAGCAGCGTCACCGCGTCCAGGCCGCGCTCGCGCATCCGCCGGCGCAGCGACATCGTCGCGATGCTCATATCGCATAAACCAGCACGCGGTCGCGCGGCGCCGCCAGGCGAACCGGCTCGCCCGGGTTCACCCGCATCGGCGAGCGGAAATACAACTCCGTTCCGTCCCCGCCCCGCGCCACCGCGTAGAAGTCGCGACCGTGGTACTCGGCGATCTCCACGGTCGCGTCGATCGGCCCATCGCCGGTCGGCCGCAGATCGTCCGGACGGATCGCTGCAACCGCAGCGCCGCCCACCGCGTCCATTGCCGTGCCCCACAGCCTTGCCGCCCCGATCGTGACGGCGAGGCCGTCGGCGGTGGTTTCGGCTCGGCAGCGGAACAGGTTGCGGTAGCCCATGAACTCAGCGACATCCGGGTGGGCCGGTCGCGAATACAGCTCCTCCGGCGTGCCGATCTGCCGCGTCTGGCCATCGATCATCACCAGGATGCGGTCGGCCAGCGACAGCGCCTCCTCTTGGTCGTGCGTTACATAGATCGTCGAACAGCCGAGCATCGTGTGGATGCGGCGAATTTCGGCCCGCATCTCCAGCCGCAGCTTGGCGTCCAGGTTGGACAGCGGCTCGTCCATCAGCACCAGCGGCGGCTCCACTACGATGGCGCGCGCGATCGCCACGCGCTGTTGCTGGCCGCCCGACAACTGCCCGGGGAGCTTGTCCGCCTGGGTCTCTAGCCGCACCAGTGCCAGCGCCTGCTCGACCCGCCGCGCGATCTCCGCCTTCGGCCGCCCCTGCGTCACCAACCCGAACCCGACATTCCGCCGCACCGTCATGTGCGGGAACAGCGCATAGTTCTGGAACACCATACCGAAGCCGCGATCCTCCGGACCCACCTCGTCCAGCCGCCGCTCGTCCAGCCAGATCGCCCCGTCGGTGACCTGCAGCAGCCCCGCGATGCAGTTCAGCGCGGTGGACTTGCCGCAGCCGGACGGGCCCAGCAGAGCGACGAACTCGCCCCGCCCGACCGTCAGCGACACATCGCGCAACGCGTGCACCTGGCCGAAGTCGCGGCCGATCCGGTCGAGCCGCAACTCGCGGAAGTCGCGCGAGGTGATCGGCACCGGCCGTTACTTGCCGACCCGCGCGCCGACCTGCTGGTCCCAGCGCTGGAACGCATACACCAGCTTGTCCGCGGGCAGCGGCACCTCGGACGGCACGTCGGCGATCAGCTTGTCGTAGATCGGCCGAGTGTACTCGTGCACCAGCTTCTGGCTCTCCGGCGGCGCCATCGACAGCGGCACGTCCTTCACCGCTGGTCCGGGATAGAAGTAGCCCTTGTCATAGGTCATCGCCTGCGCCGGCTTGCTGAGCATGTAATTGGTCATTTCCAGCAGCACGGCCAGCTTGTCGTCCGACACGCCCTTGGGGATCGCCCAGTACTGCGCGTCGGTGACCCAGTGGAACCCGGCCAGCGTGCCGACCTCGGCCTCCTTCGGAACTACGCCCAGAATGCGAGGATTGAGGTCCCAGCCGAGGTGCGAGGCAATGATGTCGCGCGATCCCTCGCCCAGCTCCTTCATCGTGGCACCGGTGCCAGTCGGGTAGTACTCGATGTTCTTACCCAGCTCGACCAGATACGCCCAGGTCGTGTCCCAGCCGTCCTTCGGATCCATCGGGTCCTTGTCGCCCAGGATATAGGGGAGGCCCTGTAGGAAGGTGCGCCCCGGCCCGGAATTCGCCGGACGCGCATACAGGAACCGCTTGGGATGCGCCTTGGTCCAGTCCAGCAGCTCTTGCGCGGTCTTTGGCGCCACCTTTACCGCGTCCGGCATGTATTCGATGATCGGACCGGCGGGGCAGAACACCACGCAAACCGCCTGATCCTCCGCCAGGCCCTGCATCTTCCAGGCCCCTGGCAGGTAGATGTCCTGCAACTTCGGCAGCCCCGCACCGTAGTCGGTCACCAGCGGCACCCACAGCTTTTGGTCGATACCCGCCGACAGGCCGTCGGTGCCGGTCAGCACCAGGTCGATATCGACGCGGCCCGCCGCCTGTTGCGCCTTCAGCTTGCCCGGCAGCTCGGGCGCCGGCGCCTGCGAGAAGGCGATCTTCGACACCAGCTTCGGGTTCGCCTTGGCGAACGCCTCCATCGCGCCCTGGGTGAGTTGCAACTGCCCCGCGACATCGATCACGTTGAGCGATACCGGCGCAGAGGGCGGCGCCGGCGCTGGTGCGCCTCGGGCACGACCTGTGCCGACAGCGGCTAGACCCGCCATGCCGCCGAGGAGTGTCCGGCGGTCGACTATCGTCCTGATCATGGTCATTTCGCTCCCTCGGTCTTAACGAGCCCGTCCGTGGCGCCCGGTACATGACCGCCCGGGACAAGGCAATCGCATTGATCTGGATCATTGATTAACGATTGATCAGCGAGTAGTGGTGCGGCGCATCCGCCGAGCGCCGCCCTTGCCCGTCACCTTGGAGCAGCGGCGCAGGGCGACGGCGTGGCGACGGCTCGCTCGGGGGTAACGACAGGAAAGCAGACGGCGTCAGGGGCGCTGCGCCGCGCTTTGGAGTCAAACCCTCGAGGAGTTGCACCGAATGGATGTGGTGACCGCCGGCGGCGTGCAGGTTGCACGCACGCTGTACGACTTTGTCAACGCCGAGGCGATACCCGGTACCGGCGTCGATCCCACTGCATTCTGGCAAGGTTTCGGCGCGCTGGTGCAAGATCTGGCGCCGCGCAACAAGGAACTGCTCGACACGCGCGATGCGCTGCAACGCCAAGTCGATGCGTGGCACGTGGAACAGCGTGGCAAGCCGGTGGAACACGGCGTCTACACGGACTTCCTTCGCGGTATCGGCTATCTGCAACCGGAGCCGCCGGACTTCACGATCGGCACCGACAACGTCGACCCCGAGATCGCCAGTATCGCCGGCCCGCAGCTCGTCGTGCCGGTGACCAACGCGCGCTATGCGCTGAATGCGGCGAATGCTCGCTGGGGCAGCCTTTACGATGCGCTCTACGGCACCGATGCCATCCCCGAAAACGACGGCGCCACGCGCGGTCCCGGCTATAATGCCATCCGCGGCGCCTGCGTGATTGCCAAGGTGCGCCAGGTGCTGGACCAAACGGCACCGCTTGCCATCGGCAGCCATCGCGATGCGACGCGCTACGCAATCGACGATGGCCGGCTCATGATCACGCTGAAGGATCATGCGAAGACCGGGCTCGCACGGCCAAAGCAGTTCGTCGGCTGTCGCGGCGGTGCCGATGCTCCATCGTCCGTACTGCTGAAACACAACGGGCTGCACATCGAAATCATCATCGACCCCACCCGCCCGATCGGACAACAGGACGCAGCGCACGTCGCCGACGTGATGCTGGAGGCTGCGATCACCACGATCCAGGATTGCGAGGACTCGGTTTCCTGCGTCGACGCCGACGACAAGGTGACGGCGTATCGTAGTTGGCTCGGCCTGATGCAGGGCACGCTGACCGAGACGTTCGACAAGGACGGCCGTACGGTCACGCGCCGCCTGAACGGTGATCGCGAGTACACAACACCGAACGGCGGCACGCTTTCCTTGGCGGGCCGCAGCCTGATGCTGGTGCGCAATGTCGGTCACCACATGTACACCGATGCCGTGCTTGACGCGTCGGGTGCCGCGACGCCGGAGGGCCTGCTGGATGCCGCCGTCACGTCGCTGATCGCGATGCACGACCTCAATGGCACGGCACTGCGCAACAGTCGTGCCGGATCGGTCTACATCGTCAAACCGAAGATGCACGGCGCCGAGGAGGTGGCGTTCACCGACACGATCTTCGCGCGCGTGGAGGACATGCTGGGCCTCGCGCGCAGCACGCTGAAGCTGGGCATCATGGACGAGGAGCGGCGCACCTCGGTCAATCTGAAGGCCTGCATCCACGCGGCGAAGCAGCGGGTGGTGTTCATCAACACCGGCTTCCTCGACCGCACCGGCGACGAGATCCATACCTCGATCGAAGCCGGCCCGATGATCCGCAAGAACGAGATGCGCAACACCGCATGGATCAAGGCGTACGAGGACCAGAACGTCGATATCGGCCTGCAATGCGGACTGCGCGGGCGGGCGCAGATCGGCAAGGGGATGTGGGCGGCACCCGACCGGATGGCGGACATGCTGGCGCAGAAGATCGGCCATCCGAAGGCGGGAGCAAACACCGCGTGGGTCCCCTCGCCCACCGCGGCCACACTGCATGCGCTGCACTATCATCAGGTGGATGTGGCGCAACGGCAGGAAGAGCTGGCAACTCGCAAGCGTGCGCCGATGGCCGAGCTGCTGACGCTCCCGATCGCCGACCGACCGAACTGGTCGCCGGAGGACATCGCTCGGGAGCTGGACAATAACTGCCAGGGTATTCTTGGTTATGTGGTGCGCTGGATCGACCAGGGCGTGGGGTGTTCGAAGGTGCCCGACATTCACGACGTCGGCCTGATGGAGGATCGCGCGACGCTGCGCATTTCGTCGCAGCACATCGCCAACTGGCTGCACCATGACATCGTCACGAAGCAGCAGGTGATGGAGACGATGCAACGGATGGCGAAGGTGGTGGACCGGCAGAACGACGGCGATCCGCTTTACCGGACCATGGCGCCAGGGTTCGACGGGCCGGCGTTCAAGGCAGCGTGCGATCTGGTGTTCAAGGGGCGTGTGCAGCCGAATGGTTACACTGAGTTCATCCTGCATGCGCGGCGGCGGGAGGCGAAGGCGCGAAGGTGAAGCGAAACAACTGTCATCGCGAAGAGTGCAGCGTCGGCCGGGCTTGACCCGGCCAGGCAATCCCCAGCGGAGTGAGTATGCCTGGATATTCTCCGGCAATCTCACACCGGTGCGCGATGTCATGGTTGCGGGCGCCTGGGTGGTGCGCAATGGCAGGCACCGCGCACAACAGGCGATCGCCGCCGCGTTTTTCCGGCACCATGCGAAGGCTCGCCGATACGCTTTGGTACCATCCGCCCAAACCGATGACCGCTCTCGACCCGACTGAGCCACCGGAGAACAGGGAGGGAGGCTGATTCCGAAAGCAGTGAGTCGCTGGCGTTGGTCGATAGCGGCTCTGCGCCATTCGCGGCGCTCACACCAGACCCGGACAGTGCGTTGTATCATTTTGACTGGCGGCCTCGTGGCACCGATAGTCTCTGCCAGCCCGGAGCGCGACCATGTTCTCCTGCACTGTTGCCGAACCCACTGGCAGCGCCGTCGGTAGAGTTTGCCTGTGCCATCGGCCGGAAATTCAGACGCTGACCCGCCGGATCGGCAGCCAGCTTTCGCGGCGCGGATTTGTCGCCGGCGCAGGCGCCTCGATCGCAGCGCTC
>Ga0209040_10003628_pt1 | contig 11809 bp, 3 predicted proteins | sample BogFormECP12_OM3_FD_188240 | JGI IMG/M metagenome (GOLD analysis project Ga0209040, IMG submission 188240) | Bog forest soil microbial communities from Calvert Island, British Columbia, Canada - ECP12_OM3 (SPAdes) (version 2) | ecosystem: Environmental > Aquatic > Freshwater > Wetlands > Bog ... | reverse complement strand
TCATCAGGAGCAGGCCCTGGGAGGCCGTAAACGTCGTCCCGAACATGTACAAGATCGCCGGCGAGCTGACGTCGGTCGTCTTCCACGTGGCGGCGCGCTCGCTCGCGGCCCAGGGGCTGTCGATCTTCGGCGACCACTCCGACGTGATGGCGGTCCGCCAGACCGGCTTCGCGCTGCTGTCGTCGGCCTCGGTGCAGGAGGCCCACGACCTCGCCCTCGTCGCGCACGCCGCGACGCTGCGCACGCGGGTCCCGTTCGTGCACTTCTTCGACGGCTTTCGCACCTCGCACGAGCTCAACACGATCGAGCTGCTCGCCGAGGAGGACGTGCTGGCGCTCGCGCCCGAGGAGCTCGTCCGGGAGCACCGTGCCCGCGCTCTCTCGCCCGCGCGGCCGTTCGTCCGCGGCACGGCCCAGAACCCCGACGTCTACTTCCAGGCGCGCGAGACCGTGAACCCGTTCTACGCGCGCGTGGCGGATGTCGTGCAGAACGCGATGGACGAGCTCGGCGCGCGCAGCGGCCGCCACTACCGGCTCGTCGAGTACAGCGGCCACCCGCAGGCCGAGCGGGTGCTCGTGATGATGGGCTCGGGGGGCCAGACGGCCGCCGAGGCAGTCGCGTACCTGCAGGCGCAGGGCGAGCGGGTCGGCGTCGTGCAGCTCAGGCTCTACCGCCCGCTCCCGGTCCAGGCGCTGCTCGAGGCGCTGCCCGCGACGGCGCAGCGGATCGCGGTGCTCGATCGCACGAAGGAGCCCGGCTCGCTCGGCGAGCCGCTGTACCTCGACGTGGTTGCCTCGCTCGGCGAGCAGCACGCGCGCGGCGATCGCGAGCGGATGCCGCTCGTGATCGGCGGCCGCTACGGGCTGTCGTCGAAGGAGCTCACGCCCGGGATGGTCGCGGGCGTACTCGAGGAGCTCGGCCTCGAGTCGCCCCGCCGGCGGTTCACGATCGGGATCAACGACGACGTCTCCGGCACGAGCCTCCCCTACGACGACTCGCTCGACATCGAACCGCCGGCCACGACCCGCGCGGTGTTCTTCGGCCTCGGCTCCGACGGCACGGTCGGAGCGAACAAGAACACGATCAAGATCCTCGGCGAGCAGGAGGGCCTGCACGCGCAGGGATACTTCGTGTACGACTCCAAGAAGTCCGGCTCGCAGACCGTCTCGCACCTGCGCTTCGGCCCCGAGCGGATCCGCGCGCCGTATCTGGTCGCGAAGGCGAGCTTCGTCGGCTGCCACCAGTTCGGGCTGCTCGAGCGCGACGAGGTCCTCGAGCGCGCCGCGCCGGGCGCCACGCTGCTACTCAACACCCACCACCCCCCCGACCGCGTCTGGGACGCGCTGTCGCGCCCGGTCCAGGAGCAGATCCTGGCCAAGCGGCTCCACCTGTACGTGATCGACGCGGGACGCATCGCCAAGGAGGCCGGCCTGCCCGGACGGACGAACACGGTGCTTCAGACATGCTTCTTCTCGATCTCGGGCGTGCTCGAGCCAGAGCTTGCGATCGAACGCATCAAGGCCCAGCTCGCCAAGTCCTACGCCAAGCGGGGGGCGGAGGTGATGGAGCGCAACCGACGGGCCGTCGACAGCGCGCTCGAGGGCCTGCACCGCGTCGAGCTGCCCGACGCGGTCACCGCGACCCGCGAGCGCGCGCCCGTCGTCCCCGCGAGCGCGCCAGAGTTCGTGCGCACTGTGACCGCGGCGATGATCGCCGGGCACGGCCACGAGCTGCCCGTCAGCGCGCTGCCGGTCGACGGCACCTACCCCAGCGGCACGACCAAATACGAGAAGCGCAACATCTCAGACCTTGTCGCGGTGTGGGACCCCGAGCTGTGCATCCAGTGCGGCAACTGCAGCTTCGTCTGCCCGCACAGCGTGATCCGCTCGCGCTACTACGAGCCGTCGGCCCTGGACGACGCCCCGGCGGGGTTCGCATCGGCCGAGCTAAACGCCCCGGGCCTCCCCGACACCCGCTACACGCTGCAGGTGTACGTCGAGGACTGCACCGGCTGCGGCCTGTGCGTCGAGGCATGCCCCGTCTCGGCGGTCGCGGAGCCGGCCCGGAGGGCGATCAACCTCGACCAGCGCGACCCGCTGCTGGTGGCCGCGCGCGAGAGCATCGCGTTCTTCGAGGAGCTGCCCTCGGCGGACCGCTCGCGGGTCGACTTCGGCACCGTGCGCGGCGCGCAGTTCCTGGAGCCGCTGTTCGAGTTCTCGGGCGCGTGCGCCGGCTGCGGCGAGACCCCCTACCTGAAGCTGATCTCGCAGCTGTTCGGCGACCGGCTGACGGTCGCGAACGCGACGGGCTGCTCCTCGATCTACGGCGGCAACCTCCCGACCACGCCGTGGACGGCGGGAGCGGACGGACGGGGCCCGGCGTGGTCGAACTCGCTGTTCGAGGACAACGCCGAGTTCGGCCTCGGGCTGCGGCTCGCGGCCGACCGGCACACCGAGCTCGCCCGCCGCCGCCTGTCGGAGCTGGACGAGGAGGTGGGCGCCGATCTGGCGGAGGAGATCCTGCAGGCGCCGCAGCTGCGGGAGTCCGAGCTGCGCGATCAGCGCGATCGGCTGGCGGAGCTCGAGCGTCGCCTCGAGCGCCTCGACGGCCCCGCGGTGGCGGACCTGCGAAGCGTCGTCGACCATCTGCTCCGTCGCAGCGTGTGGATCGTCGGCGGCGACGGCTGGGCCTATGACATCGGCTCGGGCGGCCTCGACCACGTGCTCGCGAGCGGCATGAACGTGAACGTGCTCGTGCTGGACACCGAGGTCTACTCGAACACCGGCGGGCAGATGTCCAAGGCGACCCCGCTCGGCGCGGTCGCGAAGTTCGCCGCCGCGGGCAAGACGATGCCCACGAAGGATCTCGCGATGCAGGCGATCGCGCTCGCCGACGTGTACGTGGCCCGCGTCGCGATGGGGGCCGACCCGCAGCAGACGCTCACCGCGCTCCGCGAGGCGGAGGCGTACGAGGGGCCGTCGCTCGTGATCGCCTACAGCCACTGCATCGCCCACGGCTACGACATGCGCCAGGGGCTCGAGCAGCAGTACCGCGCGACCGCGAGCGGCCACTGGCCGCTGATCCGCTACGACCCGGTCGTGCGCGCGGAGGGCGGCAACCCGTTCCTGCTCGACTCGCCGCGGCCGCGGATCAGCCTCGCCGACTACCGCAAGGGGGAGCTCCGCTTCCGCGCGCTCGCGAACTCCCACTCGGCCGAGGCCGAACGCCTGCTCGCGCTCGCCCAGCACACGGCCGACCTGCGCTGGCAGAACTACGAGGAGCTGGCCACGCGGGCGGCCCACGATTTCCCCGCCGCGCCGCGCGAGGCAAAGTGACGGAGCTCGCGACCACCTACATGGGCCTGCGGCTGCGCAACCCGCTTGTCGCCTCGGCGTCGCCGCTGTCCTACACCGTCGACGGCGTTCGCCGCCTCGCGGACGAGGGCGTCGGCGCGGTCGTCCTGTTCTCGCTGTTCGAGGAGCAGCTGCGCGCCCAGGCCGCCGCCGACGTCCACGTGGTGGAGACGCCGGCCGAGAGCTTCGCCGAGGCGCGCGACTACTTTCCGAGCGTCGCCGAGGACGACAACGGCCCGCGTCGCTACCTGAGCCTGCTCGAACGCGCCGCGGCTGCGGTCGAGGTGCCAGTGATCGCGAGCCTCAACGGCACGACGCCCGAGGGCTGGACCGACTACGCGCGCGCGATGCAGGACTCCGGCGCGGCGGCGATCGAGCTGAACGTCTACTACCTGCCCGGCGCCCCGCAGATCCCGGGCCGCGATGTCGAGCAGCGCCATGTCGAGACGCTCGAACGCGTGAAGGCCGCGGTGAGCGTGCCGGTCGCGATCAAGCTCGGTCCCTACTTCAGCTCGTTCGGCGAGATGGCACTGCGCCTGGACGCCGCCGGTGCCGACGCGCTGGTTCTGTTCAACCGCTTCCTACAGCCCGACATCGATCCGGAGAGGCTCGCGGTCGTCTCCTCGGTGAAGCTCTCGCAGCCGGCCGAGGCGCGCCTGCCGCGCACCTGGATCGCGCTGCTGCGCGGCCGCGTGCGGGCCGCGCTGGCGGCGACGACCGGCGTCGAGCAATCGGCCGACGTGGTCAGCTACCTGCTCGCGGGCGCCGACGTCGTGATGAGCGCCTCGGCGCTGCTGCGCCACGGCCCCGAGCACGCGGGCGTGCTGCTCGACGGCCTGCGCGACTGGATGGCGGGCAGGGGCTTCCATACCGTCGATGAGATGCGCGGCATACTCGCGGTGCCTTCCGCAGCCGACGGGGAGGCGTACGAGCGGGCCGCCTACGTGAGCGCGATGCGCGAGGCGAACGCCGGCATCCACAGCGCCTGGTGAGCGCTTTGGCGATCGCCACGCATCGCCAGGCGGGCAGCCCGCCGGCGCACCGCGGGTCTCTCCGATCCGGACTACGGAGATTCACGGATTGCGCTTGCCAGCGCCCTGAGTAGTTTCTAGGTACCCCTCCGGCTGGAGGACGTGGTAGTCGCCGCCGGATGGTCTACAGGTCCCCATTTGCGCCCGCTGGAGATGGTGAGGGTGAGCGAGCAGCTGTCGGCTCTCGACGCGACGTTCCTCGAGCTCGAGGAGCCGGACGAGGGCGGACGCGCGGACTGTTTGCGGCGAGCGCCCCCGCGCGCACGACGCGCAGGCTGGGGCTCGCTTACTCGAGCAGGTGGATGTGCTCCTGCACGTCGGTGTAGTAGGGAATCAGCTCGGGGGTTTCGGGCGCTGCGCCCGCGGACTTCGGGTCCACCGCGGACGTCGAGCCGCCGCGACGCCCTCGCTTGGCCGCCGACGGGCGGTCGCGCGATGAACCCTTGCGCCGGCGGCCGCCGGCGCCAGCGCGCAGCGCACCGGCCGCGGGCGTGTAGATCGTCTCGTGGCCGTCGTCCCAGCGGATCCGGTAGCGGGGCGAGGGGTCTCCCTTGAGCACCTCCTCGATCACGCCCGTGCGCGGTGGGCGCTCCGTCGACTCGGACTCCGCCATCACTCGCTTGCCGACGTCGAAAGCCATCGCCACCTCTCTGTCCTTGCAACCAACCCTGAGAGCAAGCTATCAGGGGGCGTCAGCCTGCGCGCGGGCGGGCGGCCGCGGAAGGCGCGTGAGGCCGTGAGCGCGACCACCGTCGCCGGGCTCGACCTCGAGAGCCTCGCGTTCACGCTCGAGTCGATCAACGAGTTCGCCGAGCGCGAGCTCTCGGACGCGGTGCTGATCGACCTCGATGAGCGCGACGAGTTCCCGGAGAGCCTCGTGCGCAAGATGTGCAGCGAGGAGCTGGGTGTGCAGCTCCTGTTCGTGCCCGAGGAGTACGGGGGGATGGGCGGCTCGGCGGTTGACGTGTACCGCGCCTGCGAGCGCCTGGCCGCCACGGACCTCGGGATCGCGACCTCGGTACTGGCGACGGTTCTGGGGAGCGACCCGATCACGGTCGGCGGCACCCCCGAGCAGAAGGCGCAGTGGCTCGGGCGGATCGCCGAGGAGGGAATCCTGATGGCCTATGGCGCCACCGAGCCCGACGCTGGGTCGGACCTCGCGGCGCTCAAGACCACCGCCACCCCGGTCGTCGAGGACGGCGTCGCCGTCGCCTACAAGCTCAACGGCGCCAAGCAGTGGATCTCCAACGGCGGCGTCGCCGACGCGGCCACGGTGCTCGCGCTCGCGCCCGGCGGGCCGACGTGGTTCGTGATCGACGGCGACGCGCCGGGGCTCACGCGAGGGGAGCCAGAGCGCAAGCACGGCATTCGCCTGAGCAACACGGCGGCGCTGTTCCTGGAGGACGTCCGGGTCCCGGCCGAGCGACTGATCGGCGGCGTCGAGGGCCAGGGTCTCGTCCAGGCCCAGGAGGTCTTCGGGTACACCCGCCTGATGGTCGCCGCGTTCGGGCTCGGCGCCGGCTGGGCCGCCCTCGACCGTGCGATCCCGTACTCCACCGAGCGCATCCAGGCCGGCGGCCCGCTGTCCGCGAAGCAGGGCTACACGCACAAGCTGATCGTCCCGCACGCCGTGCGCCTCGAGGCCGCCCGCGCCGCGATCGAGGAGACCGCCGAGCGCATCGACGCGGGCGGTGGGGCGCTCAACACCGAGGGCGCGATCGCGAAGTACCTGGCCACGGAGGCGGGCAACGCGGGGGCCGACGCCGCGATCCAGGCGCTCGGCGGCTACGGCTATACGCACGAGTACATGGTCGAGAAGATCAAGCGCGACGTTCGCATCACGACGATCTACGAGGGCACCTCGGAGATCATGGAGATGACCGTCGCGCGCGACCGCTGGCAGCAGCACCTGAAGACGCGGGGCGACTACTACCACGCGGCGGCGCGGGAGCTCGAGGCGCTGCACCAGTCCTCGCCCGCGCTCGGGGCGGACGTCGCGGCGCTCGCTCACCACGCCCTGGCGACGCTGCTCGAGGCCTGCCGCGTACGGAGGCTCACCCGCCACCAGCACGTGCTGCTCAGAGCCGGCCGGCTGATAGCGCTCGTCGAGGGCGCCGGCGCGCTCGTCCGCCGGGCGCGCCGGGCGGACGAAGGCGGGCTGGGCGCGAAGGCCAGCGAACGCGTCCGCGCGGACGTGCTCGCGGCGATCAGCCGCGTGAACGCCCGCGAGGTGGCGATGACCGTCGCCGCCGATGGCGTGCGCTGGGTGGTGGGGGCGGGCGACGGCGACGACGCGCAGCAGCTGTCCGAGAGCCTCGGCCTGCCCGCGATCCATGCCGCGCAGGCGGGGCTGATCGCCGACCTCGACGCCGTCGCCGACGGACTTTACGGCCGCTGATGAGCTCCCCGGCGTCCTCTCGCGGGTCCCCGGCGAGCCAGCGAGGCGAGGGCGCGACGGCGATCGTCGGCGTCGGGGCGATCCTCCCCGATGCCCCGGACGCGGCCGCGTTCTGGGAGAACGTGCGAGGCGGCCGCTACGCGATAAGCGAGGTCGACCCAGGCCGCTGGGATCCCGCGCTGTACTACGACCCCGATCCGCACGCGCCCGAGAAGACCTACTCGAAGATCGGCGGCTGGGTGCGCGACTTCGAGTGGGATCCGCTGGCGTGGAAGCTGCCGATGCCGCCGAAGGTCACCGACGCGATGGACGACGCCCAGAAGTGGGCGGTGGCATGCACGCGGATGGCGCTGCACGACTGCGGCTGGCCCGAGCGGCCGCTCGACCTCGACCGCACCGCGGTCATCATCGGCAACGCGCTGTCGGGCGAGAAGCACTACCAGACCGCGCTGCGGATCAGCTTCCCCGAGGTCGCCCGGGAGCTCGAACGCGCGAGCAGCTTCGCCGCGCTGCCGGCGGACGTGCGCGCCGCGATCGAGCACGAGCTGCGCGACAACGTCGACGCGTGGCTGCCGCAGATCAGCGAGGACACGATGCCGGGCGAGCTGAGCAACTGCGTCGCGGGGCGGGTCGCGAACCTGTTCAACCTCCACGGCCCCAACTTCACGGTCGACGCCGCGTGCGCCTCGGCTCTGGCCGCGATGGACGCCGGGGTCCACGGCCTCGTCGACCACGAGTTCAACGTGGCGATCGTGGGCGGCGTCGACCGCAACATGGGTGCCTCGACGTTCGTGAAGTTCTGCGCGATCGGAGCGCTCTCCCCGAGCGGAACGCGTCCGTACGCCGACGGCGCCGACGGCTTCGTGATGGGCGAGGGCGCGGCGCTGTTCGTGCTCAAGCGGCTCGCCGACGCCGAGCGCGACGGCGACCGCATCTACGCGGTCGTGCGCGGGGTCGGCGCCGCCAGCGACGGCAGGGGCAAGGGGATCACCGCGCCCAACCCGGTCGGCCAGCGCATGGCGGTCCAGCGCGCCTGGCACAACGCCGGCCTGTCTCCGTCGGAGTGCACGATGATCGAGGGCCACGGGACCTCTACGCGGGTCGGAGACGTGGTCGAGGTGAACAGCCTGATCGAGGCCTTCTCCGCCGCCCAGCTCGAGCCCGGCTCGGTGGCGCTCGGATCGGTGAAGTCCAACATCGGGCACCTGAAGGCCGCGGCCGGCGCCGCGGGGCTACTCAAGACCGCCCTCGCCTTGCACGAGAAGGTGCTGCCGCCCAGCGTCAACTTCGATCGGCCGAATCCCAACCTCGACTGGACCCGGTCGCCGTTCGCCGTCAACACGGAGCTGCGCGACTGGGAGGTGGCCGCCGGCGAGGCCCGGGTCGCGGGCGTCAGCGCGTTCGGGTTCGGCGGCACGAACTTCCACATCGTCATGGAGGAGCACATGCCTGGTCGCCTGAACGGAGGTCGCCCCTCGATCGCCGTGCCCGCCTCTGTGCCCGCGCCGAGCCCGCCGCGGACCCCCGCCGAGCGCGGCGCGATTGAACGCCCGAGCGCCTCGGCGCCCACCGGCGCGAAGGCGCCCTTGCGCGGCGCCCTGCTGCTGGGCGCCGAAGACGAGGCCGCGCTCGCGAACGAGCTGCGAACGGCGCTCGCCGAGGCGCGCCAGGGGCGCCACCTCCACCCGACGGCGCCGAGCGCGGCGGCGCTGCGCGCGCCCGAGCGGCTCGCGATCGACTACGCCGACGGCGAGGACCTAGTCGCCAAGGCGGAGATCGCGCTGCGGATGTTCCAGGCCGACACGCCCGCCGGCTGGCCGGCGCTGCGAGCGCGGGGCATCTACCGCGGCAGCGGCGCGCCAGGGAAGATCGCCTTCCTATACACCGGACAGGGCTCTCAGTACCCGAACATGCTCGACGAGCTGCGCCGTCGCGAGCGTGGGGTCGGCGAGGTGTTCGACGAGGCCGACGCGATCATGGCGCCGCTGCTCGAGGGACGTCGGCTGTCGGACATCGTGTTCGTCGATCCCGCCGACGAGGACGCGCTTGCGCGCGCCGAGGACGAGCTTCGCCGCACCGAGATCACACAGCCCGCGGTGCTCACGGTCGACGCCGCCCTCACCCGCCTGCTCGGCGAGTACGGGATCGCCCCCGACCTCGTGATGGGCCATTCGCTCGGCGAGTACGCGGCGCTGGTCGCGGCCGACGCGCTGTCGTTCGAGGCCGCGCTGGAGGCCGTCAGCGCGCGCGGCCGGGAGATGGCGAGCCTGGAGCTCGAGGATCCCGGCGCGATGGCGGCCGTGAGCGCGCCGCTCGCCGAGATCGGAGAGGTGATCGCAGCCACCGACGGCTACGTCGTCCCGGCCAACGTCAACTCGACCCACCAGGTCGTGCTGGGCGGCGCGACCGAGCCGGTGGGCCGGGTCGTGGCGGCGCTTCAGGAACGCGGGCACCAGGCGCTGCCGCTGCCCGTGAGCCATGCGTTCCACACCGAGATCGTGGCGCCCGCGAGCGCCCCGCTGCGCGCGACGCTGCGGCGCTTGGGCCTGAGCGCGCCGCAGCTGCCGATCGTCGCCAACGTCGACGGCGAGCTCTACCCGTCCGGCGACGGCGTGGAGGAGCGGATGCTCGACATCCTCGCGCGCCAGGTCGCCTCGCCGGTGCAGTTCCTCAAGGGCCTGCACACGCTCTATGACGAGGGTGTCCGCGTGTTCGTCGAGGTCGGCCCGAAGCGGGCGTTGCAGGGCTTCGCCTCCGACGTGTTCGGCGACGACGCGGTGTTGAGCCTCGCCACGAACCATCCCAAGCAGGGCGACATCGCGTCCTTCAACAGCGCGCTCTGCGGACTGTGGGCCGCAGGCCTCGGAGCGGGCATCGAGGAGGAGGCGGCGCATGGGGCCGTGCTGCGGGCCGGCGCCACCGCACAGCCACGCCCGACGACGCTCACCGCCGCGCAGGCGCGCGCGGCGTCGCCGGCCGGCGCAGTGCAGCCCCGGCCCGGCTCGGGGCTGGACGAGGCCACCTACAACGAGCTCGGGCGCCTGTTCGCCGAGTTCCTGGAGCGGGGGCGTGAGCTGATCGGCGGCCGCGACGATGAGGCCCGCCCGACCGGCGAGCCGGTCGTGATCACGGGCGCGGCGATCGGGCTCCCGGGCGCCGAGCGGCTGTTCGACGACGCGAACGTCGCGCGCATGCTCGACGGCGAGCAGGGCATCGACGTGATCCCCGCGCGACTGCGACAGGAGATCCTCGACAAGCACATCACGCGGCTCGTGAAGGACGAGGGCGGCGGAAGCTTCGAGACGATCGACAGCCTCGGGGACGTGATCAAGCTGGCGGCGCGAGCAGGCGCGTTCGACCCCGAGGAGGAGTTCGGGATCGACGCCGACCGGCTGCCGGCGCTCGGGCGGGACACGCAGCTGGCGATCGCCGCGGGCATCGACGCGCTTCGCGACGCCGGGATCCCGCTCGTGCGGGTCTACAAGACCACGACGACCGGCACCCGCCTTCCCGAGAGCTGGTCGCTGCCCGAGCAGATGCGCGACGACACCGGTGTGATCTTCGCCTCGGCGTTCCCCGGCCTGGAGGAGATGACCGACGAGGCGACCCGCGCGGCCGTCGACCACATGCGCAGGGAGTGTCTCTCCGTGCTCGAGTCGCTGCGCGACCGCATGCTCGATCACGAGGGAACCGACGCGGTCGTCCTCGCGGAGGTCGAGCACCGTATCCACGACGTCCGCCACCAGCTCGAGGAGGAGCCCTACTCCTTCGATCGTCGCTTCATCTTCCGCGTGCTCTCGATGGGGCACTCGCAGCTCGCGGAGATGATCAAAGCCCGCGGGCCCAACACCCAGATCAACTCCGCGTGCGCGAGCACCACCCAGGCCGTGGCGCTCGCCGAGGACTGGATCCGCGCGGGCCGCTGCCGGCGGGTCCTGATCGTGGCCGCAGACGACGCCACGTCGGACACCATGCTCGGCTGGTTGGGCTCGGGTTTCCTGGCCTCCGGCGCCGCCGCCACCGACGAGGTGGTCGAGGAGGCGGCCCTGCCGTTCGACCGGCGTCGCCACGGCATGATCCTGGGGATGGGCGCCGCCGGCATCGTCGTCGAGAGCGCGGCGTCCGCGCGGGAGCGAGGGCTAACCCCGATCTGCGAGGTGCTCGGCTCGGTGACCGCGAACTCCGCGTTCCACGGCACGCGTCTCGACGTCGAGCACATCGGCTCGGTCATGGAGCAGGTCGTCGGGCAGGCGGAGGCAAGAGGCGTGCGCCGCCGCGAGATCGCCTCGGAGACGATGTTCGTCTCGCACGAGACCTACACGCCGGCGCGGGGCGGCAGCGCCGCGGCCGAGATCCACGCGCTGCGCAGGGTCTTCGGCGAGGACGCCGACCGCATAGTGATCGCGAACGTGAAGGGCTTCACGGGACACCCGATGGGAGTCGGGCTGGAGGACGTCGTCGCGGTCAAGGCGCTCGAGACCGGCGTCGTGCCGCCCGTGCCGAACTTCCGTGACCCGGACCCCGAACTCGGAACGCTCAACCTCTCGCGCGGCGGCGTCTATCCCGTTCGCTATGCACTGCGGCTCGCGGCGGGCTTCGGCTCGCAGATCAGCCTGCTGCTGCTGCGCTGGACGCCCGTCGCGGACGGGCTGCACCGCAGCGCCGACGAGCTCGGTTATGCGTACAGGGTCGCCGACACCGAGGCGTGGTCATCCTGGCTGCGCCGCGTGAGTGGCTACGAGGAGCCCGTCCTCGAGGTCGTCCAGCACCGGCTACGCGTCGCCGACCAGGGGCCCTCCGCCGCTGTCACGGTGGAGCCCGAGCGCAGCGCGGCTCCGGCCGGTGCTCCGGTCGAGCCATCTGCCCCCGCGCCCGCCGCCGCCGAGGCTGCTGCCGAGCCCGCGCCCGCGGTGGCTGCGCCGATTGCGCAGGCGGCGGCTGCGGTGGCCGAGCCGGCTGCGGCGGGAGCGCCGCTGGACGATGTCGAGAGCCGGGTGCTCGAGATCATCGCGCAGGAGACGGGCTAT
>Ga0209040_10003627_pt1 | contig 11811 bp, 6 predicted proteins | sample BogFormECP12_OM3_FD_188240 | JGI IMG/M metagenome (GOLD analysis project Ga0209040, IMG submission 188240) | Bog forest soil microbial communities from Calvert Island, British Columbia, Canada - ECP12_OM3 (SPAdes) (version 2) | ecosystem: Environmental > Aquatic > Freshwater > Wetlands > Bog ... | reverse complement strand
GAAAACATCCCTCAGGGGCTAAAGCCCCGATTTTAGGTGCGCGTTGCCGGCACGGCTGAAGCCGTGCCCTTTCAAAACGTGTTTATGAAACACGCTCTACTCCTTTGTATTCTGTGGCAGGCGTGACCGAAACATGGCCTGCATTCAATTCAAATTTCGTTTCAATATTAGAGAGGCAGCGATGATGCCGACACTCAACCGCCTGACCGGGCGGTTTTTTACTGTCCTGATTTCTCTTAGCCTGGCCATCCTGGTGCCGCGGGCAGCGTTTGCCGGCGGCGGCACGAAGAAGGCGCTAAGTCCCACATTGTGTCAGATCAGCGATACGGTGTACCGCGCCGACGGCTCGCCCGCGCAAGGCACGGTGCTCCTTTCGTGGCAGGCGTTCACCACCGCGGCGGGGCAGGCGGTCTCGCCCGGCTCGCTGCTCGTGACGCTGGACGCCAACGGCGGCTTCAATGCCAGCGTGGCGCCCAACACCGGCGCCAGCCCGGCGGGCACGTATTACAAGGCCATCTTTAAGCTCAGCGACGGCACGACCGAGACGGAATTCTGGGTCGTCCCCAATGCGCAGACGACCACCATCGGCGCCATCCGCAGCAAGCTGGTCCCTTCGCAGCAGGCGGCGCAATTCTTGACGCGCGATTTTGCTGACTCCAATTACGTCAGCCTGGCAAGCACGCAGAGCATCACGGGAGTAAAGACCTTCAGCGCCTCGCCCGCGGTTCCTACGCCGCAGAACCCGACCGACGCGGCCAACAAGTCGTACGTTGACGCCAACTCAGGAAGCGGCAATCTGGCCTCGCCGCCGCCCATCGGCAACGTCACGCCGAATGCCGTAAGCGCCACCGACTTGAAAACCTTGTACTACCCGTCCGTAGAAGTGCGCTCCTATGGCGCGGTTGGCGATGGAAAGATTATTGGCGGCGGATGCTCGATCACGGGCGGAACCGCAACCCTGACCTGTCCTAGTGGAACATTCGCCTCCAATGATACTGGTAAAACTGTCACTATCAGCGAGGCGGGGACAGCAACCGGATGTACGGCGGGGCACCCCAACGGCAAGTGTCCGTTTAAGGCCACGATTCTTTCTTTTACTGACTCGGCCCATGTAACCCTGACGGCAAAGGCCATCAGTAGCGTCAGTGGCTCTCAAATCCTGTTCGGGACAAACAATCTAGCTGCGTTCCAGGCGGCAATTGACTTTGCGAGTAACACGAACACGTCTGAGTTTGAAATTTACATTCCACACGCGCTGGGCCAGGGTACGAACATTAGCGTTCCCAATCCCGGCTGCTATCTCGTGGATGGAACGATCAAGCTTCCAGATTCAAGCCAGAGCCAGTTCAAATGGGTGCGGATGCGCGGTGACGGCAATACCGCCTCGGCGCTCTGCGAGGCTGACTGGACGAAGGATTTGATTCTGGCGACCTATCCCGGCGGAGCGGGCACGGAATACTGGTTCAAGGACTTTGGGCTGTATGGCTCGAATAATTTCTACAATCCTTCAGCGATCCACTGTGTGCATTGTCCTGCGGCGCGGTTTGAGGGGCTGTGGTTCTCTGGATTCCAGAATGCGATCCTGGCCGACGTAGATGGCAGCGGCAACGGGACGCAGTTGTTGAAGATTTGGGGTAACACCTTCGAGCTCAGCTACTCGGCCCTCAAGTGGGTACGGGCAACAAACGGTCCGGGGATCAATATCAGCAACTTCCTCGACATGCACGACAACATGATCGACATTGGTTCGTTCAACTGGGCCGTGGACAAGAACGGAAACCCGCTTTACCCCTACTCCATTGATCTCAACGAAGTGTTTGCGGCCAAAATTTACAGCAACTTTTTTTGGGGTGTTGGACGGGGAATTCGCTGCATTGACTGTCCCGATCTGGATGTTTACGACAACGATTTCACCTTCATGAGCAATTCGCTTCTAGGTGGCGAAGGTGGCGACCCCGGTCATTATTACGGCTATCAAAACCTGTCTCTTAGCGGGACGAGCAGCGGAGGCTACTCGCGCCGGCAGAACATTCATGGCAACCACTTTTCCAGTAGCAACTCGGAAGCCGTCGATGTCGTGGGAGCAACGATAGCCCAATTCAGCGGAAACGTGTACACCTATAACGGCTGTTGCAGCACCGGCGAGCCGTATATGTCCATCACGGCGACGAATGGGGCCAACACGATCGGTATCAACAACGAGTGGATTGATGCGTCGGCATCGCCGGCAATCTCCGTGGCCTCAGGCGCCCTGTCCGCGGGCTCGGTCATCTCAGGGAACTACTTTGCGAGCGGGGTGACAACTCCCATTTCCGTTGCCGGCAGCTTACCCAGTGGGGTTTACGTGGCCATGAACTCCGGCGATGTCGCAGGAGGGAACGGCGCCTTCGCGGGCAGCCTGACCTATCAAGGAGTGCCTGGAGTCCACTACCTGGTGAGTCACTACGGCAGCATCCAGGCGGCGATCAACGCTGCCTATAATAATGGTGCGGTCCTGGGAACCGTGATCGACGATCGCACGGCGCCCTACAACGGGCCGGGGTTCATCCTTTATGATTCGGTCACGCTGAAGCTTGCGGCCACTAGTTACACCATCACCAGCACCGTCACCTACAACAACGGCAACAATAATGTGACGGCGGGGATCGTCTCGCTCGCCGGCGCGCGGCTCATCGGGGCCAGCACCTCCTCCAATCACGGCACCATTATTACCGCCGGCAACGGGCTGAATGCCGACCTGATCGCGACCTCCAGCGTTGGCACCGGCGTCGGCTCGACGGCGCAGTGGTGGCACTGGGGCGGATTTGAAAATCTGCGCGTCACCGGCAACGGCGCCAACCAGACGGCAGGCAACTGTTTCAACATCGAGAACATGGGCGAGACTGCGTTCCTGCGTACCATCGAAGTGAGCGGCTGTTATCTTGACAACATCCTGTTCACCGGAGCGAGTGCCACACCGTCCGACATCGCCAACATCACCACCAACGGCGCCGGCCGCTACGGATTCAACTTCAACAATCTGGCCGGTATGGCCGTGGTCCACGGGCTGAGCGGTGACTCCAACACTACGTCGATCGTTCGCCTCAACGGCGGCCAGTCGGGCACGCTGACCATCCTCGGCTTTAAAACGGAAGAAGAGATCAGCGGCCAGGACCCGCTCATTACCATCGACGAGACCGGGCAAAACGGTGCGCAGCCTGCGCTGTTCATCGTGGGCGGCTACACTTTTGGGCGCAGCGGCGTGAACGACGTTATTAAATATGTGAACGGGACCATGGGCACTACGCCGTACATCAGCGTCAGCAACTTCTATGTGCAGAACTACGTCAACGCGGTGAACGACACGGTCAACAATCGCACCACGGCCGCGGTCAATATGAATAAGGTACCGTTCTACTTCGGGCCGACGGGTGCGTTTTTCTCCGGCCAGGCCTTCACGCTCGACCTGAATACCTTTGTGCAGTCGCCGCACTCGGGCAACTACGTGCTGACCGAGGTCTTTGGCACCACCAGTTCGAACGAGACGCTGGTCGGCGGCAGCGGGACCTCCACCAGCCTGACCACGGGCGGCATCGGCTTCCGCATGCCCAACCGCAATACGTATGGGCAGACGCCGGACCTGTTCGCCAAGATGACCTATGCGTTCCCCGGCGGCGTGCCCAACACCCAGCAGTGGGAGTTCATTCCGGTGAAGGTAAATGGCGACAACAGCACGCGCTGGATTGGCGATCCCAGTTACCGCTGGGACGAGGTTTACTCTGCCGACATGAACAGCACGACGGCAACCGTCGGCACGCTGAACGTCACCACCTGCAACGGTTGCGGCGGCAGCTTCCAGCAGGTGAACAGCGACTGGAACGCGTCAAGTGGCGTGGCGCAAATTTTGAACAAGCCGACGATCCCGGCGCCGCAGGTCAACAGTGACTGGAATGCGTCGAGTGGCATGGCGCAAATCATGAACAAGCCGGCGCTGGCAACCGTTGCGACTTCCGGCAACTATAACGACCTGAGCAATAAACCGAGCATCCCAGCACCGCAGGTGAACAGCGACTGGAACGCGTCAAGTGGCGTAGCGCAGATCTTGAATAAACCTGCGCTGGCAACCGTTGCGACTTCCGGCAACTATAACGACCTGAGCAATAAGCCGGCGATTCCCGTGCAGGGCGCGCACCTGGTCAGCGGCACGATGCAAGGCAATACGGCGACATTGACCGGCAACAGCGCAGACCAGACCATCTTCACGGCAACGCTGCCGGCCGGCACGTTTACTGTCGGCACGGGCGCGCACTGCTGGGCGAAGTGGCAGCACACGACCAGCGGCAGCACCGCGATCACTTATAAGTGGACGCTGGGTGCGGCCACAGCACCCTATGCTTCTTTTACCAGCGCCAGCGTGAACGCGAACAGCGATATCGAGATCCTAACGCCGTCGTCGCTCACGTCGCAGATCCTTAACGAAAGCCCGCTACTCGCCGGGACTTCGTTTCAGGCGGGAGCAACCTACGGCGCCGCGGGCAGCGAGAACCTGGCCAACGCCGACACCATCAAGTTCACCTTTAACGCCGGCAGCGGCGAGCAGGTGAAGGGTGTGTCGTTCTATTGCCAGACGGTGCAGTGAAGCAGTGGCCAGTGGCTGGTGGCCAGAAGGCCGAGCCCGCCGATCAGCAGGCGTTCATCCGTAGTCCAGCCGGGGAGCGGCGACGTGCCGCGGGGACGGCGCAATCTGAGCGGCATGTAGAAGGCCGATGCGCCGTCCCCGGGGGGAATTTAATCTATCAATTTCGTGCCGTTGTCATCCCGAGCGAGCAGCTCAAAACCGGGGCGGCTCGCTCGGGATGACAGTATTGAAGGGTTCACGCGCTGGGGACCTGCTGTTACTCACAATCGTGATGAATGTCACAGCGAAAGACCAGTTCCTTGGTGCAACCTCCAGGAATGTACCGTCCGCAGCGCTACTATTACGTTTACATCCTTGCCAGCCGGTCGCGCGTTCTGTACATCGGAGTCACGAGCCGCTTAGCTGAGCGCGTTCGACAGCATTGCAGCGGCGATTTCGGTGGTTTTACGTCGGATTACCGAGTGCGTCGCTTGGTGTACTTCGAGCTTTGTTGACGTGCGAACAGCGATCAGTCGCGAGAAGCAGTTGAAGCGTTGGCGGCGTGAGAAGAAGGTGGCGCTGATCGAGCGGGAGAATCCCACCTGGGAAGATCTCTCAGCGGAGTGGCGCGAGCCACCTCAACTTCGCATGCGCTCTGACGTGTGATACGGAAAAGCAGGTCCCTCGACTCGGACTGAAGTCCTCGCTCGGGATGACAATCTATCCAATGAATTACTTAAGACCACAAGGAGACTTAGCGTACAAATCACAATCTTGAACTGACCACTGGCCACTGGCCACTGGTTTCGACCACATCCTTCTTGAGGCAGCGGGCATCCGGACTCATTCTCCCACATGGTGGGACGGCATATTTACATATCCGTTATGGGTCCCACAACGTGGGAGTGTTGTGATGACCCCTGCTGGGAAGGCCGGCGCACCACGACGCCGGCCACAGTTGATGACAGGCCTCAAAGTAGTTGCCAGTGACTAGTGGCCAGTGGCTGGAGAACCCTCTCGATTGGGCGGGCTTTTTCCAGCTACTAGCCACTAGCCACTAATCACTTCTTCTGGGGCTGCGTCATCGGAGTGGCGCAATGCAAGCCCTGATACCAGCAGAAGAAGAACTCGCAAACCAGTCAACCAGCAACCCAACCGCACCAGCACAGGAAAGCGCGGCAAGCAGCGGCGCGACACTGCGGAGAAATGAAGCGGGCGCCAGCACCCTGCAAGTAAAGGGGTGCTTCGACTCCGGCGGCCAAAATCAGGCCGCCGTCGCTCAGCATGACACAACCGAAAAGACCCAGGCCGCCTCCCATCAGCTTGTCACAACGGAAGAGCCGAAGGCCTCACCCTCCAGCAAGAAAAGGGACCAGAAGAAAAAGGAGGAAGAGGAGGCGCAGCAGCCGAAGGGCCCGGAGCCTGCGCCTGATGTAAAGCTGCACACCACCTCGGGACGCGAGCTGGTGCTGCCCAGCCGCGACAAGGCAGTTTCGGTGGAGCAACTGGCATGTCTGGGCGCGATGCTGGAAGAGCAGATCGCGGCCGATCGCGGGATGTGGCGGGGAGAGACCGCGCGACGAGCGGCGATCGAACACCAAGCGTACATCCGGGGCAAGGACAAGCATGTCAACCCCATGCGCATGAACCAGGCGCAGCGCGAAGTGGACCGCCGCGCGGGCAAGCGCAACATCATTTTGAAGGCGCGCCAGTTGGGCATCACGACGTATGTGGCGGCGCGGTTTTTTCTCTCGACCATCACCCAGCCGGGAACGCTGAGCGTGCAGGTGGCGCACGACCAGCAATCGGCGGAAGAGATTTTTCGCATCGTGCACCGCTTCCTGGAGAACCTGCCAAAGGAGTGGCGCCACAGCGCGCTGAAGACCTCACGCGCCAACGTCCGCCAGATCATCTTTCCCAAGCTTGACAGCGAATATCGCGTGGAAAGCGCGGCGGACCGCTGTGCCGGCCGCGGGCTGACCATCCAGAATTTGCACTGCTCGGAGGTCGCCCGCTGGCCGCACGATGTGGCGGAAACGCTGGCGGCGTTGCGGGCCGCAGTCCCGCCGGACGGCGAGATCTTTCTGGAGTCCACGCCCAGCGGCGCGGGTGGAACGTTTTATGAGGAGTGGCAGAGCGCGCCGGAGACCGGCTACGTGCAGCACTTCTTTCCCTGGTGGCGAGAGGAGAGCTACCGGCGGGAGGTTGAGATTGTCGACTTCACCGACGAAGAGCTGGAACTGATGACCAAGCACGGGCTCAGCGCCGGGCAGATTGCCTACCGGCGCGAGATGCGGTCGCAGTTTCGCAATCGCTTTGCGGAAGAGTACGCCGAGAATCCAGAGACCTGCTTCTTGAGTTCGGGACATTGCATATTCGATTGCGAGGTCCTGGAAAAGCAAATCAAGGAAGCACCGGAATATTTGGCGGCGGCTGAGAACGGCCGGCTGCTGACTTTTCTGCCGCCGGTGAACGACAAAGATTACATCATCGGCGTCGACCCGGCGGGCGGAGGGGCTTCTGGTGACTATGCTTGCGCGCAGGTGATCGAGCGCGGGAAAGGAACGCAGTGCGCGGAACTGCTCGGCCATTACTCGCCCGCGGAACTTGGCGCGCGCGTGGCCACGCTCGCCCGTAAATACAATCACGCGCTGGTAGCGGTGGAACGCAACGGCCTGGGCGAATCGGTGATCCAGTACCTGACCATGCTGGAAGGGTACTCGCACCTTTATCCCGTGGGCGAGCGGGCGGGTTGGGTGACTTCGCGGTCCACCAAGCCGCAGATGACGGCCCTGCTGGAGGCGACCCTGGCAGCGTCTCCCGGGTTGTTCAACAGCAAGCGGTTGCTGCAGGACTGTCGCAGCTTTGTGCGTCACAAGGACGGAGAGTGCGCGGCCGCAGCGGGCGCGCATGACGACACCGTGATGGCCATGGCCGTAGCGTTGATTGTGCGCGAACGAGCCGCCGGTAAAGATCGCGAGCGTCAAAAGCAGGAGCAGCAGGAGCCGGCGGTAGCGGCGCTCGCAGCGTAAGCAATATAAGGTGTCATCCTGAGCGGCGGGCGAAGCGCAAGAGCCGAGGAGTCGAAGGACCCTTATATCGCGATCACAACACTTGCATTGTCGTCACGAGCGCAGCGAGGGACCTGCTTTTGTTTCATTTCGCGAAAAGCAGATTCCTCGCGCCAAACCCGGGCGCTCGTAATGACAATTTATACAGAGGGGTCCTTCGACTCGGACCGAAGTCTTCGCTCAGGATGACACCGTAGGCTAAAGCCCAATTTCTTTGTTAACCAATTGGCACGGCCGAAGCCGTGCCCTGATACACAACGATTCATTCGACGGCTAGTGGCTACTGATTACTGGCTACTGACTACTGGCCACTGGCCACTGCTTTCCACATCACACGGCTGTGTGACGTATGACAGCGCAAGGCGGCACGCTCCGCAGTACCATTAGCGCGGAAACTGCCGCTCTGGCTGTCACTCTTTAGTCTGTCCTCCCGAGCGACGAGCGAAGCGAGGAGTCGAAGGATCCCTATACTCGGGCATCTCGTAATAATAGGGGTCCTTCGACTGCGGTCCGTCCGCAAGCGGACGAACCTCCGCTCCGGATGACGGCTCGTAAGTTTAACGAGGGCGACGCGGAGGCGATGGCCGTGACGTACGGCCGCGATGGCTGCTGCGGGCGGTTTCCTACTCTGTGGTAGAGACCGCCTTGTCGCTCCCGGCGGGGTAAGTGGCCAGTGGCTGGTGGCCGGTGGCTAGAGAAGCAATATCTACTAGCTACTAACCACGCCCCACCAACCACTAGAAACAGGTCTCTTGGTGCAGGCGGTACAACACGTACGCAGGATGCGCGGCGGGGCGCAGAGCCATCTCATGCGCTGCGCTGACGGCCACTACTACGTCGTCAAGTTTCAAAACAATCCACAGCACACGCGGGTGCTGGTCAACGACTGGCTGGGCACGCGGCTGGGCGAGATGATCGGCCTGCCGATGCCGGCGGTCGCGGTGGTGGACGTGCATCCCTGGCTGATGGAACACACCCCCGACCTGCGCATCGAACTGTGCGGCCAGCGAACGATGTTCACCCCGGGGCTGTCGTTCGGCTCACGCTATGTGGTGTCGCCGTTCGAGGGCCAGGTTTGGGACTACCTGCCGGAGAACATGATCCCGCGGGTGCGCAACCTGCGCGATTTTGCCGGCGCGCTGGTCCTTGACAAGTGGACGTGCAACGCCAACGGGCGGCAGGCCGCCTTCTGGAAGCTGTCGCGGGAGCGCAAGTTTACCGCCAGCTTCATCGATCAGGGTTATTGCTTCAACGCCGGCGAGTGGAATTTTCCCGATGCGCCGTTGCGCGGCGTCTTTGGGCGCAATGACGTGTATGCGTGTATCACATCGTGGGAGAGCTTCGAACCGTGGCTGAGCCGCATCGAGAATTTCCCGGAAAGCTCGCTGTGGCCGCTGGCGGAAGAGATCCCTCCGGAGTGGTACGGCAGCGCGACGGATGAGCTGGAGCGGTTGCTGAGCCGGCTGCTGCTGCGGCGCGCGCGGGTGCGGGAGTTGATCCTGGATTTCAAGAATTCATCACGGAACCCCTTCCCGAACTGGAAGGAAGTCATTAATTAATGTGCACCACAGAGGCACGGAGGGCACAAAGCAGGAAGAGAATGGGGTGGAGGGCATGAAAGACTTCCATGAGCTGGAGGTTTGGCGGCGGGCGCACGAACTCAACCGGTTCGTGTATGCGCTGGTCAAGACGTATCCGGGGCTGGTGGAGCATGGGCTGGCGCCACCTATGCGGCGGGCCAGTATTGCCATCGCGTCCAACATTGCCGAAGGCTGCGGCGGCTCGGGGAACAGCGGAGCGGAACGCTGGTATTTCAACGCCGCCATGGGAGAGGCGAGCGCGCTGGAATATCTTGTGCTTCTGGCCTTCGAGTTGCGCCTGATTCCCTACGATCGCACGGAGTGGTTCACGGGGATGGCGGTCGAGATCCAGCGCATGCTGCTCTCGATGCTGAAAGAAAAGACGACGGAAAGCCGCGCCCCGGCGTCGTTGACGCTGGTGCAGTAGGAGTGACTTGGGCGGCGCGGAAATGAGAAGCGGTCGTTGCCCGTATAGGGGTCCCTCGACTCGCGGCCCGAAAAGCGACGCCGCTTCGCTCGGGATGACAACCGGGTTTTGGCTGATGGCTGATGGCTGATGGCTGACTTGAAACAATGCGAATTCTTTCTCCTGCGCTACGTGCCTGACGTGGTGAAGGGAGAGTTCGTCAATGTGGGCGTGGTGCTGCTGGAAAACGGTGACGGCGGCCCTGCGACTGGCCCAGGGCAGGCTTTCACCGATGTGCGCTTCACCCGCGACTGGCGGCGGGCGCGCTGCCTCGATCCCGAACTTGACATCGAGCTGCTGGAATCGTACGAGACGGAGTTGCGGCGGCTGTTGCAGTCGCGCGTGCCCGAGATCATCAACTACCGCGGGCCGATGTCGCGTCGCGAGTGGCTGCTGGCATTGATGGAGCAATCGTTTTCGGGCGCGCTGGAGTTGGCGCCGATGAGTGCCGTGCTGACCGAGTCTCCGGCGGCCGAACTGGGCAAGCTGGCGCAGGCGTACCTGGAATCAGCAGCGCGCGGACGGCGCTTGCCGGCGGGGCGGCGCGTCATCTTCAACACCATGCGCGACGCGTTCGAGCAGGCGGGCGTGTGGGAGCTGATGCTGAAGAACATCGAGGTGGCGCGTTACACGCGCAAGGGCGATCCGCTGAAGATCGATTGCGGATATCGAACGAATGGAGTCATTCATTTGTTCCATGCACTGTCGCTGGCGACCGATGTGGATTCGGCGAAAGTGCTGGCGTTCAGCTACTCGGATCTGCGCGAAGGCCTGAACGCTGCCGAGCACGCGATGAGCGACATGACCGCGATTACCGAGGACGGGCTTGAGCTGCAGGACGAAGGCATTGCCTTCGCGCTGGCTACGCTGCAAAACAGCGAGATTGCGGTGGCGCGGGTCAGCCAAATGCCGCAAATCGCGGAGCGGGCGAGAGTGGAGTTGAGGCTGTGAAGAAAGAATCCTAGTAGATATTGCACGCGATATCATCGTATGATCTTTCGTGCTGGACACCGACGTGGTGGTTGCAGGATTTCGAAGCGAGCGGGGAGCTTCACGGCAGATTCTGTTGACCGCCCTTCAAGAGCGGTTCGAGTTACTTGTCTCCGTTCCGTTATTCCTTGAATATGAGGCGGTCCTGACCCGGCCGGAACAGCTTGCGGCATGCGGGTTAGCAAGACAGGAGATCGAACATTTTCTGAAGGAACTGGCCGAAGTTGCGAGACCTGTGCAGTTCGCTTTTCGTTGGCGGCCAACGTTGCTCGACCCTGCCGACGATATGGTACTGGAGACCGCAGTCAACGGCGGCGCGGACGCGATCGTCACCTTCAACGTACGGCATTTTCAACCCGCGAAGGAACAGTTTCGGTGCGCCGTGCTTTCGCCTGGACGAGCGTTGCAACACCTTAGGAGAGAAAGGCGATGAGACGAAGTAATTTTGCTTTGCGGCTTCAACCTTCCTTGCTGGAAGAAGTGCGCAAGGTGGCAGAGTCGGAAGGTGTTGCGCTGAATCAGTTCATCAACGTGGCGGTCGCCGAAAAGCTGTCGGCTCTGCGTACCGAGAACTTCTTCCGCGAACGCGCCCGCGGCGCCAATCGCGCGGAAGCATTACGCGTGCTGCAAAGGGCGGGAAGGAACAATCCGCCGGCGCCGGGCGACGAGCTGCCCCCGGACTGGGACGCGCGCCCCGCAAAGAAGGCGGGCCGGAAGCGGCGCACTGGCGCGATCCGGCGCACGGCCTGAGTCGAAGTTCCAAAATGAATTCGCGCTAACAATCGGCGCTTAATTTTCACTAAGCGGTCGCCACGGCGGCCGCTTTTCTATTTCAGGGACACAACACATGAACATGCGAAACACGTTTCGCGGCGCGCTGCGCCGCATTGTTGAATTTCCTGTTTCCCACCCTTTCCGCTTCGCGGAAAAGGGTGGGGCACCCGCACGACTAAAGTCGTGCCCTGATACAAAACCTGATCACGTTGTTCCTGCCACGCTGGCAGCCGCCAGCGCCGAACCTGCACGCAAGACGGTGCCACTTCCAACCATATTCGCTCCGGGGGCACCCACGCTTGTGCGTGCCGGGGTCATGCCTAAACCATCGCC
>Ga0209040_10003625_pt1 | contig 11815 bp, 7 predicted proteins | sample BogFormECP12_OM3_FD_188240 | JGI IMG/M metagenome (GOLD analysis project Ga0209040, IMG submission 188240) | Bog forest soil microbial communities from Calvert Island, British Columbia, Canada - ECP12_OM3 (SPAdes) (version 2) | ecosystem: Environmental > Aquatic > Freshwater > Wetlands > Bog ... | reverse complement strand
CCTGATCTGAGTTCCGGGCAGGAGACCGGTTCACCGGTGGTCAAGGCATGACCGTTTGAACCCGCCGCAAGCCACACGGCTTCAGCCCGTTCCGTTAAGCCGCCGAAGCGGCATAAGTAAACTAGTGATGATTATTGTAAACGACCTGGCGAGCGCCAGGCAAAAATCCGTGACGATTAGAAATTTTTTTGTTGATTCCACGATTACCCTTCGCTCACAATCTCGGCGGTTGCAATCTGCGAGTCAGCAACGTCCCGAATCTCGTGCGGCATGGCACCGTTCGTCCCTAGGGAGGTGACCGTAGCCCGACCTGGATCTTTTGCTCAAGGGGGGCCCGCTATCCTGGGGCAGAGCCGGCGATTCCCCCAATGGAGGAAGTTTCCCGATGCGCCACTTCAGTTATGCGATGGTCGCCCTGGGCGGCCTGGCCCTCCTGGCCTCGCTCCCCACCGCGGCCCGGGCCGGCTTCTTTCAGCAGACCAACCTGGTCACCGACAACCAGTCCATCACGCCCGCCAAGAACACCGACCCCAACCTGGTAAATCCCTGGGGCATCTCCTTCAGCACCACCAGTCCGTTCTGGGTCTCTGACCAGGGGACGCAGAAGTCGACCCTCTATAACGGCGCCGGCGTGCCCCAGACTCTAGTCGTGAACATTCCACCGAGCGGCGCCTTCGGGCCCACCGGGCAGGTCAATAACAACTCGGGCCTGACGACCGGTTTCATCATCCCGAGCGACGGGAGTCCCGCCGTATTCATCTTCGCCAACCTGAACGGCTCGATCTCCGCGTGGAACCCCGGCCTCGGGACGACCCCTGGGACGCCGGCCCAAGTTGTGGTCCCGCCGGTCCCTGGGGCGTCCTTCACGGGGCTGGCCCTCGCAAACGGCTCCCTCTATGCCGCCGATAAGGGCACAGGCACGATCGACGTCTACAACAGCAGCTTCGGGCTGGTCAAGAGCATCCCCACCGACCCGAACCTGCCTGGGTTCACCCCCTACAACATCCAGTCACTCAGCGATGGCAGACTCTACGTCACCTTCCAGGACAAGACCAACACGAACGTGGGCGCGGTCGAGATCTTGACCTCCAACGGCACCTTCCAGCCGTTGGTGTCCTCGACGGACGCTCACCTCAAGGAGCCCTGGGGTTTGGCCCTGGCCCCCTCGACCTTCGGCCCCTTCGGCGGCGACCTGCTCGTCGGCAACAAGTTCGACGGCACGATCAACGCGTACAATCCCACCACGGGCGCCTTTGTCGGTACACTCACGGACGCCAACGGCAACCTGATCGCCGATCCGGGCCTCTGGGGGCTAGCCTTCCGCGCGCCCGGCAGCGGCTTTGACCCGAACGCGCTCTACTTCGCCGCCGGGGTCGGTTTCGTCCCGGGCGGCATGGGCAACGATATCTACGCCCACGGCCTCTTCGGCTCGATCTCGTTTGTCCCGGAGCCTGCCTCGGCGATCCTCCCCTTGGCCTGGGGATGATCGCCCTCTGCGGCGTCTGCCACTGGGGGTCGCGCCGGCGTCAGCGGGGCTCCGCACCGGGAAAAGAAGGGGCAATCCACGTTCCGTAACTCGACGAGGGGCATCTCGTGTCGAGATCCTGCTCGCATCGCTGATCGGAATTCTGACTCGCGACTCATGAGCTGACGGAGCAACAGCAAAGGGGACATTCGTAATTCTTTTGGTAAGTTGAGCGATCCAGGCAAACCGCCTCTCCGCAGACTGGGCATCTTGCCGCGACAATTAAGAATGGTGTCACCTGGCACGGAGTTTCGCGCCATTTGGCGCTGGGGCCTCAATGGATTGTACACCATCCATACGCTGGGTTCTTCAGCAATCCCCTTGGGTGGTGTCGAGACGTTGCTGGTTGTCCGTGTGGTGGATTTTCGGAGGCATGACTCCGGTGTCCGATGGCGGCTTGTTGCGCTGGGCCAAGGCGGCTACTCTGATGGTGCCTGGTGAAACGGAGTCGGGCTCTGCGGGGACGCAACCCGACAAGGGATAGCCAGGACGACGGTGCGCCGATAGTGCATCAGGCCCCTGATGGTGAAAGCCACCGGGGGCCGTGCTCTTCCGACCGGTGGACACGGGAGTCAGGCCACCCAAATTCAGCCGGTTCGTTGGCATCACCAGAACCCTGTCCAGCACCGAGAAGCCACGCAGATCCGACCTTCAGATGCTTGCTTGTGCCCCGCTCATTGAGGGGCCGATTCCGTTGCTAACGGGTTGGGCAGCGGTGGTAGACCGAACTGCTCCATGAGGTCCAGATACTCCTGGACCAAGGACAGCGAATGGCCCGTGGCCCAAGAGATGTCTTCCTTCGACATCCCACTATCACGACACAGTTGGATTCGTCGGAAACATTGAACATAGTATTCGACTTCGGCGCAACTGTGATAGGTCTCCTCGGCGACCTGGCTGGTGGGTTTCTGTTCCACGAGGCGCTTGTAGCAGATGATCGCCTTGTGCGTGATCGACGGACCGAGGCCGTGGACCGTGCCGCGGCGCGGGACGGTCTCGTCAGTTTCGCGCTCATGCTTCTGAATATCATCAGATATTGTACTCATGTGCACATTAAGCAAAAGCGACACATCGGCGAGGTCGTGGTGTCTCAGGGCCCATTGAAAAGCCTTGTTTTCCAGGGTTTGAACGAGGGGGTGGCGTGCCGGACGGATTGCCCGAAGTTTTTTAAAGCAAGGGACTTAACAGCGCCGAATTCTCGGCGCCCCATCCCTGTTCAATGGCCCTGAGACACCACCGGCGAGGTTGAGCACCGCCTTTTGCTCGGAGGCTTGGCGACAGAGGCGAATACTCTTCTTGAGACGGGTCTCCGCCCGCCGTCCCTTGGCCGCGGTCTCGTGGATGTCTTGGGCCGTGACAAGGTCGAGAATGACCGGCACAAGGCGGGGGTCCTCGATCCGTTTGGTGCGTGCCGGCCGCTCGTCGACCGCGACGGCTGCCCAGAGGATCTGGCCCACTTGCGGTACGACAGCGCATCGTTTACTCTTTTTCCGACAGCGCATCGCATGCATTCTGTCTTCCTGACCCGACAGCGCATCGTTTACTTTCGTGGCGGAGGCAATGCTGCTCGCGACACCCGGACTCTCGTGGTTTCCCGCTCGTTCGACTGGCGACACATGCGAGCCGATTCCGACAGCTTTGGCGGGAGCCCAGGAAATCGACGGGAGAAACGCGCTGCGCGGGCTGACCGCGGGTGCAGTTGAGCACTCCTTGGCGATGCAGCCGACTGACTGGGTGGGACGGAACCGTCACCAGCTCGCAGAAGACGTGACGATTCCGGCTGACATTCCGTGCGGTGCTGAAGCGGCGCAAGAAAGACCCTTGGGAGTAAACGATGCGCTGTCGCATCGCACCCACTTTATTGCAATAGGGGTTTTCCGAGCAACCTCGCGGAACTTTACGTACCTTTGTTGTGATCTACCCATCCCTCGTCACGATCATCGGGTGTGCTGATGTCAACCGGGTCGAGCCATTCCGCCCCCCGCCAACCGGTTTCCGCCGCGGAAGTCCTTCGCGGCGAATTGCGATTGATTCGCTCCCGTCGACAGCGGGTGTTTCCACGGAGGGAGCAGCCCGCCGCGCCGTTCGGAGGGCCATCGACCAACGCCGCTGGAGGACCTCCGGCGGGGGACCAGGCCGCCCCGCCAGGCGAAACGATTGCCGGTCCATCGATCGATCCCGGGGGCGAGCAGGCTACAGGACCCGCCGCGAGCGGGGACGTGTCTCCGGCGCGGGACGGAGATGCCCCTGACGAAGATGCCGCGCTCACTGCGGCCCGGCTCGAGGCCCTCCAGATGCACCTGACCGGCCTGGCGTTCTCCGGCGGCGGAATTCGGAGCGGGACGTTCGCCGTCGGCTTCCTCCAAGGGTTGGCGAGCCTCGGATTGCTGCAACGGCTCGACTATCTCTCGACCGTTTCGGGCGGCGGCTACGCCGCGGGCTGGCTGGCCGCCTGGCTCGCACGCGAGGCGGACGTGGCCAACGTCGAGCGCCAACTCGCCCCGAGCCGCGTGACCGAGTCCAGGGCCTGGCGGCACTATCTCCACGAGCCCAGCACCCAGGAGCCGAAGCCCCCGGTCGTGGACGAGGAGCCCGAGCCGCTCCATCACTTGAGAGAATACAGCAGCTACCTGGCGCCTCGGTTCGGGTTATTCACGGCGGACACCTGGTCGATCGTGATGATCTGGATCCGCAACCTGAGCATCAACCTGATGATGCTCTTCCCGGCGGCGATGTTGCTCGTGCTGCTCGCCCGGGCGATCGTCTACGTCTATGGCACCGTCACCCACACCCTGCTGGAAGAGGGGGACGATTCCCGCCTCTTCACGATCACCTGTCTCGCATTCGTCGTCCTCGGCCTGCTCGTCCTGGCGATCGCATTCTCCATCAACGCGATCGCGCTCCAGGAATTCCGCCGCCGAGGCCAAGAGCCGAGGGTAAGGCCGGGATGGATCGAGCCGAGGATCGACCGCTCGATCACCCTCCCGACGCTTCTCGCCGCCCTGCTGCTCACGTCCTTCCTCCCGTCGGTCCTCTGGGTGTTCGGGAACTGGCTCCAGGAGCGGTTGATGGGCACGGGAACGCCGCGGTCCGCGCTGGCCGAGTCGCTTTCCTTATGGGTCGGCGGCCATCTGGGCCTCCTCGGCTTGCCGAACATCCTCTTGCACATCCTCCTGTTCGGCGGCGGAATGGCCCTCGGAGCAGCCCTGGTGAGCCTGAGCGCCGGCTCGTTCCGCTGGAAGTTCGTGGGGTGCGCCTTGATGGCGGGGGGCTCCGGCGGCGTCCTGTTCGCGGTCGTCGAATCGGTCCTGGGGTGGCTCACCAGCTTGGAGCGGCCCGACCTGCTGGCCACGTTCGCCGTGCCGTCCGCCTTGGCGGCGGTCATCGCCGCGGTCGTTGTGGAGGTGGCGCTGCTCGGGCCGGCGATCACCGAGGCGGAGCGCGAGTGGTGGGCTCGGTTCAACGCGCTGCTCGGGCTCGCCGCCGCGTTCTGGATCATCACCTTCGGCACGATCCTTTATGTCCCCGTGGCGTTCTTGAGGGTGGACGTCGGGGTCCGGATGGTGCTGGCGTCGGGCTGGCTCGGGACGACGGCGGCCGGCGTGCTGGCGAGCCGTCGCATCGTGTCGCGGTCCACCGGCACGCGCGGCTGGCTGCCGACGGTGGCGCTGGTCGCGCCGCCGGTGTTCGTCCTCGGGCTGGTCGGTGCGGTCGCCCTGCTGGTAGCGTACCTGGTGAATGACCCCGCGGTGAGCTTCTCCGCCGACGGCAGCGCGGCCCATCGGATCGCGGTCTACCTCCAGGGGGTCAAGGGCGCCTCCTGGGTGCCCCTGGTCCTCTACGGCTTGCTCATGCTCTTCCTGTACCGCTTGGCCTCCGACCTGATCGACGTGAACCGGTTCTCGCTGCACGCGATGTACGCAAACCGGCTGATCCGGGGCTACCTGGGGGCGTCGCGGGCCAAGCAGAACTGGCGGCAGCGGTGGGGGACGAGCCGCCATCGCGACGTGATCGCCGGCGCACCGACGTTCGTCGAGTTGGCCCGCGGCGACGGGTCGCTTGCCCGCGACGAGAACCCGGTCACGGGCTTCGACCCCGACGATGACCTCCCCTTGATCGCGCTGAGGAGCCCCGCGGAACCGACCGACCCACGCGGCTACTGGGGGCCGTTGCCGCTGATCAACACGACCCTGAACCTGGTTGGGGGCTCGGAACTGGCCTGGCGCGACCGCAAGGGCGAGTCGTTCGTGCTCAGCCCGCTCTATTGCGGGGCCAAGGAAACCGGGTACGCCCAAGTCCCCCCCGAGGCCCCCCTGACCCTCGGTCGGGCCATGACCATCTCGGGGGCGGCCATCGACCCAAACATGGGCTTCTTGCAGTCGCCCATGCTCACGGCCTTCCTGACCCTCTTCAACGCCCGGTTGGGCTACTGGATCGAGAACCCGAACCGCGCTGGCTGGACCGCCGCCAGCCCCTGTCACAGCGCCCGACTCCTCTGGGACGAGCTGTTCGGCCGGACCGTCGCGACCAGCCCCTCTGTCCACCTCAGCGACGGGGGCCACTTCGAGAACCTGGGCGTTTACGAACTGGTCCGCCGCCGCTGCCGCTACATCATCGCCCTCGATGCCGGCGAGGATGCCGACCCGTCGGACGACAACCTGGCCACACTGATCCGGCTCTGCCGGATCGACTTCGGCGTGCGCATCCAGGTCGACACCGCGCCCTTACGGATGATTGGAGACGACCGGCTCACCGCGACCCACGTCGTCATCGGCACCGTCCGCTACGACGACGTGGACAGCGGACAACGCCCCGGCGTGCTAGTTTATATCAAGATCTCGCTCACCGGCGACGAGCCGCCCGACGTGCAGAAGTATGCCCGGAAGGACCCCCGCTTTCCGCACCAGGCCACCGACTTCCGGCAGTCGTTCGACGAGGAGCAATTCGAGAGCTACCGTGCGCTGGGCGATCACATCGCCCGCGACGTCTTCGAGGACGCGGTCCGCCAGCTTGAGCCGCAACAGCCGCTCTGGTCCGAGGCGACCTGGGAGGAGGAGTTCATCCGCGGCAATCAGCATCTCTTTGGGGCGGTCCGGCGGCGCTGGGCCGAGCCGCCCGCCGCTCCGGACGCGCGCCCGCGCGGAGCGACCGCGGCCTGGCTCCAGCTCCGGCGTGACCTGCGCACGGACCCCGCGCTGGCCCCGCTGTCCCGCGAGCTCTATCCGGAGCTTGCCCCGGACGGGGCCGATGTGGCGACGGCTCCCCCGGCCGTCTCGAACCGGGCCGGGCTGCATGCGGTCGGCCAGATGCTCCAGATCATGGAGGATACCTGGATCGGCCTGGGCCGGAAGGGGCACGCCGACTTGCCGATGGACCAGAACTGGCTGAACGTCTTCCGCCGCTGGTCCAGCAGTGCCACGTTCCGGCGATTCTGGCCGGTCTACCGCGCGGAATTTAGCCCCGATTTCGTCGAGTTCTGTGAGACGGTGATCCACCTGAACGCCGCCGACCCGGCGACGATCGGCCTGGATGACGCGCTGTCGGCACCCGAGCTCGGGCGGAAGGTGCTCGATCTCCTCGCCGCGGAGTTCGATCAGGAATGGCCGGACGAGGCGAACCCCGGGCGAGGAGTGCGCCCCAACGCCCGCCGGAAGAAGCGGGGCTTGAACGAGCTGATTGAGCGGGCGAAGGCCCTCGATCTGCCGATGCCCCCGGTCTGGCTGATCGTCCAGGCCCCCTCTGGCCCGCCGACCGCCGCGGCGTCGCACGAGAAGTTCCTCGGCGGCATCATCCTGGCGGCCGACTACCTCGACGAGCAGGATCAGGCCGTCGCCGACCACTTCGAGTTTTTCGTCTGGGTCCGGCCCCCGCACCGCTCGATCGGCCTCGGCACGCGATGCGTCCCGCCCAAGCTGAGGGAGGTCGGTCGTCTGCTGAGGCAGAAAGGCGCGGATCAGGCGCCGTTCCTGAGGGCCCGCTACCCGGTGGCGGGACGGGGCGCTGAGGGCGATTTCAATCGCTCCCGCTGGCTGGAATTCTTCGACGCCTACGACTTCAAGGCCCTCGACCAGCCCGACGATGCCCCCTGGACGGTCCTGGAGCTTCCGGTCTCCCGACGGGGACCAGGACAGCGCGACCGGGACGAGTGCATCGGAGTCCCTCCTGGAATCGAGGGCCGTGCGTCGGCGCCCCGGGCTTGACCGCCACCGCGCCTCCCACGGACCACCTCGGGGGTGAGCCAATGAAGATCGTGACGCTCCTTTTCCGGCCCGTCGCCTTGGTCCTGGAAGCCCTCGTGACCCTGACGGGCGTCCTGGTGTTCAACGCGCTGACCCTCCCCTCCCGACAGGTCCAGGTCGAGCCCGTGAGGGACGATACCGTCGATGAGACGGCGGTCGCGGGGCGCCTGAGTCAGGCAATCCAGTTTCAAACGGTCTCGTCCTTGGCCTCGGAGAATTCGGGCGAGCCGTGGCGCAAGTTTCGAGAATTCCTCGAGCACGCCTACCCGAAGGTTCATGCCAGGCTGAACCGGAGGGTTGTGAACGGGGCCAGCCTGCTCTACACCTGGGAGGGGAAGAACAAGGAGCTGAGCCCGGTCCTGCTGACCGCCCACCAAGACGTCGTGCCGGCCGATCCGGCAAGTTGGACCGAGGACCCCTTCGCGGGGGCGATCAAGGATCAGGTCATCTGGGGCCGGGGCTCGCTCGACGACAAGGTCAGCGTCCTCGGCATCCTGGAGGCGGCGGAATCGTTGCTCGGCGATGGCTTCGAGCCCAATCGGACGTTCTACTTCGGGTTCGGCCAGGATGAAGAAGTCCGCGGCCAGGGGGCCAGGGCGATCGCGGCCCTCCTGAAGGAGGAGCTCAAGGGCGCCAAGCTCGAATGCGTCGTCGACGAGGGCACGGCCCTCGTCGAGGGCATGGTCGCGGGCTTCGACAAGCCGATCGCCCCCGTCGGGCTCGTCGAGAAGGGCTACGTGGACGTCGTGCTGACGGTCCACCAGCCGGGAGGGCACTCGTCCATCGCCCCCCCGCGGACCGCCATCGGCATCCTGGGCCGGGCCATCGACCAGCTCGAGCGCAACCCGATGCCATCCCGACTCACGAGCCTCGCGCACGAGTCGCTGGAGACCGTCGGGGCCGAACTCCCCTTCAACCTGCGCCTCATCTTCGCCAACCTCTGGCTCTTCGGCGGCCCCGTCCAGTTGAGGCTCGCCGCCTCGCCCGAGACCAACGCGATGGTCCGCACCACGGCCGCGGTGACAATGATCGAGGGGGGAACCAAGGACAACGTCCTGCCGGAAATGGCCCGCGCGACCGTCAATTATCGCGTCCTCTCCGGCGATACGATCGAGGACGTGCGCGCGCACATCGTGAAGGTTATCGGCGACCCGAGGGTCGAGGTGAGCATCGACCCGAATAATCGCTTCCCCCCCTCCCACCAGTCGTCCACACGGACCGACCCGTATGCGAGGCTCCAGGAGACGATCCGGGCGGTCTTCCCGGGGACCGTGGTCATCCCCTTCATGGTCACCGCGGGGACGGACGCCCGCAACTACGAGCCCGTCTGCGACAACATCTACCGCTTCCTGCCGATCCGCTTGATCCCGAAGGACCTCGATAGAATCCACGGCATCGACGAACGAGTTGGCACGAAGAATTATGCGCGGGTCGTCGTATTCTATCGCCACCTGATCCGGACGGCGAACGAGGACAGGAACAAGGGACCGGAGTCGCCCGCGCCGCGCTGATGCAGCCGGGTGGGCTCGCGTGGGATTGAGTTATGATCGAATATATCAATAAATGGAAAAACGTGCGCTTCCGATGCGCTGGCATCGCGCAGCCGGGTTCGCGGGACGAGGTCGTCTCGCTGGTCAACGAGGCGCGAAAGGCGGGGCGCCGGCTCAAGGCCGTGGGCGGCGGCCACAGCTTCAACAACAACGTCAAGACCGAGGACATCCTGGTCGACCTGAGCCGGTTGAACCGCGTCGTCGCGATCGATGCCGGGCGCGGGACGGCGACCCTCGAGGCGGGGATCACCCTCAGCGATGCCATCGTGGCACTCGACGCGGCGGGCCTGCATTTCCCCTCGCTTGGGTCGTGGTCGGCCCAGTCGATCGCTGGGGCGATCGCGACCTCGACCCACGGCAGTACGCTGCGCCACGGGACGCTCTCGGATATCGTGCTCGGGGTCGAGGCGGTGCTCTCGGACGGCTCGGTCATCGAGACCGCGGGTGATGACGTCCGCATGAAGGCGCTGCGGACCAGCCTCGGCCAGCTCGCCTTGCTGACCCGGGTGGAGATCGCCTGCACCCCGGCGTTCATGCTCGCCTGCGCGATCCGCGTGGTGCCGGAGGAGGAGGGCTTCGCGACGATTGGGGCCATCGCGCACGCCGAGGAATATGCGAGCATGCTCTGGCTACCTTACGTCGAGCAGGCCTGCATCCGCGTCCTGAGGCGGACCGACGCGAGGACGCGGGACCAGACGGCAATCGACCGGGCGGAGGCAGCCGTGCACCGGACCCGGCTCGACAAGACCTTCGAGGACCTCAAGGACTACGTCGCGGGGCAGGCTTTCCTCCGCCTCTCTCGGCTCTTCGCGCGGAGCTACTCGGGCCTCGTCCGCGCGGCCTTCCTCGAAGACGACGGCGTGGTCGACAAGTCGTACAATATCTTCCGCTACGACAAGTATCGCGAGCCGAACAGCAATCACTATTTGAGATTGATCCTGAACACCGAGCATGCCATCAACGTGACACAGCTCGATGGCGCGCTCCGAGGCATCAAGCGGGTAATCACCGATTATCAGGCGTCGAGGCGACTCATCAACTATCCTCGGATCCACATCCGGTTCACGCAAGGCAGCGACAAGACGCTGCTCGGCCTGAACGCCGGGCGCGACACGGCGCACGTCGGCATCTACATCGTGGCGAGCATCCGGCACAAGCCCCAGATCGAGGTCGCGCGGGCCATCGAGCAGGTCTTGATCGAGCATGGCGGCCGACCGCACTGGGGGAAGTTCCGCTACGTCCGGTCGGACCTGTACAAGCAGACTTACGCGGGACTGTCGCAGTTCCAGTCCCTCCGGGCGGAGCTCGACCCGATCGGGATGTTCTCGGACGGGGCCGCGATGTTCGACGACCTGAACAACTTCGAAAGTCCGCCGCTCGGGAGGATGTTCACCTCGCTCTTCGCCCGCGACACCTACTTCCCGGTCCGCATCCTCTGATACCCCCAGGGCGGCGACCCGGTGGCCCTCGGGAGCAGAAACGGGGACGCAGCTAGAATCGATAACTGGTTGCGTCCCCGTTTCCAGTCCCCAGGTTCCATCAGAGAGTCAAAGACCTCGACCCGAACCGCCCGATGCCGACCGCGGCCGAGCAGGTCAATCAGTGAGGCTTTGCGATAGATAGCATGAAGGCCGAGTCGTAGTGCGGAGGGCGGACTTGCGTAGGTGCCCCGCTGGCCTTACCCCGGGGGTGCGGGCCTTGTTGAACATAACGCTTCATGGCTTCTTGTCGAGCTCTTGGCGCAGGACGGCGAGCGCCCCGTCGAGAAGCTCCGGCGCCGTTTGCCTGAGCATCTTCAGGAAGTGGTCGATCCCTTGCTTCGAGGACAGGAACCCGACGTTGGTCGTATCGTACTCCTCCGCGAGTTCCGTCGCGTTCGAGGTGATCAGCGGCTTACTCGCCGCGTCGAGGATCACGTAAGTTCCGGGGACACCATGCCTAAATGCTGGGCAAAAGGATACAAAACGACCCTGCTCGGTTCTAGCCCCGTTTTTGGCCGTTGATTATTACCGGCTAAAACCACGGCCTCTGGCCGTGTGACCCGAAGAGCTTCGAGCGATCCGGCGTGCTTTGTCCATTCTGGTCAGGGTTTGGCAAGACTCTCGCATGACATTGGATGAGCCTGGAATTCGTCATCAACGGAGAAGCCTCTGTCGGTGCCTGGGAGAAACCTGGACCGCTCCAACTCTACGCCCCCAACGGGGGCAACCTCACGTAGACGGCCCCCTCGGGGGGGCCTTCCCAATACCACGGCCTATGGCCGTGGTTGATTATTATCGAGCTTGTCCGTCCGACCGTCTCTTGTCCGTTGCGGAGTCGCGTGACTCCCGAGGAGGTGATACCTATGCTCCAGGGACTTCGGCAGCTTGACCGTTACCTCGGCTTCGATCTGGTCTCGGCCGGTTGCGGGCTTGCAGGCCTGTATCTGTTGGGGAACAGGAACCGATACGGGTTCCTACTCTGCATGCTGGCCTCGGCGTTCGGCATCGTCTTCGGAGCCC
>Ga0209040_10003624_pt1 | contig 11818 bp, 8 predicted proteins | sample BogFormECP12_OM3_FD_188240 | JGI IMG/M metagenome (GOLD analysis project Ga0209040, IMG submission 188240) | Bog forest soil microbial communities from Calvert Island, British Columbia, Canada - ECP12_OM3 (SPAdes) (version 2) | ecosystem: Environmental > Aquatic > Freshwater > Wetlands > Bog ... | reverse complement strand
TTCGTAGTAGCGTTCGCCGGCGCAGGCGCGGCACAAGATTTTTCCGGCCCGCCGTACTTCGCGCTGGAAGTTAATGCCCTCGCCGCACTCCGTGCACACGATGCGTTCGCCCTTGTAGCCGGGGAGTTCCTCGGGAGGTAGCGAGACCTTCACCCATTGCACGCTGAACAGATTGTCGGCAGGGATCTCGCGGTATGACAGCATCTGCTGCTGGTTCTTGTTCTCGATTTCAGGATGCATTTGCCGCGCCATCGCCTTTGAGCTTTCCTTCGCACAGACGCGCACTGCGCGGCCCGATTCGAGATCGACAAAGGTCGCAGCCACCTTGCCCCAATCGCGAAATTTGAGCGCGCGCTTGCCCAGCCGGCAGCCGGTGACCACCGCGACGGCGTCGGTCGCGCAACGGTCAATCTCGACGAAGGTGATGAGGCGCTTTCGGTCTTTGCCGTGGGGATCGTCAATGCCTAACAGTTCAAGACCGAGCATGGCGAGACGAACCCCTAGTACCTGTCCAGCGCACAGGTGTCCGTGGGCCACTTCCGCGTCGCGTAATAGCTCGTCAAAGCTCTTCAAGATAAGGCATGCTCCAAGTCCGCATTAGCTGATCCCAATCCGTCACCGAGGCCTGAGGGGGCACGGCTGAAGAGGTCGCTGAAAAAGTCGCTTTCCGCGGGCTTTGTATCAGGACACGAGTTTACTCGTGCCGCCCAGCAGGCGTTAGGACTTGGGCTTCAGCCCCTGCAAAACGAGGGGTCTTACAGGGGCTAAAGCCCGGACCAAGGTGGGCCGATTACGGCACGGCTGAAAGCCGTGCCCTGATACAAAACAGAGCCCAAAGTGGACTTTTTCAGCGGCCTCTTCAGCCGTGCCTTCGTGCTGTGCCCTTTCAAGAACAAGACCAAGAATGAGTTCTTCAGCGGCCTGTGAAGCCGTGCCGTTTCAAATCCTTCGTCGACCCCAGTCCTAGTCTTCGGCCGACGATTCCGGCATCACATCCGCACCCTGCCCACTCACGCTTACGGTGAACTTCTCGCCCGCCTTGGGAAGGAATGTCACTCGCGCCGGTTGCCGGTTCCAGTGGGGAGCCGCACAGTCTGAGTCGGGCAAGTCTCCACCACTTGCCTTCCCGAGTTCCTTGCGATACAGCGGTTTCTTGACGCCAATTTCGGCCACAATGGCAAGGAGCCGCTCTGCATTGCTGCTCAGGCCGCAATAAGCCGCATAGTCACGATACCAGCTTACCTCGGAGTAGAAAGGATCGAAGTCGGGAAGCTTGAGCGGTGTCACCTTCCCCGAACTTCGGTTCACCAGCAGCCATCCGCCAAGTTGCCAAAGCCATTTGGGCGACTTATGGGGATCGTCGGGTAGCGCATCGTTGATGCGAAACGCCCGGCGCACCACAAACTCGCGCTCGGTGACATCGTGCGGTTTGCCGGTGGTGAACTCTTTCAGCTTGGTGTCGACGTACAGCGCGCGCACCGTGAGATCCATCGGCTTGTCTTCCGACGGACCTGCATATAGCTTGACCGATTGCGGGCCGCCGAATCCAACGACGTGCGGCTTGGAAGCAGCGCTGAGCAAGAGCGGGAACAACAGAACCACGAAAACACGAAGTGTACGCATCACTAAGAGAAGGCTAATCCCGGCCGGCGAAAGCTGCAATCCCCAGAAACGACGATACGACTGGCATACAATAATTCCGACGGCGAATCGGACTTGACCTACAGCTTCATTATTCCGGCTTACAACGAGAGCGAACGGCTTCGTGGTTCGTTGCCCAAAGTGCTCGACTACATTCATCAACAGAGGCTCCAAGCTGAAATCATCGTGGTAAACGACGGGTCCACCGACGGCACTGCCGAAGTGGTCCGCGACTTTGCCGCTAGGGACCCTGAGGTCCATCTGCTGGAGAACCCCGGGAATCGCGGCAAAGGCTACAGCGTCCGCAACGGCATGCTCCACAGCAACAGCGATGTGCTGCTGTTCACCGATGCCGATCTGTCATCGCCCATCTACGAAGCAAGCAAGCTGTTCGAGGCGCTCGCTCAGGGCGCCGACATTGCCATCGGTTCACGCTGGTTGCAGGCGGGACTGCAAACCGAGCGCCAGCCCTTGTATCGGCAGGTGTACGGACGGCTGTTCAACCTCGGGTTGAGGATCGTCTTGGGGCTGACGTATCGCGACACCCAGTGCGGCTTTAAAGCGTTTACTCGGACGGCGGCGAGGACGATCTTTTCGCGGCAGCGCGTCGAGCGCTGGGGCTTCGATCCAGAACTGCTGTTTCTGGCCAACAAGTTCAAGCTGCGCACCGTCGAGGTTCCGGTTGAATGGGCCCACGACCATCGCTCGCGAATCAACCCATTGCGCGATGGGCTCAACATGGGTGTCGAAATGCTGATGGTGCGCTGGAACGACATCCGGGGACTCTACAAGCGCCCTTCAATCGCTCTCGAAGGGCCCAGCCTCAAACCGAGCGAGCCAGTCCGGACGGCAAAATAACCGAGTCATCCGTAGATTTTATCTGCTGTTCACATTTCTCTCCTCTACCAGGCTGCAGCCAAAATGCAGAAAATTTGGAGCCTTCTTTGGACAGGCGCATCTTTTCTTGAGTGTCGATCCGGTCAGGTATGGCCAGGTCACTCTTTTGCCGGGTGGGAATTCTAGTACCACGGTATTAGAATCTTGCATCTTACAAACGGTTTGTATTGTTATGCACAGCACCAGCGCATCCCGAGAGGTATCGGCGGTCCCGGTGGAATCCGGGGAAATGTCTTTCCTGGATAGGTATCTGGCGGTACGCCAGACTTCGATGCAACTCTGCGCTCCGCTGACGATGGAAGACCACAGCCTGCAGTCCATGCCTGACGCCAGCCCTGCAAAGTGGCATCTGGCGCATACCACGTGGTTCTTCGAGACTTTTGTTCTCTCCCAATTCGCGGCGGACTACCGGCCGTTCCAGGCAGAGTTCCGCAACCTGTTCAATTCGTATTACAACGCCGTCGGTGATCGGCCTTTGCGCGCATTACGCCACGTTTTATCTCGTCCCGGGCTCGACGAGGTGCATGCCTACCGCGATTACATCGACGAGGCGATAGTGCACCTCTTGTCGTTTGACCCCGATCCCAAGTCGATTGAGCTCACAACGCTTGGTATCAACCATGAGCAGCAGCATCAGGAATTGATCGTCACCGACGTAAAGAACGGGTTATGGACGAACCCGCTTCGGCCGTCATATCGCCCCGCTGCGGAAGGCCACGAACCAGCTAGCGCCCTCGCGGCCGCTTCCCCGCTGGAGTGGCGCAAGTTTGCCGGAGGCGTTTACAGCGTTGGCGCTGAGGACGATGCCTTTATGTTCGACAACGAAGGACCGCGGCACGAGGTTTTCCTGGAACCATTCCGGCTCGCCTCCCGCCTGACCACGAACGCCGAGTATCTGGAATTCATGCGCGCTGGAGGCTATAGCCAAGCGGAGCTGTGGCTTTCCGATGGATGGGACGCAGTTCGCAGCAACCAGTGGAGCGCGCCGCTGTATTGGGAGCAGCGCGACGGCGAATGGTGGCACTACACCGTGGAAGGCATGGAACCAGTAGCGATGGATGAGCCGGTTTGCCACGTCAGCTATTACGAAGCCGACGCTTTCTCCCGCTGGGCTGGTGCGCGGCTGGCCACTGAGTTCGAGTGGGAGATTGCGGCGCGCTCATGTGCTGTCGCAGGCAATCTGCTGGAGACCGGCGCTCTACATCCGCGTGCTGTCAGATCGGGAGAACCACTGGCGCAGATGTTCGGCGATGTATGGGAGTGGACGGGCAGCGCCTATCTTCCCTACCCCAACTTTAAGCCGGCGGCCGGAGCAGTCGGCGAATACAACGGCAAGTTCATGTGCAACCAGATGGTGCTGCGCGGCGGTTCGTGCGCGACGCCGCAATCGCACATCCGGGCCACATATCGCAATTTCTTCCCGCCCCATGCGCGCTGGCAGTTCATGGGCGTCCGGTTAGCGAATGGCAACCAGTAAGCAGCTACAGTTCGTCGCCACGGACGCAATGTCCCTCGCGGTACGCGAGGGGCTGAGCGCCACGCCAAAGCGCCTACCCTGCTGGTTGCTCTACGACGAGATTGGCTCTGAGCTTTTCGAGCAGATCACGGAATTGCCGGAGTATTACCTGACGCGCACCGAACGTTCCATTCTGGAGATGCATGCGGGCGAGATCCTGCAGGGGGCGGGACCGTCGTTAACATTGGTTGAGCTCGGGGCCGGCACAGCGACCAAGACACGCATCCTGATTGAAGAGCTGCTGCAACGTCAGAGTCGCGTGTTGTTTTATCCCATCGACGTTTCGCCGTCGGCGCTGGATGAGGCCATGCGGCAGCTCGGCCGTCAGTTTCCCAGCTTGCGGGTGAATCCCATCGTCGCCGACTACACGGGGGGCGTTCCGGCGTTGAGCCGCATCAGCGGACGTAAGCTGGTGCTGTACATCGGCTCCAGTATCGGGAACTTCGAGCCACCTGAGGCGGTACGCATGCTGCGCCGCATCCGGCAGACGCTGCGAGCCGGGGATGCTTTGCTACTGGGCGCGGATTTCGCAAAGAGTTCGAAGATCCTTTTGCCCGCCTACAACGACTCGCAGGGCGTTACTGCAAGGTTCAGCAAGAACATTCTGGCACGCTTGAATCGCGAGCTGGAAGCCGATTTCGACCTGGATCGGTTTTGCCATATGGCACTGTGGAACCGGCGCGATTCCCGCATGGAGATCTACCTCGAAAGTACCGCGCCTCAAAGCGTGTTTGTGCCGGCGCTCGATATGGACGTGTCCTTCAAACCGGGCGAACGGATTCACACCGAGAACAGTTACAAGTACACCGACGCGATGATCGAATCCATCCTTCACCAAAGCGGCTTCGCCCTGGAACAGACCTGGTGTGACCGCAAGAAGTGGTTTGGGGTGCATCTGGCGCGCGTGTAGAGTGGTACCGGCGGGCGCCGTCCAGGGCTGCGACATCTGGAAAATTTCCGTGGACACACTGAGAGTCCTGATCACGCGCGAGCAGATCGCGGCGAAGGTCGCCCAGATGGGCGAGCGCATCACCGCCGATTTCGCCGGCGAACCAATTGTGCTGCTAGGGGTACTTAAGGGCTCCACCATCTTCCTGGCTGATCTCGCCCGGCAGATCAAACTCGACGCTACCTTCGATTTCATCGCGGTATCCAGTTACGGCAGCGGCAAGCAGCAGAGCGGCGAAGTGAAACTCCTGAAGGATGTGGACCGCTCAGTCGAAGGCCGGAATATCATTCTGGTGGAGGACATTCTTGATACCGGCCTGACGCTCACTTATCTAATGAACATGTTGCAGGCCCACCGGCCCAAGTCGCTGAAAGTCGCCGCGCTGCTCGACAAAATATCGCGACGCACCGAACCCATCCACGGTGACTACGTCGGCTTTGCCATCCCCGACGAGTTTGTCGTGGGATATGGACTTGACTTTGCCGAGCGTTATCGTAATCTGCCTGATATTTGCGTTTTGGAATCTGAGTCCGAGACGCGATAAAATCTTACCTGCTCATGTCTGTGAACTCTCCTGTAATCGCCGGACTACCGGCCAGCCTGGTGAGCGATTGGCACAGTGCAGCCAGCCTCATTGACCACACACTGCTGAAGCCCGATGCCACCCGCAATGAAGTGACCGCTTTATGTGACGAAGCGGCACACTACGGTTTTCATGCCATCATGGTGAATCCGACGCACGTGGGTTTCGCCGCCGCGCGCTTGCGAGGAACGCCGGTGCGTGTCGGCACGGTGGTTGGCTTCCCCTTAGGCGCTAATCTCACGGTGACGAAGCTCGCCGAAGCGGAAGCTGTGTTACGTGCTGGAGCGCAAGAAATCGATGCCGTGCTCAACATCGCCGCGCTGAAAGCACGCGACCGGGTGCTTCTGCAGACTGAGATGCGCAGCCTGACGCAACTTGTGCATGACCGCGGAGCCCTGCTTAAGGTCATCCTTGAAACCGCGCTGCTCACGCAGGAAGAGAAGATTCTGGCGTGCGCACTGGCGGCGGAAGCCAGGGTGGATTTCGTAAAGACGTCAACCGGTTTCGCAGCATCGGGTGCAACCGCCGCCGATGTCGTATTAATGCGCGGCGTGGTCGGCCTAAACATTGGCGTAAAGGCTGCCGGCGGCATTCGAACTGCAGCGCAGTTCATGGACATGGTCGATGCCGGAGCGAACCGCATCGGCGCCAGCGCCAGCGTCGAGATCGTACGCGAAATGGGCGCTCCATCGGATCGATGAGCCGTCCTGCGCTAGTGAGACGTGATGCTATCCACTAATGACTGGCCACTGCCTTGTGTCCCTCCTCACAACCCGGTGTGACATCTGCACTAGTCCCCGAGCCGGAAAGAGCGGATGCTGAATCGCAGGGGAGTACTCTTCCGGCTCCCATGGGCTCCGGGTGTCTGTATTCGTGAAGATCCCGTCATAATAGCCAATTTGCTTTACTGCCCGGCGCCCGATTGATTAGCTGGCATGGCCGCAACTCAGCCGGAATCGCCCGCCCCGCACACGCAATCTTTTACGTTCATAAATTTCGGAGGCCGTCATGGCAATTACCAAACAGGATGCTCTCGACTATCACTTTGGATCCCGGCCGGGAAAGGTGGAAGTCGTCTCTACCAAGCCTTGTCTTACACAACGCGATCTCAGCCTCGCGTACACCCCCGGCGTGGCCGACCCCTGTCTCGAGATCGAAAAGAACCCGCAGGATGCTTTCAAATACACCGCAAAGGGCAATCTCGTCGCTGTAATCACCAACGGCACTGCCGTGCTCGGATTAGGCGACATCGGCGCGCTGGCCGGCAAGCCGGTGATGGAGGGAAAAGGTGTTCTGTTCAAAAGGTTTGCCGATATCGACGTATTCGACATCGAGTTGAACACCCACGATCCCGATGAAATCATCAAGACCTGCCAGTTACTGGAGCCCACCTTCGGGGGCATCAACCTCGAAGACATCAAAGCGCCGGAATGCTTCTACATCGAAGAGACACTGAAGAAGACGATGAAGATTCCGGTCTTCCATGATGATCAGCACGGCACTGCCATCATTTCTGGCGCAGCGCTGGCCAACGCCGTGGAATTGACCGGCAAGCGTTTGGACCAAATCAAAGTGGTGGTGAACGGCGCTGGTGCCTCCGGCATCGCTTGTGCCGAGCACTATATCTGCATGGGTGTGAAGCGCGAGAATATCACCATGGTGGACACCAAGGGCGTCATCTACAAAGGCCGCAAAGAGGGAATGAATCCTTACAAGGAGAGGTTCGCGAAAGACACACCGATGCGGACGCTGGCCGAGGCTGCTAAAGGCGCCGATTGTCTGCTGGGACTTTCCAAGAAAGGCGCCTTTACGCCCGAGATGATCGCTTCTCTGGCTCCGCGACCGGTCGTCTTCGCCATGGCGAATCCCGATCCCGAGATTACCTATGAAGAAGCCCGCGCCGTGCGCGACGACATCATCATGGCTACGGGGCGCTCCGACTATCCGAACCAGGTCAACAACGTTCTCGGCTTTCCTTTCATCTTCCGCGGCGCTCTGGACGTGCATGCCACCACCATCAATGAAGAGATGAAGCTGGCGGCAACGTACGCCCTTGCAGAGTTAGCCAAGGAAGATGTTCCTGACTCGGTTTGCCGTGCTTACGGAGTGGAAACCCTGAAGTACGGCGTCGATTACATCATTCCCAAGCCGTTTGACCCGCGCGTGCTGGTGTGGGAGGCCGCCGCGGTTGCCAAGGCCGCGATGGACACCGGTGTAGCACAGAATCCGGTAAACATCACCGACTACCGTGAGCAGCTTGAGAAACGCCTGGGCAAAGCGCACGAACTGATGCGCTTGATGATCCACAAGGCGCAGGCAAACCCCAAGCGCGTCGTTTTCCCGGAGGGCTCGCACCAGAAGATCCTGCGCGCCTGCCACGTGCTTATCGAGGAGAAGATCGCTATCCCGATCCTGCTCGGCCGGTCCGAAGAGATTCGGCACATGGCAACGGAGTTGGGAGTGCCCCTCGACAGGGTTACGATCGTCGAACCACAGACAGCGCCGCGGCGGCAGGATTACGTCCGCGAGCTGTATCGTTTGCGTCAGCGTCGTGGAGTGACACTGGGCGGCGCGGACGAGCTGATGAACGATCCCAACATCTTCGGCTCGATGATGGTGCGCATGGGTGATGCCGACGCAATCGTCTCCGGGGTCACTCAGAACTATCCTGACACCATCCGGCCCGCATTGCAGGTGATCGGAGTTCGCGAAGGAATCCACAAAGTATCGGGACTCTATATCATCATCACCCGCAAGGGCGACCTGTACTTCCTGGCCGACGCCACTGTTAATATCGAACCTACCGCCGAGGACCTGGCAGAGATCGCACTGTGCGCAGCCCAGGAAGCGCGCCGGTTCGACCTTGAGCCGCGTGTGGCCATGCTTTCCTTCTCCAGCTTCGGCAGCACCAAGCATCCGCTGGTTGAGAAGATGAGGCGAGCCACCCAGTTGGCGCGCTATGCTGATCCCACGCTCATCATTGATGGCGAGGTGCAGGGTGACATCGCCGTCAGCGCTAAGAAACTGGAAGCAGCGTTCCCCTTCTCGTCATTGAAGGGCGGAGCCAACGTTTTGATCTTTCCCGACCTTGAAGCCTGCAACATCGCCTGCAAGCTTCTCGCTGGTATCGGGGTTGGGGATGTAGTTGGCCCGGTTCTCATGGGCATGGCGAAGCCAGTCCACTTGCTGCAACGCGGTGTCGAGGTGGAAGCCATCGTGAACATGGCCACCATCGCCGTGGTGGATGCGCAGGACATCGCGTTTACCGCGGCTACCCGCGCAAAACGCGCCTCGGCCGTGACCGTATAACGCTACTTGCTCTGTTCAATCCGTTACTCAGGCGCGCCGGCAACGACGCGCCTTGTGGCGACGCGGCAGGCTGCATTACGACTGAAGTTGTAGCCGGATACTCCTGACGGGGGATTCGCCGTCGCAGTCGCTGGTGAGACAATGCCTTTTGTTGGGACCACGCCGCTGCTCATAGCGGCGGACGGGCGAGACGAAGCAGTTTACTCCTCTGTGAGTGCTTGACTGCCTTTCATGGGTTGGCGGAATTCTTGGGCCGTTTAGGTCTTCGGATGTGCAACTGGGCGCTGCGCTTCCGGAACAGAATTCCGCCCTTTTTATTTTCCCCGGCTCGGCTTCTCTTGCCCCTCTGCCGCGATTCGCAGCACCAACGCGCCTTCTGAAGAATGGGGACTCGTAACTCTCAAAGGAAGCATGTAGCTTTCTTCGGGGATAATGGCACCCCTGATCCCCTCGGGCGGTAACCTTAGTCACGTCACTAGGTGAGTTGCGTCACACCCGTCGCGGACGAAACCTGTTATTTATAACCACGTGGTAGGCGTGCGCTCCCTCGCATGCTCTACAAGACACTCAGCGCCGCGGTGTACGGCATCGACGCCAACCTCATCGAGGTCGAGGTGGATGTCGCTCCCACCAAGCAAGAGCACGACACGTTTACCACGGTCGGGCTTCCAGACACGACTGTGCGTGAGAGCCGCGAACGCATCCGCGCTGCGCTGAAGAACAGCGGCTACGACGTCCCATCCACAACGACCACCATCAATCTGGCGCCTGCGGACATTCGGAAGGAAGGCTCGGGCTTTGACCTTCCTATGGCGCTGGGCATTCTGGGCGCTTACGGCGGACTGAACTCTAAGCCGCCGGAAGATGCGCTCTTCGTGGGCGAGTTGTCGCTCGATGGCGGAGTGCGCGGCATTCGCGGAGCGCTGCCAATTGCCGTCACCGCCCGTGCGAACAACATTCGCAAGCTCATCGTTCCCGAAGTGAACGCTCGCGAGGCCGCTCTGGTGGATGGCGTTGATGTTTATCCCGTCCACTCGCTGATCGAGGTCGTCCAGCTGCTCAACACGGGCAACGGTGTCGTTCCGGTCAAGGTGGACACGCGGGCGCTGCTCGAAACGTCACAGCAATTCGCGGTCGACTTTCGGGACGTGCGCGGCCAGCAGACGGCAAAACGGGCCATTGAAATCGCTGCCGCGGGAAGTCACAACCTACTGATGATCGGGCCGCCGGGTTCCGGCAAGACAATGCTGGCCAAGCGTATGGCGACCATTCTGCCTCCGCTGACCTTCGCCGAGGCCCTGGAGACCACCAAGATTCACAGCGTGGCTGGCGTGCTTGATTCGGGAAGCGGATTGGTGGGAACGCGTCCATTCCGCTCCCCGCACCATACTATCTCCGATGCCGGCCTGATTGGCGGCGGCATGATTCCGCGTCCGGGCGAGGTGTCGCTGGCGCACAACGGAGTCCTTTTCCTGGACGAGCTGCCGGAGTTTCCGCGCAACGTGCTGGAAGTGATGCGCCAGCCGCTGGAGGATGGCACCGTAACCATCGCGCGCGCTGCCATGTCGCTGAGCTTTCCCGCGCGATTCATGCTGGTGGCGGCGATGAATCCCTGTCCGTGCGGTTATTTCAACGACCGCTCGCGCGACTGCCATTGCACGCCGATGATCATCCAGCGTTATGTCTCCAAGATTTCCGGGCCGTTGCTCGACCGGATCGACATCCACATCGACGTTCCCTCAGTGAACTATCGCGAGCTGCGCAGCGGCGTCCTGCCTGAGAGTTCGGGCGACATCCGCCAGCGGGTGGTTCGGGCTCGCGACATCCAACTGGACCGGTTCAGTGCCGGAGGCGAGCATATCTACGCCAACGCCCAGATGGGCTCGCGTGAGATCAGGAAATACTGCGAGTTGAGTACCGATTCGGAGCACCTGCTGGAGCGCGCGATGGTCAAGCAGGGACTCAGCGCCCGGGCCCACGATCGCATCCTGAAAGTTGCGCGGACGATTGCTGACCTCAGCGCGGCGGAGATGATCGAGCCGGGACATATCGCGGAGGCGATCCAATACCGAACGCTGGATCGCACATTTTGGGCATAGCACGAACGGAAGAGTAGCTTGGCGCGAACTTGCATCGCGATGACAAGTAAGCTACTTGTAATCAATTAGATACACTACATTTTGTCATCTAATCTGGATTTGCACAGGTTTTGGTTGAGCGTCGCGCAACCTAATGCTCAGCAATGGGTTACAAATGGTGAGCGACCTTTGGAGAGGTGCCGCGTCTAACGGCAGTCAGGGGAACAATTCCTCGAAGTGATGCGTATTCGCATCCTGGGATGAAGATTTAGCTTGACTTGGCAGGCTGGGACGGCTACCTTACAGTGTTTATATTAGGCGTTGTCCTGCGGTACCAAGTCCTAAGGCATCCCGCCCAGAGCTGGCCACACACTGAGCGCCATCATTCAGGAACGAGGAAGGCATCTCCCGGCGCAGTAGTTTTCTGAGCAGAGCATGGGTGCCTGCAACTTGTTGCAGGACAATAGTTTTTGAGAATCGCAAGGGCCAGAGGCAACAGCGGAAAAAAGTCGAACCTAAGCAACCCGCGTGGCATCTAAGACTTGGTCTCCTGCCGCGTTTATGGCTGTCGGTTCCTACCGCAAGATTTCATACGTCAGGAGCAAAAGGTTCCATTGGGCCGGGCTCTGGAAACAACCATTCATAGACACGAGGAGAAATTAATGATGCGTTCTGAACTAGTTTTCGAGGCGGTGACCACACTGCGCAACCGTTATACGCTGTGCCAGCTTGCTTCCAAGGCAACCCGCAAGTTCCACAAGCCCAACACGCGCATTCAGGACACCACCAACGAAGTGTTGAACCGTATTGCCGATTCCGAACGGCAGGATGTAATCGTCGAACCT
>Ga0209040_10003622_pt1 | contig 11821 bp, 11 predicted proteins | sample BogFormECP12_OM3_FD_188240 | JGI IMG/M metagenome (GOLD analysis project Ga0209040, IMG submission 188240) | Bog forest soil microbial communities from Calvert Island, British Columbia, Canada - ECP12_OM3 (SPAdes) (version 2) | ecosystem: Environmental > Aquatic > Freshwater > Wetlands > Bog ... | reverse complement strand
GAAGGGTCAATGCCGCGTCGGTGTCGGCGACGTGCAGCATCAGGCTAACCGAGACCGCGCCCGGCGCAGGAGCCTTCAGTCCGAGTTCTGGATGTTCGTCGGCCAGATACAGCACGCCATCAGCGATAGCGATTTCCGCATGCCCAATTCGCCCATCGCCCATCACGATTGGATCACCGACCACGACCGCATCGAAGGCATCAACATACCAGGCGATCGCCGCACGTGCGTTCGCCACGCTCAGGTAGGGCAGCGCTGCCGGGCGCGGGACCGAGTCGGCGGTGGTTGGCTCGGCCAAGACGGAAAGGGCTTCAGTGGTGCCGCTCATGACAACTCCTTCACTTCCAGAGGGCAGGGACAATGCGGACTCCAGGCGCTGGCGTAGTCGCGCGGCGAACGCCGGATCGGGTTGCACCGGAAGGTCTTCGGTGTGCAGCACGCTCAGTGGGTCCATCACGTGCCTCCTTCCGGATACTGGTTCTTGAAAGCTCGCCGGGCCCGTACAAGTAGCGCCTCTGGCGTGCACGGTGCGCCCGATCAGTTCGGCGCATTCACCGACGGTGCAGTCGTCCATGTAGCGCAGCACCAGCACGGTGCGATGCGGCTCGGTCAGCCGGGCCAGCACGCTTTCGGCGACCAGCCGATCCAGCTCGGCGTCCCAGTCGTCGGCCGCGCTGACCGCTGCAAGCACCGGTTCCGGCAGGTCGGCGACCGGCACGGTAAGCCGGTCATGACGGCGCCGATAGTGATCTGCCAGCTTGTTCCGTGCCACGCCGAGCAGCCACGGGACCGCGATCGGTGGCGGATCGCTCTTGCGCGCCGCATCCATCGCCGCCAGAAAGGTCTCCGACGTCAGGTCCTCCGCCGTGCCGCGATCGCCGCAGCGCCGGACGAAGTACCCGTACACCACCGGCAACGCCTCGTCGTAGAGCGCGAGCAGGACGCGTCGAGCGTCGGACGGGTGGTCCGCTGCGGCGCTCACACCCTTATCGTCGCCGTGGCGGGCCGAAATCCGACGCGCTCGCCGCAAAAATCTACTGCCAATTCACCGGCGGGCCGTGCGGATGGCATTTGCCCAGGATCTGCAGTTCACCACCCGGCCAGATACGGGCGCGCACGAGAAACTTGATCGGCGTGCCGGGCGCGTCGCGGGCGGGCTCGAGGGTGAGATGTGCGAAGGGCGACCGGGCATCGGCTTGTGCGGCCAGTGCGTCGACCCCGTCGCGGATCGCGGCCCGCTCGTCGGCGGACAGATACTGCCAGGTGATCGAGTGCCACAGCACGGTCAGCGCACCGTCCGCGAGGGTCATGCCGGCTACCGCATCGGCAGCGGTCCGGCGGTGTAGCCGCGCCGGAACATTGCGGGCGACCGCGATCGCACCCCGCAGCCGCTCCAGCCGGGCGCTCTGGTCGGGCCAGACATAGCTCAGCACGGTCACTTCCCCATGTGCGCCGGTGACGTCGATGGGCGCGATGTCGTAGCCGTTCCGTTCGACGATCCGCACCGTACCGCCCGCCGGCAGTTCGCCTTGCCACGCATCGTCGATGGTCACCGGCGAGTCGACCGGTCCCCACTTACCGCCGGGATAACGGTAGTGGTAGTGGTCTGCCCGCAGGTTCAGTCCGGCGCTGGTTCCGATCTCGAAAAGCTTTACTGGCAAATCGAATTGGCGGCCTTCCTGATTCGCAATGCATAGCAGCCCGCCGATCAGCGCAGCGGATCGGCCCACTTCGTTGGTTTGTGGGGGCTGATCGAGGGCCGCGCGCAGCTGGTCGATCTGGCCCTGCGCGGTGAGCACGATCTCGGGCCAGGCGGCCTCGGCGTCCCAGCTGCCGCCGATGCTGGGATACCACCGGCGCAGCGCCTGCGCCCGGCCGTCGAGCACCAACCGGTGCAGGCCGCCGAGCAGTCGAAGCGGCATAGCGTGGCGTGCCGAATCCTCCTCGTGGCCGGACAAAATCGTTGCGAAGACGCCGCCGGCTTCGACGTCTTTGGCCACGAGCTCGAACAGCTCGTCGTACATCGCGGAACCGGAGCCGCCGCAGAAGCGCCCCTGCGACCGCAGAGTATGCACCAGGTGATCGGTGTTCATGCGTCCAGCCCGTTGAGCCCGGCGCCGACGATGTCGAACGCGCTTGCGAGCGCTTCGGGCAACGTGACGGATTCGTCGCCCAGCCAGTGCTCATAGGCGCTCAAGGCGACCCCGAGCATCGTCCATGCGACGGTCTGGGGCAGTGGGTCGCTCGTCCTGACGCCCAGTCGGCGGGCCACGAATCCGGCCATCACTTCACGCCAGCCGGCGTACATCGTCATCGAATAGTCCTGCAGCTCAGCGGTTTGCAGGATCACCCGCATGCGCTGGCGGTGCCTCGCCGTTTCGCACTCGTCGAAGGTGTTGAACGCCAGCAGCGCCGCACGCAGGGCCTTGCCCAGCGGAACCCGGGGGTCGACGTTGTCCAGCAGCCCTTGCAGGTGCGCGAGGTGGGCGTCGAAGTCGCCCCACAGAATCGCGTTCTTGGACGCGTAATAGCGGAACAGCGTGCGGCGCGCGATGCCGGCCGCATGCGCGACATCGTCGACGCTCACCTCGGCAAACCCCCGAGCGGTGAACAACTCGATGGCAACGTCGGTGATGTGGTCCGGCGTCGTCGTGCGGCGCCGGCCCACCCGGGGCTGCGACAACATCAGACCTGCCCCTTCCATTGCGGCACTCGATGCCATATTGTGTCCAGATCGACCGATCATTGTCGAGTGTTGAAGAAAGGCAAATTCATATGGACCACGAGACCGAGACCGCGACCGACACCGAGCTCGTCACCGAGACCCTGGTTGAAGAGGTGTCCATCGACGGAATGTGCGGGGTCTACTGAGCGTGCCTGCGCCCGCGCAGGCCCGCCGGGCTCCAAGCTCGTTCGACCCTGATCGCGGCTGGCGGTTGCACCCACAGGTGGCGGTTCGGCCGGAGCCTTTTGGCGCGCTGCTCTATCACTTCGGTACCCGCAAGCTGTCGTTTCTGAAAAACCCCACCATCCTCACGGTCGTGCACTCGCTGGCCGATCATCCCGATGTCCGGTCCGCTTGCCGCGCCGCGGGGGTGGACGATCCGGGGCAAGGTCCCTACTTACACGCGCTAGGTGTCCTGGCCGATTCCAACATGCTGGTGGCCCAAGAGGCTCCCAAGGAGAATAGATGACGGCGCCAATCGCAAGCAGAATCCCGGGTCTGGTCGAGCAGTTCGAACGTGGGCTGGATGCACCCATCTGCCTGACCTGGGAGCTGACGTACGCGTGCAATTTGGCTTGCGTACACTGCCTTTCGTCCTCCGGCAAGCGCGATCCCCGCGAGTTGTCCACCCGCCAATGCAAGGACATCATCGACGAGCTGGAACGTATGCAGGTGTTCTATGTCAACATCGGCGGCGGGGAACCGACGGTGCGCCCGGACTTTTGGGAGCTGGTGGACTACGCCACCGCCCACCACGTTGGCGTGAAGTTCTCTACCAACGGGGTCCGGATCACCCGCGAGGTCGCCGCGCGGTTGGCGGCCAGTGACTACGTAGATGTTCAGATTTCGCTCGACGGAGCCACCGCCGAGGTCAACGACGCCGTCCGCGGCGCCGGGTCCTACGCGATGGCGGTGCGCGCGCTGGAAAATCTCGCGGCGGCGGGCTTCTCAGATGCCAAGGTCTCGGTGGTGGTCACCCGGCACAACGTCGACCAGCTCGACGAGTTCGCTGCGTTGGCAAGCCGTTACGGTGCCACCCTGCGGATTACCCGGCTACGTCCCTCGGGCCGGGGCGCAGATGTCTGGGAAGACCTGCATCCCAGCGCCGCCCAGCAAGTTCAGCTCTACGACTGGCTGGTCGCCAAGGGTGAGCGAGTGCTGACCGGCGACTCCTTCTTCCACCTGTCACCACTCGGGCAGTCCGGCGCCCTGGCCGGTCTGAACATGTGCGGAGCCGGCCGGGTGGTGTGCCTCATCGACCCGGTGGGCGACGTATACGCCTGCCCGTTCGCCATCCACGACCGCTTCCTAGCGGGAAACGTGTTGTCCGACGGTGGTTTCGACAACGTCTGGAAGCACGCCCCGTTATTTCGTGAGTTGCGCGAACCCCAGTCCGCGGGCGCCTGCGGCAGCTGCGGGCACTACGACAGCTGCCGGGGCGGGTGCATGGCGGCCAAATTCTTCACCGGCCTACCGTTGGACGGACCGGATCCCGAATGCGTGCAGGGGCACAGCGCTTCGGCGCTGGAGCGCGAACGTAACACGCCGCGGCCGCGGGTCGACCACTCCCATGGGCGCCGGGTCCGCGAACCGGTGCCCCTGACCCTGTCTGTGAGACCCCCGGCGCAGGCGCCGGCCAGGTTGTGCAACGAAAGCCCCGTCTAGTCATGGCCGATGAATGGTTTGAAACGGTCGCGATCGCCCAGCAACGCGCCAAACGACGGCTGCCGAAATCGGTTTACTCCGCGTTGGTTGCGGCCAGCGAAAAGGGCATCACGGTTTCCGACAATGTCGAAGCCTTCAGCGAACTCGGTTTTGCGCCGCACGTTGTTGGTGCGGTGGAAAAGCGTGATTTGTCGACCACCGCTATGGGGCAAGAAATTTCACTTCCGGTAATCATTTCGCCGACGGGTGTGCAGGCGGTCGATCCCGACGGTGAGGTTGCCGTCGCGCGTGCCGCGGCGGCGCGGGGGACCGCGATGGGTTTGTCCTCGTTCGCCAGCAAGCCGATCGAAGAGGTCGTCGCCGCCAACCCCAAGCTCTTCTTCCAGGTGTACTGGCTGGGCGGCCGCGACGCGATCGCCGAGCGTGTTGAACGGGCCCGCCGGGCCGGCGCGGTCGGCTTGATCGTCACCACCGACTGGAGCTTCTCGCACGGCCGCGACTGGGGCAGCCCCCAGATCCCCGAGGAGATGAACCTGCGGACCATCCTGCGGTTGTCCCCGGAGGCGGTCTTCAAGCCGCGCTGGCTGTGGAAGTACGGCAAGACGCTGCGGCCACCGGACCTGCGGGTGCCCAACCAGGGTCGCCGCGGCGAACCCGGCCCACCCTTCTTCGCCGCCTATGGGGAGTGGATGGGCACACCGCCGCCGACCTGGGAAGACATCGCCTGGCTACGCGAACTGTGGGGCGGACCGTTCATGCTCAAGGGAGTGATGCGGGTCGACGATGCCAAAAGAGCGGTGGATGCCGGTGTTTCGGCGATATCGGTGTCGAACCACGGCGGCAACAACCTGGACGGCACGCCTGCGACGATTCGCGCCCTGCCCGCGGTGGCGGCGGCGGTCGGCGACCAGATCGAGGTGTTGCTGGACGGCGGCATCCGGCGCGGGAGCGATGTGGTCAAGGCGGTGGCACTGGGGGCCCGTGCGGTGATGATCGGCCGCGCGTACCTGTGGGGCCTCGCCGCGGCCGGCCAACCCGGTGTCGAAAACGTCCTCGACATTCTGCGCGGGGGTATCGACTCGGCGCTGAGGGGTCTGGGGCATGCCTCGGTCCACGACCTCAGCCCAGACGACATCCTGGTTCCGGCCGGATTTGTCCGGGCACTCGGTGCACCTTCCATGGATCGCTAGCCGAGCGGCCCTGACGGTCGAAATTGACGTCGGCGAAATCGTGGTACAGACGTGGCAATCGTTGCGGACGAGCCTAATTTCAACTCATCAAACGTCTGGCAGGAAAAAATTTCAATGGAAGGTTCAACAATCGGTGCACACCAGGTGAATTCGGCCTACCATCGGCGAGTGCCCGTACGCGGCGAATTGGGGAGTGCGACGTCGAGCCAGCTGTCAAGCATGCCGCCGTCACTATTGATCCCGTTGGGATCCACCGAGCAGCACGGTCCGCACTTGCCGCTGGACACCGACACCCGGATCGCGACCGCAGTCGCCCGCGGCGCTGCGGCCCGGCTCGGGCAAGCATGGCTGGTGGCTCCAGCCATCGCCTATGGCGCCAGCGGTGAGCATCAAAGCTTCGCCGGGACCATCTCCATCGGGACCGAAGCCCTGACGGGGCTGCTGGTGGAGTACGCCAGGTCGGCCGCCTGCTGGGCCGAGCGCCTGGTCTTCGTCAATGGCCACGGCGGCAATGTGGATGCGTTGAACCACGCGGTGACCAGACTTCGCGCCGAGGGCCGTGACGTCGGGTGGTGCCCGTGCACCGCTGTCGGCGGCGACGCTCACGCCGGCCATACCGAAACATCAGTGTTGCTGCATATTTCGCCGGCCGATGTGCTGACCGACCGGTGGCTCGTCGGTAACGGCGCGCCATTGCCCGAATTGCTCCCGTCCATGCGCCGCGGCGGAGTCGCGGCGGTCAGCCGGGTGGGCGTATTGGGGGACCCCACGACCGCGACCGCGGGCGAGGGCAAGCGCATCTTCGCGGAGATGGTCGGCGGGTGTGTAGGCCGAGTCGCGCGGTGGTGGCCCAGTCCCGACGGGATGCTGACATGACTCAGACTCGACTGCCTGACGGGTTCGCCGTTCAGGTCGATCGCCGCGTGCGGGTTCTCGGTGACGGCTCGGCCTTGCTTGGTGGCTCACCAACCCGACTGCTGAGGTTGGCTCCCGCCGCCCAAGACATGCTGTCCGATGGCCGGCTGAAGGTACGTGACGAGGTCAGTGCCCAACTGGCGCGCACCCTGCTGGACGCCACGGTGGCGCATCCCCGGCCCGCGGGTGGCCCGTCACACCGTGACGTAACCGTGGTGATTCCGGTGCGGGACAACACTTCTGGTGTGCGCCGTTTGGTGAGTTCGCTGCGCGGGTTACGCGTCATCGTGGTGGACGACGGTTCGACGCGCCCGATTGAGCCGGAGAACTTCATCGGCGCACACTGCGATATCGAAGTGGTGCGCCACCCTCGCAGCAAGGGGCCGGCGGCGGCGCGCAATACCGGTCTGGCCGCCTGTACCACCGACTTCGTCGCATTCATGGATTCTGACGTAGCGCCACGGCGGGGCTGGCTGGAGGCGCTGCTGGGGCATTTCTGCGATCCGACCGTCGCCCTGGTCGCACCGCGCATCGTCGGTCTGTCACAAAGCGAGAACGCGGTGGCTCGCTATGAGGCGGTGCACTCGTCACTGGACCTCGGTCAGCGAGAGGCGCCGGTGTTACCCCACAGCACGGTGTCCTATGTTCCCAGCGCCGCGATCATTTGTCGCAGGTCTGCCATTCGTGACGTCGGCGGTTTTGACGAGACCCTGCAGTCCGGCGAGGACGTGGACCTGTGCTGGCGGCTTATCGAGGCAGGCGCCCGGCTGCGCTACGAACCAATTGCGCTGGTCGCCCACGATCACCGCACACAGCTCAGGGATTGGCTTGCGCGCAAGGCGTTTTATGGCGGCTCGGCGGCTCCGCTGTCTGTGCGTCACCCGGACAAGACCGCCCCGGTGGTGATCTCCGGCTGGGCACTGATGGTGTGGATCCTCATGGCCCTTGGGACCAGCATCGGTCAGCTGGCGTCGCTGGTGGTCGCGTTCCTGACGGGTCGCCGGATCGCCAGAGCCATGCGCAGCTCCGAGACGTCCTTGCGGGATATTGTCGCGGTCGCCACCGGCGGCCTATGGTCAGCGGCGCTGCAACTGGCATCGGCCATTTGCCGGCATTACTGGCCGTTGGCTTTGCTGGCGGCGATAATCTCGCGCCACTGTAGGCGGGTCGTGCTGATCGCGGCCGTCATGGACGGCGTGGTGGACTGGCTTAGCCGCAGGGATGCCACCGGCGACGATGCCGAACCGATCGGACTGCTGACCTACCTGTTGCTGAAGCGTGTCGATGACCTTGCCTACGGCATCGGGCTGTGGTGGGGTGTGTTGCGCGAACGCAACGTCCGCGCGCTCAAGCCGCAGATTCGGACTTAGCCGCCGCCTTGACCACAGCCGCTCCGCACAGCGATGTGCTGATCGTTGGTGCCGGCAGTGCCGGATCGGTTGTTGCCGAACGTCTTTCCAGCGATTCCAGCTGTACCGTGACCGTCCTCGAGGCCGGTCCCGGGCTCACCGATCCGGGGTTGCTGGCGCAAACTGCCAATGGCTTGCAACTGCCGATCGGCGCGGGCAGCCCGCTGGTCCAGCGATATCTGACGAAGCTCACCGATCGACCGGCTCGCCAGTCGCCAATCGTGCGCGGAGCGACGGTCGGCGGCTCCGGCGCCGTCAACGGCGGCTACTTTTGCCGCGGGCTGCCCGGGGACTTCGACCGCAGCAAGATACCCGGCTGGGCATGGTCTGACGTCCTCGACCACTTTCGGGCTATCGAGACCGACCTGGATTTCGATACCCCCGCCCACGGGGACAGCGGCCCCATCCGGGTTCGTCGGACCCGCGACATGACCGGTGCCACCGAAAGTTTTTTAGCCGCTACCGAGCGCGCGGGTTTTCCCTGGATCGCGGACCTCAACGATGTCGGGCCGGAAATGCCCTCGGGTGTGGGCGCGGTCCCACTCAACATCGTTGACGGCGTGCGCACCAGCACGGGCGCCGGCTATCTGATACCCGCGCTGGCGCGTCCCAACCTGACACTGCTGGCGCAGACGCGGGCACTGCGGCTGCGTTTCTCCGCCGCAACCGCGGTGGGTGTCGACGCGATCGGCCCGGGAGGTCCGCTAACCCTGACCGCTGATCGAATTGTGCTGTGCGCTGGGGCGATTCAGTCGGCGCATCTGCTGATGCTGTCGGGCGTCGGTGCGGAGGCCATGCTGCGGTCCGCCGGCATTGAACTGGTAGTGGCACTGCCGGTTGGCATGGGATGCAGCGACCACCCCGAATGGGTGCTGCCGACCAGCTGGGCCGTGGCTGTGGAACGGCCGGTGTTGGAGGTGGTGCTGAGCACCTCCGATGGCATCGAGATCCGGCCCTACACAGGTGGCTTCGTAGCGATGACCGGGGACGGTACCGCGGGACATCCCGACTGGCCGCATATCGGGGTGGCGCTCATGCAACCGCGGGCTCGTGGACGCATCACGTTGGTCTCGCCCGATCCCCGGGTGCCGACCCGCATCGAGCACCGCTACGACAGTGAGCCCGCCGATGTCGGGGCCCTGCGTCAAGGCAGCGAATTGGCGCGCGAATTATGCGGTTCCACAACGCATGTCGGTCCGAACGTGTGGTCGACGTCGCAACATCTGTGTGGTAGCGCGCCGATGGGCATCGACGGTGACCCGCTTGCGGTCGTTGATCATCGGTGTCGGGTCCACGGCATCGAGAACCTGTGGGTGATCGACGGGTCTATCCTGCCGGTGATCACCAGCCGCGGTCCGCACGCAACTATCGTGATGCTGGCGCACCGCGCCGCAGAGTTCGTTCAGTGATTCCGCACGGCGGATCGATTGTCATTAAGCAGTTTTCGCAACGACTCAAGACTCTGCATTGCCGAGAATGAGTGTTTCTTGCTGGCTGTACAACGTCACGCCACCGGTGGCGAAGTTGGCGACATCAGCACTGGCTGCCTGCATCTCGGCGGACTTGAGTGCGGCCTTGAGCGATTCGGCAGTCTCGAACCAGAGGTCGGCCACCAGGTAGTGGGGCGGGCCGGTGCGACCGAGCGAGCGTGGCTTGCCCGTGGTGAAGCGCACGAGTCCGGCAACTTTGAGCGTGAGCGTGAGCGGGACGTGGGTCGAGTTGTAGTGTTCGTCAAAAGCTGCCGGATCGGCGGGTTGGCCGTAGCAGACGGATATCCGAAACATCAGCGCCCTAATGATCCTGGGGAAGCTTAGCGACCAGGGTCAACACGTCATAGGTGGCTACCGGCGCGTCGTCCTGGTTGGTGACCACCGCATCCCAGCGCACCTCGCCGTAATCGGCGGGTCCACCTGCCCAACGCCGACCGCATCCTCGACGCCGTCGACCGTCTGCAATGGGACGACCGACCCGCCACCGGCTGGGCGGTCGGCGCGTGAGCGAGCAGACCTTCCTATTACCAGACCTCGGTGAAGGCCTCACCGAAGCCCAGATCACCGAATGGAAGGTGAACGTCGGCGACACCGTGGCGGTAGACCAGGTCATCGTCGACGTCGAGACCGCCAAGGCCGTCGTCGCGCTCCCGGTCCCGTTCGCCGGAATCGTGGTCGCGCTGCACGGCGACGCCGGATCGACGCTGACCGTCGGCGCCCCCGTGATCACCGTCGCCTCGCAGCACCAGCCCGCCGCCTCGGGAAACGTGCTGATCGGCTACGGCACCGGTGAGCCGCACCGGCGTCGCCGTCGCGCATCGACGGCTCGGCCGGCCGCGGCGCCCGCGGTCAAGGTGATCTCGCCGGCGGTTCGAAAGTTAGCCCGCGACAACGGCATCGAAGTGAGCAGACTTTCGCCGACCGGCGCCTGCGGCATCATCACCCGGGCCGACGTTGACCGCACGCTGGGCGCGCGGGCGTCCGCGCCGCCCGACGAGCAGCGCATTCCGATCACCGGGCTACGCAAGGCCATCGCGGAAAAGCTGTCGATCAGCCGTCGCGAAATTCCGGACGTGACCATCTGGGTCGACGTCGACGCCACCGCATTGGTCGACGCGAAAAACGCGATAGCCAAGGCGACTAAGCACGAGGTGAGCCTGCCGTCGCTGTTGGCCCGGTTCGCCATTGCGGGACTACGCGAATTTCCCGAACTGAATTCGTCGGTGGACACCGGCCGCTCGGAGATTGTCCGCTATCATCACGTCAACCTCGGGATCGCCGTGCAGACCTCGCGCGGTCTGCTGGTCCCGGTCATCGAGGGTGCCGACACGCTCGACACGGTCGCGCTGTCCGATGCTGTGTCGCAGACGGTCCGTGGGGCACGCGACGGCAAGCTTCCGCCCTCGCGGCTATCGCGAGGCACGTTCACGCTGAACAACTATGGTGTTTTCGGCGTCGACGGGTCCACGCCGATCAGCAACCATCCCGAGGTGGCGATCTTGGGCGTTGGCCGGATTGTCGACCGCGCGTGGGTCGTCGACGGCGAGGTCGCCTGCGCAAGGTGACCCAATTGTGTCTGAGTTCGATCACCGTGTCTGCGACGGAGGCACGGCGGGCGGCTTCTTGCGTTTGTTCGCTGATCTCATCGAAAACCCCGCCATTGCGCTCGGGCTGTGCTAGTCCAAAGTCCGACCAGGACCGCCGCGACGCCCACGATTACGGCCATCGTGATGGTAGAAGCGTGCATGGCCGCTAGGAACGCGGTCTCGCCGAGCGCAGCCAGTTGGTTCCCCTGGGGGCCCTTCGCGCCTGCCTGCGCCGCGGTTACGGCTCGACGGAGATAGGCAGCGATGCCGTGGGGCTGACGCCGAGCGCGGTGTTATTGGTGACGTTGGTCATCGTTACGTCGATGGCAGAGTCGCCTTTGCCGACGGTGAACCCCTGGTTGGCGTTGAGCTGGAACTGGAGTTGATAGGTGATGCTCTGACCCTGAGCGAGCGTGAGCGGCGCGAGGAGTGGTTGGGCGAGGAAATCCGTCCCGGTCCCTTCGGCGACGTACGGCACCGTCACCCACGCGTTGGTGTCGGCGCTAAGCATCTGCATAGACCCGGCGGGCATCATCGCGGCGCCGGACGGGTTGCACGAGCAGTGGCCCAGGGATACCACCAAACCCACTTGGGCGACGCTGGCGGTCGTGGTGTTGAGCAGCGTGACACTGAAGGGCATGGGTGGGCCGCCCGGCCGGACCGTCGTGGGCCCCGCTGCGGTGATGGTGACGTCGACGCCGCCGGCAGACCCGTGCGACCCGGCTCCGGGCGCCGGTGAGGCAGAGGAGGTGCCCTGCGGCGGGCTCGATGACGCGGATTGCCCGGCAGTGGTCGTGGCGGAACTGGTCGGTGTGCCGGAACTGGTGGTCGTGTGGGAACT
>Ga0209040_10003621_pt1 | contig 11824 bp, 20 predicted proteins | sample BogFormECP12_OM3_FD_188240 | JGI IMG/M metagenome (GOLD analysis project Ga0209040, IMG submission 188240) | Bog forest soil microbial communities from Calvert Island, British Columbia, Canada - ECP12_OM3 (SPAdes) (version 2) | ecosystem: Environmental > Aquatic > Freshwater > Wetlands > Bog ... | reverse complement strand
GGATGGGAAACGTGAAACTCTGCGTGTCGCCCACCTTCTTGCAGTCTTCAACCTTCACCGCTGTGAGGGCGACCGCAATGTCATCTCCGTGCTCTGCGAGCGCAGCGTTCTTCGCCACGTTAGCGGGGTTTTGACCGGGAGTCGGAACAAAGTTATCCATGATCTGCTCATGCTTATCGTGCGCTGTCATGCCATCCAGATCAGTGATCACAGCCTTCGTAGCGACGCTTTCCGGGCCGCTAGTCGGCATCGGTACGTCGTCAGGAACGTGTGTCTGGTAAACGTCGATCACCTGCTGCTGCGTAGTGGGGATTGGAATCTTCAAACCACCAGACCAAACTTTCGGGCCGGGGTCGATCACCTTCGCTGGGCACGGCAGATCGAGCTTTCCGCTCGCATCGGTCGCACCACACAGATTGCATACTTCATCGTACAAGCTGGAGTCAGAGAATCGCGTCACGTGTCCATTGGGGTCTTTGCCCAACAGTCGATCCTTCTGCTCTTTCGGAAGAGTGGAGTTAGCGATGCTCTCGTAACCCATAACGCTCGAAGAGCGGTCGAACCTCGATACCCAGTCTTCGACCTTGTGAATCTTGCAGTTGTGCGCGGTGCCGTTGGGGCCGGACGGATAACCAAATGGACACTGGGCAGCACTAAGCTCTGCGTCTCGTCTTGCGGTAGGGTCTGAAGCCAGAGGGTCGGCAGGCATTTTTCCCGCTACTGCTCTGAACTGGGCGTCAATGGCTTCACGACGATAAGCCTCAATCTGATTCATGACCTCCACTGCTTTGTTTGCGGTGAACAAGTCTTCGACTGCTTTGTAGACGTCTTTCTTGCGAGCGCCCAGCTTTTTGTAGAAACGATAGGCACGAACAATGATGCGAAGATCAGGCGGTGCGCTGTTGGCGACTTCGTCGATGGCGTCGGAGGCTGTGACAGCGCGAACGACAACGGACTGCACCAAAGCCTTGTCTGGAAGTTGCATTTCCTCAATGTCGAAATAATCTACCCGGTAGGGTCTGAGCTTGTCTTCTTTTCTTCGCGCCATAATGCTCTTATTCTAACACCACTTTGGGGATGTCGGTGTAATGCACCCTAACCACCTCGCAACCAGCCTCCCGCATGTAGCTCTCTGCCAGTTCCATGATGTCCTTCCAGCGTGCCGCCTTCTCTGGAGGCATCTCTGGGAAAACGAAGCGCTTGATCCCCGCTTGGATCATTTGAACCGCACAGCGGTCACAGGAAGCAAAAGGCCATGTGTATAATGTGTATCCCACGACTCGCTCTCCGGTCAGAATTTCTGCGTTGACCTCGCAATGCACGGTGCGTGAATACTTCTTCTCCCGGTCTGCATAAAGCTCTGGGTCATCCTTCATGCCTTTGGGGAACCCGTTGAACCCGATGGAGCACAGTGAATTATCCGGGCGCACGATCACGGCCCCTGCTTTGGTTGAAGGGTCTTTAGACTTGGTCGCAACGTATCGCGCCATGTTGAGGTAGAAAATGTCCCACTCTCTTTGACTCATGCTGAATGACTCTCCCACCAGCGGTCGCCGCCATGCTCTCCATCAAAATACTTACGATACTGCTTAAACGACCGGAAATTCCCAAAGTACGTGTCATCCGCCGTGGGAGTTGCCACGTGCTCAAAGGGACTCCAGTGTCCAGAAGAGGACAGCCGTCCACAGAGTTCCATGTCGCGTTCAACTTCAGATCGTTTCCCGTTTTCTGGTAAATAGTAGCTCACGCGAGCGCAGCGTGCGGTACTGACCATCTTGAGAATATCCAGCACAGTGAGCGGAGTTTCTCCGGTGTGATCCACACCGTATCGTCCCTGCGTCGTGCGCCAGTTTAGCTCTTCGTGGGCTTTCTTTGTGACGAGCGCTTGCGCTTCGTAAGTGTCCTGATGGTCAATGAATGGGAGATGCCAGTCCATATCCCCTGCGCCGTGGTAGCCGGGCTGAAGCACCTGAAGAACGTCAATGCCTTCTTGTCCGTTCATGTACAGCCGTCGTGCGGGAGCGAGGGGATCAACCCTTTGTAGATCGTGTACGCGGAACGCTTGCTCCGCAACTTCCACCTGACGCTGCATCAACTTGGCGAGCGCATGAAAGTGTGGTTCCGCATCTGGGTGGTTGCGCAGCTTGAAGACGTTCCGCAGGTCCGTGCAAGTCACGATCTGCTGCGTCCAAGTCCACGGCTCCACGATGCGATTCACAACTTGCTTGTGAGCGCCCACCCTGTCGAGAATCCAAGAAGCCAAAACCATCGGATAGCGGGCCAGCTTCCATGTTTGAATAGCAACGGTGCGCCTCCAACCCTCAAGCTCTTCTCCGGCTTGCATACCCTTTTGGTTTGCGCCAATAGAAATGGGCACGAACGGATCATTGATCACACGGCTGCGCTGCTTCTTACTTGGAATGGCGCGGGACGATGCAGTGTTGCGGCTCAGCATGCGGTGCGTATTCACTTCCGCGAGAATCACGCGGGGATAGGTGAGCACGAAGGTATAGAGCGTAACGCCCGTTACGGCATTCTTGCTTGCGAGGATCAGCTTTGATTCAACCTTCATTAACGTATTCCTAGTTTCTCTGCTAGTTCTAGATTTCGCTGCATGGCGTCGTTGTCCATGACGCTCACGAAAAACTCCCACGACTGGTTGTTAAGCCGCCGACCAACCACGTCCAGCCAGCCGTAGAGATTATCATCCCACTTTACTTTTCCTGTAAGCATTGCATGAGTGTAATCGTAGAAGGGTTGTTCATTGGCGAGCATGCGTTGGTACTTCACAAAATTCTCCCCGCTGATGACAGGCTCCATCAATGAAGACCAAGCCTCACGCCACTCTTCGTAGGTGTCGTAGTCCTGCCGCCGAATCTTATTCACTTGCCGACCCAAGTTCCGTTCTTGACTTCGTAGCCATTGCCCGTCCACTCTGGCACCATGATCTCCTCGACCTTGAACTCTTGCGCACGCTCACCGAAGTGAAATGTGCGGGCCATCTGGAGACACCAGCGGAGATTCGGAATAGTGTCGCAACGATCCATCACGTCGTGAACATCGAACACACCGATGTCCTCTTCCGTCTGGGTCTGTGCTCTGTGGACGTTACCGATGGCGCGGAAGAAATGCAGTTCGGAGTGCGGGGTCTTCAGCGTGAGGTACTTCGTCCAGTTCAACCCTTCAACACCAGCTTCTTCCTTGAATTCACGATGAACCGCCTGTTCCGGCGTCTCGCCGGAAATGTTATCGCCGACCTTACCGCCGACGCCGTTGAGCAAACCCTGCTGCCATTCCGGCTTTCCCTTACGGATGAGTACGACCTTCGACAGTGTGGGATCAAACATAAAGCCCACAACGTACTTCGTTCTTTGTACCTTTTTTGCCATGATGTTAAATACTCCCGGCTACGCCGTAGGATGTGTTCCAGATTTCTTCAGGGGTGAACTCCACGATGCCGTTGATGCCGTCCGTCACGATGCGGCTGATGCCAGCCATCCAGACAGCACGGGCACACATCGAGCAGTAGAAGCCGTGCATGGGATGCCCTAGAGGTAGGGAGGAGTCTTTGAGACGCTTGTTCCAGTTCTCGTCGAATGAAGCGATGTAGATGGTCGCGCCTCTGGCGAACGGCCCGGCGCGGTGGATCGCCCATTGCTCTGCATGGACGGCGTAGCAAAGCTCCAGTCGCGTGCCGGACTTCACACCCTTGCGGATGCCTCCGGCGCACAGGTTGGCGCAGTCTTCGCACGCTGTGTTGGGGGTTTGGTTCCAGCCGATGCCAGCAATGGTGTTGCCGTCAACGACGATAATCGCTCCGACACGCGCCTTGGAGCAGGTGCTTTTCTTGGCGTATTCGTAGCAGAGATCGAGGTAGGCACGATCCTGAGGTAGAGTCATGCCTACTCAATACTCAATTTCCCAATTATGTCGGGATTTTAGATGATCTGCAACGCCGTACCGCACTGTCCGCAGAACTTCTCTGTGCTCTTCGACGTCTTACCGCAGGTCACACACGTGAGTTTTGTATCCACGGCGACGACCTTCGTTACAGGCTTACCAGCCAAGACTCCGCGAAGCTGAAGCACGATGACTTCACTCGGCCCGGTCTCGAAGTCCGCAGTCCAGCGGAACTTCTGACTGGACTCGCTGCCCGGCACGGTAATGCCTGTGTCGTTCAGCGATAGAGAATCAGCAATCGGCATGCTCATGCCTCGCACAGACGATGAGGCGAGAGACTTGCGTTGTGCGCCCGACGCACTGGGACGTGACTGAGTAGGCGCTGACTTCCGTCTGGAATCGCTTCCGCTGAGAGAACTACTCCACTCCGGTCTACGCCACGGGCGCGGAAACGGGCGCTCCCAGTGATCGTGGTGATGGTGGTGCTCTTCAACGTCGATGACGATTGGTCTCGGCTTCTCGACTTGGTACTCGATGCGAATCAGACCGTCATCCGCTTTGATGCCGCGATGCTCTTCGATCTCAGCAGTGCGCTCGATGAACTTGAAACGGTTGCCTTTATCCATGTTACCAGCGCGGATAAAGCGCTCCAGATCGAGGTCGTCGTTGGGATCAACAACAAGCCAAGTGCCTTCTGTGGCGTCAGTTCCGTCCACAGTCACTTTGACCTTGATGCGGGTCGCGTTGAGGTTTTTGATGAAAATGTTGTACTCAGAACCGAAAGGCAGCGTGACGACGTTTTTGTCCTCACGGAGAATCTTTCCGTCCACTTTTAGGCAAGCTACTACTTTACTAGGGGAATAGACCACGGGGGGTCTCCTTTTCAGGTCACCGACTAGGACCTCACTGCTTAAAGTCGGTTGGATTTAACTACTCTACTATAATACCCGAAGTTGGAACATATTTGTAGTATTTGGGTTCTAATAAGCAGAGGGTGACATGTTCGAAGATAGCCTTTTAGAATCAGGCGGTAAGCTGAAGGACAAGCGCGGGCGGTACACGTCGATTGCATTCTTGGTCGAAGCAGCGATCCTCGGCATAGTGCTTCTCATCCCGTTGTTCATCACTGAAGAACTCCCCACTGCGCAACTCGTGACCTTCTTGGTCGCGCCTCCCCCTCCCCCACCGCCGCCTCCACCAGCAGCGGCAGTCCAGCACGTGCAGCACGTGGTGCAAACAGACATCGAGAACGGAAAACTGCGCACGCCTACGCGCATCCCGAAGAAGATTGAACAGATCGTTGAAGACACTCCACCGCCTTCGGTCGCCGTACAGGGTGTCATCGGCGGCGTACCCGGTGGTATACCGGGCGGAACTCCGGGCGGCGTGATTGGTTCGATCATCAGCAGCGTGCCCACGGCAGTGCCGCAGCTTGCGCCGCCAAAGGTGATTCGCGTGTCATCGGGCGTCACAGAAGGTATGTTGATCCGGCGCATACAGCCGAGCTACCCGCCGCTGGCGCGACAAGCTCGCGTTCAAGGACCTGTTGTTTTAGAAGCTGTGATCTCACAGGATGGTTCGATTGAAGACTTGCGCGTAATCAGCGGGCACCCGATGCTCGTCACCGCTGCGGTGGAAGCTGTAAAGCAGTGGCGCTACAGACCGTACTTGCTCAACGGGCAACCCGTTGAAGTGCAGACGCAAGTTCAGGTGAACTTCCGGCTAGATGGGGGCGGCAACTAGCCGCCGAAGCTGGCACACAGATCGTACTCAGCGACCAGTGTGATCCGGTCGGGTGGGATCGGTTTCCCGATGACGACGGCGGGAACACGGTCGTGGTAATTCCACACGCCTAGTCTGCCGTCGTGCTCAATCTCTACGATGTAGCCATGCCACATGTATTGATCTTCTTCTTCATACTCCACGCGCAGCTTCACGATGTTCGTACTAGCTTTCGTCATGAGTTGCCAGAGAACAGAGCCGAGATGGTCAGTACCAGAGAGGTTATTCTTCCAAAGCCAAATGCCGTGAATGCCGTTTTCAAAGTAGGCTTCAAGGTCTTTCTTCCTGATCCAATACGGGAGTAAACCTTCGGCTTTGATCTTCTCGTAATTCTCAGCGGACGTGTAGTGGTAGCCGATCACGCGCTATGCCACTCGTGCTGATGCGGCTCTGGTAGCTTGAGGCACTCGATCTTGACGATATTCTTCTGATCACTTCCACAGACCGGGCACCGCTTCTTTTTCCAATCATGAATAGCTGCGCGAATCGCGTCCTCAGCGAGGACGGAGCAGTGAATCTTCACGGGCGGGAGGGACAACTCTCGCACGATCTGGTCGTTCTTGATGGCGAGCGCTTCGTCGATGGTCTTCCCCTTAACCCACTCAGTAGCGAGAGAACTAGAAGCAATAGCAGAACCACAACCAAAGGTTTTGAATTTTGCATCGGTGATCACTCCATTCTCTACTTTGATTTGCAACTTCATGACGTCGCCGCACTCCGGCGCACCCACCAGTCCGGTGCCGACATCAGCAGATGTCTTGTCCATCGAACCCACGTTACGCGGGTTGTTGTAGTGGTCGATTACTTTTTCGCTGTACATTAGAACTTCACCTTCCGTCCGGTCTTCACAGAGTAAACGGTATCCGGGCACATCAAACCGCAACGTATGCACCAGACAGCGTGTCCGTTGAAGATTAGCATGTCGAACTCGCAAGACGGACAGTCTACCTTTGCCTTGCGCCAGTCTGGGTGCTCGCGCAGAACTTGCCGGGCGAACGTCCTCGATGCTTTAACTGGACGCCTTCCATGCCAGACGCAATTACGTGTCTTAGGCATTGAAGCTCGAACCACAACCACACGTGCTCTTCGCATTTGGGTTGTTGAACTTGAAGCCGCTGGCTTCGAGGGTCTCAAGGTAGTCCACTTCACACTCTTCGAGGTACATGGCGGACACACCATCCACGAGAACCTTCAGCCCGTCAAAGTCGTACTCTTTGTCCATCGGGCCTTTCTCCAACTCAAACTGCATCTGGTACTGGAAGCCGGAGCACCCGCCGCCGCGCACGCCAAGGCGTACTGCCGCTGGCACGGGGTCTTGCGATGCCATAACTTCCTTGACTTTAGCCACTGCCGATGCTGTCATCTTTATGCTCATCAGACTTCTCCTCCACCTTCATTGTACTCCTCGTCGTCAAACAGCGAGGATTTCTTCGGGGCTGCGGGCATCTCTTGCTTCAATTCCTCTGTTCCCGGCACCTTACCTCTGATACCCAGTTGCTTCTGCAAACGCTCGATGATCTTCATGAGTCTACGATTGGTCTCTTCCAGCTTTTGGGCTGTTTCAACCGCCCGTTGCTCTAGGGGAGTGATCTGCTGTGGGCGGAATTCGGGCTTGTTCTCGCCGGGTTGGAGATACTTCGTATCGTCAAGCTCCAGAGGAACCCAGTCCACGTTAGCGCCATAGCTCTGCCACTGTTCGGCTACCGAAGCATCCGATACCACGGCAACTGGACGCCATTCCATCGTCTTCTTGTTGCCCGTCAGTTCCATCAAAACGTAAACCGTTTGCCCCATTATTTCCCCTTCAGCGTTGTCTGGAGATCGCCGATCATCTCATCCAAATCGTGGTACATCGGCACATGGTAGCGCTCAGCTACAATATCGAGGTTGCCTTGACGGTAGAAGCCCTCTTCCGCGCAGACAACAGCGTCTTTCATAGGGGCGAATAGACCGAACTCCAAGAACGTGATCGGAGCCTTGCTGTCCTTGGTGAACACGAAGATCACCATGTCAGCCGCCGCTTGCGCGTCAAGCTCCCAGTTCACCTGTTGGCGAAACTCTGGATTATCCGGTGTCTGATCCCAGTTTGGGTCCCAATCATCGCGCCGGGGGTTGAGGATAAGGATGTCTGTTCCGTCGAGGGCGCGAGCTACCTTCTTTTGCCAGTCTACGGCTTTCCCTTGATCAATAGCGCCAGCGAGGAATATCGTGTAACGCTTTGAAGCGTCATACTTTCCCGGTGCTTTGACTTCTATCGCCACACTGTTTCCCCTACTTAGGCGACGGAAAAACAGTCTTATTTGCTTGAAGAGGTTCAAAACTTGAGCACGCCAACCGATTCCAGCAACTCCACGAACTCTTTCTGATCGGCGTTGTCCCGCATGTAGACTTCGCGTCGCTGCGCGGGCGACAACGGCTTGCTGCCATTCTTGTCATTGTCGCGGTTCATGAGCGCGTCGTAATAATCCACCAGAGCCAGTAGCCGGGCGGCATGGTTAATGACCGTGGCGAAAGCTCCCATGTATCCGGGGATAGGCGGCACGGTTGTCGGGTAGGGCTGCTTTCCGAACCTGTGGTGCTGCACAATGATATTCGCGGTGAAGTCGTGGACATCGGACAGCATGTCGAAGCCATACATGACGTGCGGCTCCATCGCTGTCTTGTCGTCTTCGGTGAACCCCTCGGTCTTGGTGAGAAGGTCTTTGTCAACCAGTGCCTTGCCGATGTCGTGGAGCAATCCTGCCCAGAGCATCATCTTCGAGCTTACGCCGGGCTTGGCGTAGTAGATCGCGGCTTTGCTGGCTAGGATTCCTACGCGGACAGAATGCTCGAAGGTCTTCTCGTCTTTGTTGCGCAGAATCGTGAGGTAGGCACGAATGTCATCTTGGTTGCCGGGCGTAATGCCTTCGGCATCCAGTGTCTCTTTCAGAATTTCATCAGTCGTTGCCATAGTGCTCTATATCTTCGATGCTCGGAGTCACCACTCGGAGTTTATCTTTTTCTGTGGCAATCTCCAGTGGATTCACCAGCTTCTCACAGTCGCATGGAATCTCGTGGCGCGGTACATTGGACTGATGGTCACCAAGTAGGAACTTCCGCATCTGGCATTCGGGGTTCGTGTGCGCCTCAGCAGCGCGAACATTTTGAATCCGCTCTGTCAGATCAAACATCGCGTCCTGCATGGTGCTCTCATGCTCCGGCGTTGAAACGTAATCCGGGTCATTGTAGGGCCAAGCCTTAAGCATCTGGGCTGCGGAGTTCTTCACCGCGACCGCAGGGTCGGCGTTCGGGCGGTTGAGCTTGATGCGGTGCAGCGCCTCACGGTAATCACAGATGTCTTCGTAGTGCATGAAGGACGCAAGTATCGTGACTGACCGTGAGATACCAGCGGCGCAGTGAACGAGAATTGTGTGTCCATTCTCGTACATGAACTTCAACCACGCGAGGCATTCTACGAACGCCCTCTGTGGGATCGCGGCTCCGTCGTCAAAGGGAACGTGGCGATAGATGATGTTTGGGTTCTTCTTGTAGTCCATCGTTTGATGGACACAGAGTACAGCGGTGATCTTGTGAGGATTGCTGTCCGCAAGCTCCGCAGCGCGGGCTTTGCCAGAGACAAAAAGACGGTGGTCCACTTGGGTCATGCTCAAGATGTCATACCAGTTGTTCATACTAACGAATTGCGTAGGTGATCCACGCGGGAATAAAAAGACAGAGCCATGTACCAACAACCATGAACGTCAATCCCATCGCGCCCGACGTGCCGCCCGGTGCCCTCTTGTTTTCCCGCCACAACATAAAGCCGGACACGCTGATAAAACCAGTGGTGATACCAAGCAGAATGGTGAAGGGTAAAAAGCCCAACAGCATCCCGACAACCACGCACACCATCGTTATAAGTCTCATGTCGTCCACAGGCTCATTCTATCAGAAGAATGCCTCTATCGGAGGCTCCTTATCCAGCGCGATGCTGAACCGGGGTTCTGCCAGTCCAGTGCCGTAGAGCCACGTCCCCACCTTCGGGTGCTTGCGGATGCCGTAGCTCCCAAGTTCGATTCCGGTCTTTGCGGTTACAATGTCATACGCCACAACGCCAAGCGGGTCTGGGTCTGTATTATGAATGACATCCACGTACAAATTGTCCTCGAACAGCAGCCGGGCATCCGCGATCATCTTGTCCATGTCTTCGCGTCCAGTCTTGTCCCAGTTGATCAGTTCCACTTTCATGAAGTACGGCTGATGAAGCTCGTCGATCACAGGCTCGTTGCGGAAACACGGAGTGATTGCCATGAGCTTGCCGCTGAAAGTCGGATCGTCCATCTTCATCTGAAGGAAGGACTGCTCAGCGCTCGCGACTGGGAAGAGCTTCGTGCCCGGTCGGCGATCTAGCCACTTGCCCGCCTGACTGTAGTCCACCACGTAGTTCATCGGTTCGGATTTGATGTGAGCCGGACGTGTGAGGAGGATTGCTTCGCGGGAGACCGCCCACGGGACATCGACATACTTGTACCCGCAGCGCCCGTAGTAGTCGAGCGCGTCGAACAAGTTTTTATACTGCGTCGGGCCGATCAGCTTGAGGCTGCTCATATTGCTTCCTCATGTTGCGAATCTGTTGCGGGTATTTCGCGGTCACGTAAACGAGGTCTTTGAACTCTTCTTGAGAGAGGGGTGGTTCAGGCGCAGAGCCGTGGCGCTTCATGATGTTGATCTGGTCATTCACGTACTGCATAGTGTGCGTCCAGATGTCCTCATCAATCGGCAGCACGTGTTTGGTGCCGACAAACGAGAAGCGCTTTTTAGTCTTCTTCATCAGGCTCTTCAGTTTCCCCAGCATCTTTTTCCTCCATCAGTTCGGCAAAGGTGTTGCGGATCAGCGCTTCAACTTCTTCGTGTCCCAGCTTCGTCTCTTCCGGTTCCGGGTCGGCGATACCACCATACGACTCCGCATGGGAAGGGTTCTGCGGCATGGAATAGATCAAGCACTCATAGTTTAGCACAACGAACTTATCCTCTGCTTTTTCAGCAGCAAGGGCTACTTCGACGCGCTTGCGCAGATCGAGTACCTCAGAATAAGGGACGCCGTTTGCGTTGACAACCAGCATTTGAAACGGGAGCTTCTCGATAACGGTGAACTGCATTTCATAGTTGGTGACCAGAATGTAGTCTGTATCGAGGATTGCTTCGCGGATGTGCTTCTCCAGCGCTTTGACTTCGGATGTCGGGATTTGCGGGGCTTCAACGAGAGTAAATGTGCTCATGCTGCTTATTACTGAGTTTCGTCATCGGGCCACAGTTTGTCGAAGGCGATTGGGATAGCTCTCAGTACCCTCAGCCCAGCCCATATCGCAACAAGGGGAATGGTAACGCCAATTAGCTCCTTGCCAGCCATCAACCACTGTCCATGAATCGCACTGGAAATTGCGGCGACGAAAAGAACCGTGGCTATCGCTAGCATACCTACAACAAGGATTCCTCGATTGAACTTGCAGTACCAACAGTCGTGCGGCATTATCTCTCTCCTACCTGAAAGGCGCTCTTGGTCAGGGTCGCCATCTGGCGTAAATCATCCATTGTGAGATCGTGTCGCTCCGCGATAGCTTGCAATGCTCCGTACAAATCCGCAAGCTCACAATGGATGAGAATCTTTACGCCTTGTTTCTCGGCGTCACGTAGCTCATCAAGCTCTTCTTGAATTTTGCTACTTTCGCCCAGAACTCCCTTTTGAATTTTGACCGTGTGATACCCTGCCACGTCTTTTCTCCCAGCCTCTTTTTGCTGCACGCGAGCGTTTCGCTTTCTCTAACTTGCGACGCCGCACCTGCGTGGGACACATGTCTATAATGAACTCAGTGCCGCACGTCGGGCATTTATTGCCTGTGAATCTCGGTACCATGCTCATTGTCTGTAGCCCTTATACCGCCACACAACTTCAAGTGGCCCTATATCAATACCGAACGCCGTCCAGTTTGACGGGTCTGTCCAAAATCCAAATGTCCACTTGCGCCACTTCCACGCAATGTCAGGGTAACGGCTTTTCAGGCTCACGTAAATGTGCTATGCCCCGGCAGGGCTTGTCCTTGTTGTTCTCGTTCTGCACGATTCCACAGCGCTTACATACCGGATACGTCGCGGTGCCTGTAGT
>Ga0209040_10003620_pt1 | contig 11825 bp, 8 predicted proteins | sample BogFormECP12_OM3_FD_188240 | JGI IMG/M metagenome (GOLD analysis project Ga0209040, IMG submission 188240) | Bog forest soil microbial communities from Calvert Island, British Columbia, Canada - ECP12_OM3 (SPAdes) (version 2) | ecosystem: Environmental > Aquatic > Freshwater > Wetlands > Bog ... | reverse complement strand
CAGCGGCGACGGCGGCGTCCACATCGGCGGGGCTTGCGTCGGGTATCTCGGCAATAATTTCTTCGGTGGAAGGATCGTAGACCGGGATGCGATTGCTCGACGAGCCTTCGGTCCACTCTCCGTTGATGAACATGGCTTCCGACCTGGTTTGCGTAACAGACATATGGAATTCCTTTAGCTTTCTTACTCGCCAGACCCGGAAAGCGCGGGCGCAGTCTCTACCAGCGGCTCGGCAGTCGGCGCACTCTTGAGTGAATTGCGATAGAAAAGATACGCCGATCCAAAGACCAGCACACAACCGGTGATCAGCTTGATCTCATACAGCCAGACTGAGTTTACCTGGCGTGACGGAATGAACGCGACGATCAGCCCGACCGTGGCCGCAAGCAGTCCACCCGCGCCGTTGGCCAGCAGGTAAGGCTTCGATGCGTTCAGGGGGCTCTTCCCATCCAGCGTGTGTTTGAGCAGTGAGCTGAACAGATAGCAGGTTGGCAGCAATTGCAGAATCACAGCGAGATCGAGCAGAGTAAGATACGCTTCGCCGACCGAGACACCGAGAAAGCTCATGAGCGTGAGCAGCGACGACAGTGCAGCATAGACGATCAGGCTGACGTACGGAGTCTGATAGCGCGGATGGATTTTGCCGATGACCGGCGGCAGATAGCGGTCGATGCCAGCCACGAACGGCAGCCGCGCCGCACCGCTGAACCACGCGGAGGCCGTGCCCAGAATCGCGATGCACTCCAGAAACGCCAGCGGGGCGACGATGAACAGCAAACCGTTATGCCGCGCCATCACATTAATAGCCTGCAGGATGCCGGAGAGGATGCCGATCTGCTCGTGCGGCACGGCAATCAACATGGCGCTGGTCGTTCCCAGATAGATAATCGCCGCAGCCAGCCCGCCCCAGAAGATTGCGATAGGCAGGTTCCGCTTTGGCTCGCGAATCTCGTCGCCCATGATGGACGCAAGGTCGAGTCCGACGAGGCTGTAACAAATCGTTCCGAAGACCGCGAACAAGCGCCAGTCATTGAACTGCACGTGCAGGTCGGCGCGGTGCAGCGCAGAGCCGTGATGATGCAGGGTGAGCGCGGCCAGCACGATGACCACTGCCCCTCCGCCCACTGTGCCCACGCCGCCCAGGTTATTGATCCACTTGCCGAGAGAGAGCCCGCGGATGTTGAGAGCCAGCAGAAAGAGGAGAATCCCGATAGCCATTGCGGAGGTGAAATACGGATTATGCTCGAGCTTCTGAATGTTCGGCCCGAAGACGTACAGGCCGACGCCGATGCAGGAAAGCACCACCGTCGGCAGGTAGAAGACGTTTGAGAGCCAGTAGCACCATCCGGCGAAGAACCCGTGCTGCTCGCCGAAGCTGCGCTTGGCCCACAGGTAAATGCCGCCTTCTCCCGGCCACTTCTGCGAGAGTTCGGTAACGGCGGCCCCCTGCGGCCAGAAGTAGAACAGCAGGGCGGCAATCCAGAGCCAGAGCGTGATCGGGCCGGAGGCAGAGATGGGCGGCACCATGTTGAGGTTTGCGACCGCAACAATGAACAGCAGGATCAGGTCACCGCGCCCCAGAACGCGCTTGAGACCCGGTGTGTGATTGCCGCCCCCACCGATCTGTGGCCCGATTTTTGCCAACGGCTGCCTCCAGCCCCGAAATTACCGACGTAGCACTAACCGACCACCTGCACCGAGCTCTCCTGCTGCGCCTGCGCTATGGCCGGCGCCAGTTCTTCAAATGCCGAGAGGTGACGATCAATGTCCGCCATCGAATGCGCAACGGAGAGAGTCCACTGCTCGTCCCACCAGTACGGCTGCGGCATCACGCCACGGTTGAGCATGCCAAACCAGTAGAGCCTCCACAGGTCTGTATCGACAGCGAGCCATTCGCGATAGTTGCGAATCTTCTTCGCATAGAACAGCAGTGCTCCGTTCGAGCCCGCACTCTCAACGTAGCCCTCGATACCGTTCTTTTTCACAATCTGCCTGTAGCCCTCGACCAGCACATCGCCGATCTTTTCAATGTGCGCGTAGCCCTCGGGCGTAAGGACCTCGCGAAAGGTGGCGATGCCGGCGGCCATTACCAGCGGGTTGGTCGCGTAAGTCCCGGCATGGAAGACCTTCTGGTGCGCGATCATGTCCATCACTTCCCTGCTGGTGGCAAAGGCAGCCAGCGGGAAGCCTCCGCCGATGGACTTGGCCAGCGTCACCAGATCAGCCTTGATGTTGAAGTACTCGCATGCGCCGCCGCGTCCCAGCTTCGCCCCGGTCTTCACTTCGTCGAAGATGAGCAGAGCCCCTTCCTTCGTGCATATCTCGCGAAGACCTTCGAGATAGCCCGGCTCCGGCATGCAGATGCCGATGTTCATCATGATCGGCTCAACGATGATGCACGCAATCTGCTTCGGATTCTTCACAAAGAGACGCTTGACGGCGGCCAAGTCGTTGAATTGCGCGATCAGCGTGTTCTTCACCGTGTCGGCGGGAACGCCAGCTCCAGCGGGCACCTGGTTGGGACGGTCGGGATCGCCGCATAGCTCGAGCTTGGGCTTCATGCTGACCATAACGGAGTCGTGCACGCCGTGGTATCCGCCTTCCATCTTGATGATCTTGTCGCGTCCCGTGAAGCCGCGGGCCAGGCGAATGGCGTGCATGGTCACTTCGGTTCCGCTGCTTCCGAAGCGAACCTGCTCCACCGGGAAGCGCTGGCAAATCTCCTCGGCGAGGTCATATTCGAGCGTGTGCGGCATGCCGAACATGGTGCCGATCTCCAGCCGCTTCTGGACGGCAGCAACAACGGCCGGATGGCAGTGCCCGGCCATCAACGCGCCAAAGCACAGGTTGAAATCGATGTACTCGTTGCCGTCCAGATCGTGGATGTGCGAGCCCTTGGCGTCCTTCACGAATAGCGGCCACGGCTCATAGCTGCGGAAGTTACTGGCTACACCGAGCGGCAGACGCGGCTGGGCTTTCTTGAGTGCTGCATGGGAGGCGGGAGTGCGCGATTCAAATGTCGAGAGTTCTTTTTCGAGAAGCGGATGCATACGATTCTTCCTTGCCCCAACGCGATTCAAAATTCAGGGGCCGTCAAAAATTCAACAAGGCAGAGCGGACGCCATCGAGAAACAGTTCGCCGCCTGCAGACCGAGCGTAGAAGGTCGCAGGCAAAGGAGCGACTCGCTCCTGGCGTAACGCAGGAACCAGCGCTGACGGCAATAGGTCGTAGCAATTCGGAAATGCCGGGAAAGAATCTGGGGAAAGATGCGCTTGTTCGCCGTCAAATGGCCTGAAACTCTTCGGAACGGACGTGTGCTCACGCGCGAGGATTTACCCATCGCGCTTCGACAGCCATCATGGTTTGAAGAAGATGCCATTGCGGCGCGTCCCTTTGAGGCGATTCAGCGAGGCTGTGGCGGGTTCCGCTCTTTGTTAGTTTCTCAGGAAAGTCGTTGCCATGCAGAAAACCTTGTAGTAATTTTGCAAAACTTAGTAAATTTTGCATTCTATGTCAAGGAAAACGTCTTGCGTCGCGCTGCGCACCCTGCGAACGAGCGCGAAGAGATTCTTCTCTTTCTGCCTCCTGGCTGCGTTCGCCTTTCTTTCGAGCTGCAAGAAGCCCACGCCAACTCTGAGCCTCCTCGTCTGGGAGGGCTACGCCGATCCTTCGTTCATCCAGGGATTCGAAGCAACCTGCCACTGCAAGGTGGTGGCCGCCTATATGGGTTCGAGCGACGAGCTCGTGGCCAAACTTCGCGGCGGCGCGGCCTCGAATTACGACGTCATTTCGCCCTCGAGCGACGTCGCCACGATGCTGGCCCGCTCCGGACTGGTGGCTCCGCTCGATCTGGCGAAGATTCCGAACTTTTCCCAGGTTTCACCCACGCTTACCAGCATGCCGCTGGTGAAGAACGGCGGGCAGGTCTACGGCGTGCCGCTTACCTGGGGACCGAATCCCCTGATCTACATTACAACTGCGTTTGGGGACAAGACCGCGTTTGCGCAGAAGCCGACGACGTGGGCCGAGCTCTGGGATCCAAAATACAAGGGCAAGCTTTCGCTCTGGGACGATCTCTCGTCGGTCTACATGGCGGCGCAGGTGCTTGGGTTCGGTAAGCAGGACCCAACGGCCATCTATAACTTGAGTGACGCGCAGCTCGAGCAGGTCAAGACGAAGCTGATCGCGCTCAAGCCGAATGTCCGCAAGCTTTGGACCACGGGCGGCGAGCTAACCAACCTTTTTCAGAATCATGAAGTGATCGCCGCGATGGGCTGGCCGCTGGTCACGAATCAACTTCGCAAGGCCGGCATGCCGATTGAAGAAGAAATTCCAGCCGAGGGCACGACGGGCTGGATCGACCACCTGATGATCACGTCGTCGAGCGAAAATAAGGGTCTCGCCTACGCGCTGCTGAACTATATGATCTCCGCGCAGACGCAGAAACAGCTCAGCGATGTGACGGGATACATCCCGTCTAATCCGCAGGCTGCTGCTTTAATGACGGCAGACCAGCGCCACGGCCTGCACCTGGATGACATCGACGCCTATCAGAAGCAGATTGTCTTCTGGCAGGACGTCCCGCGCCGCGCGAAGTACACCGAGATATGGAACGAAGTGAAGGCCAGCCAATGAACGAGCCAATTCAAACGCGGGAGGCTGATTGAGCAGTCGTCCTGCCGAAGTTCAGCTCGAAGCTACCAACTCGGCGGCTGAACCGGCCTTCCTGCGTATTGAAAACGTAGGCAAAAGCTTCGGCGCTCAACGCGTTCTCGAATCGATCTCGCTCGATATCCAGCGCGGTGAATTTCTCACTCTGCTCGGGGAGAGTGGCTCGGGCAAAACCACCTTGCTGCGCATCGTGGCCGGATTCGAGCAGGCCACCGCCGGACAGGTCTTTCTAGAGGGTCAGCGGCTCGACACTTTGCCGCCGCATCGCCGCCCCATTCACACCGTATTTCAGAGCTATGCCCTTTTCCCGCACATGAGCGTCTTCGACAATGTAGCCTACGGCCTGCGAGTGCGCGGATGCGACCGAACTGAAGCAAAGTCGCGGGCGGAGGCCGCGCTTGCCAAAGTCCGCATGGACAGCTTCGCGAAACATTTTCCCCGGCAGATCAGCGGAGGCCAAAAGCAGCGCGTCGCGCTGGCGCGGGCGCTGGTTAATCGCCCCAAAGTGTTGCTGCTCGACGAGCCGCTCTCCGCACTGGACGCCAACCTGCGCGTCGAAATGCAGCGCGAACTCAAGCTGCTGCAACAAGATCTCGGTATCACCTTTCTCTTCGTCACGCACGACCAGAGCGAGGCGCTCGCTATCTCGGATCGTGTTGTCCTTCTGCATAAGGGAAAGATTGAGCAGTGCGGAACGCCGCGAGAGATCTACGTCCGGCCGCGCACGGCCTACTCCGCGACCTTCCTCGGCAAGAGCAACCTGCTGCGCGGCGTAGTCAAACACGGAGTAGCCGATTGCGGAATCTTCTCGTTGCCCACTCAGCTGCCCGATGGTCCTGTGGTCTTCTCCCTGCGCCCAGAGGCGATTGCGCCTGCAACGGCATCTTCCGGCGACAGTCTGGTGCGATTTCAGGCGCGGGTTCGCACCGAACAATTTCATGGCGCAAATACACTGCTCGCGCTGCAATGCGCAGGAGGCATCGAGCTGACGGCACGTCTCGCCGCTCCCCTTGGCAGCGGCGAATCCCACAGCTTCGCCTTCCGCGCGGAAGACTGCATTCCGCTGGAAAATTCGGAGAAGGATTAGCTATGCGATCGACACGACGAAACGCGCTGCTCGTCACGCTGCCGCCCTTCGCCTGGATCACGCTCTTCCTCTTCCTTCCTTATTGCCTGCTCTTTTGCTACAGCTTCTGGAGCCTCGGCGAGTTCCAGCAGATCGTGCACCACGCCACGCTGGCGAACTACGCGCATCTCTTCACAAACCCGCTCTATCTCACCGTCATTCTTCGCTCCTTGCGCATCGCTTTTTCCGTCGTTTTGCTCTCTCTCCTGATCGGCTATCCTCTGGCCTACTTTCTCGTCTTTCATTCGGGACGCTATCGCCATTTGCTCTATCAGGCCGTCATCATTCCGCTGTGGGTCAGCTACCTGGTGCGCGCCTATGCGTGGAAGGTGATCTTCGGCAACGAGGGCGTGCTCAACACGCTGCTCGTCTGGTCGCATGCGGTCAGCCATCCGCTCAGCTCTCTTCTGTACAGTCCATTCGCGGTGATCGTTACTCTCACGCACATCTACGTGCCGTTTGTCGTGCTGCCGGTGGTTGCCTCGCTGGAGAAAATCCCGCGTGAGCTGCTCGAATCGTCGAGCGATCTGGGCGCGCGGCCGTGGCAAACCTTCCTGCGCGTGATCCTCCCGCTCTCTCTGCCCGGAGTGATCTCCGGAGCAACCCTGGCCTTTCTGCTCAGCTTCGGAGACTTCCTCGCGCCGCTGTTGCTGGGCGGACCAAGCAGCGTAATGATCGCCAACATCGTCGCGAACCTTTTTGGCGCGGACTACAACTGGCCGCTCGGAGCCGCAGTCGCCGTTGTCATTCTGTTGATCGTGGTGACGATCCTCTCCGTCACGCAACGGCTTGAGCGCCGCCAGAGGTTCGCATGAATTCCGCCCGCAGGCCGATCCTCCTGACTGGCTTTGCGGGCTGCGCCTATGCCTTTCTCTATTTCCCCATCGCCGTCCTGATTCTTTATTCCTTCAATCGCGACGGAGTTGGCGGCTTTCCGCCGCGCCACCTTACATTCGATTGGTATCGCGTCCTCTTCGCCGACTCCGCCATGTGGAGTGCAGTTGAGAACAGCGCCATCGTCGCACTCGCGGCCGTTGTCATCTCCATTCTCATCGGATTTCCCGCAGCCTACGCGCTCGATCGCTACTCATTCCCGGGCAAAGCCGCCTTCCAGCGATTCATCCTGCTGCCGCTCATCGTCCCTGGAGTCATCACCGGCATCTCGCTGCTGCTGCTTGTCGTGAGCGGCGGATTTCATCTGAGCCTCAGCACGGTGATTCTCGGGCACGCCACGGCACTCACTGCCGTGGCGACGACAGAAATCTTTGCGGGCTTCGCCAAGCTCGATCGCTCCTTGGAAGAGGCATCGGCGGACCTGGGCGCAAACGGGTTGCAAACACTCAGGCGCATCGTGCTTCCGCTGATGCGGACCTCGCTGCTCGGCACGGCCCTGCTGGTCTTCACGCTCTCGATGGATGAAATCGCCGTGACCTTCTTCCTGATTGGCCGCGAGAATACTCTGCCGCTCGAAATCTGGTCGCGCCTGCGGCGCGGCGCAACTCCGGAGATGAACGCCATCTCGACGATCATTTTTATCTTCTCGGTTGCCGCCATTTTTATCTCGCAGCGACTCATCGCCGGCGGCGAAGCAGGACCCGACCCAACTCCCGAAATAACCCCGACTCCCAAAATTACTGGAGCAGCACAGTGAACCCCGCACAGCAAGACGCGCAAACGACGCCCGCAGACAAAACCATTCTCACTCCTCTCACTCGCCGCGCCTTTCTCGCCAACGCAGCGATCGCGGCGTGCGGATTGTCCCTCTACGCTCAGTCCAAAGCGGCAAAGCCCACACACTCCTGCATCGTTGCCGGCGCAGGATTCGCGGGCCTCACGGCGGCTTATCGGCTCTCGGCAGCGGGCTGGAATGTCACCGTGCTCGAAGCCCGCAACCGCCCCGGAGGCCGCGTCTGGTCCTACAACTTTCCGCAGGCCCCAGATCTGGTATGCGAGTTGGGCGGCGAGTGGATCGGCAAGAGTCACAAGCAAATTCGTGCGCTGGCGCAAGAGCTCAACGTCGCGCTCGAACCTCATGCCAACCGCGTCTGGCTCCTGCAGCACGGACAGTTGCACGCTCCGGGGAACTGGGGTTTCTCCCCTGAATCGCACTCCGCATGGCAGCGCTTCGTGGACCAGTACAAGCACTACACCGATCAGGACAAGCGCCGTCTTGACCAATACGACTGGTGGACCTGGCTGGGCAAGATCGGCGTGATCGACAACGACCGCCGTATCCGCGAAATCATGGACTCGACCGACTTCGGTGAGTCGATCCGCCAGACCTCGGCCTTTAGCGTGGCCGAGGAATACGTTGACGCGGACTACCTCAATCCCCAGAGCACGGACGAGATGGACCTCCACGTTCGCGGCGGAAACACCTTGCTCATCCAGGCGCTTGCGGCGCGTCTTGCTCCCGGCGCACTGCATCTCAGCTCGCCCGTCAAATCCATCACGCAGCGGGCCGGACACGTGACGGTCGCAACCGCAAGCGAAACCTTCACTGCCGACTCCTGCATCTTCGCGGCACCCGCCTCGGTGCTCAACTCCATTAAGTTCGATCCGCCGCTCTCGCCAGGCAAATCCCTCGCCGCAGACGAGCTCGAGTACTGCCGCATCATCAAAACGCAGATGCTTTTCGATCACCGCTTCTGGCCTGCGGAGGACTTTTCGCTGATGAGCGACGAGACCTCGCACGAGTACTTCCACAGCACGCAGGGACAACCCGGACCTCGTGGCATCCTCTGCTCTTACGCCGTTGGAGACAAGGCCGATGTACTCGCCGCGCAAACCAAAGCCGGCCGCCAGTTCCAGCTAATGCACGATCTCAATGCCGTCTCGCCCGACGCCGCGGCCGCGCTCATCGATACCCTCGATCAGCCCTGGCAGGACGACCCCTGGGTGCACGGCGCGTATGCCATGTACCGCCCCGGCCAGAGCTTCCGCATTCGCCCGCTGCTTGAGCAGCCGCACGGCAAGGTGCTCTTTGCCGGCGAACACATCGCCGACTCACAGGGCTTTATGGAGGGCGCGGTCAGCACCGGAGAAATTGCCGCGCATCAACTGCTGCACTAACGCTCCGCGAGGAACCAATTACGAATGGGCTTCACTGCCAAAGAACTCGGGATGGATCGAAAAATCAGCCGCCGCGATTTCATGAACGGAGCGGCCATGGCCATCGGAGCCGCAGCTGTTCCGCCCGGCGCGCATCTCTTCGCCCAAACACCCTCCGCTTCAAATCCCGAGCCGCAAAACCGCCCCGGCTACGATCCGCCGGCTCTGCACGGGATGCGTGGCAGCCACGAGGGTTCCTATCAGGTCGCGCACAGCCTGCGCGACGGCAGTTTCTGGCGGCACGCCGGGCAGCCCATCTACACAGGGGAAAGCTACGACCTCGTCATTGTCGGAGGCGGCATCAGCGGGCTCTCGTCGGCGCGCTTCTTCTACGAAGCTGCCGGCAAACAGGCGCGAGTTTTGATCCTCGAAAATCACGACGACTTCGGCGGTCACGCCAAACGCAACGAATTCGAAGTGAACGGGACTTCCTTGCTCGGTTACGGCGGGACGTATTCGATCGAGAGCCCCGCTCCGTACAGCCCCGTCGCCAAGCGTGTGATTCGCGAGCTTGACATCGATGTCTCGTCCTACGCGTCGCACAACAACGACGCACTCTACCGCTCGCTCGGCCTGAAGCAGAAGATCTTCTTCGACCGCGAGACCTTTGGCGCTGACCGGCTGGTCGCGAGTCCTTATTCACGATGGGGCTCCGCAACACCTGACCCTGAAGGAAAGAACTGGCAGGAGTTTGCCGCGCAGGCTCCGCTCTCTGCTAAGGCCGTCGCCGATGTAAAGCGCCTGTACACGCTCGACGAAGACCCGTACCCCGGCCTCACCTCCGACGCCAAAAAGGCGAAGCTCGCGCGCATCAACTATGCGGAATATCTCACCAACGTCGTCAAGGTCGATCCGCAGGTGGTTGCTCTGCTCCAACCTCACCCGCAGCCTCTCTATGGACTCGGCATCGATGCCGTCTCTGCGCAGGATGCATGGGGACTGGGCCTGCCCGGTTTCGGCGGCCTCAAGCTATCACCCGGTCCCGGCCCGGGAATGGGTCGCGACGCGATCCGCAACGACGAAGCGGAAGCTTACTTCTTCCATTTCCCCGACGGAAACTCGTCGATCACACGCCTGCTCGTTCGCTCGCTGATTCCCAACGCCGTCCCCGGCAACTCGGCATCGGATATCGTTACCACCCAGGTGCGCTACGATCAACTCGATCAGCCCGGAAACACAACGCGCATCCGACTCAACAGCACCGTCGTTCGCGTGCGCCATATCGGCGATGTCTCGACCGCCAAAGAGGCTGAAATCTCCTACGTGCAGCAGGGACAGCTCTACACAGTAAAGGCCGCGCATTGCATCCTCGCCTGCTGGCACGCGGTCATTCCTTATCTCACCAACGAACTTCCGCCCGAACAGAAAGAAGCTCTCCGTTCCGCCGAAAAAGTGCCCATCGTCTATACCAACGTCGCGATTAAAAACTGGGAGAGCTTCAGGAAGCTTGAGGCCGCGAGCATCTACTCCCCCGGATGCTACTTCAGCGAAGCCGCCCTCGATCACCGCGTCAGTATCGGCGATTACCATTGCACTACGAAGCCCTCCGAACCCATCGTGCTCACCATGCATCGATACCCATGTGCGCCGGGACTCCCAAGCCGGGAGCAGCATCGTGCGGGACGCGAGGACCTATACGAAACTCCCTTCAATACCTTCGAGCGCAGCATCCGCGAACAACTCGCGCGCAGCGTTGGCGCGGGCGGCTTCGATCCCGCTCGCGACATCGCGGCCATCACCGTAAATCGCTGGCCTCACGGCTATGCCTATCAGTACAACTCGCTCTGGGATCCCTTCTGGCTCGAAGGCGGCCCGCTGCCCTGTGTTGCGGCGCGCAAGCCATACGGCCGCGTGGCCATCGCGAATGCCGATGCCGACGCGTACGCCTACACCGATTGCGCCATCAACCAGGCTTACCGCGCGGTGAACGAGCTCAATGTTGGCAAACTGACGGAGGCCTGAAGGCGCGAAAAGCCGGCTAATGGCGCATTCCGGAGCCGATGGCCAAGTGACCTTTCCTTATGAAAAGGCCACCTGGCACGCTGAATCATGAACTGAGCAATCGGAGAAAAGCCTTAGAAGTGCCAGATCAAATCGGCAGCCAGGGTGATCGCCTGCGTCTTGCCTTGTTGATGAATGCCGTTCTGAAGGTTAGAAACCGCGGAGCCCGGAGCGATATCCAGGGCCTTAAGGCCATAGGGAGAGAACGCGTGCGTGTAGCTGACCTCAGGACGGAAGGTAATGGTTGACCCGACCCAGAAGTCAAAACCAACCATGTGTTCTTCGTACTTGGCTGGGGTCCCTGTGCGTTGGCCCTTAATGTCATACACAAACTCGTTGCGGATGTTGAGGGAAGCCTGATTCTTCCAGAAGTTATGCTCGAGGTAATTGGTGATGGCCCACTCCGGCGCGTAGCAGCGTGAAGGCTGAGCGGACGCGGGAAGTGTTGGGTTCACGCAGACCGCACCGAAGTTCAGGGTCGACGCCCCGCCGCCAGGCCGATAGTTCTGCGCCTCGGGCCATGGCGTGGACGGAGTATTGGCATACTGAATTCCTGTCTTTGGATCCGTGCCGTTATACCAGTACAGGTTCGGCGTTTTGCTCATGTACTGGTACCAGAATTCCGTGTCGGTGTGCCAGTGGTCGTTGAAGCGGTGGTACCAGGTTTCGTAGTAGGCGGAGAGGTTGTTGTAGGCGTACTTGCCATCGTTTAATGAATTCGCACAGGTGTAGAGGTCGTTCCCGCCATTGCTCCAGGTGTACTGAATGCAGGTGTTGCCGGTAAGCTGGGCATCGGTAGTCCATGGCATTACGTCGCAACCGGGAGAGATTCCGCCTTGCACAGTCCAGTGATCGCTGATCTTGATGGTCGCGTTGACGCCTAACTGCGTATAGCAATCGAAGGTGTAAAGGATG
>Ga0209040_10003619_pt1 | contig 11829 bp, 8 predicted proteins | sample BogFormECP12_OM3_FD_188240 | JGI IMG/M metagenome (GOLD analysis project Ga0209040, IMG submission 188240) | Bog forest soil microbial communities from Calvert Island, British Columbia, Canada - ECP12_OM3 (SPAdes) (version 2) | ecosystem: Environmental > Aquatic > Freshwater > Wetlands > Bog ... | reverse complement strand
CACGCAGCTCTGGTCACAGATTCCCCTGCGCAGCTGACATACGCACTCCTTGCCTGCGTAGGCCTGGGCGGGCATCGCTCAAGGGTAGCCGCAAGCAGCAGGGGGCGGGCGCAGATCGCCCGCCTACCCGCGGGGAAGGCCGCGCCCGAATGCACGCGCCCCCACCCGCGCCAGCGACAGCGCGCCCTCGCGCCAGGCGCGCTCGCGCTCGCCGGCGCGTCCGGAGCGCATCTTCGCCACGGCCCGCGCTGCGCGCGTGGTCGTGGCGTCATACGGACCCCACCACAGCCCGCGCGTGGCCGGGGGGTCCCAGGTGATGAGCTTCTCCTGGGCGCACGCCCGCAGGCCGGCCGCTCCGAGCGTGCGGCCGAGGCCGCCGCCCGCCGCGGCGCCCCAGGGACCGCGCGCGATCGTGGGTACGGGGAGATGGTCGTTGAGCCAGACCATGCCCGCCTGCAGCTCGCGTGCGATCCGTGCTCCCTGGTAGCGGTCGGCCGTCCACACCGACACCCCCAGCCCGAAGTCGCTGTCGTTCGCGCGCGCGATCGCCTCGTCGATCGAGTCGACCGGCGCCACCACCAGTACCGGTCCGTCGATCGGCTCGCGCAGCAGCCTCATCTCGGGCGTCGCCCCGGTGACCACCGCGGGGGCGTAGAAGGCCCCCGCCTCACAGCCGGGCGGTTCGACGCGCCCGCCGCAGCGCAGCTGAGCGCCCGCGGCGAGCGCTTCGCCGATGAGCGCCTCCACGTGCTCAACGCGGCGGGGAGAGGCGAGCGGCCCGACCTGGGTGCGGGAGTCGGCGGGGTCGCCCACGGTGAGCGCCCGTGCGCCCTCGACGAGGTGCGCCAGGAAGCGCTCGTACACCTCACGGGCCACATAGATTCGCTCGATCGAGCCGCGTGCCTGCCCCGCGCCGGCGCAGCCCGCATACAGCGCGCCGGCGACTGCCCGCTTGAGGTTGGCGTCGGCGAGGACGAGCATCGCGTCCTTGCCGCCCAGCTCAACCGTAACCTCCTTCTCGCGCGACACGCACGCCCGCGCGACGACGCGCCCGACGGCCGGCGAGCCGGTGAACAGGACCTTGTCGACCGGCGCCCGGGCCAGCGCCACGCCGACGTCGGCCCCCCCGTGCACGATCCGCACGAGTCCCTCGGGCAGTCCCGCACGGGCCAGCACGCGGGCGATCCGCTCGCCCGCCAGGCACGCCCGTGCCGCCGGCTTGAAGGTCACGCCGTTGCCGGCCAGCAGGGCGCCGGCGATCTGGCCGAGCGGCTGCGCGAACGGCGCGCTGCCCGCGCCGATCACGCCGACGACGCCGTAGGGCTCATAGGCGATCCGCGCCCGCTTGGCGATCGCCATCGAGCGGTTGATCTCGACCCGCCGCCCGCCGAGCACCTCGGCGCCGTCGTCCGCGATCCAGATCAGCGCGTCGATCGCCGCGAGCAGCTCGAGCGTGGCGATCTCGGCGCGCGTTCGTCCCTGTTCGCGCCCGAGGGCCTCCTGCAGTTCGTCGAAGTCATCGATCACCGCCTGGGCCATGCGGCGCATGTATCTGGCGCGGTCCTTGACGCGCAGCAGCGCCCACAGCGGCTGCACCTTGGCCACCGCCTCGATGACCTCGTCGATCTGCTCCGGCGGGGTGATGCGCACGCTGCCGAGGGCGGCTCCGGTGGCCGGGTCGCGCGCGAGCAGCTCCCCGTCGGTGGAGATCTCGCTCTCGCGTGTCGGCGTGCTCATCGAGATCCGATTATCGCCCCTGCGGGCGACGGGCCGCCCGGATCGCCTCGTGGCGCGCGCCCAGCTCCGCCTCGGCCTCGTCGGGCTCATAGAAGCGCGCGTCCGCCACGCTCTGCGCCAGCAGCTGCTGGCGGGAGAGGTGGCCGGGGTGCCCGTGGGGGTTGTCGTAGGCCCCCTGCTCCTGTCCACCGGAGCGCAGGTCGGCGAGCGGCCCCGAGCGCAGCCATGCCGGCACCGGGGCCGCGCCGTGCTCGCGCACATGCGCGCTGGCCGCCGCGAGGGCGTGCCCGGCGGCGTCGGACTTGGGCGCCAGCGCCAGGTAGATCGCGGTCTGGGCGAGCGCGTAGCGCGCCTCGGGCAGGCCCACGTGCTCGACCGCCGCCGCCGCGGCGGTGGCCAGCGTCAGCGCGCCCGGGTCGGCGTTGCCGATGTCCTCGGAGGCGAGGATCACCATGCGCCGCACGATGAAGCGGGGATCCTCGCCGCCCTCGAGCATCACCGCCAGGTAGTACAGCGAGGCATCGGGGTCCGAGCCGCGCGTCGCCTTGATCCACGCGGAGATGTAGTCGTAGTGGCGATCGCCGCCCTTGTCATAGAGGACCGCGCGTCGCTGCAGCGCGTCCTCGACGCGCGCGAGCGTGACGCCGTCCTCGCCGAGCTCGGCGGCCGTCGCGGCGGCCAGCTCGAGCGCGTTGAGCGCCGTGCGCGCGTCGCCTTCGCTGCGCGCTGCGAGGAAGTCGAAGGCCGCCTGCTCGACCTCGAGCGGGGGCTCTGCCGCGCTGTGCAGGATCCTCGCCACCTCCTCGGGCGTGAGCGCCCGCAGCGCATACACGCGCAGGCGCGAGAGCAGCGCGCCGTTGACCTCGAAGGCGGGATTCTCGGTGGTGGCGCCGATCAACGTGAGCAGTCCCTCCTCGACCGCGGGCAGCAGCGCGTCCTGCTGGGCCTTGTTGAAGCGGTGGATCTCATCGAGGAAGAGCACCGTGCGGGTGTCGTCGTTGGCGCGACGGTGGGCGGCACGCTCGATCACCGCGCGCACCTCCGCGCGCCCCGCGGCGACCGCGCTCAACTCCTCGAAGGCCGCGCGCGAGCTTTCGGCGACGATCCGCGCGAGCGTCGTCTTGCCCGACCCGGGCGGTCCGTAGAGCACCATCGAATGGGGGTGTCCCTGCTCGATCGCCGTGCGCAGAGCCGAGCCGGCGCCGAGCAGGTGCGACTGCCCGACGAAGTCCTCGAGGCGACGCGGGCGCACGCGCGCGGCCAGCGGGCGCCCGCCCTCATCCCCGGCGCTCCCTCCGCGGGACTCCCGCGGGTCCTCGTCGAACAGTGTGTCCATGGCCTTCCAGTATCGCTGCTGGTGGGCGTGCGCCATCGGTCGCTGGCGGCAGGTTGCCCGCCGGGGGTTGTCGAAGTTATAGGCGGTGCCACATGCCGTCATGTCCCCACATAGCCCGCAGCGGAGCCTCCCCGGATGAGCGTCGGGCGCCTTGAAGCCCTGCCCCCCGGAGGCGAGGGCCTGGAATTCCTGGACCTGGGCGGGGAGATCGCCGCACGCTCTCCGCTGCAGCTGTTCTGGATGCGCTTCCGCCAGGATCGCCTGGCGCTGGCCTCGTTCGCGTTCATCGTCCTGCTGATCGTCGTGGCGGTCGCCGCCCCGCTCGTCGTCGAGGTGCTCGGCCTGCCGGGCCCCAACGTCCAGAACCTCAACCTCACCGACTCCTTCGGCTCCCCGCTGGGACCCAGCCTGGCGCACCCGTTCGGCGTCGATCAGCTCGGCCAGGACGTCATGTCGCGGGTGATCTACGGCGCCAGGGTCTCGCTCGAGGTGGCCATCATCGGCACCGGCATGGCGAGTGTGATCGGAGTGGTGATCGGCATGCTCGCCGGCTTCTATCCCGGCTGGGTGGACACCCTGCTGTCGCGTACCATCGACGCATTCCTCTCGATCCCGATCCTGCTGCTGGGGCTCGGGATCGGCGCCGCCTGCGCGGTCAAGGGCTGCGTCGGCGGGACCATCCAGCCGGGCCTCGGCGTGATCATCTTCCTGATCGCGATCGCCACCTGGCCCTACATGGCCCGCCTCGTGCGGGGCCTGGTCCTCTCGCTGCGCGAGCACGAGTTCGTCGATGCCTCGCGCGCGCTCGGCGCGTCCGACATGCGCATCATGTTCCGGGAGATCCTGCCCAACCTGACGGCGCCGATCATCGTCTACGCGAGCCTGCAGATCCCCTTCAACATCCTCTTCGAGGCCACGCTCTCCTATCTCGGCGTGGGCATTCGCCCGCCGACGGCCAGCTGGGGCCAGATGATCGCGTCGGCCACGCCGATCTTCAACACCGCGTGGTGGTACATGACGTTCCCGGGCCTGGCACTGCTGTTCACGGTGCTGGCCTTCAATCTGCTCGGCGACGGGTTGCGTGATGCGCTGAGTCCAAGGGCCGCCTGATGAGTGCACCGCTTGGCGACGGCCACCGTCACCCGACTACAGGAGGCGTATCAATGACGTCGATCAGGATCGTTGCAGCCATCTCGCTCGCAAGCGCGCTCGCGCTTGCACTCGCGGGCTGCGGCTCGAGCAGTTCGAGCCCCAGCGTGGGGAGCGGCACCAGTGTGGTCAGCACGGGCGGCTTCCAGAGCCCGCTGACGCAGTCGCTCACCGCAGGCAAACGCGGGGGCACACTGGTGGTGCTCAACGAAACTGAATTCGAACACCTCGACCCGGGCATCGCGTACTACAACATCGACTACGAGGTCGTCGACGTGACTCAGCGGGCGCTCTACTCCTATAAGCCGAACACGACCACCGAAGCGACGCCCGACATGGCCTCCGGGCCGCCGGAAATCGCCGCCGACAACCGGACGATCACGATCCACATCCGCGAAGGCATTCACTTCAGCCCGCCGGTCGATCGCGAAGTGACCTCCGAAGACGTGGCCTACGCGATCGAGCGCGGCGCCAATCCCGACGTCGCAAACGCCTACTTCCACTCCTATTTCGATTCGGTCGAAGGCGGGCCCAAGGCCGAAGGGGGTCCGATCAAGGGCATCCAGACGCCCAACAAGCACACAATCGTCTTCCACCTCACAGAACCCAAGGCCCAGATCGTGGCGGACGCGCTGGTGCTGCCGCTGTCGGCGGCCGTGCCGAAGGAATACGCGGAAAAATTCGACAAGAACAAGCCGTCCAACTATGCCGACTATCAGGTCGCGACGGGCCCGTACATGCTCAAGAACAACTCAGAAGGCAAGGTGCTGGGCGTCGGCTACATCCCCGGCAAGTCGGCAACGCTCGTCCGCAATCCCAACTGGAACCCCAAGACCGACTTCCGACCAGCCTACCTGAACGAAATCCTCATCAAGATCGGCGGTACCACCACTGTCATCGGCCGCCAGGTCCTGGAAGGCACCGATATGGTCCAGAACGAAGCGCCGAACCAGGCCTCGGTCAGACTCGCAGCGGAAAAGTTCAAGAGCCAGCTGGAGATCTCGCCCGGCGCCGGGACTCACTACATCGCGGTCAACAACAAGGTGGGCCCATTCTCCAACATCGACCTGCGCAAGGCCCTGTGGGCGGCGCTGGACCGCGCCGCTATGGACAAGGCGCGCGGCGGTGAACTGGTGACCAACGTGATGACCCACTTCCTCTATCCGACGATCCCGGGCTTCGAACAGGCCGGCGGCCTCGCGGGGCCAAAAGTCGACTACAACGAACATCCCGAAGGCGACATGGCGATCGCTGAAAAGTACATCAGGCTCGCCGGCTATGCGAAGGGCAAGTACTCCGGTGGGCAGACACTCGAGGTCGTCGGGTCGAGAAGCAGCCCAGCCGAACAGGACGCCGAAGTCGTCAACCAGACCCTCAAGAATCTGGGCTTCACCACGAAGTTCACCCTCGTCGAACCGTCGACGATGTACTCCAAGTACTGCGGCGTTCCCAAAGAAGAGATCGACGTCTGCCCGAGCGTAGGTTGGATCGCGGACTTCGCCGACCCGCAGACGGTGCTCAACATCACCTTCAACGGGAAGTTCATCAACCCCGTAGAAAGCAACAACTGGGGTCAGGTCGACGATCCGACGATCAACGCGGCGATGACTGCCGCCGAATCGGTCACGGGTACATCGGCCCGCGCGACGGCCTGGGCGAAGATCGACGACGAACTCGTCGCGGACGCCGCGGCCATTCCGTTTGACTGGGACAAGCAGGCGAACATCGAGGGCAGCGGTGTCGACGGCGTAGGCGACCTGTGGGACTCGGGCGAGTGGGACTACGACTACAGCTCACTGAAGTAAGCCATGACCGGCTACATCATCCGCAGGATCCTGTGGGGGGTTGCGCTGCTCGTGATCATCTGTGCGGCCACGTTTGTCCTGTTCCGGATCTTTCCGACCGGCAACCCCGCCGTGCTGCGGGCCGGGCGCGACCCCCAGCCGAAGGAGATCGCCGAAATCGAACGGGTGCTCGGACTCAACAAGCCGTTGATCGTGCAGTTCTGGGACTACCTGAAGAGCGTCCTGCTGCACTTCGACTTCGGCTACAGCTACTACAGCGACGAGTCGGTCAGGGGCCTGATCGGTGAACGTCTGGAAGCGACTGCATCACTGACGATCGGCGCCGCCGTCCTGTGGTTCATCGGCGGGTTGGGAGTGGGCATCGTGTCGGCGCTGCGGCGGCACTCGCTGCTCGACCGCGCTGCCATGGGAACGGCACTGGTGCTGATCTCGGCACCCGAATTCTGGCTCGGGCTGATCGCCCTGTTCCTGTTCTCCAGTGACATCGGCAGGTGGAAGGTCTTTCCCGGCGCCGGCAGCTACGTCCCGATCACCAGCGATCCATGGAAATGGTTCACGTCGCTGATCATGCCCTGGTTCGTGCTCGCCGCGGGCGGTGCGGCGGTTTACGCGCGCCTGATGCGCGGCAGCCTGATCGAGGTGATGGGCGAGGATTACATCAGGACCGCCCGCGCCAAGGGCCTCGAGGAGCGCCGCGTCACGCGCCAGGGCGTGCGCGCGTCGATCAACCCGATCGTCACGCTGCTGGCGCTGGAAACGGGCGCCCTGTTGGGCGGCGCGGTGGTGGTCGAAACGGTCTTCAACATCCCTGGCGTCGGACTTCTCGCCTACCAGTCGATCACCCACTCGGATTTCGCTGTCGTCCAGGGGACGGTGCTGCTCGCGGCGATGTTCATCATCGTCGCCAACATTGTCGTGGACATCGCCTACGCGTACCTCGACCCGCGAGTGCGCTACTCGTGAGCGCCGCCGAGCCGCTGCTGCGCGTCGAGGAGTTGCGTGTTGAGTTTCCCGGTGAGGACGGCGTCGTTCACGCGGTCGACGGGATCACCTACCAGGTCCACGCGGGGCGCACGCTGGGGATCGTCGGGGAGTCGGGGTCCGGCAAGACCGTCGCCTCGTTGACCACACTCGGTCTGACGCGCCGCCAGGGCGCCAACATCTCCGGGCGCATCTCCTTCGAGGGCCAGGATCTCCTGGCGCTGCCCGAGGAGCAGCTGCGCGCGATCAGGGGCAACGAGATCGCGATGATCTTCCAGGATCCGCTGTCCTCGCTGCACCCGCTCTACCGGGTCGGCGCGCAGCTGGCCGAGGCCGTCCGCGCCCACCGCGACACCTCCCGCGCGCAGGCTCGGTCGCGCGCGGTGGAGCTGCTCGGCCTCGTCGGGATCCCCGATCCGGCGCGGCGCGCGCAGGAGTACCCGCACGAGTTCTCCGGCGGCATGCGCCAGCGCGCGATGATCGCGATGGCGCTCGCCAACGACCCCAAGCTGCTGATCGCCGACGAGCCGACGACGGCGCTCGACGTGACCGTGCAGGCGCAGATCCTCGCGCTGATGGAGCGCCTGCAGAGCGAGCTCGGGATGGCGATCGTGATCATCACCCACGACCTCGGCGTGGTCGCCGAGATGGCGGACGAGATCGCCGTGATGTATGCCGGGCGGATCGTCGAGATGGCGTCGGCGGAGGCGATCTTCGCCCGCCCGCAGCACCCCTACACCTGGGGGTTGCTGCGCTCGATCCCGACGCTCACGGGTCCGCGCGCGGCCGAGCTCGAGGCGATCCCGGGGAGCCCCCCGAGCCTGATCAGGCGCCCCTCGGGCTGTCACTTCCATCCGCGCTGCGCCTACGCCCAGCCGGAGCACGCCGTCATCACGCCCGTGCTGGAGCCTGTGCCCCAGGAGCCGGGCCACCAGGTCGCGTGCCTGCTCGCGGCCGAGGAGCGCGCCCGTCTGTGGTCGCGGCTGCGCGCGGGGAACAGCGCCGCGCAGGCGCAGCAGGCCGGGCCGGCGGGCACGGGGGCGCGAGGATGAGCGTGGCCGCCGGCGAACCGCTCGTGCGGGTCCGCGACCTGGTCAAGCACTTCCCGATCACGCGCGGCATCGTGCTGCAGCGCCGGATCGGGGCGGTCAAGGCGGTCGACGGGGTGAGCTTCGATGTGATGGCCGGCGAGACGCTGGGGCTGGTCGGCGAGACCGGTTGCGGCAAGAGCACGACCGCCCGGCTGATGATGGGACTGCTCGACGCGAGCGCCGGGGAGGTGAGCTTCGACGGGCACGACATCACGCGACTGCGGGGCGCGCAGCTGAAGCCGTTCAGACGCGAGATGCAGATGATCTTCCAGGACCCCTACTCGTCGCTGAACCCGCGCAAGACCGTCGGCTCGATCGTCGGCGAGCCCTTCGCGATCCACCGCTTGGAGCGGGATCGCACGCAGCGCAAGCGCCGCGTGCAGGAGCTGCTCGAGCTGGTCGGCATGAGCCCCGAGCACTACAACCGCTATCCGCACGAGTTCTCCGGCGGCCAGCGCCAGCGCATCGGCGTGGCCCGCGCCCTGGCGCTGAACCCGAAGCTGCTGATCGCCGACGAGCCCGTCTCCGCGCTGGACGTCTCGATCCAGGCGCAGGTGCTCAACCTCCTGCGCGAGCTGCAGCGCCGCCTCGGACTGACGCTCGTGTTCATCGCGCACGACCTGTCGGTGATCCGGCACATGTGTGATCGGGTGGCCGTCATGTATCTCGGCAAAATCGTCGAGATCGGCTCCGGCGAGGACCTCTTCGGCTTCCCCCGCCACCCCTACACGGGCGCGCTCCTGTCCGCCGTGCCCGTCGCCGATCCCTCCCGTCATGGCGGGCAGCGACCGCCGCTCGGCGGTGACGTGCCGAGTCCCGCGAACCCGCCGAGTGGCTGTCGCTTCCACACCCGCTGCCCCAAGGCGCAGGCGCTGTGCGCCTCCGCCGATCCGCCGCTCGCGCAGCAGGAATCGGGCACGCTCGCTGCGTGCCACTACCCGCTGACGCGCGATGAGCTCGCCGCGATCGGCGTACGATCTGCGCGATGAGCACCCAGCCGCCGCCGAGCGACAGCGACGCGTCGCCCGGCGCGGCGGGCGCCGAGGGCGTCGAGCAGCTGCTCTCGCGCCTGATCCGCTTCAACACGGTCAACCCGCCCGGCAACGAGCGCCCGGCGCAGGAATACCTCGCCGCGCAACTCACGCGGGCGGGCTTTCAGTGCGAGCTGCTGGGCGCCGTGCCCGAGCGCCCCAACCTCGTCGCCAGGCTGCCGGCCGCGGCGGGCAGCGAGCCCGGCCCCACGCTCTGCTACCTCGGGCACGTCGATACCGTGCTCGCCGACCCCGCCGCGTGGACGCACGATCCCTGGTCGGGCGACATCGCCGAGGGCTTCCTGTGGGGCCGGGGCGCACTCGACATGAAGTCCCAGGTCGCCGCGGAGATCGCGGCGGCGGCGTCGCTCGCGAGCTCGGGCTGGCGCCCGGCGCGCGGAGAGCTGTTGATCGTCGCCGTCGTCGACGAGGAGACCGGTGGCGAGCTCGGCGCGCAGTGGATCACCGAGACCCACCCCGAGAAGGTGCGCTGCGACCTGCTCCTCAACGAGGGCGGAGGCGCGGTGTTCGAATACGGGGGCCGGCGCTGCTACGGGGTCTGCTGCGCCGAGAAGGGCGTGTTCCGCTTCACGCTCAGCACCGGCGGAGTCGCCGGGCACGCGTCCATGCCGGGGATGGGCGAGAACGCGCTGCTGAAGATGGGGCCGCTGCTCGAGCGCCTCGCAGCGCGCCAGCCCTCGCTGCGCCCGACCACCGAGCCGCTCGCCTTCCTGCGCGGGATCGGCGAGGAGCCCGACGATCCGCAGGCGGCACTCGCGCGCGTGCGCGCCGCGGACCCGCGCCTGGCGATCATGCTCGAGCCCATGTTCGGCGTCACCTTCACCCCGACGCGGATCTCGGCCTCGGAGAAGATCAACGTGATCCCCAGTCGCGCCGAGCTGCGGATCGACTGCCGCGTGCCGCCCGGGCTCGGCGAGGCGGAGGTGCGCGAGGGCATCGCCGAGGTGCTCGGGCCGGAATCCGACGCGGACTGGCGCGTCGAGTTCACCGAGCGCGTCGTCGGAAACCGCTCGCCGATCCACTCCCAGCTGATGGACACGATCGCCTCGTGGGTCGCCGAGCACGACCCGGGCGCGGCGGTCGTCCCCGTGATCCTTCCCGGCTTCACCGACTCGCGCCACTTTCGCATGGCGTTCCCCGAGTGCGTGGCCTATGGCTTCTTCCCGCACCGCCACCAGTCGTTGCTTGCGAGCGCGCCGCTCGTCCACGGAGCGGACGAGCGGATCGACCTGCGCGACCTGGCATTCGCCACTGAACTTTTTCGGGATCTCGCCGTGCGCTTGCTCGGCTGAGCCGGCGGCTATTGCCAGCGGGGCCGGAAAGACGCATAATGGGAGGATGCCAAGGATGGTGGAGATGGTGGAGGAGGAGGGATGAGCGATCAGGCTGCCCCGGGCGGGCAGGTCCAGGTGCACACGGCGGCGACGCACGCGGCGGCTCGCTCGCTGCTGCCGGGAGCGGGCACGCATGCAGCCGGCGCACACGCTGCGATCGTGACGGCGGCGCCCGTGCAGGTCGCCGTGCCGCACGCGTCGATCGCCCAGGAAATCCAGAACTTCGCCGTCAACTGGGAGCCGGTCATCGCGATCCTGTTCTTCACGGCGCTGATCTTCATGATGTGGCGGATGCTGAAGGTGATGCCGCGGGTCAAGCCGCAGCAGATCAAGCCGGCATCCAACCAGGCTGTCACCTTCGCGGACGTCGCGGGTGTCGACGAGGCCAGGGCCGAGCTCCAGGAGATAGTCGAGTTCCTGCGCGAACCCAAGTCATTTCACGCGCTCGGTGCGAAGGTGCCCAAGGGGATCCTCCTGCACGGGCCGCCTGGCACGGGCAAGACGCTGCTGGCGAAGGCCGTCGCGAACGAGTCTGGAGCGCAGTTCTTCGCCCAGTCCGCGGCCTCCTTCGTGGAGATGTTCGCCGGCCTCGGCGCCGCTCGCATCCGCCGCCTGTTCGCGGTCGCGCGCAAACACGAACCGGCGATCATCTTCATCGACGAGCTCGACGCGGTCGGCGGGCGGCGCGGCGCCGACATCTCCGGCGAGAAGGACCAGACCCTCAACCAGCTGCTCGTCGAGATGGACGGCTTCGCCTCGAGCGGGCGCGTGGTCGTGATCGCAGCCTCGAACCTGCTCGAGAAGCTCGATCCGGCGCTGCTGCGACCGGGGCGCTTCGACCGCCAGGTGTTCGTGGCCCCGCCCGACGTGAAGGGCCGCCTCGGCGTGCTCGAAGTCCACACGCGCGACAAGCCGCTCGCGGACGCCGACCTCGGGCTGGTGGCACAGCAGACGAGCGGCCTCACGGGCGCCGATTTGGCGAACATCTGCAACGAGGCCGCGATCTTTGCCACGCGGCGGGGGAGCAAGGCGATCGGCACGGCCGACTTCGACTCGGCGCTCGAGCGGGTGATCGCGGGCGTGCAGTCCAAACGCGTGCTCAACGCGCACGAGAAGCGCGTGGTCGCCTTCCACGAGGCCGGGCATGCGCTGTGCGGCGAGCTGCTGCCGTCGGTCGACCGCGTGCACCGCATCTCGATCGTCCCGCGCGGGCGGGCGCTCGGCTACACGCTCAACCTGCCCGCCGAGGATCGCTACCTCAAGACGCGCGAGGAGCTGCTCGACTACATGACCGTGCTGCTCGGCGGCCGCGTGGCCGAGCAGGTGGTCTTCGGCGCGATCACG
>Ga0209040_10003618_pt1 | contig 11832 bp, 12 predicted proteins | sample BogFormECP12_OM3_FD_188240 | JGI IMG/M metagenome (GOLD analysis project Ga0209040, IMG submission 188240) | Bog forest soil microbial communities from Calvert Island, British Columbia, Canada - ECP12_OM3 (SPAdes) (version 2) | ecosystem: Environmental > Aquatic > Freshwater > Wetlands > Bog ... | reverse complement strand
CACGCGGCGTCGCTGCATCAGGCTTTCGCCCATTGTGCAAGATTCCCCACTGCTGCCTCCCGTAGGAGTCTGGACCGTGTCTCAGTTCCAGTGTGGCTGGCCATCCTCTCAGACCAGCTAACGATCAAAGCCTTGGTGAGCCGTTACCTCACCAACTAGCTAATCGTGCGCGGGTTCCTCCATCGACGCCTTACGGCTTTGAGTCCAGGGACCGAAGTCTTAGGAATGTTATGCGGAATTAGCCTCGCTTTCGCGAGGTTATTCCCCATCGAAGGGCAGATTACCCACGTGTTACGCACCCGTGCGCCGTGCGCCACCTGTATTGCTACAGGCGCGCACTCGACTTGCATGTGTTAAGCACGCCGCCAGCGTTCGTTCTGAGCCAGGATCAAACTCTCGTTTGAAGCTGGTTGCCTGAGGAAAAAAAATCCCGGGATTTGCATCCCAGGCAGCCTCTCAGGCGAATTATTGTCGCTCGATTTACTCAGACCAATCGGGCTCGAAAAGCGCGATTGGTTTCGAACGGATTCTGGCACATCGTATCGGTTGTCAAAGAGCAAGACCTCCCTGTCATGCAGAAAGGCTACATACAACTAGGAGAGTATCTCAGGAGGCTTTCCGATTGTCAACAACAGATTACAGATTTCCACAGCGATGCACAGCGCGCTTCTAAGTCTTTGTGTGGTGGTAGGATACGGGTATCGCGAAGGAAACTGGCGGGAAAATTTTTGCCGATGCAAAAAAAGAAAAACGCGAAAAAAGCAATTTCGAGAAGATCGCCTGTTTTGGCGCGGAGCGTTTTGGCGGCGCTGCGGCGGCTGGGGGTGTGGCGTCCGGGAGCGAAATTTGGCGTGGCGGTTTCCGGCGGCGCGGATTCCGTCGCGCTGCTATTGCTTTTTGTGGAAGTGAAAGACGACTTGAATCGAGAAGCACCGATTGAAGTTGCCGTGGTGCATTTCAATCATCAGTTGCGCGGCGAAACCGCCGACGCGGACGAGAGATTTGTGCGGGAGCTCGCGGAAGCGCATGGACTGGAATTTCATTTGGGCAGCGCGGACGTCGCAGCCAGCGCCAAGCGCGACAAACGAAACGTAGAGGATGCCGGCCGGCGCGAGCGCTACGCGTTTTTCGCGCGCTTGGTTGGAGAAGGACGCGTGGAGTGGGTGGCCACCGCGCACAGCATGGACGATCAGGCAGAGACGGTACTGGCACACCTGTTGCGCGGCACGGGCTTAACGGGCCTGGGTGGGATTCATCCCTTGAGTGCCGGGATTGTGCGCCCCGTGCTGGAGGTGCGGCGCGCGGAACTGCGACGTTACCTGAAGCTGTGCAAGCAGAGTTGGCGGGAAGATGCCACCAACCGCGACACTTCCAAGACGCGAGCGCGCATTCGCAAAAAGCTTATTCCACTGCTGGAGAAACAGTTTCAACCGGAAGTGGCCGCGCATTTGGCGGCGCTGGCGGAACGCGCGCGCGAGGATGAAGAGTTCCTGGACGCTGCCGCGGCAGCGCGGCTCTCCGAAACGCTTGGCGATGCACGCGAGGCGCTGCGCATCAGCGTGACCGACCTGGTGGGCAGAGCCACGCCGCCGGCGCTGAGCGGACGCATGGTGCGAAGAATCGTGAAAGCCTGCAAGGGGCACGACGGCGAATTGGTGGCGGTTCATGTCGCCAGCGTTCTGCAGTTGGCGGGCGCAGGGGAAAATGGAAAGTTGCTGCGGCTGCCGGGCGGCGTCGAAGTGCGGCGCGAAAAGGACTCGTTGTTATTCCGCCCCAGCGCTGCGCCGGGAAGTTCCGAAACCGCCGTCGAGTACGCGCACGAGGTAGCTCCCAGCGCTCGGGGTGCGTCCATTAGCATTCCCCCATTAATGTGCGCATTTCGCTTCACAGCGATTGACTGGGTACGCCAGAGGAGCGAAACTAGTAAGACGTGGGCAGCCGTGGATCGCTCAAAACTGCAGAAACCTCTGGTCTTGCGCAATTGGCGCCCCGGAGACCGGTTGCAACCCGCGGGAAGAAGCAGTGTTCATAAGCTGAAACGACTGCTGAACGAAAAGGGGATCAGTCGTTGGGAACGCAATGGCTGGCCGGTGTTGACCAGCGCCGACGAGATCATCTGGGCCCGCGGCTTTGGAGTGGCGGCAAAATACGCGGCGACCGAGGAAACAAAAACGGCTTTGCTGATCGACGAGGAACCACTTTGAGCGCAGCGTTCTCTCCCGCGAAGATAGCCAGCAGGGTGGCAGTTCTGGGACGGGAGATTTCGCGAGCGAGCCAGGGACGCCGTCTGGATGTGGTCATCACGCTGGACCGGGGATTTATTTTTGCCGCGGATCTGGTGCGGCACCTGAGCAGCCCCACGGTTTGTCATTTCGTGCGGGAAGACGTTCGCGACGTGGAGCAAAGCGGTCATGCACGGCGGGAAGTTTTTTTTGGCACGCGCCCGGATTTGAAGGGCCGCGACGTATTGCTGGTGGATGCGGTGCTGGACAGCGGCGTCACGCAGGAATTTCTGCTGCGGCGTTTAGGCGAGAGCAAGCCGCGGTCGCTGCGCATGGCGGTGTTACTGGACAAGCCGGAGAAACGGCGGGTGGCGCTGGAGCCGGATTACTTTGGCTTCCGCACGGCATCTAAGGATATGTGGGTGGGCTACGGGCTGGCGGCATCGAATGGCACAGGCCGCAACGGAGCGCAGATTTCAGCGATCCGGGCCGCGGCCGGCAAGAATGGCAAAAGCGCCGGGGGCAAGAAAAAATCGCACAAGAAGTAAGCTCAAGGTATTTCGTTATATCGCAGAGTTTAGTTTTGACGAGCGGTTTCTTGGGGATCGAGTGAGGTCAACGTGAATTCCAGTTCCACGATAAAGACAGTTTTGTTTTGGATTTCAATTGTTTTCCTGGGCGTGATGCTGTGGAAGCTGGTGTCCGCCAACGGCGCGCAGACGCGGGACGTCGAGCCCAGCTACAGCGAGTTCATGGGCAAGGTCGATCAGGGTGAAGTGAAAGAGGTCACGCTGTACCTTTCCCCCAATAGCTACGAGCTGCAGGGTGAATACAATAAGGAACACCAGAAGTTCCACACTACGATCTTCAAGGAAGCGGCGCCCGACCTAATGAAGACGCTACGGGATAAGTCGGTGGCAATCAAAGTGAAGGAAGTGCATAGCGGCGATTGGGTATTGATTTTGCTGAACGCGCTGCCGCTGCTGTTGCTGGCGGGCTTTGTGTTTTTCCTGATGCGCCAGATGCAGGCTGGCGGAAACAAAGCGCTCAGCTTTGGCAAGTCGCGCGCGAGATTGCTTTCCGCGCAGCAGAAAAAGGCGACGTTTAAGGACGTGGCCGGTACTGACGAAGCCAAGGAAGAGTTGCAAGAAATTATCGAGTTTTTGAAGGACCCGCAAAAATTCCAGAAGCTTGGCGGACGCATTCCCAAGGGCGTACTGCTCGTCGGGCCTCCGGGAACGGGAAAGACCTTGCTGGCGCGCGCCATTGCCGGCGAAGCGAACGTTCCCTTCTTCTCCATTTCTGGTTCGGACTTCGTGGAGATGTTCGTGGGCGTGGGCGCGAGCCGCGTGCGCGATTTGTTTGAACAGGGCAAGAAGAATGCGCCTTGCATCATCTTTATCGATGAGATTGATGCGGTCGGACGTCATCGCGGAGCGGGCCTCGGCGGCGGACACGACGAGCGCGAACAGACCTTGAACGCCTTGCTGGTGGAGATGGACGGCTTTGAGTCCAACGAAGGCGTGATTTTGATTGCCGCGACCAACCGCCCGGACGTTCTCGATCCGGCACTGCTGCGGCCGGGGCGTTTTGATCGCCGAGTGGTCGTGGCGCGGCCGGACGTCAAAGGCCGCGAAGAAATCCTTCGCGTGCACACCCGCAAGGTGCCCATCTCCGACGACGTCGATCTTTCCATCATCGCGCGCGGGACGCCGGGCTTTTCCGGCGCGGACCTCGCCAACCTGGTGAACGAAGCGGCGCTGTGGGCCGCGCGGCAAAACCGCAAGTTCGTGATGATGGTGGATTTTGAAATGTCCAAGGACAAAGTAATGATGGGCGTGGAGCGGCGCTCCATGATCCTGTCCGACGAAGAGAAAAAGAACACCGCGTATCACGAAGCCGGACACGCACTGGTGGCGGCCATGACGCCGGGCGCCGATCCGGTGCACAAGGTCACGATCATTCCGCGCGGCATGGCGCTGGGCTTGACCATGCAGTTGCCGATCGACGACAAGCACACCTACACGCGCACCTATCTCGAAACCATGCTGGCGGTGCTGATGGGCGGGCGCTCCGCGGAAGAAATCTTCCTGGGGCATATCACCACTGGGGCGGGCAACGACATCGAGCGCGCCACGGAAATTGCGCGCAACATGGTCTGCGAATGGGGCATGAGCTCGCTGGGACCTCTGGCGTTCGGTAAAAAAGACGAAGCCATCTTCCTGGGCCGCGAAATCACGCAGCATCGCGATTATTCCGAAGATACCGCCATCCAGATCGACAAGGAAGTGAAGCGCATCGTCAGCGAAGGCTACGACAAAGCTCGCGCGGTGCTCAACAACAACAAGGAAACTCTGGAGCGCATCGCTCTGGCTTTGCTGGACCGCGAAGTGATTGACGGCTCGGAAGTGCAGCTGCTGATGGAGAACAAGCCGCTGCCGGAAAAGCCGCGCACACCGCCTCCGCAGCCGCCGCAAGCGGCGCCTAGCGCCGACCCTAAGGTACTGCGCCCCGAGTTGCGGCCGCAGCCGGGCTTCACGCGCGGAGAGAATCCCGCGAAAGCCTAGACGGTTCGTAAATCACAATTTGTGTTCAGAGAGGCCCAGTGACGCTGGGCCTCTTTTTTTCGCGATATCCTCGCTCTTTCGGGCATGTTACAGTGCGCCATTATGGCCAGAATGGATGAAATTGTTGAGGGACGCACGGACCTGGTATTCGAACACCTCGCCGAAGGCCATCCGGCAACTTCCGCCGACAAGGACGGAGTTTCGTTAGTCCAATGGTGCGCTTACTACGGCGACGTCAGCGCTATCAAATTTCTGCTCGCGAACGGGGCCGCGCTGGATGTGCTGGGAGACAATCTCGGATTGATGGCCGCTAGTTTCCATGGACACTGGCGACTCTGCAAATTCCTGATCGAGCGCGGAGCAGATGTCAATCGTCCGGAGGACGAGACCGGAGAGGCCCCTCTGCACGCCGCCCTATGCACCGCGAACCGCCTGCGGCGCAATCTAGTACTGAAGGTGCTGTTGGGACATGGCGCAAACCCGAACTGTGCCACCAGGGAATCCGCGGAAACCGGCGGCTTCATGCGCGACTGCCGCACCAAGGGCGAGACACCGTTGCACCGCGCCGCCGCGTTTGGCGACGAAGAGGCGATCCAGCTTCTGCTTGATGCCGGCGCGAGGATTGACGCCAAGGATATGCATGGCGATTCGCCACTCTCCTGGGCAAGTTGGTACACCCGGCCCATCCCGATTCTGCGAAAGCTGCTCTACGGAGATTTTCGAATACATCCAAACTATGGCGGCGGCATGGAGGCCAATCTCGCGGGCAAACCTATTTTCGAGAGGTCCGACGCCGACACCCAGAGAGGTTAAGGGGCGAACCGTGCCTTCGGGAATTGAATTGGCGTAGAATACGGCCATGGGACTCAAGGACGGCGAAAACCTGCATGTAACTTGCCCGTGCTGTCACGCAAAACTGACCGTCGATCCGATCTTCGGAGCGGTGCTTTCGCACGAAGCGCCGCCGAAAGTGGGTCCGAACGTGGACCTAACCGACGCGCAGAAAATTCTCGCCGAACAAAACCGCCAGCGCGAAGACAAGTTCGCCGATTCCTGGTTCCAGGAAAGCAACAAGGAAGACATCCTGGCGAAAAAGTTCGAAGAAGCGATGAAAAAGGCCAAGGACGCGCCCATCGGGAAGCCCATCCGCGATTTCGATTTGGATTAGGAAGCAGCAACCCTTCCTTCGTGTCCACCCGTAAAAAATACAAATTGAAGCTGCGGTCCGGTACGCTCGAGCTGGGCGAGCGCACCCTCATCATGGGTGTGCTAAATGTGACGCCGGACAGTTTTTCCGATGGCGGAGAATTTTTCAGCGCGCGCGCGGCGGTAAAGCAAGCTCTCGCGCTGCAGGCCGCGGGAGCGCATCTGATCGACATTGGCGCGGAATCCACGCGCCCAGGCTCGCGCGAGACCCCGGAGGAGGAAGAATTGCGGCGATTGCTGCCGGTGCTGCGCGCGCTGCGCGGAAAGTTGAAAATTCCCATTTCGGTGGATACGCGCAAGGGCGTGGTTGCGGAGGCCGCTTTACGGGCCGGCGCGCAAATCATCAACGATGTGTCGGGTCTTCGTTATGAACCTGCTTTGGCGCGCGTGGCGGCGAAATACCGTGCGGCGTTAATCCTCATGCACATGCGTGGCGAGCCGCACAGCATGCAGGAAGCGCCCTTCGCGCGCGACGCTGTGGCAGACGTCCTCCGCGGATCGCGCCGGAGCGTCGCCACCGCGCGAAAACATGGTGTAGCGAAATCCCAAATCCTTCTCGATCCGGGAATCGGTTTTGGCAAGAGCTGGCGGCAGAATTACGAACTCCTGGAGCGTCTCGAAGAAATCGCGGAGCTTGGTTTTCCGCTGGTGGTCGGCACATCGCGCAAGGGCTTCCTGGGCGCGACCTTGGCGCGCAACGGAAAGCCCGCTCCGAGCGAGAAGCGTATTTGGGGAACAGCGGCCACGGTGGCGGCCAGCATACTTCATGGAGCCCATATCGTGCGGGTGCACGATGTCGCGGAGATGGCGCTTGTAGCGCGTGTGACGGACTGCGTATTGCGACCCGACTTGTCGCCTATACGCTGAGCGCTGTCCAGGCGTAGATATTTGGACGGTCCACAGGCGTTTTCCCGGCGAAATCGCAGCCTTTAAGGCAAGGGGTACATCCGCACTTCGGGCATCGGAAAATGCTTGTGATTGTCGGTCAAAAGCGCACAGTTTTGCTCGATCGCGGTCGCAGCAATCAATGCATCCACCAGCGCCAGCGTGCGTCCGCGCCTCGCCCAGCGATTCTTCAACGCCCCCGCCAGTCGCGCTGCGCTGCCCGCGACGTCTAAACATTCCAAACCCGCTAACAGAGCCTCGGTTTGGCGTTCCTCGCCTGGTCTCATGCCCGCATAGAGTTCCGCCACGTTGAGAGCGGTGGTGAAGAGCGAGTGGTGCGCGATGACCAACCCTTCGAGGGCCTCGCGGCGTTGTCTGCGGCGGCCGAGTACGTCGATCAGCACCGATGTATCCAGCAAGATTCTCACTTCTTGGAACCGTTCCGGCTGCGCGTATTCCCTGCCTTTTGCGGTATCCGTTTTTCGTTTTCGAGCCGGATCTTCCGCACCCAACTGGCCGCGCCTTTCCGCAGTTCTGGGTGGTCGGCGTCGTTCCAGCCCTCGTCGCTCCTCAGGAAATCCAGTAGTTTGGCGCGGCGAACGGCTTCGCGGGCGGTCTGCACCAGGAAGGCGCTGCGCCCGCGCCGTCCGGCAATGGCGTCAATGTCTTTCGCCAGCTGTTCCGGCAACAGAATGTGCGTGCGTTTGGATCGGTTGGTTCGCATGGGCCTACTAAGTGTGCCATGTCTATGTGCCATTGCTCAAGAATGTTTTTTGAGCAATCGCCGTGCAAGGTAAGGGCCACCAAGTCTCAAGGCCAACGGCTTTGCTATACTTCCGTCGCGCAATTTCCAGCTTCCCTGAAAGGCTCCTCGCGATGATCATGCACTTTGCCGCCCCGGCCAGCGTGATATTCCTCGCAATTTTGCTGTTCAGTGGTCCGCTCTCGGCGCAGTTGCCGCAGGTGCAATCCGATCCGCTGCATCCCGCACAAACGCTTCAGGGTGCTGGCGCGTGCTCAGCCACGGAGGTCTCTTCTTGCGCCGAGGCCGCCGGAAAAATCCTTCCCCTGGTGATGGGTCCGTCGCCGATGGAAGAGAACTTGCGGCGCCTAACCGACGAAATCGGCGGACGCGTATCCGGTTCTCCGGAAATGGCCAAGGCCATCGACTGGGGTGTGGGCGCATTTCGTGCCGCGGGCATCACGGTTCACACCGAGAAGTACACCATGCCCGTTAATTGGGCCGCAGGAGAAACGACGCTTGAGTTGCGCGGCCTCGACGCTATCGGCGTCGAGAGACTTCCCATTCACTTGACGGCGGAAGGCTGGTCGCCAGCAACGCCCGCGGGCGGCATCGAAGCCCCTCTAGTCGATGTCGGCTACGGCTCGGCGGCGGATTTTGCAAACAGCAAGACCGTCCTAAAGGGCGCAATTTTACTCGTGAACGGCGATGTCAGCGTCACCTGGTCGGATCTTTTCGCGGAATATCTTCGCGCCCCGGAAATCATCGAGCGGGCGGTGAAATCCGGAGCCGCGGCCATTCTTTGGACCAGCCAGCGCGAGCGCTTGCTGCTCTACCGCCACACCAATACGGGAGACGGCACGCTGGAAGAACTACCGCAGGCAGTGGTGGCGCGCGAAGATGCTCTGCGCCTTTCGCGCCTGATTGCCGCGCACGCCGGCAAAATTCGCGCCCGTTTTACGACGAACAATAAGATCAGCGGTGCGGTTGAGCAGGAAAACGTGGTCGGCGAAATTCGCGGCTACGAAAAGCCCGACGAGGTGGTTTTACTCGGCGCACATCTCGACTCCTGGGAACTGGGCACCGGCGCGCTGGACAACGGCTGCAATGCCGCGCTGGTCATCGAAGCCGCGCGCGCCATCAAGGCCACCGGCCTCCTTCCCCGGCGCACGATTCGCTTCGTACTTTTCAGCGGCGAAGAGCAGGGCCTGCTCGGCTCCTGGGCGTATACCAAAGCACACGACGCGGAGCTGGACAAAATCCGCGCCGTGATCATTTTCGACTCCGGCGTGGGCCGTATCACCGGTTACTCCCTCGGCGGGCGCCGCGACATGGAAGATGCGGTACGCGAGACGCTCAAGCCGCTAGACGCCTGGGACGTCAATCAGCACACCGAAGACGCCGACATCGGCACCGACAATTTCGATTTTCTGCTGCAGGGCGTGCCCACGCTGGTGGCCAATCAAGCCGTGGCCAATTATCTGCAGAATTACCACGCCGCATCCGACACGCTGGACAAAGTTGACATGCGCGAGCTAAAGCTGAACACCGTCACCGCCGCCCTGACCGCCTGGGGCCTCGCCGACCGTAGCGCGCCCTTCGGCAAGCGGCAAACCCGCGCGGAAATTGAAGTTCTGCTGAAAAACACCGGCCTCGACCAGCAAATGAAGGCCCTCGGCTACTGGGACGTGTGGCAAAATGGCACGCGCGGCAGGAAGCCTTAGCCCGCCAAAAGCGTGGCCAGTCTCGCAACGCCAGACGTATCAACGCCACGCATCGGACCGCCAATACCCGCTATAATAGTGATGTGACCAATTCCTCCTCCGCACAATCTGAGAGTGTGCCGGTGCGCATTCTGGCCCTCGATTATGGCCGCGCGCGCATCGGAATAGCGCTAGCCGATTCCGCCGTGGGCCTGGCGCAACCGCTTTGCACTCTGGAGCGTATCAACCGTAATGAGGATATGCGGCGATTGCGGGAACTGGCCCGCGAGCATGGCGTAAAACAGATCGTAGTCGGCTTGCCGCTGCGCCTCGACGGCACGCGCGGAGAAATGGCCGAGGAAGCGGAAGCTTTTGCCCAGCGCGTGCGCAAACAAGTCGGCGTGCCAGTGGAAATGGTGGACGAGCGCCTCACCAGCTGGGAAGCCGAACGCCTGCTTGAGGAATCGCAGGGACGAATCCTAAAAGACCCGGCCATCCACGGCAGAGCGCCAAAAAAAGATCTGGGCCGCGTCAGCGTGGACGCGGTAGCCGCGGCGGTCATCCTGAAAGAGTATTTAGAACGACGACAAGCCGGCGTAACGGAAATTTAACGCCAGATTCGGCGTATTCGCACAATAAAGTTTGGACAGAGGGTGGATATTTTAGTGGAGCGAGTTTGAAATTTTTACTCACGCTGTTTTTACTAGCGGTCCTCGCTGCGGGCATCGGCGCGGCTTGGCTGTGGTATGGCATCACACAGCCGTACCGGGGATTTCCCGCCGACGGCGTCTTCGTCGATGTGCCTCACGGCACCTCCAGCCGCGCGGTGGCGCATCTGCTGGAAAGCAACGGTGTGGTTCGCAGCGCTTTTGCGTTCGAACTCTACGCGCGCCGCAAGCGTCCCCGCAACGTGCAAGCGGGGGAATATTTTTTCGATAAAGCCGTCAGCGCTCGCGATGTTTTCTGGAAGCTCGCGAAAGGTGACGTTTACGAGCAACCCTTCACGGTGAAGGAGGGCGATACCATGTTCGATATCGCCCGCGAACTGGAAAAAGCCAAGCTCATAAAACACGAAGAGTTTCTCGCCGCCGCCGCCGACCCGACCCCCGTGCACGACATCGCGCCCAGCGCGCCCTCGCTGGAAGGCTTCTTGTTCCCCGCCACCTATCAATTATCCCGGCACCCCGCGGCTAGCGACCTCACTGCCAACATGGTCAAGAAGTTCAAGGAAGAGTGGAGCGCGATCCAATCGGAAGGGCCTCCCGCAAACGCCGCACTAGCTTCCGCAACAGAAACTCCTTCAAGTCCCCAGGATCCTGCAGCCGGCGCCGACCCGCGCCCGCTGCTCGCGATAGTAACCTTGGCCTCCCTCGTCGAGCGCGAGACCCCGCGCCCCGAAGAGCGCCCCCTGGTCGCCGGCGTCTTCAGCAATCGCCTGGAAAAACACATGGCGCTGCAGTGCGACCCCACGGTGATTTACGCCCTGGAGCGCGCGCGAAAATACCGCGGCAGCCTCTCCAGTAAAGACCTAAAATTCGATTCGCTATACAACACCTACGAACACTCCGGCCTCCCTCCCGGACCCATCGGCAATCCCGGTGCAGAATCCCTCCGCGCCGCCCTGCAACCCGCGAAGACCGATTACCTCTATTTCGTCGCCAACACCCACGGCGGCCATTTTTTTGCCGGCACGCTGGCGGAACACAATCGAAATGTGTTGAAGTACCGTCGGCTGCTGGAGGGCGGTTCGGCGGACGAGCCGGCCCCTGTTCCCGCTGCGAATCACGCGACGGCGGCACACCGTAAAGGCGCTACGCGATGAGCGACACTGTGGACGAAAAACACGACGACGCCAAAAACGAGCGCACGAAGAAGGATCTGATTCTCGCGGCCGCGAGAGAGATCAACACGCCCAGCTGGACGCCCGCGGAAATCGATCAGCTGCGCCGCAGGCTCATCGCCCGACACGGCGAAGCGGGAAAAACCAGCTCCGAATACATTACCGACGTTCTGAAAGACGCCGGCTTTAAATTGCTCCTCAATCTGCAGGAAGAAGCCGAGGATCAGTACGAGGAAGAGTTCGAAGACATTCTGCATTTCACCACCCTGCAGGACGCGGAAGTCAGCCTCATGCGCCTCGATGAACTGATGCGCCGCTTCCAGGCCCACGGCGAAAAAGCCGCCGTGGAACGCGTGCTGAACGTCGCCCGCCTGGGCAAACGCCGCGCCGAAATGATCGCCCGCAACCACAAAGTTCAGGCGCAAAAGCGCGCCGAGAAAGAAGAGATGGCCAATTGGTTTCGCATCTGGCTGGAAAATCCCGACGCGTTCTTCAATTGGCTGGAGGTGCGCAAACAGTCGCCGGAATTTAAGACCAAATTTCCAAACGCGGAATTCGAGGAATGAGCAGCAATGGCGCCACCGTCGCGGGCGGCAATGCCATGGAGCTGCCGCCCTTCTCGCTGGAGGTCCAGGCCCTCGATATCGGCCCGGACATCAAGTCCGTG
>Ga0209040_10003616_pt1 | contig 11835 bp, 12 predicted proteins | sample BogFormECP12_OM3_FD_188240 | JGI IMG/M metagenome (GOLD analysis project Ga0209040, IMG submission 188240) | Bog forest soil microbial communities from Calvert Island, British Columbia, Canada - ECP12_OM3 (SPAdes) (version 2) | ecosystem: Environmental > Aquatic > Freshwater > Wetlands > Bog ... | reverse complement strand
GGTTGGGTCATCGATACCCCGGGCATCCGCTCGTTCGGATTGGCCCACATCGAACCCGACGACGTGCTGTCATCTTTCTCTGACTTGGCCGACACGATCGAGGACTGCCCGCGTGGCTGCGGGCACATGGGGCCGCCCGCCGACCCGGAATGCGCGCTGGACACCCTGTCCGGGCCCGCCGTGCGCCGCGTCGCGGCGGCCCGGAGGCTGCTGGCGGTGCTCAGGGAGACCTGACCAGTCGCATACCGAGTTCGTCGGCCGGCACCAGATGGCCGTCGGCGCAGTGGATTTCGACGGTCGCGTCGGCGCCGCAACCCAGATGGGTCAGCCGGAGCCGGTCGCGGCCCGGCAGGTGGCGCCGCCCCCACTCGAACATCGCGAAGACCACCGGCATGAAATCGATGCCGGCCTCGGTCGGCACATACTCCTCGCGGCCGCGCTGTCCGGGATCCCGGTAGGGCCGCCGCCTCAGTAGCCCGAGGTCGACCAGTTCGGCCAGCCGCGCCGAGGTGGCGGCCTTGGTGATGCCCACCCGGCGGGCGAAGTCATCGAACCGGGTGGTGCCGTAATACGCCTCGCGCATGATGAGCATGGCGGACTTGGTACCGACCACCGCCATGGTCTTCTCGATCGAGCACTCCCCGACAGCCGACCATTTATCGCGCTGCGCCAGCGCCCCCTGAAGAAATGTCATGTAAATCACCTCCCGGTCTGGGTTGCATTTAGCATACCTAGGTGTTTACCTGGGTACAGCTAGTAGTACCTAGCTTCAGACTCTAGGAGGAGTAATGACCAGTTACCAGGGCCGCGACGCCGTCATCGTCGGCGCCGTCCGCACCCCGATCGGGAAGGGCAAGGCCAGCGGCGCGCTGCACGATGTATTGCCCGCCGACCTGCTGGCGCACAGCCTGCGTGAACTGGTGGCGCGCACCGGCGTGGACCCGGAGCAGATCGACGATGTCATCGCCGGTGCCGTCACCCAGGTCGGCGACCAGGCGGTCAACATCGCCCGCAATGCCCTGCTGGGCGCCGGGTTCCCCGAGACCGTTCCCGGCGTCACCGTCGACCGGCAGTGCGGCAGCAGCCAGCAGGCGATCAGCTTCGCCGCGCAGGGCGTGCTCGCCGGCGCCTACGACGTCGTCATCGCCGGCGGGGTGGAGTCCATGAGCCGCGTCCCGATGGGCAGCTCGGTCGTGCCGGGCAGCAACCCGTTCGGTGAGGACATGGCGGCCCGCTACCCAGAAGGCCTGGTGCCACAGGGCATCAGCGCCGAACTGATCGCGGCGAAGTGGGGCTTCTCACGCACGCAACTCGACGAGTTCTCCGCCGAAAGCCACAACAAGGCCGCCCGGGCCACCAAGGACGGGCTCTTCGACAACGAGCTGATCCCGATCGCCGGGCTCACCACCGACGAAATCATCAGGCCCGCTACCACGGTGGAGACGTTGGCTACGCTGCAGCCGGCGTTCTACAGCGAGGCGGTGAAAGAGCGTTCCCGCAGATCAATTGGTCGATCACGCCGGGCAACTCCTCGCCGCTCTCGGACGGCAGCGCCGCGGTGATGATCACCACGAGCGAGGTCGCCAAGAAGCTGGGTCTGCGCCCGCTGGCCCGGATCCACACCACCATCGCGGTGGGCTCCGACCCGCTCTACATGCTGACCGGCGTCATCCCCGCCACCGAGAAGGTGTTGGGCCGCGCCGGACTGACACTGGCCGACATCGACCTGTTCGAGGTGAACGAGGCGTTCGCTCCCGTCGTACTCGCCTGGGCGGCCGACACCGGCGCCGATCTGGCCAAGACCAACGTCAACGGCGGGGCGATCGCGATCGGCCACCCGCTGGGCGCCAGTGGTGCCCGCATCATGACGACGCTGGTCAATGCCCTGGAGCAGCAAGGCGGTCGGTACGGGTTGCAGACGATGTGCGAAGGCGGCGGCATGGCCAACGCCACCATCGTCGAGCGTCTGTGACGCTCAACCAACACCACCAACAATGTCTTCCAACACCGTCTCCAAAATCTTTGTCATAGGCGGCACCGGCGCCCAAGGCATCCCGATCATCCGTGCGCTGGTCGCCGACAAGAAATACTCCGTTAGATTCCTCAGCCGCGACCCCGCCTCCCGGCGGGCAGCGGACCTCCTCGCGCTCGACAACGTCTCGATCCTGGAAGGCTCATTCGCTGACGAAGCCATCCTGCGGGAAGGATTCCGCGGTTGTGACGGAGCATTTATCAACATCGACGGGTTCAACACCGGCGAGAAAACCGAGACCTATTGGGCGATCCGCAGTTACGAGATAGCCATCGAAGAAGGAATCAAATCCTTCGTGTATGGAAACCTAGACTACGGGCTCAAGAAATCTGGATATGACTCTAGATTCCGCACCGGCCACTACGACGGCAAGGGACGCGTGGGCGAATGGATCCTGTTTCAGAACCAGGCGAATAGGGACAGAATGGGAGCAGCGGTCTTCACGACGGGTCCGTACATCGAGATGGTGATTGCGCCTCGGACGCCGATGACACCTACCGTCGAAGACGGTGTCGTAACTTGGCGAGTTCCCCTTGGTGAGGGAGCGGTGCCACATGTGTCTCTGGAGGATTGCGGGCACTATGTCCGTTGGCTCTTCGATCATCCGGAGCGCGCGAATGGTATGGATCTGGAAGTCGCTATCGACCATATTGCCTATGCGGATCTTGCTGCGGCATTTGAACAGGTCACTGGGCATCCGGCACGATACATCGACAGCGATTTAGACACGTACTGGCGGAACGGTCCGCTCAGCCCACTCGCAGATATGCCAGCCGGGTACAACGCGGACCCAAATGACAAAAGCACCATGAACGTTCGGGATAATTTCACGGGCTTCTGGAATCTTTGGAAGCACGGGATCGTCAGCAGGAATTATGCTTTGCTCGATGAGATTCACCCAAATAGGATTAGAAGTGCTGAACAGTGGTTCAGGAGAGAAGACCAGTTGGGACGAAAGCTGGGTAAGGGCAGCCTTTGGGAAAGGGTTCAGCCGGAGAACCAGACTCCGATCCTAAAGATTGGCGAGGATTCGCGGACAGGCAAGTTGTAAACAAGGTGATTCCGGGGGTCATCAGTCAAACTTGCTGGAGTATTGCGGGCAGTATGCCCCCGTCGCCGCACCCACGATCTTGGCGATAGAGGCGTCGGCTAACTGCGGCACCGCCGATTTCGCATCGGCGAAGGTTTGGTCAAACGTGAACCCTTTGGACCAGTCACCACACGTCGCATGCCCGATTTGGACCACCGTTTGGTCTGAGCCGTTTGGCCAGGTGATCCCGTTGTCCTTGAGCCGTTGCAGGTAAGCGTCATCCGTTGGGTCGGCATAAGCGATCGGGGCGGTGATGACTGCGAAACCGGCCAGAGCGGCAGCGAGCGGGCCGGTCAATCGTGCGGTCTTCTTCATTCGTTGACTCCTCAGCGTGGACTACGTTCGTGCAAGCCCCCTGACGCTGACGCGGCAGCAGTTAGGTTATCTCGATCCTGCCGGCTAGCACGTCGAGGCATAATTTCTATTCGGTCCTTCTCAGGCGGTGCGCTGCGCGAGTGCTGCGCTGCAGCGAGCGCGACGACTGATCTTTCGAGACGTACTCTCGCACAAGCTGCATGAAGGAGACGCCTGACAGATGGATCTGCTCATTGAGAGCGCCACCCTGCTCGATCTCGACACGGGAGAGCTGCACGGCGGATCGTCTGTGCGCGTGGAGGGCGACCGCATCGTAGAGACTGCTCGCGGTCGGACGCTCGCCGCCAACGACGAAATCCTCCGGGTTGACGCCGGGGATCGCGTGCTCCTTCCCGGATTCATCGATGCGCACGTACATGCGGCGTTCACCACCATGAATCTGAGTGAAATGTGGACCCGTCCGCCCTCCCGACGCGCTATCGAGACAAAGAACATCTTGGAGGCCATGCTGCGGCGCGGCTTCACCACCGTCCGCGATGCCGGCGGGTTGGACAAAGGGATCTCCGAATCCATTGACGCCGGTCTGATCAATGGCCCTCGGGTCTTCAGGTCGGGGCGGGTACTCAGCCAGACCGGTGGGCACGGCGACGTCCCGAGTACCGGTGAGCCACTGTGTGCTTGCCGCATCAAGACGAGCGACTTTTCGCACGTCGCCGACGGGGTCGACGCAGTTCGCCGGGCGGCACGCGAGGAACTGAAGAACGGTGCCCACCAAATCAAGGTCATGGCCGGTGGCGGCGTCGTGAGTCTCACCGACCCTATCGACATGGTGCAGTACACCGGCGAGGAAATTCGGGCAGCCGTCACCGAGGCCAGCGCACGACGCACCTACGTCCTCGCTCACGCCTACATTCCCGAAGCGATCATCCAGGCGGTCAAGGCAGGTGTCCGTTCCATTGAGCACGGCAACCTCATCGACGAATCGGCGGCGCGGGTCATGGCAGAGCATGACTGCTTCCTCGTTCCCACCCTTGCCACCTACGACGCCATCGCCAGCCTGGGAAAGCAATTCAATTTCCCGCCCGAAAGCTTGCGCAAATTGAACGACGTGCTTGAAGACGGTGCGAAGGCGATCGAGATCGCCGTCGCTGCGGGCGTGAGCATCGGCTTCGGAACGGACCTGCTCGGCGAAGCCCATGACCGGCAGTCCCGAGAGTTCGAGTTACGCGCTGCCGTTCAGTCGCCCCTCGACGTTTTGCGCTCGGCAACAATCACGAATGCCGAGCTGATAGGGCAGGCCGGTGAGCTTGGTGTGGTGGCACCAGGAGCATTCGCCGACCTTGTGCTGGTCGACGGGAACCCTCTTGCGGATGTTGCCGTGCTTGGTGGGCAGGGTGACCGTTTGGATCTCATTGTCCGCGGCGGTGAGGTCATCCAGAACCGGCTCCACCGGGTTTAAATCTAGGCGCTCAGGGGTTGCTGTCGATGATCTCGGCCAGGGTGAGAACGACTTTGACTCCGCCTGGGCCGAGGGCGCGGCCCTATCCACCGAGGAGGCGATCGCCTCTGCCGGAAACGTAAGGGGGTTTGCTAGACTTTGCAAAACCAAAGCACAATGCCTTTTTTTGTTCTGATCTGGTTAGCTGGTAACGCCTGCTGTCAGCGTTGCGTAACGCTTCTGACCAGCAGAAACGCCCGAGCGCGTGGTCATGTCGATACTGGCCGGCGTGACCGGATGCACTGTGCTGCAACGTATTTGGTGTTTTTTGGTGTAGCGACACACTAACTCTCTCAATGGAATTGAACGAATGTCTTTGCGCGCCAGTGCGTTTGGCGCTTCTTTCGTTTGCCAGCAAACTAGTTACGGCGCCCTCAATGGGTTTCGGCTACATGAGACGGCGATGTACCTCGAACGCCAAACACAGTTCGGCGACATCCCTTGGCCGCGAGAGGGATCGGCCGGTGTGTTTCTCGATTCGGCGCAATCGGTGGCGGACCGTGTTCGGGTGGCAAAACAGTACCTCAGCCGCACCGTGCATCGACGCATCAGTGTCCTGCCATACCCGAAACGTTTCGAACAGTGCCTCGCGCTCCTCGTCGGGAAGGTCGGTGAAATGGTACAGAGCAGCGCGGACCGACTTGACCATCGCCTCTGGGGCGCTGACTGCCGCGGTGGCCAGGATGGAGCCGTCGAACACCGCGACCGAGGATGTGGAGGAATCGGTCGGGCCGTGCAACATCAGTCTGGCCACGTGCAGGGCTTGTGGCGTATCGCGCAGATCCCCGAAGGCCGCACTGACCCCCACCCGCGCGGTGGTCGTCCGAGACATTAGGGCAACAACCTTGTCGAGTTTGTGGTCGGACGTGACGTACACGATCCCGACCTGCACATCGGGCAGCTGCCGCCACGCCGAAAAGATGTCAAGGCTGCGCAGCTTCGACTCGATCTCGGGTAGCGGCTCCTCACCCACAGTAGGAGCTTGGGCGGCGATGACCACGAAAGGACCATTGATCGGCAGCCGCAGGGAGCCGGCGACCTCCCGCAGGTTCCACTCGTCGAACGCTCGTCCCTCAAGTAGTGAGTCAATCAGATTCAAACGTTGTGACCCCTCAGCCAGGAGCTGCCGTTTCTGCTCGTCGCGGTATCCGGCCACCAGTGCAGTGGCGATCAGTTCGGCGAAGCGGCTGATGCGGACTTCGGTGTCGGCTGGCATCGGGCCGGGCTGCACCGAACCGACCGCCGCCAGGCCCCACACGCGTCCATCAACGATGATCGGCACCGCCACCGCCGCGCGCACGCCCACCGCGCGCACGCGAGCGGCGATCGGCCCGGCAATGTTGTCGTAGCTGTCCATCCGTGCCGGCCGGCCGCTGCGTTGCACCAGCGTGGCGAGGGTGTTGCCGTCCACCGGAGTTCGGGTGCCCACCGGCCATCGTGCCAGCGCCTCAGGATGGGCAGCGGCGGCCACGATGGTAATCTCGCGATCCGTGTCGAACCGCCACAATCCGGCGGTGTCCGCGGGCACGCATCGGCGCATTTCCTCGGCCACCGCGCCGCCCACTTCCGACGGTTCGCCGCCGCGCGCGACCAGCGTGGCCACCCGCCGCACGGCCGCCTGCTCCGCAACGAGCCGGCAATACTCGGCGTACAACTTGCCACCGTCGAGGTTCTCGTCGAATTCGACAGCAAATTCCTCGGCGGTTAAGAGTCCGTCCACCGCATCCTCATCAATCGTCAGGTCAGATTGAAACCCTGCGCTCGGTTCGCCATCGTTCGCGCGTCTTGCCTGCGCGTCGGGATCGATAGTGCTACTTGCTGATTCGTCGCCCGAGCGAGGCGAGTTTTCGGTCATCGGGACACCATCGCGTACCCAGCGACACCGAACACCACCGGCAGTATCGCCGGCATTCCAAGCGTTGCGTTCAGCATCGTTGGCCCTTTCTCTCGTCTGCTCACCGGCGCGGTGTCTGGCCTAGCCTCGGCCGTCGCCAGCGCCAGTGTGTGCCGCCAACGCAACCACGAAAAAGGACTCACAGTCGCTCCATCTCGCGTGCCATTCATCCCGGTTGATCTGCGACGACATTCGTCTAGCGTGCCGACGCCTGATCGGCGACGCTTTCCCTTAGCGCCAGCAGGCTCTTACCGGTCTCGGCCACCGTAACGGCGGCAGAACGCGGTTGCCAGCCAAGCACTTTGGTGGCCTTCTCGGCTGACACCGCCTTAGGAGGGCCTAGCAGGTCGGCGAACGTACCCAGCGCTGGGACGAAACGTCCCACCGTACGCACCACCCAGTCCGGCACCTCTCGCGTTGGAATCCGCGCCCCGCCGTCGCCCAACGCGGCGCGCAGGATCGCGGCGATCTCAAGCAATTTCAGTGGCTGACCGGCCGATGCCAGGAACCGTTGCCGCGCCGCCTCTGGTTTCAGCATGGCCCGTAGATGCAGATCGGCAACGTCACGCACGTCGACGACGGCGAACGACGCCCGCGGCAGCAGCGGCGGTTTGCCTTGCATAAGCATCTGGATTAGGCCGAGAGAGGTGGGCAGGTCCGGCCCGAGGGCCGGCCCGAAGATGCCGACAGGGTCCACCACCGACAGTCCCAGGCCGACCGACGGGTCCGCGACGAAATCCCATGCCGCCCGCTCCGCAAGCGTCTTGCTCTTGACGTACGGCGTCACATCACCCGTCGGGTCGGTCCAGTCGGTTTCGTCGTACGGAAGCCCTGACGGCTTCGGGCTGTAGCCGATCGCGGCGAACGAAGACGTCAGCACCACGCGCCGCGCCCCAGCGTCATTGGCAGCCCGCAACACCCGCAGCGTGCCTTCGCGTGCGGGCACGACGAGGTCGTCCGCGTTCCGCGGTTGCCGCGGCGGAAACGGCGACGCCACGTGCAGCACATATTCGCAGCCGGCAACCGCGGGCGGCCATCCGTCATCGATCGTGAGATCGGCGGTGACAAAAGACAGTTGTGTCGTGTCGGCGCCCGCGCGCTCCAGCGTTGTGCGCACCTCTGGCGCACGGTCGAGCGACCGGACAGTGGTGCGTACCCGATATCCCTCGTTGAGTAGCCGCAGAATGACATGTGTGGCAAGGAATCCGGAGCCGCCGGTGATCAACACCGGCGCGGTGGTGTCATGCATGGCGTACGTCCGCCTCTTCTCTCAACAACTGGGCGGCAAGTTCGCGCACCGTCGCCCTGATGGCCGCCTCCGCGGCGGCGTCGCCCTGTTCCCTGGCGGCCCAGAGCTCGGCCTTGGCCGACACGTACCGCTCGCGCAGTCGCAGCCGGGCGATCTCGCCCCGAAGCCGATCCGCATGGCCGGCGAAGAGCTCTCGCTGGTCCGCCGCCGCGATCAAGCCGCGCCGCATGTTGGCGACGTAGGTGCGCATGTCCTGCACCGACATTCCAGTGCCGCGTAGACAGCTCAGCGCTTCGATGGCGGCGACGAGATCGGGCGGATAGCGGCGATGACCGCTGCTCTCGTCACGGGGGACCGCGCCGATTAGCCCGATTCGCTCGTAATATCGCAGCGCGGACTCCGCCAGTCCGGTGTGCCGTGACACCTGCTGGATGGTGAGGTCCGAATGCTCGGCGATGATGCTCATGCCACCACTATCCCGAACTTGAAGCGCTTCAAGTCAAGGCGTGTTGTCGCTGCTGCCGGTGCTCGGCGCCGATGCGACGCTGCTGCGGGTAGGAAGATTGGCTCGGCTGGTCCATTTGTTGCGCCACGTCAGCGCCTACGCACGGCCCGGTTCTTCCGGGCCGCCAGCACCATTGCGGCCGCCGGGGCAGTGAGTCGTGCGTCCTGATCGAGCTTCTCGCCAGCATGGGCGAGCCGTTCTGACGGCTACTCATTGTCGATCCCGCTGAGGCACATGCGTCGGCAGCGCCTACGGGTCGATGAATTTGAAGATCCTCGGTAATGGTGTGCTTAAAGGTCATGCTGGGTGGGTCAACGGCAGTTTAAGACGCAGAAGCGCTAATCCCGATTCGGTGCCGACCAATATCTGATCTTCGTCGACCACCCGCACGGTAGTGATGGCCGCGCCTAACGACGCTTCCGTCATCAGCGAGCGATCGGGTAGCCACCAAACCCGCACCAGACCGGTGGCGTCGCCGGTGACAGCCACGTCACCGCCGAGTCGCTCTATCGCAGTGATCCGTCCGGAGTGAGCATGCCATGCCCAGCGCGGCCGCGGCCAACGCAAACGCCCCACCAGCGGCTGGACATCGCTCACCCCCACGGAGCGCGACGTCGTGCGACTGGTCAGCGAAGGGCTGGCCAACAACGACATCGCTGGGCGGCTATTCGTCTCACCGCGCACAGTGCAAACGCACCTCACCCACGTCTGCGCCAAACTCGGACTCAACTCGCGGGTACAGCTCGTCCAAGAAGCCGCGCGCCACACCTGAACGCGACCACATGCCCTCGGTCCAAGCCGATCTCAGCAGGCAAGGTCCGGGGGCTCAATGCTGCGGCTCACGAAGAACATTGGGGTAGGCCGAGGATTCGCGCAGCCTGGTCGGGCGTTGCTACGGGACGGCCGAGTTGTTTGCAAAGGCTTGCGGCTTCGGTCACCAGCTCGAGATTGGTCGGAGTGCGGCGACCGCCGTAGAACTCGAGCCCCAAGTGGAGGTGTCCGCCGCGTTCGAGCGCTAGTTCAGCAATACGATTCGCGCACAGGTCGCCGCCGATGATGGAGACAGCCCACGGTAGGTCACATCCCTCAAGTAATTCCAGGTAGGCGTCAAATGCGCGCTCCGTCGGGGGCAACCCGAAGGGCGCTCCAAGGTAACCGCGTTCGGTAGAGAAGTAGAGCTTGATCATCGCTCCCTTGGGCAGTCGGCCCGCCCGCCACCACGCGAGGGTGGTCCGGAGAAAACCGGGTTCGTAGATGGCCAGACTGGGACCCAGTTTCGCCTCGCGACAGATGTCGAAGGCCCGGCTGATCGATTCGAAGGAGTTGCTGTAGACCAACGCTCCCGCGGGTATGCCGTCGGCATCAGTGCCACCGAGATTGACCGAACCGGGGTCGGTGAGCCCGACGCGCATACCGGCCGCGGCGAGTGGGATCAGGTGTTCGTAGGAAATTGATCCCTCATCGAAGTGGATCGTCGGGTATAGGAGGGCATCGGGCCGGGCAGCGAGTATGGGCCGCCAAGCTTCGAGGTAGCGCTCGGCGGCCTGGTCCACGCTCATGCCGTAGCGGTCGATGTGATTGTGGATGATCGCTGCACCCGCCTCCATACAGGCGAGGGCATCTGCGGCAATCTCCGACGGTTCGACAGGAACATTGGGGTTGGTCGCCTTCGATGTGACGCCGTTGATGGCGCATTCAATGATGACGGGATTCATCCGGTAGCCACACCTCTCATTCCATTCGTTCGACCCATTGAGCCCGAGATGCCCCCGGCTCGAACGGATCGCTAAAGTACTGCGTCTCGCGGACCACCTCCCCACCCTCGAATTCCATGATGCTGACCACGTAATACGGTTGCCCGTCGTAGGTCAGGATGAGTTCGCTGATCCAAAGATCGCCGCCACCAAGCATGCGTCGCACGGTGAAGCGTTTCTCGTTCGGCTGGGCGACCCGCGACGCCTCAATGTTGGCTCGACCTCGGATGCGCTCGCCCGATTGCGGATACTCGAGAACTGCATCAGTTCGGTAGATTTGGTGCTCCGCCCCAAAGTCGTTGGCGTCGGAGGCCGCCCAGTGGCGCCGCAGGGCGGCCCGCACGTCTTCATCACCCATGCCTATCTTTCCTCCCAGCGGTTCCGTCATCGTTCCGCCATTGGGGCGGGACTCGACACATACGTCGATCCTGCACCATAACCGCTGCTGGCATGACCACGCTGGTCAACGCGTTGCAGCAGCGCGGCGGGCGGTATGGTTTACAGGCGATGTGTCAGCGCGAAAGTCTCGGCTAACACGACCCGGACGCGGGCAAAGGATCGTGAAATGACCGTAATACGTGCCGCCGCGGTACAACTCAGCCCGCTGCTCTACAGCCGGGAGGGGACGGTCGAAAAGGTAGTCAGCAAGATCGAACAGCTGGCCCGACAGGACGTGCAGTTCGCGACCTTTCCGGAAACGGTGGTCCCGTACTACCCGTACTTCTCCTTCGTCCAGCGTCCGTTCGAGATGCGTTCGCAACACCTGAGGCTGCTCGATCAAGCCGTGACCATACCGTCGCCGGCGGTCGACGCGATCAGCGCGGCGGCGCGAGCCGCCAGCATGGTGGTGTCCATCGGCGTCAACGAGCGCGACGGTGGTTCGCTGTACAACACGCAGTTGTTGTTCGACGCCGACGGCGCCTTGCTGCAGCGGCGGCGCAAGATCTCGCCGACCTACCACGAACGGATGGTCTGGGGACAGGGCGACGGCAGCGGATTGCGGGCGGTCGACAGCGCGGTCGGGCGTATCGGGCAGTTAGCGTGTTTTGAACACTTCAACCCGCTGGCGCGCTACGCCCTGATCGCCGACGGCGAGCAGATCCACTCGAGCATGTTTCCAGAATCGTTTGGCGGCGACCTGTTCTTTTCATCACTACCTTGTTGTTGTTGTTGCCTCCTCCTCCTCCCTTCTTCTTGTCGGCTGTAGGTTCTCATTTCTGATGACATAAATCTCATCGTCGTGTCATCTCGATGTCATAAATGACAGGAACTTGAGATTCTGGATGATTTGATTTGCTGCCGCACCACAACAACACCCGCCGGTTCAACCGCTGCTGCTGCTGTCGCGTCGGGTGGCCGGAGGGTGCGAATCCCTCCGGCTACCCGACAAGTCGCTTATAGCACTGAGTTCTCGCGGAGAAATCGCACCACCTCGCTGATCAGCTCAGCGCCGTCGAGCAATTGAGGGTCATTGTGGTCTGCGTCGGCTATCAACACG
>Ga0209040_10003615_pt1 | contig 11836 bp, 15 predicted proteins | sample BogFormECP12_OM3_FD_188240 | JGI IMG/M metagenome (GOLD analysis project Ga0209040, IMG submission 188240) | Bog forest soil microbial communities from Calvert Island, British Columbia, Canada - ECP12_OM3 (SPAdes) (version 2) | ecosystem: Environmental > Aquatic > Freshwater > Wetlands > Bog ... | reverse complement strand
GTCGGCGGGACGATCCGGTCCCGGCGAACCGTCCCATCAACATGAACGACGCTGGTATATCGAGCGTCGATGACTCAGGTGTCTTGAGACAGGACACCAGGTCCTCGGGCCTGGCGTGGGTGTAGGTCGCCACGTTCACGGCGACGGTGTGGCCGCACCAGGCGGCCCGGATGTGATCGGGGACGCCCGCCGCGGCCATCAGGCTGTTGGTCGTGTGACGGCCGTCGTGGAGCCGGATCCGCGGGCACCCGGCGAGCGCGGCCAGGCGGTGGAACTCATCGCTGAACCCGTCCGGGTACACCGGGACGCCGAGCTCATCGACCACGACGTACCCGGACGGCTCGTAGGCGGGGCCCGCCTCGAGCCGCTCCTCGAGCTGGCGCGTGTGCAGCGCCCGCAGCGCGGCCACGAGCACGTCATCCAGCGGCAGGATCCGGAACCCGCGCTCGCTCTTGGGTGTCTTGACGATGACCTTGCTGCCGACCAGGACGCGGGCCCGGCCGATCCGCAGCGTCTTCGCCGCCAGGTCGATGTCAGGCCACGTCAGGCCGAGCACCTCACCGCGCCTGGCGCCGTACAGCGTCATCCGCCACGCCGCGTGCAGCCGGTCGCCGGCCGCGGTGTCCAGGAACAGCCGCGCCTCCTCCTCAGACCAGGTCGCGCGGGCCGCCTTGCCCTGGCTGGGCAGGGCCACGCCGCGGCACGGGTTGCGGTAGCACTTCCCGTCGTCGCACGCCTGCTCGAACGCGGCCTTGAGCCGGCCGAGCGTCAGCCTGACCGAGCGGGCCGACAGGCCGGTGCCGGGCCGGCCGCCGCGGCGCCGGCCGGCGGCGAGCATCCAGTCCCGCAGCTGCTCGACGTCCTGGCGGGTGACGGACTGCGCCCGGCGGGACCCGAGCCGTTCCCGCACCTGCAGGAACGCGTCCCGGTAGCTGGCCACGGTGTTGGCCTCCCGCTCGAACGTCGCGCTGCGCAGGTAGTCGTCGGCCAGCTCGTTCACGGTCCCGTTCCACGGCCGGACGTACTCGCCGGTCCTGGCCTGGTGACCGATGCGCGCCAGCTCGGCTTTGGCCTCCCGCAGCAGCGGGTACGTGCGGGTGACCTGCTGGCGTTTCCCGGTGCCCGGGTCACGGCCGATATCGCAGGTGAACCGGTAGTGGCTGGTCCCGTCTTTCTGCGGGATCACCAGGATCCCGTCCGGGCGGCGGACCGCCCCGTCCTTCCGCGGCTTCTTCATGTGGGTTTCTCTCCTTCGGGGTTGATCTCTGGTGGGGGCGACTCCCGCCGTCCCGGGGCCGGCCTGGTGATGAAACCCCGCTCGCGTGCCTTCTTCACGTAGAGCTGGGCAGTGGACTGGGCGACCCCTTCGGCCTCCTGGACAGCCCTGGTCGGATGGCGTCCGCCGTGCTCGTAGATCTCGGCGACCCGGCGCAGCATCTCGTCGGGATAACCGTGGCCGCGGGCCAGCCGCCTGCCAGCACGCCGCGCCCTGCGGATCTCGGCCAGGGCCTGCCGGGCCTCGCTCTCGCTCTCGGCATCGACGGGCTCGTAGGTCACGAAAGCGGTGTCCTCCGCTGTCACGCTCAGCGCGGCGTTGGCGCAGGCGTGCTCGATGAGGTTCTCCCACTTGCGGTCGCGCAGGTGGCGGGCCTCGACTTCCACGTCATCGCGGGTGGAGAACACCCGGACTTCGGTGCAGCGGGGCACGCCCCCGGCGACGGTGATCACCAGCTCGAGTTGGATATGGTCCACGACGGTGTAGGTCGACCTGAACCGGGCCGGCAGGCCCGACGTGTCGCCGATCCGTTGCATCACGCGCTACTCCCTAACCAAGTTTCAGCCAACTTAGGTACCTGCCCCCTTGAAATGTACCCAAGTTAGCAAGTATCCACAAGCTATGACGGCCAATCAGGACAAGCACCTCAGCCCGGAAGACCTCGCCGAGCGCGAAGGCGTGCCGCTCCAGACGGTCTACGGCTGGAACCGGGACCGGAACGGGCCGCCGTTCATGAAGATCGGCCGGCACGTCCGCTACAAGCTCGCCGACGTGATCGCCTGGGAGGAATCCCGCTACGTGGGCGGCACGGCATGAGCGCCGACCAGATCCTGCGCGGGCTGCCGCTCGCCCAGATCCGCAACCTCCCCGCGCTGCTCGACGTCACCCCGGCCGCGGCCGTCCTCGGAGTCAGCCGCAGCAACCTTTACGAGTCGATCAAGAACGGCTCTTGCCCGGTGAAGACGATCAGGGTCAACCGGCGGATCAAGGTGCTGACCGCGAGCCTGATCCGCGTGCTCGAACTCGAAGACGACGGAGCGGCCAGGCCCGGGAAAGCCTGACCGCTCCAATGCCCGACCCGCCATCGCCATGGAGGTCTGAGTGCAGCGTAACCCGCCAGCCGGGCAACCCGCTGAGCTGGACACGTCCCATCTGCCGCCCGATCAGGTGCCGCGCCAGGACGGGCCGGCTGACCAGCGCGGACGCGGGACGCCTTCACGCGCTCACATTGGTCCGCGCGTCGTCTACGCCTCCATCAATGGCCGGCGGTGCGACCATTGCGCCGGCCCGCTGCCTTCCCGCCGGCGCCGGTTCTGCACCGACGAGTGCCGGCGCAAGGGGCAGAAGGCCGAACGGATCATCGAGGACGACAGCTACGCGGCCGGCGTCAGGCGGCTGGTCAGGGCCCAGGGCAAGCGGGCCGGCACCGACCTCGGGATGTTCGCCCTGTTCGCCGGGTCCGTCGACTACGCGCGCGCCCGGCTGGCCGAAGCGGCTGCCCAGCTCATCGCCCAGGGCTACTCCTACGGCGACATCGCGAGGGAACTGGGCATCACCCGCCAGGCCGCCTGGAAGCGGTTCGGGCGCAAACCTGAGGTTGACACCGGACCGGCGGAAACAGAGAGCACGGCATGACCGGCCCGGCGGGCGCCGCCAGGCGCCAGCGGGAACACCAGGCCCGCAAGCGCACCGCGGCGGCCATCGTTCAGCTAGCCAGGGCGGCGTGATGTGGCCTGCAACACCGATCCGTTCACCTGCCGTCGCGACCACATCGCCAGCCACCTTGAAGATGCCGAGGCTGACGACGGCGACTTCGAGGCACGGTGCCCTTGCTGCGGACACGGCGGGTTCCGCGTGTCGAAGCCGACGCGCAGCCGCTCTTACCGGCACATCTGGACTTGCGCGTGCCCGTGGTGCAGATGCCGCCCCGGCGCGATCCGGGTCGCCCTGCTCAAGCTGGGCATCCGGGCGGCTTGTCTCGGAATCTACGACGGCGATGTCACCCGGGCCATCCAGCCCGAAGCGGCGAGGAGGCTCGACCTGGCTGCCCGTGACATCCTCGCCACGTCTGGACTCCGGCCCGCAGACATCCGCATCATCATCGCCGAGGCACTGGGCCGGAAGGTCCCCGAGGACTACAGGGCGTTCGTCCGGTTCGCCATTGAGGCCGGCGTCGGACGCAGGCAAGCCTATGAAGCCGCAGCACGCTGGTGTCGTCCTTCGGACTTGTCACCCCCCACAAACCGGGGGGTGGGTCGCTGACGCAAGTCGTAACACACAACCGGAGGTCGCTGTCAAGCCGGGCAGTTCAGGGCCTCGCGACCGTGCGGTCTCCGCGCAATCATTGTGCGGTCTCCGCGCAGATCCGCGTGCGGTTTCCGCACAACAGTGCCTGAGCAAAGTGTGGCGAGGTAGGCCCTTGGACCCGGCCGCATGAGCGCTTACGGGTCTAGCACCGTAAACCGGCAGCGGCGTACCCGGTCACCTCGCGGACGGTGCGAGACAGTGACAGCGCCCGCCCGCTGCCAGCGGCGCAGCGGCCCGCACCTGACAGGCCGTCCGATGCCAGGAGGTGCCCGTGACAGATGACCCGCCGCTCGGCCGGTGCACTGCTGACGGGGCGTGCCCGGTCAGATTCCGGGGGCCGTCCCGCGTTTGCAGGTGGCACCGAGACGAGGGTGCTACTGCGGCCTTTGACACCCGCAAGTCGATGTTCGGCCGCCAGCCGCCACCGCTACAGCAGCTCGCACCGACCGGAAAGGACAGGCCATGAGCGATCGCCCGGAACCGTCAGGCCATGAGCGATGCGGCGGCATGACCCGCGCAGGCCCCCCCTGCCGACAGCCCGCCGGGTACGGCACCACTCACGTTGGCGTCGGCCGGTGCGCCTTCCACTGCGGTGCTACGCCCAATGGGGAGGCAAACGGTGCGCGGCTCCTGGCCGAGCGCGCCGAAGAGCAGGCCCGCGGCGAACTCGAAAAGCTCGGCTACACCGCCCCGGTGATCAACCCGCTCCGCAAGCTCGCCGAGCTGGCCGCCGAGGCGGATGAACTGAAGCGGCTCCTTGCCCGCAAGGTGGACGAGCTGGCCGAGCTGGCCGGTGAGGGCGGCGGCCCCGGCGCATGGTTCGCCGCGTTCGAGCGCGCCTTTGACCGTGTCGCGGCGATGTGCGCGATGCTCGGGAAACTCGACATCGATGATCGTCTGCTGCGGATGGAGATCCGGCAGGCCGAGGGCATCGGCGGCCGGGAAGCGTGGCGTATCGCCGGGATGCTGGATGACCTGCACCTGACGCGGGAGCAACAGGATCTCGTGCCGGAAGTCGTGCCGCGGTGGTTGCGGGCGGAACCGCCCGACTGGGTGCCGGGGAACTGGCACTGGAATCCGCGCCGCGATGGTGCTGAGTGACCGAGATCGAGTTCACCGACGCTCAGCTCGCCGCGTTCCGGCGGGCGCTCGGCTTCGGTGAGCACGACCGCGAGGTCACCGCGGATGACCTGATCGTCGTCCTCGACGCGCGGCAGGTCGTGAACGCCGGCGAGCGGGCCTGGCTCGACGGGGACGGCCCGTGACTGATCACCCGAGTCACATCGTGTTCGGCTCGAACATGGTCACCGTCCACCCGGCCGGCGCCCGCGTCGTCGTGTCCTGGGCCGAGCTGGCCCGCCGCTACCTCAACCAGAAGGACGGCGTCAGCATCCCGCCCGGCTGGCGCGGACATGCCGATGCGTCGTGGTTGTTCGAGCAGATGCAGTTGGTCGCCGAGCCGTCCCCGTCGCCGGAGGACGGTAGCGAATCCGCCACCGCGGCCCGCCCGTTCACGCTGGTCGTGCCATCATCGTGGCCGGTGCTCACGGTCGGCGAGGTCGCCGAGCTGCGGCACGTCAGCCCGAACACAGTCCGGAGAGCGCTCCGGGAAGGCCGCCTGGCCGGGAAGCGTCACCGTGGCGGCTGGCTCGTACCAGAGGACCAGGCGCGGATGTGGATGCCAGGGAGGCGGAATGGCGCAGCACAGCGGGCGCAGGCGGGTGAGCCAGGAGATCATTAGGGCCGTCGCCCGGGGTGCCCTGACGCGCGAGCGGGCCGGGTTCTACGTCGCTAAGGCCCTGGACAACCCGGACCAGGCCGGCGCCGTCGCCGATCTCGTCAGCCAGCTGTGGGGACCCGGCCAGGGTGCTCCCCCGGACGCTGACGACCCGGACGGCGTCCTGGCCGCGCTGTGGCCAGCCGACCAGCCCGGCCAGCCGCGCGAACCGGACCGGCTGCGCCAGCTCGAGGAACGTCTCGCACCGCGGGCCGCCGCTGGTGATGGTGGCGGCGGTGAGATCGTCGACCACGGCCCGACAACGGTGCTTGCCCACGAACATGGTCATTCGGATTACGGCAGCCCGGCCGGCGTGCATTCTCACGAGCACAGCCACGCCGGCGATTCGAACCACAAGCCGGGCGGCGGCCATCAGCACCAGCTGGCCGCCGCGATGGGCGACCCGGCGGTGACGGCGGGCATCAGCCGCAGGGCCGCCGAGCACGCCGCCGCCGCGGCCCGGCCGCGCGTCGAGGACATGACCGACGACCAGCTGCTCGATTTCCTGGGCCCGCCGCCCGGGCGGTGGTGAGAGGACGCCGTGCTCGTGCGAATCGCGTCAAAGTCAGCCTGCGCTTTTTTGGGTAGATGTGGGAGCGGTCAGGCAGCCAAGGGCGGGGAGCGTTTCTTACTCCTTTCCGGCGCGGTGATCCGTCCTGCGCGAATCGCACGGCATTGCCGCAGCGGGGCCGGTGCGTGCCGGGTGGAAACGGTACGCCCGGCCCTGTGCGTGCGCCAGCGGGCCCGCCGCGCTCAACCTGGTGTTGACCCTACGCGGGCGCCTCACGCCCTACTGTGGGCCGCTTGGAACGCCGCCGCCCACTCGGCGCGTCTGGCTTTAAGTCCGGCCTGGTCGGCAACGTCCCCCTGACCGTTCGCCCGCCGCCCGTTGCTGCTGGCGGTCGCGTGCGGGCGGGGTCTGGGCGGGGGCGGGTCTGCTGCCCGCCCCGGGCACGCCCGGTCGTGGCCGGGCCAGCGCCGACCCTCGGGAGGTTGATAGTCACCGCTGCACCAAGGGCAATCGACCACGGGCCTATCATCGCCGCGGCCGGCGCCGGGGTGTGTGTGACCGTGTCACATGGGCCGACGTCGCCGCAGGTCAGGCGGCATGCTTGGGGGCGGCACCGGATGCCGTGTCAGATGGAAGACTGTCGCCTAAGGAACCGAGTTCGGCGGTGATGCGGTCGATCTGGCCTTGTAGCCAGCGCTCGTGTTCGCCCCCCAGGGCGAGGTTCTGGATGTGCATGACGGCAACGCTGGGGTCCACCGCCAAACCGTGATGCGCGAGCGCGTTCACGAGCGTCGCGATGAGTTCCGCCCGGCCACCGGAGTCCCGGGCGACGAGGGCCATGTAGGCGAGACGGCGCGTCTCATGTAGATCCCGTCGGCGGTCCGCATCTGCTTGGGCCGCCGCTGCCCGGCGCTCCTTGGCAAGGTCGATGCCCCTCGTGATAGCCGCACCGATGAAGGCGAATCCGGCGCCAGCCAGGGCCGCTTTGGCTGGAGCGCCGAGTACCAGCAGCACGACTGCGGCGAGGCCGAGAAGTACTGCGGTCCAGTAGGCGCGGAACGCCGAGCCGATCACTCGCACGACGCACAGGCTAGCGGCATGGGGACTCAGATCACATGGAACGGTCTAGCCCTCGGGAAGGAACCGGCAACGGGGCGCCTGCGGGCGGTCGTCCGACCCGGGGGCTACCTGCCTGCTCACCGGGTTCGCGGTGTAGTCCTCGTAGATGAGGTCGCGCAGTCCGTCCGCGCTCTCCGCGCTCATCGTCGCGTGGCTGTCCCTGCGCTGGGCCACCCAGCGGCAGGGCTCGAAGTAGTGAATCAGGTACGCCTCACCCCAGTGCCACCGCAAGTCGTCAAGCGGTCCTTCCCAGTCACTGGTGTTGAATGTGCTCACGGCTGTCCTCCTGTTCCGGCAGGTGGTGGCCGAGGCCCCGGTCTGGTGTTCGCGCACTGGCCGGGGCCGCCTTATCGCTCGGCGTAAACACCACTAGAGACAGACTAGGACAGATGAATCAGCAGACTCAAGTGAATGAAGGCAGCCAGGTCGCGCAGGGCGATCACCAGCGGGAATGATCAAGGTGTGCCACGGGGACCAGAGCGGCCGTACGAGATCGTCGCCGCCGACCTGCGTCGGCGCATCGCAGCGGGGGAATGGCGGCCGGGCGAGGCGCTGCCGACCGTCGCCGCGCTGGCCGGGCACTACGGCGTCAGCAAGGCCACCGTCACGCGGACGCTGCGCATCCTCGCGGACGAGGGGCTGGTGCGGGTGGTGCCCCGCTGGGGGACGTTCCGGGCCGAGGGCAACTAGGCCAATTCAGCAGCCGACGGGCGTCGTCCAGCGCGGCGCTCAGAGCCCCGGCGCATGCGGCGGCTGGCATACCGGCCGGGCCGCTAGCAGCACCCCGCCATGGCGATCGGGGCGGGCTACGGCTGGTGGCAGGTCATCGTCCCGGAAGCGAACGGGGAGCGAATAGTCAGTATGACGCTGGCTGAGGTGGGCGGGTGAAACCGACCCGTTGCCTCCCGTTGTCTAGCCTCACTTGATCCTTGCCACGCCCTAGACGAATTTCGTCGTGCTCACGCTAACCAGTTCGTAGGCTTGGCCCCCATGATGGGGGTTTCTGATGTGCACGCAGCGGCGCTGGATGAGCTGGTCGACTGGTGGCAGGACCTGTCCCGGCAGAAGATCAATTCGCGCGCTGTCCTCCTGCCGGTGCCGCCTCGGTGGGGTCGGACACACTTGCTGAACGAGTTCGCCGCGTTCGTTGAGGATGATGAAGCTGTCAGCATCGTGGTTCGCGTCTCGGGCGCGGCGTTGCCCGATGGGCTGGGTTTGCAGGCACTAGAGCTGCGAAAACTGTTCAGTGAAGCCCGCATCAAGCATCGAGTTGCCGAATTGCTCGGAGTGGACCGGCTGGGCGGCGTGACACAGCTCGGCCTGGGCGTGGCTGGCTTGTTCCTGTCTCCGCTGGCGACCCTGGTTGGGCTGCTCCTGGCCAGTGTCGGCGTGGGTGCCGCGAGCGAGGTATGGGATGACAGCCTGGCGGGCCAGGAAGGTATGGTCGCCAGACTGGGCCGGGCGGTCGCGGCTGTGTCGGTGTCTGTGCCCGTAGTTGTCATCATCGACGACGCTGACCGGCTAGAACCGGATCTGGCAGTGGTTCTGATTGAGAACCTCATCGGGCGGATTGACGGGCGGGTGCTGGTTGCGGCTGCCGTCGATCCTGGCGGGGACCTGATGTCTGCCCTTATCTCCCGGGCAAAGTACGGGCTTACCGAGGGCCGTATCCGGACGGTGGATGTCGACCCGGGCATGGATAATCAAGCCCGGATTGACTTGGCCGCAGAGCTGTGCCCGAACCTGCCAAATGCTGCCGTCCGCCGGATCGGCCAGCGCACACGGACCTTCGCGGAAGTGTTTGCAGTGGCATCGACGGACCGTCTGGCCGAACTGAACGCGCATGGCGATAACGCCGCCATGATGGCAGTGGCGGATGAGGTGATCGATGCTCGGGTCAACCGCGCACCGCCATCAGGGCTGGCAGTGGTGCTGGCCTGGGCCGGAGGCATCATGCACGCTCGGCAAGCTGAACGCGCCGTTGAGGTTCTGGGCGAACGACAGCCCGGTGATGACAGCGATGTGATCCGGTTTGAGTCCCTGATCCGCCTGGCAGACCCGGCCTTCCCCCGGCTTGCTGAGCAGGTACGTGTCCTTGCCACCAGCAAGCGACGCTCCATGGCGGAGATCATGCTTGATACGGCACTTGAGATCGGCGAGGATCCTGGGGTCGGCCTGGTGGACAAGGTAGTGGCCTGGCAGGCAGCGCACCGGGTCCGCGCCGATCTGCAGCACCGCGCACAGCTGGTGGGCCTGCAGTGTCAGCTCGTGCACGGCCTGGAAGACCTCTATGATCCAGCTGCCGCCTATCAGATGGCCGCAGAGGCCCTTACCGAATACCTTGCCAGCGGACCCGACCAACGGCAGACACCAGAACAAGACGACCTGGCGGCGGCCGTGCTCCGGCTCGCACGAACACAGCAGCCCAGACAAGGGGACCCGCTGATTAATGCGACGATCGCTGGCGTCGCGGCGGGCGGGCCGGCGGTCGGACTGGAAGCACGCATTTGGGCCGCCATTGACTTGCTGAGCCAGCCGGGCCAGCGCGAACGAGCGCTGGCGCTGATCGACCAGATCACAGCCGAGCTGAACGGCCGAGAGGATCTGGCCGCTGTCGGAAACCGTTGGCGTCTGCTGCTAGCTTTCCGTGTCGGGCGAGCTGGCTATCCTGCCATCGCCCAACAGCTCCTTACCTCGATGCTTAACGCGGCTGATTCCCCTGAGGATGGCGATGCTGCGCGAGCAGTGCTCTACGCGGTGGGTGGACCCGGAGCGGACACCCGGTTGCAGATCGTCGGCCTTGAAGCTGAGCTGGCGGCATTGCCGTCTGATGCTAATGATGACCGGCTGCGCGTACATCGTGCGCTGGCTGCCGACTACGGCGATTTGGGCGACTACCGCCGTGCCCTTCACCACTGCCAGCAAGAACTACTGCTGCGTCGCCGCATACAAGCCTGGGATCATCCCGACACCTTGACTACCCGTAGCAACATCGCCGCCTGGACCGGGGAGTCCGGGCATCCGGCGGAGGCGCTGCGGCTATTCCAGGTACTGCTGCCCGACCGGGAGCGGGTCCTCGGGGCCGACCATCCGGCCACCTTGACCACCCGTAGCAACATCGCCGCCTGGACCGGGGAGTCCGGGCATCCGGCGGAGGCGCTGCGGTTGTACCAGGAGCTGCTGCCCGACCGGGAGCGGGTCCTCGGGGCCAACCATCCCAATACGCTTCACACCCGTAGCAACATCGCCCATTGGACCGCTCAGTCGGGGGAGGCGCTGCGGTTGTACCAGGAGCTGCTGCCCGACCAGGAGCGGGTCCTCGGGGCCGACCATCGCGAGATCCTGATCACCCGCAACGACATCGCCGCCTGTACCGCTCAGTCCGGGCATCCGGCAGAGGCGCTGCGGTTGTACCAGGAGCTGCTGCCCGACCAGGAGCGGGTCCTCGGGGCCGACCATCCGGACACCTTGACCACCCGTAGCAACATCGCCGCCTCGACCAGGCAGTCCGGGCATCCGGCAGAGGCGCTGCGGTTGTACCAGGAGCTGCTGCCCGACCGGGAACGCGTCCTCGGAGCCGATCATCCGAATACGCTACGGGCCCGTAGCGAGATCGGGTCTTTGACCGGGCAGTCCGGGCATCCGGCGGAGGCGCTGCGGTTGTACCAGGAGCTGCTGCCCGACCGGGAACGCGTCCTCGGAGCCAACCATCCGGACACCTTGACCACCCGTAGCAACATCGCCGCCTGGACCGCTCAGTCCGGGCATCGCAAGGAGGCGCTTCTGCTGTTCCAGGAGCTGCTGCCCGACCAGGAGCAGGTCCTCGGGGCCAACCATCCCGATACCTTGACCACCCGGCGTGCTATCCAAAGACTGAACACACCAGGTACGTCTTCCATCGAATGAATCCAAGTTACAGCCTTCAGCATGCCCTGGCTGCTTAGACACCTTTAGCTCGCCAGCATGAGTCAGAGTGCATCAAGCATTAAGCGCACACCCCCCTGTGCCTGGCGCGCCGCGGCTTCGGCACGATCAGCCCATTGCGGACCAGCGTCCGGTACACCGTCGACCGGGTCACCCGGCCATGGCCCCGGCGCTCCATTTCGAACACCAGCCTGCGCGGCCCCCACTTGCGATGCCCCCAGCGCAACTCGCAGATCGCCTCCTCGAGGTCTTCGGAGATCCGCCAGGTCATCGGTGATGGTCACGGCCATCAGTGCTGACCTGCCCCCTTGCGGGGGGGCCTGGCCCGCGGTGAGCGTCACCGGCCGGCTGAGCATGGCGTCGATCCGGGCGGCGCTTGCGTCGTCGCTGGCGCGCACCTCGGACACCAGGCGGGCCCGAAGCGCGTGCAGCTCGCCGAGCATGGCGTCGATGGAGTCGATGGCTGTGTTCGCGGCCCGGCGGGCTTCGGGATCGGCCTTGGTGTCGTCGCGTGCGGCCCACTGGGCGAGCGCGACGCCCAGGACGCCGTTGTGGCCGTCGTCGCCGAGCCGGCCGGTGACATCAAGGATGGTGCGGCGCTCGGGCCGGATCTGGTCGTAGGGAAGGGTCATGGCCGGGCCTCCAGCGTCCGGTCAGGGCCCCCGCCGCGGTGGGGGGCCCGCTCTCGGGCCGGCCTCACACATTCCTGTCACGGACTGGCTGGACGGCCCCGGATTCAGGCATCCGTGGCGGATGCCCGGGAGGCCCTGACGTGCGGGAACTGGACGGCTGCGGATTCAGCTGCACCGCGCGGACGCGTTCAGCCTGATCAGGGACCAGGTACCCGGACAAGAAGCCAACGGAGACGATCCCCTGCGTGAACGGGGAAGTAATCGGCAGCTGAACTCGCCCGGGACGGAGG
>Ga0209040_10003614_pt1 | contig 11836 bp, 11 predicted proteins | sample BogFormECP12_OM3_FD_188240 | JGI IMG/M metagenome (GOLD analysis project Ga0209040, IMG submission 188240) | Bog forest soil microbial communities from Calvert Island, British Columbia, Canada - ECP12_OM3 (SPAdes) (version 2) | ecosystem: Environmental > Aquatic > Freshwater > Wetlands > Bog ... | reverse complement strand
CGGCTGCTGGGCAGTGGCAATCAGAGAGTTAAAGGCAAGCAGAGCAATACCTATGGCCCGCATACATCACCCCGGTGAGGCTAGGTAAAGTTTATCGCCGAATACGGCCGAAGATAAAGCGGAAGCGGCGGCATATTTGTAAAAACATTGTGTCCGGCCTGGGGCAATATCGGATTGCTGCGGCGCTCAGGGGGTGCCGAGACCAAAAGCGGGACAGGACCACCGTCGCCATTCCAGATGTCAGAAAAGCGAAGGCCCCGCATCTCTGCGAGGCCTTCAACGTCTAGCTTGGCAGTTAGCACGTTCGCTGATTGCCAACGGCTAATTGCTGCCTTTAGTACATTCCGCCCATACCGCCGCCGCCGTGAGGCATCGCCGCTTCCTTCTTCTCTTCCGGAAGTTCGGCTACCAGCGCCTCGGTGGTCAGCATCAGTGCCGCGATGGAACCTGCGTTCTGCAACGCGGTACGCGTGACCTTGGTCGGATCGATGACGCCGGCTTTCACCAGGTCCTCGAATTTGTTGGTCTGCGCGTTGTAGCCGAAGTTCGGGTCCTTGGAGTCGCGAATCCGACCGACCACGATGGCGCCTTCTTCGCCAGCGTTGATAACGATCTGGCGCAGCGGCTCTTCCAGAGCACGACGCACAATGTTGCCGCCGATCTTCTCGTCACCCTCAAGCTTCAAGGCTTCGATGGCGTCACCGGAGCGCATCAGTGCGACGCCGCCGCCCGGAACGATGCCTTCCTCCACCGCAGCGCGGGTGGCGTGCATCGCGTCCTCGACGCGGGCCTTCTTCTCCTTCATTTCGGTTTCGGTCGCGGCGCCAACCTTGATGACGGCCACGCCGCCCACCAGCTTCGCCAACCGCTCCTGCAACTTCTCGCGGTCGTAATCGCTGGTAGTCTTCTCGATCTGGCCACGGATTTCTTTCACCCGGCCTTCGATGTCGGCGTGCTTGCCCTTGCCTTCGACGATGGTGGTGTTGTCCTTGTCGATGGTTATTTTCTTAGCCTGGCCGAGGTCGTCCATATGAACGTTCTCGAGCTTGATGCCAAGGTCTTCGGTGATGGCCTTGCCGCCGGTCAGAGTAGCAATGTCCTGCAGCATGGCCTTGCGGCGATCGCCGAAGCCCGGGGCCTTCACGGCCGCGACATTCAGAGTGCCACGCAGCTTGTTGACGACCAGGGTCGCCAGCGCTTCGCCTTCTACGTCCTCAGCAATGATGACCAGCGGACGGCCGCTCTTGGCGATCTGCTCGAGCAACGGAAGCAGGTCCTTCATCGAAGAGATTTTTTTCTCATGGATGAGGATCAGCGCGTTCTCCTGAACGGCTTCCATGCGCTCGGGATCGGTGACGAAGTAAGGGGACAGATATCCGCGGTCGAACTGCATGCCTTCGACGACCTCGAGCTGGGTCTCCATCGTCTTGGCTTCTTCCACGGTGATCACGCCGTCCTTGCCGACCTTCTTCATGGCCTCGGCAATGATCTTGCCGATGGTCTCGTCATTGTTAGCGGAAATGGTGCCGACCTGGGCGATCATCTCGCCGGAAACCTTCTGCGAGAACTTGTCGATGGCGCCACCCTTGTGGTTGCCGTCCTCGTCCAGCGTGCCGCAAACCGCGGTCACAGCCTTTTCGATGCCGCGCTTGAGCGCCATCGGGTTCGCGCCGGCGGCAACGGTCTTGACGCCCTCGCGGTAAATGGCCTGCGCCAGAACGGTCGCCGTGGTGGTGCCGTCACCGGCCACGTCGGAGGTCTTGGAGGCGACCTCGCGCACCATCTGGGCACCCATATTCTGGTGCGGGTCCTTCAGTTCGATTTCCTTGGCCACGGTCACGCCGTCCTTGGTGATGAGCGGCGAACCGAATTTCTTCTCGATCACCACGTTGCGGCCCTTGGGTCCGAGGGTGACCTTCACGGCATCGGCGAGGACGTTCACGCCATGCAGGATCGACTGGCGGGATTCTTCACCATGCAGAATTTGCTTTGCCATTGTTTTCAATCTCCTTATGAAATCAGTTGTCAGTGGTCAGCGGCCAGTTGTCAGAAAACGCTGCAACCGGCGACTGACGGCTACTATTTCTTTGCGGCGGCTTCCTTGTGCTTGGCGGCGCCTTGCAGGATGCCGAGTACTTCCTCTTCGCGCATGATCAGGAAGTCTTCACCGTCGATCTTGATCTCCGTGCCGGCATACTTGCCGAACAGGATGCGATCGGCTTCCTTCACATCGAGCGGGAAGGTCTCGCCTTTGTCGTTGGTCTTGCCCCGGCCGACCGCGATCACTTCGCCCTCTTGCGGCTTGTCTTTCGCGCTGTCGGGGATGATGATTCCGCCACGGGTGGTCTCGGCCTCTTCAACGCGGCGGACCACGATACGGTCATGCAGGGGAGTAAGCTTTGTAGCCATTCTCAAACTCCTTTTCTTGGTTTCGGTTTGGATTGCATTACGTTTGCCGGCCCTGGCGCGTGTCTTTTGCGTTGCGGTCAGCGGTTGTCATGAACTTTGGGGATTATCCCGATTGCTGGAAGCGACGCTCCGGGATTGACTTGCAGCCCGCTGTTAGCACTCACTCCCAACGAGTGCCAATCATACGGGGTACGTGACGCAATGTCAAGAGCGGATATGAGTGTAATTCACTCAAATTTAACGCCTGTAAGACAAATGCTTGGAATAGCATTGTAAGTCAACAGCTTAGATCGAACCGCAAAATGCCACTTCGGGATTTTCGCGCCGGGGGACGCACCGCGTTAGAGCGCTTCCAAAAAGGGGGAATCTGGAGTATAAATACCTGCATCTGTCCAGCTAAATTTTGGCGATGTTTGGATATTTTTTTTCGATCTCACTTAGTGAACTCTTGGCTTCCCTCGACGGCGGGGGCGGCTTCATAATCGGAAAGATCGGTGGGTGCGATCGTGTCAGTCCTTGGTGCCGCTCGATTCTCTGTGTCCGTTCGCGTGTGGATAGGTTCATCCGCCCTATTGCTTGCAGGTCTGAGTTTGGCGTCACTCAGCACCGCACAGACTGCGAATGCGACACAAATCCAAATCAAAGATCAGCCAGCGAGCGAAGCAAAACCGCCGGGGACTCTCACGACAGAACAAGTTCCGGCCCCAACTCTAAGGCAGTCTGGTGATAGTGCCTCGCAGGATGCTGCGTCTGCATCGCCGAAGTCTGTCGCACCGGATGCTTCGCACCTACCTACGGCTGAGCAGATTGAGAACGCAGCGACCGCGGAAGCCCCTGTCGATCCTGATGCCAAGCCAGCCACGAACACTCCTGCGCCCGCTGTCCAAACCGCACAGCCGCCCGGTGTCGCGAATCCCGGAGGAGCGGCGCAAGCGAAGTACGACGTTTCGCAGATTGGCCACCGCAACGTGGGCTCGGGTCTGGATTTCTACTCCATTGACCGCGAGATTGCGCTGGGCCACCAGTTGTCAAATGAAGTCGAGCAGAGCGCGCGGCTGGTCACGGACCCCATCATCAACGAATACATCAATCGCGTCGGGCAGAATCTGGTGCGTAACTCCGATGCGCGGGTGCCGTTCACCATCAAGGTCCTCGACACCGATGAGGTGAATGCCTTCGCGTTGCCGGGCGGGTTCTTCTACGTGAACAGCGGACTAATCCTGGCGGCTGACGATGAGGCCGAACTCGCCGGGGTGATGGCGCATGAGATCGCGCACGTCGCGGCGCGTCATGCTACCAAGAACATGACGCGGGCGCAGATCTGGAATATGGCTTCCATTCCGCTCATCTTCATTGGAGGTCCGGCGGCTTACATAATCAGCGAAGTGGCGTCGATCGCAGTGCCGATGACCTACCTTAAGTTCTCGCGGGATGCGGAGCGCGAAGCCGATCTGCTTGGCTTGGAATACGACTACGCCGCGGGCTACGATCCGCACGCCTTCGTGGAGTTTTTCGAAAAGCTGAACGTGGACGGGAAAAAGAAGCACAGCGCGCTGGCCAAAGCCTTTGCCACGCATCCCATGACGGCTGACCGGATCAAGGCAGCACAGGACGAAATTCGCAAATATCTGCCCGATCGTCCCGAATATGTCGTTGACACCAGCGAATTCGAGAACATCAAGGCCCGGCTGATTTCGTTGGAGAACGGCCGACGGCTGGGTGGCGCTAAGGGCGGAGATGGGAACCGTCCCGTGCTGCTGAAACGCGGCACTACATCTGCACCGGGTAGCAGCGATTCCGGCGGATCGTCGGGTCAGGATAGTAGTAACCCGGCCGAACAGAATGACGACGGGCGTCCCACGCTCAAGCGGACCACCACCACCGATTCAAACTGAAGGCGCACGGTAAGCGATGAGGGTTTCGGGATAAAACGTCACCCGGCATCCCACCACTTCTCCGGCAGGAAAGAGCCTCCGCAACTGCTTCATGGTCAAGAGGTGCAGATGATCGTAGGGCATCTTGCCGAGACGCCGGACAAGATTGCGCTGTGTGGCCTCTGGCAGGAGCTGTACGAAGGGCAAGTGGTAGTGGGGATCGAAGGGATACCAGAAGTTTGGTGTCGTGATGAACCACCCCCTTCCTACCCGCTGGACCTCCGCGGCGAAACGCGCCACCAACTCATTTCCAGGAAGATGTTCGAGGACGGCGTTGGAATACACGATGTCGAAAGACTTGTTGGCGAACGGCAACGCGCAGCCATCGAACACGACAGCTTGAACGTCGGGAAAGCTGTTCCGGTAATCCTGCACATCGGCGAAGGAAATGCCACCGCCAGTGATCCGCGAGCGGTTATCGTAAAAGGATTCAAGCTGCTCCGGCAATCCAATGCTGGTCCCGGACGCTCCCACATTAAGAATACGCATCTCGGGAGTCGGGCGCAGCAAACGCAGAAATAGCCGATGCTTTTGCTCCCGCGACTTGCGATGCAAGTAAAGAAGCAGCGGGTTCATTCGTAATGGCATTCTATCGCTTTGCTCCTCCAGCCTGTGCGCGGGTTGTTCCCCCAATCACAGGATGGGGCAGGAATTGATTGCGTTGCGGCGTGCACCATGGTTGCCTAGAATACAAGGGTCATGAAGATGTGGCGCCCAATGTTAGCCGTCCTTGCCCTGCTGGTGGTTCCTGCCGTGCTCGCCGCGAGCGGCCAGAACAAGCCTTCTGGCCAAGCGTCCTCGGTGAAGTTTGTTGTGCTGAAGGACGACAACGGTAAGCCCGTGCGCAACGCAGCGGTGATCTTGCATCCGGTTAAGCAAAGCGGCAAGCAAGCCAAGGGCGGAGTCGAACTGAAGACCGACGCAGAGGGCAAGACCGAGAGTGACGGGGTTCCCTATGGCTTGCTGCGCGTGCAGGTGATTGCTCCGGGCTTTCAGACTTTCGGGAATGATTACACCATCAATCAAACGGAGCAGGTCGTCACCATTCGCTTGAAGCGGCCGACGGACCAGTACACGATTTACGACAAACCGGGGAGCAGCCCGCCCAAAGACCAGCAATAACTGACAGCTCCTAGCTGTTAGCCTTTAGTTCTTGGCAAACGATGGCGGGGCTGGTCGCTAAGAGCTAAAGGCTAAGAGCCAAAGCGAGGCCCCATGATCGAAGCCAAGGCACTCTGGACCGACCACGACCGTTTCATCGGTCAGGCAAGCAGCGGACACGCGGTGGCGGTAGATGCCGGCAGTGAGAAGTCGGCCAGCAGTCCGGTCGAGTTGGTACTAATCGGCCTGTGCGCCTGCACCGCCAGCGACATTGTCGGCATTCTGCGCAAGAAGCGTGAGCCATTCACCAGCCTGGAGGTGCGCGCCACTGCCGAGCGCTCTGAAATGTTCCCGAGGGTCTTTACCACCATCCGTCTGATTTATCGCGTTGGCGGGAACGTCACCCACAAAGCAATGGAAGATGCCGTGCGCTTGTCCAAGGAGAAGTATTGCTCGGTGTCGGCCATGCTGGAGAAGACTGCAAAGATTGAATTGGAGATCGAATACGGGCAATAAAGCAGTATGAGTTTTTTGCTTCGGTCTGAAGGCCCCGCCAAACCCGCAGCATCAAGTTTGTTAATTTATGAGATGACCAAATGACTTCTAATTTTTATGACCATCGAAGAGCATTGAGTCAATTATCGTGCTTATCTTGCGGCCTTCACATCAATGAGCTGTAGCACATGTTCCACAATGCCCTTACTACCAGCCACTAATCCAGGTAGAAGTAATTCACGTCGATTAAACTCCAGCTTTGCATTTCGAATGCAGCACACGCACCCCCCTGCAGAATTCACAAGCGCTACGCCAGCCGCAATGTCCCACCCGTGTTTAGGAGATAAAGTCCACGTAGCGTCGGCGAGCCCGGCAGAAACGAGAGCCAACTTATACGCCACGGATCCCGTTGGCCGGATCGAAAACTGTTTGCCTTCAAATAGCGCCCACTCCCCCCGAATATATTCCTGTCGGCTGGCCAAAACCAGCGCCCCATCTAAGCTCGTCCTTAGACTGGCCTGCATCGAGCGTCCATTGTAAGTCACGCCCGAGTTCAGAGAGCCAAGGAACAGCTCGCCAGTCCCTGGATTACATATTGCTCCTGCAACGGCAACACCGCCTACTGCGAGCCCAATTGAGATGCACCATTCGGGAATACCATCTACGAATTCGCGAGTTCCATCGAGAGGATCAACGACCCAAACAACGTCTTCGGAGAGACGGGTCGGGTCATTTATCTCTTCTTCGGAAAGCCAACCTTCGCCTTGTTCCAAAAGAGCTTCCCGGAGTACGTCACTGACTCTGCGATCGACCTCAGTGATCACATCACGACCGCCGTTGTCCCGCACGCTGAAGGTACCGGGCGCAAACTGCTTCACGACAGCTGTGGCAGCGAGCAGGGCGTTGTGCATACGAGCAAGATATTTTCGCTCTATGGAGTCAGTTAGCATGTGGGACGGACACCCATAACATCCTTGCGCCAACCACGACAAGAACGGTGCAAAGCATCTGTTTGAAGCGATGGGAAGGAAGATACTTGGTCAGATAGGCGCCCAGCAGACCCCCGGGTATCGATCCTATCAGAACGCAGGCCACTAAGACCAGGTTAACATTGCCAAATCCGAACTGAAGCAAGCCTGTTAGACCCGCCAGCAGTACGGCATGAACAATGTCCGTGCCTACCATGGTGGCTGGAGCATAGCCATAAAATACAAGCAGTAACAATAAGATCACGCTACCGGACCCGATCGACGTCACACCCACCAGTATCCCCGCAATAAATCCAATGAGCGTTACTCCGAAGCTATACTCACTGTTGCGTATCTTCTCAAGGTTGACCCGGGCGGCAGACGGAGGTTGCTTGAGCATATAAGCAATGGGAATGACGATAAGTAGAATCGCGATTGCCACCTTTAGAAACTCATTAACCCCGTTACCGTATGTAACACGAATACGCGCTAGAAGCAGGACTCCAAGAATAGCTCCGGGGATGCTGCCATACGCCAGGCTAAGAACCAGTCGCCAGCTGACATTTCCGCGGCGCCAGTGCAGACTGCCGGCGCCAATCTTTGTGACGCAGTTAATGACCGCATCGGAACCGACTGCAATGATAGGAGGCACGCCCAAAATCGAAATCAGCAGCGGCAGCAATACCATGCCCCCACCAAGTCCAGTCAATCCCACGAGCGTTCCCACTATCAGGCCAACGGTAACTCTTGCTGCGATGGTACCTGGATCCACAGCGACTCCATTGCATTTAGCCAAAAATAAGGCCGCTAGCATTAACCATTAGGAACTCTTCGAGGAAAGATAGTGCAAGACGGACGCAACTACCTTGGACGAACTCTCCCGGGTACTCTCACGATCTGTGTTACAAACAATCTCAGCAGCGAGCGGCGGTTCATAGGGATCATCGATACCTGTAAACCCCTGAATCTTTCCCGACCGTGCCTTTTTGTATAACTCCTTGGGATCTCTCAGTTCACAGACGGGGAGGGGAGTACTCACGTATACTTCCATAAAATCGCCGATCTTTCGGCGTGCTTCATCGCGCCCCCCCTTATACGGTGAAATTGCCGAGACTAGAACGATGGTGCCGTTGCGTGTGAGCAATTGCGCCACGAAAGCAATGCGGCGGACATTCTCATCTCTGTCATGCTTGCTGAATCCAAGATCCCTGCAAAGATAGTTCCGGATTACATCACCGTCGATTACCTCAACTTGCAGCCCGTGGGCCAAGAGTTCCGTAGCGACGGATCTGCAGATCGTCGTCTTTCCAGCGCCGCTAAGACCTGTGAACCAGACTGTGAGGCCGTGCCGCTGAACAATGCGGCCGGCAGAAGACTCATCGAACGCATCGCCGGCCTGAGTTGGAATTGCTTCCAATATCATGCCAGCTGCAACGGTATCGTTGGTGAAGGGATCAATGACTATAAAGCTTCCAGTGGTCCGATTGCGCTCGTAACTATCGCAGAAAATCGGATTGTACAGATCAATCTGGGCTTCACCAATCTCGTTGAAATGCAGGCTATCAGCTCCTAATTTCTCCAAGCTATTAATATCTATCTTGTGATTCAGGCGATTAATTCTGCCACAAAGTACCTTAGTCGTGTGCTTAATGAGATACCGCGCATCGCAGCGAAGCGGAGCCTGAGACATCCAGATCAGATTAGCTGTCACTCTTGCGGAGACCGTGGGCATCTGCTCAGGAGACACGAGCATGTCTCCACGGCCAAGGTCGATGTGATCAGTTGTAGTTAGCACAACCGACTGGGGTGGAAATGCTTCCTGCAGGTTCCGCGTAAAAAGAAGTACTTCCTTCACCGTGGTGCGCTGTCCGGAAGGCAAGGCAACTATCTCCTGTCCCGGCCTTAATACGCCTGAACCTACTTGACCGGCGTAACCTCGAAAGTCTTGAGTCGGCCGGACGACACTCTGCACCGGAAATCTAAGTTCCTCATTCCGTCTTGGTTTCGCCGGAATCGTTTCCAGCAGTTCGAGCAAAGCGGGTCCTTCATACCACGGCATGCGGCCGTTGCCTCGAACCACATTTTCTCCGCTCAAAGCACTCAACGGAACGAAGTGGAATTGAGTATCTCGGAGCGAGGCGGCAAATTTGCCGAATTGATTACGAATGGAATGGAAGACTTTATCCTCGAAGTCCACCAAATCCATTTTATTTACTACGACAATCATTCGCCGGATTCCAAGTAACCAGGCAATCAGCGTGTGCCGGCACGTCTGCTTCAAAACCCCCTTCCTCGCGTCCAGGAGGATTAGCGCCACTTCGGCGGTTGAGGAGCCGGTGGCCATGTTGCGTGTGTATTGCTCATGACCAGGAGTGTCGGCAATAATGAACTTCCTGCGTGGTGTCGAGAAATAGCGATACGCGACATCGATGGTGATGCCCTGTTCGCGCTCCGCTCTTAAACCGTCGGTAAGCAGGGACAAGTCAAGGTCGACGTTTTTCGCCGAAGAGGCTTTCCGCACTGAGGAAAGCTGATCGTCGTATATGCCATTGGACTCGTATAGCAACCGCCCTATCAGGGTTGACTTGCCGTCATCCACGCTCCCGGCCGTCAGAAACCGAAGCAGGTCCCGCTGCTCACCAGCAGTACTCAAAAATACCCCTCCCTTTTCTTCAGTTCCATCGAGCCTTCTTGGTCGTGATCAATTACTCGGTTTTCTCGCTCAGAGCGCCGGAAGAACTTCAGTTCCTCGATTATATCCGGGACAGTCGCTGCCGAGGACCGAATGGCACCCGTACAATAGGTACAGCCAAGCGATCTCATCCGGCACAAGACACGCTGTGGCTTCTCTCCAGGTAACAGATCGATCGGATGGTCTAGAGGAATAAGCAGATCTCCCCGCACCAGCATTTCACGTTCCTTGGCGAAGTACAGGGGCACAACTGGGATGTTTTCCCGATGGATATATTCCCACACGTCCAATTCTGTCCAATTCGACAATGGGAAGATGCGCATACTCTGCCCAGGCCCAACACGGCCGTTATAAAGGTTCCAGAGCTCCGGGCGTTGATTCTTAGGATCCCACTGCCCGAGAGAGTCACGGAGCGAAAAAACCCGTTCCTTAGCTCGTGACTTCTCCTCATCCCGACGCGCGCCGCCAATGGCTGCGTCAATGCCGTTGGCGGCGAGCGCATCGAGCAGAGCTTTTGTCTTCAGCAGACCGCAGCACTTGCTCGTGCCCAATTGGAAAGGATTGGCTCCGTCTCTCTTCGCTTCTTGGTTGGTGTATGCAATTAACTCCAAGCCGAGTTCACGGCAGGTCCGGTCGCGGAACTCAATCATCTCGCGGAACTTGAAACCGGTATCGATGTGCAACAAGGGAAAGGGTATTCTTCCCGGGTAGAAGGCCTTTTGGGCAAGCCGCAACATAACCGAGGAGTCCTTCCCCACGGAGTACAGCATCGCGGGACGTGCTGACTCTGCCACAACCTCCCTCAGGATGTGGATACTTTCGGCTTCCAGAACGTCGAGTTGAGATATGCTGGCGGTGGCCACAGGGGCCTCCTTGGGAGAGTCAATATGGTACCTCAAGTGGACCGCCTCCGCGAGTACAATCCGACACGAACTCGGGCAAGTACTACTACGGCCCCTAATGCAGACTCTCTTGGACTCGACGGCGGCTAAGATGCCGGTGCCGGGCCGGAGCCCTGCGCAGCGCAGCGACGGCGCGACCGCAGCTGCGGCCGCTTGATCGTAATCAGAGTGTCAAGATTCCCGCCGAACTCCCAGCGGATTGTGTCATAGGCTGCAAGTCGATTTTCAGGAAGATCATCATGGCAATCTCCGGCCTTCAATGAGCTTGGTTAGTTCTTGCGACAAGCTGTTCAAGAGAGATAACTGGGAGTTAATTACGTAGAAGTGTTGTCCGGGAAATGTGTGCAACTCAAAGGAACCGGACGTTTGGAATTGCCACGCTGAAAGCTCCTCTTCCCTAACCCTCGGATCCTCTGCGCCTCCAAAAACAGAGATGGAACAATCGAGCGGATCTTCGAAAGAGTAGGAGTATGCCTCGCACATCGCAAAATCTGCGCGAAGCACAGGTAAAAGCAAGTCCATCAGTTCACTGTCCTGTAGAACGGCCTCAGTCGTTCCGCCCAATTGCCGCAAGCGATCGATAAAAGCAGGGTCTAATTCCTGGGAAATTCGGGGATGCGGATCCGGTAGTTGGGGGGCACGACATGCTGATATCATCAGGTGAACAGGACCTGTTTGACGCTCCCGTCTGCATTCCCGTGCAAGTTCGAAACTGATGAGGCCACCCATGCTGTGGCCAAAAAAAACGAACGGTATGTCAGTAAAGGGCTGGAGCACAGGAATTAAGCATTGCGTTAGACAAGCGAGATTGACAAAGGAAGGCTCCGAGTATCTGCTCTCTCGTCCAGGCAGCTGTATAGCGCATAATTCCACCTCCAGCGGCAGGTGCTCGACCCAAGGGACGAAGATCGAGGCGCCAGCACCCGCGTAAGGGAAGCAGAAGAGTCGGAGTCGAGCGCTGCCGTTAGGCTTCGGTCTTGCTAACCAACGGCTAAATTCGGGTACTCCCACCACCCCTCCTCTGCATTTTGTTCGCGTATTTGCTTTAGTGGTACCGCGTCCCAGTGAGCAACTTCAGGGGACAATGTCCTTGAACACCCCGCAGACCGAAGTCTCAGCCCGCATTCTTGGGGCTGCTTCGGTCCATTGGTTCTCCTTTTGTCCTGCCGGCTCTGAAGACGTTGGAAGGCTCCAGCTCCTCTTCTCCAGACATTGCCAGGCTCTGTGCTTCGCGCGAAAGCCGCACGATCGAGATACCATGTGTACACTGCCCCTTTTGCGCGGACTCAACAATCTTGGCCAAGGAGGCTACCGTCGGATTCTCAAAGACGGTAC
>Ga0209040_10003613_pt1 | contig 11840 bp, 6 predicted proteins | sample BogFormECP12_OM3_FD_188240 | JGI IMG/M metagenome (GOLD analysis project Ga0209040, IMG submission 188240) | Bog forest soil microbial communities from Calvert Island, British Columbia, Canada - ECP12_OM3 (SPAdes) (version 2) | ecosystem: Environmental > Aquatic > Freshwater > Wetlands > Bog ... | reverse complement strand
TCGCACCCGGGCACGCCGGTGGTGGTTGCTGCTCCCAGGCAGGTGTTGATCAGAAGCTGGGATGGAACTGTCATCGACGCCGAGGTACCGATCTTTTGGCGGACACCTTCGTAGTCGGCGAAGAAGAAGAACTTGTCCTTGATGACGGGTCCGCCGATATCGCCGCCGAATTGGTTCTTCAATCCGCCCGGAATGAGTCCGGCGAGGTTATTGGTACCCGCGGGGGGGTTCTGCGTATATGGATTTCTTGCCAGGTTCGCGTTGCTTTCCCTAAAGTCATAAGCGGTGCCATGGAAACTATTCGTCCCCGATTTCGTTTGCGCGGTTACGACCGATGAAACGGCTTTGCCAAATTCCGCGTCGAAGTTCTGGGTAGTGATCTTGGTTTCGGAAATCGAATCAAGCACTGGGTTGATAACGATAATGCCGAGGATCGGATCCTGATTGTCTGTACCGTCCAGAACGAACCCCACCCCGCCGAATGCCTGGCCGTCAACCTGGATCTGTGCGCTGCCCTGGGGATTCTCATCAGCCGCGTGGCTCCAGCCGAGTTGCTGCGCGCCGGGCAATAGCAGTTGCAGGTTCGTGAAATTGCGGCCTTCAACCGGCAGGTTTGCCACATCCTGCGTTGTAAATTGCGTCGCCACATCTGCCCGGTCCGTCTTCAATACCGGGACCGTGTCGGCACTTACTTCGACCGTTTCGGCGGCTCCGCCGACCTCGAGCTTGGCATCGACTTTCGGCGAGTTGTCCGCCTGGACAACAATTCCTTTTGCCTCAAACGTCTTGAAGCCATTCATGGTCACTTTGAGGTCGTAGGTATCCGGGATAAGGTGTTCAACTGCGTATTCGCCGGATGCGTTCGAGGTCGCAGTAACGGACGTTCCCTTCGATTCGTCCGTGACAGTTACGGTAGCGCCTGGAACAACAGCGCCTGTATTGTCAGTTACAGAGCCATAGAGTGAACCGTAGACAGCCTGCCCATAACTAGCGGTCGATAACAAGACCGCGCATGCGGCAGCAACGACGAGGACCCTGCCCCACTTCATCCATTGCATATCAATTGCCTCCCTAGAATTTCGCACTGGACGCTGATTCGCGCCCCTCAGTATTCGCAATGCTTATTGCTAACTGCCTGATCGGTTCCCAGTTTTTATCTCTTCCAGCCACAACCCGGGCAACGTAGCGCCTGAAAGAAATCCGGATATTTGATCCCAAAGCACAGTACTGCCTGAAATCAGGACCTGTCAACAGCGATACAGGGGAAATTCCATGATTTGACATGGCGAATTGATAGCATTATGAAAAGAGGCGGCTGCTTTTAGCGCTTTTGGGCTCAGTAACACCGGCAAGAAAACGATTTCCCGCCAGCTATGTAGCTGTTACTTCACGGTTAATCAGGACTATTATGGGTTGGGTGTTGGTTCCTTGGGCCGATAATCTGCCTCCTTCAGAACGGCCCTTTTAGGCGGCTCCGACCCCTCAAGTACGCGGATGCTGGAGAAAGATTCCCTATACAAAATCGATTTATGTATATACATTCCACGGCAGTCCTCCGAACGACACACTTAAGTGAGTAATCGGGATGAATACCGGCCGGCCAGAGACGAGAAGAAGTAGAAAGCACCCGCGAAATATGCCGGAAGGAGACCTGCCAAAGCATAGACAAGTATTTGACAGTCTCCTCGGGGCCATTCAGTCCGGCGCATCGAAGGCCGGCGACAGGCTCCCCAGCGAAGCTGAGTTGGGTAAGACATTCCAGGCCTCGCGCATCACCATTGCTAAAGCAGTCAATGAATTGCAGAGACTCGGGCTGGTTTCGCGGCGCGCGGGCGCCGGAACGTACGTATTACCTCAGAAACAAACTGCCGGTCATGTGTTTGGCCTGTTGATTCCTGATCTGGGCAGAACCGAAATTTTCGAGCCTATCTGCCATGGCATGATGCGTTCTCCCCTCTCGAACGCACACTCTCTACTCTGGGGTCATGCCATGGGTCAGGCAGAAGAACAGGAGAAGGAAGCCGAGCAGTTATGCCGCCACTACATTGCGCAAAAGGTTTCCGGCGTCTTTTTCGCACCGCTGGAGTTCACTCCGGAAAAGGATGCCTTCAACCGGAAAATCGCCAGCGCCCTTGATCGGGCGGGCATTCCGATGGTCCTGTTGGATCGCTGCATTGCGCCGTACCCCGATAGGTCAAGATACGATCTCGTCGGCATCGACAACCGCAGCACAGGATTTCAAGTTACCAGGCACCTGGTGCGACTCGGCTCCAAACGAATTGCCTTCGTCGCGAAGCCACTCTCCGCGCCTTCCGTAGACGCACGGATCGCCGGATATCGCGAAGCGCTCTACTGCTCCGGAATGTCTCTTCGCGAGAACCTCGTTTGCCTTGGCAACCCTGAGGACAGGTCCTTCATCAAGGCACTGCTGCAACATTGCAACCCGGACGCAATCGTCTGCGCAAACGATCTGACCGCGGCAAGAGTCATGCAGGGAATCCTGGAGGCCGGCGTTCGCATCCCGGAGGATATTCGCATGGTCGGAATTGACGACGTCAAGTATGCGAGCATGTTGCCCGTACCGCTGACCACGCATCACCAGAATTGTGGAGACATTGGTTCCATCGCAATGTCGACAATGCTGGAGAGGATTGAACATCCCAATCTGCCCACTCGCGACATCCTGCTCCAAACCAGCCTAGTGATTCGGAAATCCTGTGGCGCCTGTCTTGCCCACAACACGGATGATATAGTTTAGCGATTTTGGTCCAGGGAGTTACAAGCCACGATGAACCTCATTCGGTCGACGCGAACATTTTCATTACTTGCATTGCTCATAATCTCCCTCAACCAATTCGGGTGGGCGCAGACGCCTCTAGTCGCGTCGACCCTCGCGCCGGCTCCTCACCAGGCGCCTGGTGACTCAGAGCCTTGGTGGATGCACGCCCTGATCTACGAGATTTATCCCCGCAGCTTCCAGGACTCCAACGGCGATGGGATCGGAGATCTCAAGGGCATTACCGACAGGCTGGACTACCTGCAATCCCTCGGAGTGAATGCGATCTGGCTTTCCCCCATCTATCCTTCGCCGCAGGTAGATTTCGGATACGACATTTCCGACTACGAAAATGTCGATCCTCAATACGGCACGCTCGCTGACTTCGATCAGCTCGTTGCCGAGGCGAAGAAGCGCAATATCCGGATCATTATGGATATGGTCATGAACCACACATCGGACAAGCATCCGTGGTTCATCGAGTCGAAAAGCTCGCGCACCAACCCCAAGCGCGATTGGTACGTGTGGCGCGATGGCAAGGGACCAGGAATCCCTCCGAACAACTGGCAGAGCGTCTTCGGTCACTCCGCATGGAAGTTCGATTCCACCACAAATCAGTGGTACTACCACAAGTTCTATGCTGAGCAGCCGGACCTGAACTGGCGCAATCCCGAAGTAGAAAAAGCCATGTTCGACGCTGTCCGGTTCTGGTTGGACCGCGGAGTCGCCGGCTTCCGCCTCGATGCAATTCCCACACTCTTTGAAGACCCTCAGTTGCGCGATGCTAAGGAGACGGGCGGCACCAACGCCTATGGCGACCCCATTCTTGACGACACGTATACTGATAATCTTCCAGAAGTTCACGATGTAATGCGCCGCCTGCGCAAAGTGGTGGCCAGCTATCCCGGCGACCGCGTGCTGATTGGCGAAACTTATCTTCCAAATGTCCAGGAACTCGACAAGTGGTACGGTGGCAGCCGCCACGACGAGCTGAATCTTCCCATGGACATGCAGATCGGTTTCACCAACAAGCTGGATGCCGGCCTTTTCCGCCAGCGCATCGAAGACGTGGAGACGAAGGTCCACGGCAACCAGCCCCTCGTCGTCTTTGACAATCATGACAATGCGCGTAGTTGGAATCGCTATGGCGACGGAGCACACGACGCCGCAATTGCCCGCGTGATCGCAACGATGCTCTTCACCACACGCGCCACGGCCATGATGTACTACGGCCAGGAAATTGGCATGGTTACTATCACCCCAGCTCGCAAGGAAGACGTGAAGGATCCAATTGGCGTCATCGGCTGGCCAAATGAGAAGGGTCGCGACGGCGAGCGCACGCCCATGCAGTGGGATGCGTCCCGGAATGCGGGTTTCAGTACTGCCGCCGTCACATGGCTTCCAGTCGCACCCGACTATAAGACGGTAAACGTTAAAGTCGAAGAGGCGAATCCGGATTCGCTGCTCAATTGGTACAAGAACCTTATCGAATTGCGAAGAACGAATCCCGCACTCCGGGACGGCGCTCTGACCATGCTCGATCCCACGAATCCAAACGTGCTCTCGTACGTTCGGAAGGGAGCTGCGGGGACCGCCTCTGTAGTGGTTTCTCTTAACTTTACCGCTCAACCTCAGACCGTCTCACTCGACTTGGCGGGAACAGGCGTCACTGCTGACAATGTAAAGACATTGATGACGGATGATCCCTCACTCCAGTCCGCGACGGGCCTTAGTCACATCGTCTTGCCTCCGTTTGCTTCCTGGGTGGCGTCGGTCCAATAATCGCGAGAGTGAGACTTTATACCGCACGTCGTCCACTTGTTGCCTGGTCCGTCGCTGCGCGGAGTTTTGTCTTCGTGCTTATAGTGCATTGGACCGTATTCGCCGCGACCGCTCCCCACGGGGTCGATCTTGACGGCCGCATCGTGATGCTCGAAGGGTCTACTGCGCCGGCGATCGTGCTCTTCTTTACCGCCTCCGATTGCCCCATCGCGAATCGCTACGAGCCAGAAACGCTACGTCTCGAACAGGAGTTTGGCCCATCCGGAGTAAAGTTCTGGTGGGTCTATCCAAATCCTGAAGACACGGCCGCAGTGATTCGCCGCCACCAAGCGCAGTTTCCCGGCAGTGCCCACGTCCTCCGAGACACAGAGCAGTCGCTGGTGCACGCAGCTCACGCCACGGTGACTCCGGAAGCGGCTATCTTCATCCCTCATGACGGCGCGCTGCGCGAGGTGTATCGCGGCCGCATCGACGATCGATATATCGCCTTGGGTCAGGAGCGGCCGAAGGCTATGCATCATGAACTTGAGAATGCGATCGCTGCGGTCCTGGCAAAGCGTTCTGTTCCACAGCCCGGAGGCCCGCCTGTCGGCTGCTCCATCGTTCCCCTGGGAATCCAGAGTCAATGAAGAATCCAGAGTCAATGAATCGGATACGCAGCATCGGTTTCGCAGTCGGGATCTGCCTTGTTTACGTCGCCGGTCTGCGGGTCTGCGTTCACGCATCCGAAGGGCCGGTCACATTCAACCGGCAGATTGCGCCCATCCTATATAAGAACTGCGCCACCTGCCATCATCCGGGCGGCGGCGGGCCCTTCAGCCTGCTCACATTTGAGGAAGCGCGTCGCCGAGGATCACAGATCAAGCAAGTCACCGAGAGCCGCTACATGCCGCCTTGGCTGCCTGAACACGGCTACGGTGATTTCGATGATGAGCGCCGGCTCGGCAGCGAAGAAATCGCTCTCATCCAAGAGTGGGTGGCCACCGGCATGGCAAGAGGGGACAATGCCGATGCTCTTCCCGTTCCTCACTACGATGAAACCTGGAGTCTCGGCAAACCAGATATTGTCTTGTCCGTGGAGCGGCCGTCGACTCTGCCTTCCTCCGGCTCCGATATTTTCTTGAATTTCGTCCTGCCCTACCCGCTCAGCCAGACGCACTACGTCCGCGCCATGGAAATTCGCCCCGGCACCCCCCAGGTTGTCCATCACGCCAATGTATTGATCGATCGCACCGCTTCATGGCGGCGCCAACATCCAGACAGCTGGCGTGACGGCGTTCCTGGCATGGAACTCATGGTGGATGCGGGTAACACCTTCGATCCCGACAGCCATTTTCTTTTCTGGAAGCCCGATACACCCGCGCTGGTCGAGCCTGCAGGCATGCCCTGGCGTCTCGATCCCGGCAACGACCTGATCCTGAACATGCACCTCAAGCCCTCCGGCAAACCGGAAACCGTAGCAGCGCAAATCGGCCTCTACTTCACAACCGAGGCGCCTTCGAAACAGCCCATATTGCTGCAACTCGAGCATGACTCCGCACTCGACATCCCGCCCGGCAAGCGTGATTTTGTCGTCGAGGATGAATTGAAGTTGCCGGTCGATGTCGACGTGCTCGGAATTTATCCGCACGCCCACTACCTTGGCAAGGACTTGCAAGCTTACGCCATCCTGCCCAACGGGCAGAAGACATGGCTCATCTGGATACGCAACTGGGACATTGACCGCCAGTCCGTTTACCGCTACCGCAAGCCGGTCTTCCTGCCCAAAGGCACGACTATCCACATGCACTATATCTATGACAATTCTCGCGACAATCTGCACAATCCCAACGCCCCGCCTGTCCGTGTGCGTGCAGGCAATCGTTCGGTCGATGAGATGGGGCATCTCTGGCTTCAGGTGCTGCCCGTCAACACGCCGCCAAATTCGCCCGACCCGCGCCTGCTACTCGAAGCGGCCTGGATGCAAAACCGCCTGCGCAAGGAACCCCGCGATACCCTCGCTATCTACAACCTCGCTGCTGCAGAGACGAGCGTGGGCAATTACACCGGCGCAATCCAGAGCTACAAGCAAATCGTCGACATTAATCCGAAAGACGCTCGCGCATGGAACGGCTTAGGAGTCGCGCTGGAAATCACTGGAGAGTGGCAAGGCGCGCAGCAGGCCTTTCAGAAAGCGTCTGAGGCTGACCCAGCGCTGACCGACGCTATCTTCAATCGCGCGAAAAGCGAATTGGACCACGATCAGACGTCTGCGGCCGAACAATCTTTCCGCGCCGTGCTCAAGCAGGTGCCCGACGACGCAAGCGCGCACAGCGGTCTTGCCCAGGCGTTGCTCAAAGAAGGGAACCAGGATGCCGCGCAGTCGGAATTTGCGGCCGCTCTGCGCATCAATCCGCAGAATCTCGATGCACTCGAAGGGCTCGGCGAGTTCGCTCTCAGTCAAGGACAGCCCGTCCAGGCCGCGGAATATTTTGAGAAAGCCGCGCAACGCAGTCCCGACGATCCCGTCGTTCGCCAGCAGCTTGCCATCGCCTACGCGCAGTTGCTGCGATATTCCGACGCGATCCAGCAGCTTCAGCAGGCCCAGCGTCTCTCGCCGAACGACCCGCAGGTTCACGCCATGCTCTCGCAGGTTTATTCCGCAGACGGCCGCTTGCAAGAGGCCATCGCCGAGCAGAAGGAAGCGCTTCGGCTAAATGCGTCAGACGCCGACGGGTGGAACAACTTAGGTGTCCTCGAAGCGCGAGCAGGGAACTCAGCGATGGCCCGTGACGACTTCGAGCACGCACTCCGTATTGCACCTGATCACGGTCCCGCGAAGACAAACCTCGCGCGATTGGGTGCGAAAACTCCGTAGCATCCTTAAATCGAAGCTATGATGGATCGACCAACCCTATGAAAATTGCCGTCGTCACAATCGCATATAGCTCGTCGACCTGTGCGTCCAGCGTTATCGAGACGGCATCAGCAAATCATCACACCATTGAGTGTCATCTGTTCCTGCACTCCCGATATCCGGAGGTTACCGAGTCATGCAACCGTATCGCGCAAAATCCGGCGGTAGTCTACTACCCGTACGGGTGCAATCGCGGCGTAAGCAAGAGCTGGAATGAAGGCATGTTGGCATGCTATGCGCGCCAGGTTGACGTGGCGATCATCGCAAACGACGACATCGCGTTCACCCCTGGTGATATCGAGAAAATTGCCGAGAAAGCTACGGCCTGCCGAAATCGATACATCATCAGTTGCGCCGGCTTTCATCAGCGCTTCAACCGGCAGCAGCCAAGCGTGGGATACTCCTGCTTCGCCATCAATCCTATCGCCATCGAAAAGCTGGGATGCTTCGACGAAAACATATTCCCCGCCTATTGCGAGGATCAGGACTACGCGCGCAGGGCAGCTCTGGCAGGTTTACACGAAGAGAACTGTCCGGACACCATGCTTACTCACGCCGGCAGCAACAGTGTTCTGTCGGATGCCGCTTTGGGCCGCCAGAACGCAATTACTCACCGTAGAAATCTCGAATATTACCACCGGAAGTGGGGTGGAGACGGCGGTCGTGAGATATTCAACTACCCTTTCAACAATCCGCGGCTGGGCTACCATATTCCCGCGCGCATCAGGCAGGCGCCCTATGGGCCCACCTATGACCGGCGCGATCACGACATCGTAAAGATGTAGCGCCAGGACTAAAAGGGCTTGAGCAGTTGTCGAACAGGCAGGGTCGCAGCGCGCCCGGCGATCAATCCCCAGGAGGTCGCAGTGAAATCGTGATTGATCGCATCCGTCACCAGTCTTGGATCGGCATTCCAGTTCGCTGCCGCAAATCCAATACTGTGCCGGCCAAAGAACTCCGCCGCGTACGGCGACAGCCGGCTCACGTTGCTGGGGTCATCCGACCAGGTCGATGCGAACGCCGGATACAAATCCGCGAAGACTCCGAGCGGCCCATTGTCGGGACCGGGGAAGCTCTCGGGAGATACGCTGACTGCGTAAACCAGATTGAAGACCGGAGTGCCAGTCGGAAGTTGCAGAGGCAGCCCCGTGACGTCCACGCCCCCATTGCCGCTGCTCACAAAAATCAGGGTGGACGGATTCTGTTGCCGGATCGTTGTAACCAATGCCGCCGCGGCTTGAAGCCAGTTAGCCGCCAGAGGCAAAGGCGACGCGAACACTTCGAAGAGAACTCCTGGTTCATTCTGGTAACGCCTTGCCAGCATCTGCAGGGCCTGGAGTGTAGATGCATCCGGTGCAGGAGGTACTTTGCCTGCTGGCGGAGCCTCCAACGCTAACAGGGTATAAGCTCCGGTATCGGAGATAAACGCTACCGCCAAGTCGAGCCCCGCCAGCAAGTTGCCGGCCGAGAACCCGCTCGTGCCGGAAAGGACCGTTTGTGCCTGGAAGGGAAGCCGTACCAGGTTCAGTCCCCACGTTCCGGTCATCACCGCGAGGTTGTTCCCGTCGATACCCAACGCATCCGGCAGCGTCTGCCCGGACGCCGGCGCCGCTGTATCGAGACCCACCACTGTTACGCCGCGCAACGCGATCGCGTTGCTGTTTTCATCCAGAATGAAGTTACCCGAGGTAGTGAGGCGAGAGAGGCTGGGATTCTCCGCTTGCAGCGCCGATAGAGTCCCCATCGCATCCGAGGGCTCGAGTAGCGGCGGCACGGTGAGCTTCATGGTCCGTTGCACCACATGTCCCCACACGGAGGGAGTAAAGTCGTGATCCGCGGCATCCGCCACCAGTCTTGGATCGGCATTCCAGTTCGCCGCTGCCCACCCGATTCCACATCGCTCGAAGAGGTCCGCTATATGCGAGGCCATTCTCCCCAGGTCGCTTCCGTCATCCGACCACACTGACGCGAACACCGGATATGCCGCCGCCGCGTTCAGCGCGTCCGTATTCGCCATGTTCTGTGACGAAACAGCAATCGTATAAACGATATTCGGAATCGGTTCTCCAGGCGCGGCAAGCAAAGGCACGCCGGATACATCGACTCCTCCGCTGCCTGCGCTCACAAAAATCAACGCGCCTGGATTCTGCTGGAGTACCGTTCCCACGAGCGATGCGAATTGTGTCACCGCATTTCCCACGAGCGGAGTCGCCGAGGAGAATATTTCGTAAAACACGCGCGGTTCGGCTTGATAGCGCGCCGCCAGCGTCTCCCACACCTGAACTGTAGTTGCATCCAAAGGCGTTTCCCCCGCAGTTGCCTCAAGCGCAAGCAGCACATATGCGCCTGTACGAGTGACAGCCGCCACCGTCTGATCGAGCCCTGCCAGCACCGCGCTTGCCGCCAGAGATCCATTGCCCGACAAAATCGTATTCGCCGCGAACGGGAGCCGCACCAGATTGGCGCCCCACTGTCCCGTCATTGCCGCAAGGTTCTCTGGATCGACTCCCAGCCCCGCCGGGAACAACAGACCCGATTGCGGCGCAACGGTATCCAGCCCGCGAACCGTTACGCCACGCAGAATCACAGCATCCCCGTTCTCGTCGACGATGAAGCTGCCCTGCGTCTGTAAATACGGCACTGTATCTGTTACTTGTTCCTCAGATGTTTGTTCCGCAGGTGCGCTCGCGACCGGCGAAACTGCTCTTGCTGTGCTGCCCGCTCCGGCAAGGCTCCGCGGCGCGAGCGTGGGCCTAGGCGTGATCCTCGGTTGCGCTTCCGCGGACGTCTCTGCATCCTGAAGGCTCGTCAGCTCTGCCCGCCGCTGCTCCTTCCGCGCCTTTGCAGCTTGAGCGCGTTGCGTCTCGCTCAGTTCCTGAGCCTGCGTGTGCGCCTGCTGGGCTGCCCGAAGCTGCCTTCGCTCTGCGGCACGCGCCTCTTCCTGCTGGCGGCGCTGCTGAGCCTCAGCAGCGGCCTTGTCCTGCTGCTGGCGTATGATCGTTGCCGCTCTGCTCTCTCGATCCGCCCTGCCCGCGGCCTGGATTGTCTGGCCTGTTCCCGGAGCCTCCACCGCGCCGCGCGGTGCACGGATCTGCTGAGCCAACTCATCCTCGGCCGCTTTCATTTTGCGCCCAGCCGGTTCTTCCTCGCGAACTCTCGCCGCGGCTCTTGCCTGCCGATTCTGCTCACGTCTTTGCTGGATTACGGCCTCGATGTCCCGCTCGCGCTGCGCCCGCGCTTCCGCTTCGCCTTCCGGCGGCGAGCGCCGTTTTTCTCGAACCCCTCCGGCATGAAGTCCTGCCTGCTGCTCCAGTGCCGCTCGCAGTTCCTCTTCCTGCTGAATCCGATCTGCCGCTCTGGCTTGCCGCAACGCGCGCTGCGCTACTCTTGCTTGAGCCGCATGCAGCTCTGCCGACCGCGTGATGGCTGCGTTTTCGGCCTCATTCGCTGTTTGAGGGTCCACCCGGGCTTGGATAGCGGCTAGAGCCTGCTGCTCAGCCTCCCGAAGCACGTTCACGCGCGCTTCAATCCGCTCTCGCGCCCGCTGCAGAGGCGAACTCCTTGCCTCTCGTTCCGTCCGCAACCGCTCCTGAAACTGCTGTCTGCGCAGAGCCGATCGTTGCGCTTGCAGTTCTTCCGCGGCTGGGTCAGGCCTGCTCACGAGATTACTGCCGATGCGAGAGTCGTCGTGGAGTCGAGTGCCGCCGCAAGGGCATACAGATCGCCCGCGACATATGTCGATCTGGCCGCGAGAGTTTGCGTAAGGGTCGTCAGTGCCTGGACCGACGACGCATACGCGGCTACAGCCGCAGCCGGCGTCACTCCGGTGAGCAGACCCGCTAAGGTCGTCTCCAGGCCCGCAATTGTCGTCGCCTCCTGAAGCACATAGGGAAACGACCAGCCGCCAATCGCCGCGAAGACTTTCGCAACCTCCACCACAATCTCCGCAGCCGGCTGCGCGGGCGGTGTACCCGAAGAAAACTTCTTCCAGAAGGGATCGTCGAAGGCCGCTTGCTTCGCCTGAAACACGATGTACAGGCTGCGCGGCGCCGGGGTGCCGGGAGTCGTCGTCTTGGCCAGCTCAAAGGAAGTGGTCGTGAGCGCTGTTGGGTCGCCGAGTTCAGGCTGATACAACCGCAGCCCTGCCACGTTCGTGTTGTTAGCCCCTGGTGTGATCGTCAGATAGCTCTGCACCGAGGCCTGCACGGAGTTGATCGCGCGGTCCGGCATCGTCGCTTCGGCAAGTGCGATCGAAAGACCGAGTGCGGCAATAAAGTTATCGAGCGTCACATCGGGACTCACAGCCGCCGCCTGGTTCGCAGTCAACGTGGCGTTGGCTGGGATCAGCGTCGTGGTTAAGTCGCTCTGCGCGCGCACGGTGTCGAC
>Ga0209040_10003612_pt1 | contig 11841 bp, 7 predicted proteins | sample BogFormECP12_OM3_FD_188240 | JGI IMG/M metagenome (GOLD analysis project Ga0209040, IMG submission 188240) | Bog forest soil microbial communities from Calvert Island, British Columbia, Canada - ECP12_OM3 (SPAdes) (version 2) | ecosystem: Environmental > Aquatic > Freshwater > Wetlands > Bog ... | reverse complement strand
ACTTTATCTTTGTTCTCCACCTTGAGCAGCGTCCAGAAACTCGGCTGGGGTTCCCCCGGACACCAGTTTTCTCGCAGCAACCCACGCTGGGTGTTATCCGGCACCCAGCCGGACTCCATTTGCACGCGACACTTCGTGCACTCAACCGTTCCCTTCACGTTCACCTCCCAAGGAAGCAGCTAACCCAGCGCATCCGAACTACATTCCCCACGGGACAGCCTACTCCCCTCGACGACATTATGCTCCCTCACAACTGTCGCAATTAGGCGATATCGCTCCCTGACCTGGGATGAGTGAAATCGGGATGTTACGCCAACTAGTCGACGACTAGAACGAGCGTTCCCGAGCTTCCTCCGGTAGGACATCCGAAATCAGAGAGTGATTCCGGAGACGATACTGAAATCTGCACGCTGCTCCCTGTTGAGCCCCCGAAGGAGTCAAAGGCCTGCTGAGTAATCGTGGTCTGAAGCTCGCGAGAGTTAAAGAACGTGGTCTGCAATGCGTTGCCGTTCCACATGATCTGCGATTGGGGAGTAAAACCGGTTCCGTCCACCGTCAGCAGAAGTGAATTCGCGTCGCTTGGAATGGCGTCCGGCGAGATAGAGGTAATATGGGGTTTCTCCCCCACGCCCTGACAACTAATGAACATCGCACGGCAGGTCCAGCCGGATAACAGCAAGGTCAAGGCTGCGACGAGCCCAATGTGAAGCAAAGGGAAGGGCTTACGGGGGCTAGCAAAGGAAGAAGGCATAGTAGCCTCCCTTATTACGAGCGGCACCCATTTTACGCCTGAGCATCGGCACGCGCTAGGCGATTCGCCGGTATCATTTTCCAACGAAACACGACGAACTCAGTTGTCGAAATCAGGCGTATCGTTCATTGAGAATTGGCCCGACCGTAGAGGAATGGCCGACGCTCCTGCGAGTCATTCAAGAGCGCGGCAAATGGGCACATCCTGGGCAAGGATCATTCTTGACGTAACAATAGAACCGAGCGCGGCCTCGGCTTGTCCAATATGGAGCGTCGTAGTTGTCAATTCCTGGCCCTGAACGCATGAGGCTGAAGAAGACGTGCCGCGACGGTCTGATCACAATTCCCACGTGCCCGCGCCACACTACCAAATCGCCGGGTTGAGGCCGCGCGACTCGTTGGAACCCTTCGACCCCAACGTAGAGATCGGAAGAACTCGCGTACGAGTAAGTGAAGCCAGCTCGTTCGTAGATTGCATGCACCAGATGAGAACAGTCGCGCTGAGAATATAGACGTGTCTTGGAATCGAGCGCAGCAGCAATCAAGGACAAACGATCGTCTGAACTCAACGTGCGATCGGCCTTTCGCCCGTGATTCCAATTCGTGCCTCGGTGTAAGGTGCTTGAAGTTCCTGTCTGTTGGGGTTCTTCTTGCGCCCACGAGACACACAGAGCAAGTCCACAAAGCAGGATCGCAATCTTGGGTTGCACCCGAATCCGCATCGTCCAATTTTGACGCGGACATCTCTTGCGGTGTAGGTTACGGTCGTGCTGGGGTCGGTCGCGAATCGAGCACTGCCCTTCGTACAACTCCCAATACTAGAGTGATGATTGACGATAACAGATGGGATGAGAAGGCCGGGTCTCCGGACGGGGTGCGGTGTACGCTCGCAAGTTATCGACGTGCCCGTCCAAGCCAGTGAGTGAAATCTCGATATTATGCCACCACAGGGAAATTCATGGTAAAGTCTCGACGGAGGTGGCTGCTATGTATCTCCGGCTTGCTTTCTGGACTCTGGCGATGGCCTACACTTCCTTCCTCTTTGCCCGCTTTGACCTAGGCACCGGTCGTTCGTCACCGGGCGTCATGCTCACGGCAGCATTATTCGGAGCGATAACAGGTTTGGCCCTCGCGTGCATGTTCGTCAATCGGGTTAACCGTAAAGCGCGGGTGCGATGAGCCCGAACAACTCTGATTTATTAATGGTGCGGTTCAAACGGCAGGGTAGATATACGGAAGGATCGGTAAATGGCTTCCGTGTGCGGTGGCGGTCGCGTCCGTTCCGTGAGCATCGAACCAACGCTTACGAGTTTATTTACAGTCTCTCACCAAGATGCCTAGGCTGCCCGTAATGAGAAACGCATGAAACCTCTCGATAGAGTCAAGCCCCAGCGCTACGAGCGAACACTAATGGAGCTTCGCTGGGATCGGAAATCCGAAAATACTCGGATCGAACGATTATTCGCAATCCTCGCGAAGAAGTCATCGGCCAAAGCGGCAACTCCTCCCGACAGAGTCGCTTAGCTTTTCAAATCCAGCCTTTTTACAGAAAACTGATTCCCAGGAGAGATCGGCGGCCAAGAGAGAGGCACTTTTTCTTGGCGACTTCACTCACGACATTAGTCATTATTCATGTCCTGCTAAGCCTGCCTCAGCGCAGACGGAGCGTCAGCTTTCTTAAGGCTGACGGTCGCGTTGGTGATGAGTGGTTTGGCCCAGAAGCCGACGCTTAGAACACACGCGAAAGTGACGTAGAGAAATGCCACTCCAGCGCGGAGGCCAAAGTGGTCCCCGATCCGTCCGATAATCAGGGGCACCACAGCGCCACCCATAATTCCGGTGCTCAAAATTCCGGCGAACGAACCGTGGTGCTCAGCAACGGAGTTGAGCCCCAGTGAAACCAGGATCGGCCACATGACGGATGCGAAGAGGCCGATTGCCGGAAAGGCTATGACTGAAACGCTCGCCGGACCGAACAGAGCAGCGGTCAGGCACAGGAGTGCTCCCAGGCAAGTGCCGATCAAGACGTAGCGGCTGTCGAAAATTTTCAAAAGCAACATCCCGATAAAGCAGCCCACTGTGAGTAGTCCCCAAAACCATGACACCGCAGTTGCGCCGGTGGTGTGAGGATCGTAGCCGTGATATTTCGACAAAAACTCAGAGATCCAATTCGCAGTGCCTTGTTCCGATCCGACATAGGCAAAAACGCAGAGGAAGAAGGCCCAGACCATCGGCTTGCGAAAGAGACTGCCGTAGGTCTGCAGTGAGCCGGCCTGCTCGTCGGCGGTGAGTTCCACGCGCGGAAAACGGCTGAAGGAAAGTAATGCCACCATTGCTAGCGTAAACACCGCGAAGATCCAGTACATCGAGGCCCAAGGCAGCGTCGGTGGAGTGATCCTGGCCAGAAGGTCGAGCAGCGGATTTCGATTTTTGTGCTCGCTGCCTAAGTTCAGCACCAAATATGAATACATATAGGGACTCAGAAAGGAAGCGCTACCGAATACAAGCTGGGCGAAAGCAGAATTGAATGCAAAATGCTCTTCGCCTCCGGCAACGCGCAGCAGAGGATTGATCGCGGTTTGCAGCGTAGCCATTGCCGATCCCATTACAAACAGCGAGACCACGGCCACTGCATAGCTGGGGTGGAAGGCAAAACTCAGCGATCCGGTTGTGCCCACTAGAAATGCGACAATCATCACGGGCTTCTCCCCAAAGCGTTCCACCAGAAAGCCAGCAGGAATCGACAGCACTCCATACGCGATGAAGAATGAGAAAGGAAGGAAAGCCGCGGCAGCCAGACTTACTTTGAAGCTGTTGATGATGTCGGGCACGATCGGACCGAGAATATTGGTCAGCAACGACATCACGAAAAAGGTCAGGAATACGATGGCTACCATGTATCGGTTTCTTGGCATGGAGCGAGAGGTCATCCGCTGTTCCTTTATTCCTTGGTGGTGACTTTTGAGGCCAATTCAAAACGGCCAGGTTCACGCCCAACCTGAGCCGCTAAAGCCAGGGTGACCATCTGAATCGGCAGTATCTCGACAATTGGATGGATCGATCGTGGAACTGAAGGTGGAAGGCAGGAGCGTGACGCTGCGCCCTCGCCGATTAATTCAGCTCGTCCGCCTTTTCCGCGAATGTCGGCGAAGAGGCTCTGGTTCAGTTCTCGTGTTTTGTCTTCTCCGGCAAAGACGAAGACAAAAGTTTCATCGCTGAGCATTTCAAATGGTCCGTGCCGAAATGCCGCACTGCTCATACCTTCGGCGTGGAAATGGTCAGACTCCTTAATGGTCAGAGCCCCGGTTCCCACAGCAGCGAGCGACGGTCCGCGGCCGACGAGGAATAGATTTCGAGTGCCGTTGAGGATCTGCGCCAGGTCTTGCATATGCGCTTTCCAGTGGACAAGGTAATTCCGAACCGCTTGACCAGCAGCTTCAAGTTCCTGTCGTGTTTGTCGCAAATCACGTTCGCACACGACATCGCCAAGCCACTGCAGAGCCATCAACGCCGTCAGATAGGTCTTGCAGGAAACCGAAAATTCTTCGCCCGCCAGGCTGAGGATGGTTGCGTCGGCTTGCTCGGCTAGAGGACTACCCGGTGTGTTCGTAACCGCAATCACGGACGACTTGCCACGATTCATCTCCAGCAGGCGGACAACTTCGGCACTCTGGCCGGACTGAGACACGGCTACGATCAAGGTCTTTGGATCGAAGAGCCGATTCTGATAGTGCAGAAGTTCGGAAGTCTCCACCATCATGGCGGTGAAACCATGATCGATCAGCTCGATGTTGAGAGGATGGAGAGCGTGGAAAGAAGAGCCCATTCCGGTGAGGACAATGGTGTTGAAGTTGCCTTGTTGCAGGCGGCCCGTGAGTCGCTGAAGAGCCCCGGAGACTTCGAGTTCTGCCAGCGTTTCTTCGAGAGCACGCGGTTGATCGAGGATATCGCGCAGGTATGCTCCTTCGACTACGGAGAAATCAGCTTGCACGGGTCGCGTCCTCCGAGCCGAAACGGTGGTACCAAACTCTCGCGGCTCCAATCAGGTTTGAGTCTTCGCCCAAGGAAGCTAAGGCCAATTCTGTTCTTTCAAAAGGAACCAAGCGGCAGCTGGAGGTTATGACCTGGCGAATGCCTTCGAGAAAAAGGACAGCGCTTTTCATGACGCTGCCGCCGAGGACGATGATCTCGGGCACAAACATGGTAACCAGATTCGCCATGCCTAGACCGAGGTAGCGGCTTTCATTCTCAACGGTACGCATTGCCCAATCGTCGCCTTGCCGAGCGAGTTCGCAAATTGTCTTGGCGGTAAGTCCAGCGCGGTGGGGATAATCCGGTGGCGCATTCTTCTCCAACCATGCAACCATGGCCGGGCCGGCCGCCAGAGATTCCCAACATCCGCGAAAGCCGCACACACAAGGCGGACCAGAAGGATCGACAAGATGATGGCCAATCTCCGGATGAGACTGATCGACGCCGCGATAAAGTTGTCCGTCAAAAAGAAGCCCCGTTCCGATTCCAGTTCCGATCGTCACATAAATCAATTTCTTTTTGTTCTGCCCAGCACCCCACCCGGCTTCTCCGAGAGCAGCGGCGTCGCCATCGTTCTCGATCGCTACTTTCACTTGAAATATATGGCTGAGATCTTTGACCGGATTTTCTCCTTTCCAGTTTGGGAAAAAGTTGACATCGCCAAACTCGCCCGTCAGAGGGTAAACGGGTCCGGTAGACCCGATTCCGATACCGGAGATTTGCGTGCGTGCGGTGCGGGCTGTCGCTCGCAGCAACTCCGTGATGGTCCGCAAAGCGTTCGCATAGCCGCCATCAGGATTGGTCGGGCATTCCTGGCGGGCTAAGACTTTGCCGTCGCCATCAATCATTCCCACAGCGATCTTGGTCCCTCCGATATCTACAGCTGCAATCAAGGGGTCTCCTGTTTACCGTCCTTAGTTTGTGAACTATTTCCACTCAAGTACCGCACCCTCATAAGCCCCGATGTCGATCTTGAAATCGGAGCCAGAGACTTGAATCTGCGTCGGTCCTTGCGATGTGATTCTTGCAACCGAATGTAGAATGCCAGCGGCCGTGATGGTCACAGTCTCCGGAACGGATCCATGATTGGTGATGACCACATACCCGTGACTTCCGCCGCTCAGGGCGCAGACTTCCACCGATGGCTGGTCACTGCGAAACAGAGGCTTGAGTCCTGACCATTCGCGAAAAGCTTCATAGATCCGGTAAGTGTTCTCTGGCTTATCAAAAGCCGCGGGTAGATTCGCGAGATAATTTTCCAATGGATACGCGCTCAGCAGTGTATTCCCGGAGCCCACGGTATTGGCCACCAGTGCGGGCCGGTTGTCCTGATCGACCGCGATGATCGTACCGCCTTTGACTTCAAGAATCGAACCCCACGAATGTGGTGTGGCGGAAGGCACGAAGTAATGAAAAGTGTCTCCGACCTTGAGATCGCCGAATGGGGCGATGACTTTGAGAGTGACTTCATCTTTCGGATTTGCGTCGACCATTCTCGCTCCAAAGAGCGACTCCATCTCAGGGATGGCAGCATCGGCGGCGACCGACGCGTAGAGCGCGCCGCCGTGGTTGACGTATTGCTGCGCTTTCTCCCAGAAGTCCGAGTGCACGTGAACCAGAAAATTATCCGTGCTGGTTAACGGCGATGGCATCAGCACCATCGGACGCTTTTGCCAATCGTCATACTCGCGCGGAAAGTCTGCCTTCATTCCGGCGCGCCGCGATAGCACAAAGGACGACAACCACGAACCGGTGATCCATAAATTTTCTTCAGTGAAAGTTGGCTGCGATTGGCCCGCTACATTTGCCCCTTCATCGGTCGAGGTGTACGGAACAACTTCTGGACCAGTCAAGCCGAAATGAGAAAAATCGCCGTGCGGTTTTGACCACTCGTAAGGAACGATGATGCCAGCGTCGGCCGGAGCCGGTTCGATTCCCGTTAGATCCAGGCGGGCAACAATGTCCTCGAATTCCTTAAACACTCTTGCGGACGGCCGGTCTTTACCATCCCAGGTGGTGAGGCCGAATTGCGTTTCGTGCGGAGAGCGGAGGTAAGGCACTTTGTGGAACTGGTCCGGAGCGGCATCGGTGTAGCACCAGAGAAGAAATCCATTCGCACCCGCCCCCAGCCCGGAGTAGAGGCTCGCGCGCAGAAACCTTGCGATCTGCTCGGGATCATACTGGGCGGACGAAGCCCCGATCTCTTGCACCATAACCGGCTTGCCTGCACCGCCCGACAAAGCGGTCTCGAATGCTGAGCCATAGGTGCCGCGCTCGGAGAGCATAGCATCGGGGAAAAGCTTCGGCGCGTAGATGGAATAAGGATGAACGCTAAAGAAGTCGGCCTCTTCGCGAAGATTGTCTGGACGGAATGGACCGCGTCCCACATCTTCCATGCTGGTGCCTACTACGATGGGATGGAGCGAATCGTGACGCCGGATCGACCAGGAAAGCAGCCGCGTCCAGTTAATGGCCATCGCGTCGGTGGTGCTGTCCGGCACGATCCAAAATGGAGGCTCATCGGTTAAATCCCACCCAAGAATCGCGGTTTCTTTTCCATAGCGGCGGGCGAGTTCGCCGACGTGGTCGGTCTCGAGGCGTAGCATGTCTGGATCAGAATGAGGATGCCGGCCCTGGCGGTAAGGGACATCCCAATACGCCTCGCCCACCTCGCCGCCAATCAAGAGACTAGGGTGCAAGTAGATGTGGTAACGATTTGCGAGCGAGATCAGGAAATCGAGTTTGCGAAATGCCTCGGGATCGTAGTCGCCGGGGCGAGGCTCGAGCCACGCCCAAACAAAATCGAGACGAATGGTGTTAAAGCCGAGTTCGTGCATGCGCACAAAATCAGCTTCGATCGCCTTCGGATCCCACTGCGTTGGCCATTCCATGGCCGCCTTCGCCGGTATCCAGTTCGCTCCCACCGGGATAAAGCGATGGCCATCACGAGAAAAGTAATTCCCGTCCAGATGAACCGCCGGTAGATGTGGCGCCGACTGGCCGGTCGCAGCAGGAGCGCTCTGGTCTGGCGAACGTGCTTTTGCCTGCGCGAACGCTGACGGGAAAATAGAGACGATTGCAACCACAGCGATCGTAATCTGTCGAATTTTAGTGAAATGCATTTGTTCCATCCCCTCCTGAAGCTCGCTGGCACCAAGGTGGCCAGGATGCAGGCGAATCAGGAACCGCCCCGGCAAAATACTAAAATGAAAAATTTACTGAAACTTGAATCTGTCGCGACTCGTGCAGCGTACTCGTGATCTGTCCCGCGGTTGGAGTATCCACCAGGTTGTTGGGCAGGGCAAACTGCGGAGTATTGAACAGATTGAAGATCTCGCCTCGCAGTTGGAGCTGGCCTTTCTCTTTTATTTTGAAATCCTTGAAGACGGAGAAGTCAGTATTGTAAAACGCTGGACCGCGAAGGCTGCCCCGGGTGGCGTTTCCGAACATGGTGGCGAAGGTCTGTCCTGGAGCGAGCGGTGCAAAGGCGAATGCGGCGGGGTTGTACCAGCAGTTGAGATTCTGATGAGTCGAATTCGCGCAGCCCGGGGTAGGGCCTCCATTGTTACCGCCATCAAAACCCACGGCGGCATTGGAAAAGTCATACGGATGGCCGACTAAGTCCGGACGTGGTCCGCCCGAGCCTGTGTTGGTGGGATCGAAAGACAAATACGGCGTGAACGCCTGGCCGGAATATAGCGAAATGATCCCGTTCAACTGCCAGCCTCCGGTAAGCAGTCCTAACCGGCCCGGGTCCTGGAGGTAGCGCCGTCCGGGACCAAACGGGAGTTCATAGGACCATGCGGAAGTGAACTGGTGACGGAAGTCGGGAGTAATATCGCCGCGCTCGGCGCGCATGTTGTAAGTATCTTGCGGCTCGCCATCGGCATTGGGCGTTTCGCTTTCCGTCGCCTGTCCGATGGTGTGCTGGAAAGTGTAACTGTTCAGCATGCTCCATCCGTTCGAGGAGCGCTTTTCGAAGCGAACCTGCAGGCCATGGTTGATCAGGCTGATGTCGTGGCCTTCGGTGCGGATCGCTGCGATGTTGGGAACGGTCGACTCGTAAGGCCGTCCTTCGTTTCCGGACGCATCGGAAAAATTCGAATCCAGCGGTTGCGTGGCCTGGTTGAGATTTCTCAAGTAAGTCAGATGGACTCCCCGGGTTCCCTCGTATCCCACCTGAAGCACCATGTCCTTCATGAGTTGGTGCTCGATGTTCAGGTTCCACTCCTGAATGTAGGTGGTGGGATTGTGGAAGTAGGCGGCGCTAGCGCGGCCCGTGGGATTCGTAATGCTGGAAAAAACAATGGGAGACGGCCCCTGGGAAAGAACCATCACGGGTGTGGAGGCGCCCAAAGCGGCAGTGAGGGACTCGCTTCCATAGACGCCTGGCAAGTCATTGTAGGCCAGCTCGGTATCGTTCTGGTCGGCTTGTTCGTCGTAGAAAATTCCGTAGCCGCCGCGCACCGCGGTCTTGCCGTTGTCGCCGAGGGAGCATGCAAAACCGATGCGCGGGGAAAAATTTTTCCAGTTGGTAACTACATCGCCAGAACGGCTCGTACCGGGTGTAACTCCGGGAGCGACAAAGTATCCCGTTTGAAAATCAAAGTTAGCCAGGCGATTGTGTTCTTCGACCATGGGCGTGTACACATCGTAACGAACACCAAGGTTGAGCGTAAGTTTGTCTGACGCTCGGTAGTCATCCATCAGATAGGTGCCGAATTCCCACCAGCGCATGCCGTAGGCTCCGGTCTGTGCGTCGCGGAAAAGACTCTGCGTGTAACCAATTAGAAAATCGGCCAAGGGATCATTGGTGAACTGGCCCGTATAGAAGAAGTCTCCGTGGGGATTCTGCACCTGATAAAAACCGTGCTCGCGTCGCCGCAGGTCGCCTCCCATTTTGAAGGAGTGATGTCCTCGAATATAGGTGAAGGCATCGAGCAACTGATAGTTATCCTCGTTGAGCGTTTCCGGGAAATAATCGCCGTTTCCCAGATTGTTCAACCCACTGATCTCGATGTTGGGCAGACCGCCGGTGATCGGGCTATTGGGATTGTTGATTCCCGGAATTCCCAACTGCGTAGCCAGCGGCTGTCCTTGGAAAAAAGGAACGGCATCGACCACGTAACGCGTGTAACCGATCTTCAGTTCGTTGATCTTGGTCGGCGAGAACGCCTGCACATCGCTGAGGCCCGCCAGCAGAGACTTGTTGTTGATGTCGCCGGTAAAGGAACCGCCACCCGCTATTCCGGGAAACGGGTCAGGATTATGATCCTGGACATTGCCGTAGCTGAAGATGCCGAAAAAGCTATTCTGCGAACTGATCTGATGATCGACGCGGACATCGAATGCGTCCTGATTGTTGCGGTTGACCGGATTGTAGAGAAAGAGATCTCCCAACGCGGGGGCAACATTCGGCTGCGGAAAAAGGGCGACCGTTTTAAGCGCGGCTGGATCAAGGCACGCTCCACCAGTGGGGCTGGGGCACGACGGTATGACGTTTGGACTCGCGTTGTTATTTCCCATGAACTGATTACCAGTCACTGGATCAACGATGACGGTGGGCGAGGGTCCGGTTAACAGGTCGGAAAAGTTTCCACCAACCTCGGACGGGCTGGGCACAGGAGAGAGATAGGTTTCAGAGGTGCGGATGCGTCGTCCCTGATAATCGACAAAAAAGAAAGTTCGATCCCGAATGATCGGCCCGCCGAAAGAGCCTCCAAATTCATTGCGTTTGAAACCAGGAATGGGTGCAGTGGGATTGTCGAAATAGTTTTTCGCATCCATAAAGGAGTTGCGGAGAAACTCGAACGCACTGCCGTGAAAACGATTGGTACCTGCTTTCGTCACCACGTTGACGACCGCCCCGCCCTTACCGATGTCGGCGGTGAAGTTGTTGGTTTGAACTTTGAATTCCTGAATGGCATCAACCGGCGGCTCGATCAACTCGAAACCAATTTGCTGCTCATTGTTGTCGAATCCGTTTAAGAGGTAGTTGTTGTTTGTCGCCCACAATCCATTCACCTGGACTGAACCATTACCGCGCTCATCCTCGGGGATATTGCCCTGCTGCACGTTGCCTGTGCTGCCGGTGCTCGCCGGACCCATGTTTACGCCGGGGCTGAGATAGGCGAGTTGAATGAAATCTCGTCCGTTGAGCGGGAGCTGGTGAACCTGGCTTTCCCCGATCACCTGCCCGATCGACGAAGTTTCCGATTCCACTAGCGGCTCAGCGGCTGTGACGATGATTTGCTCCTGCACGGATCCTACGACCAAAGAAAAATCCACACGCACAACTTGATTGATATCGAGCTTGAAGGGGGCTTCAACCGCCGTCTTGAAGCCCGCTCGCTCTGCCTTCACCGTGTAGACTCCGGGTTTCAATTCCGTCACCACATACTCACCTGCATTGTTGGTAGCAATCTTCATCTCAGCGTTCGTCTGAGTTTCGGTGACGGTCACCGTGGCCGCCGACACGATTGCACCCGAGGCGTCCTTGACCGTGCCCACAATTTTTCCCGACTCCACTTGAGCGTGCACGATGATCGAGCCACAAAAAAATAGAAACAGGAGGAGGACGATGCGAGCCAGATTTTGAGAAGAGTCGTTGCGCCTACATCCCTGAAACTTGTGAATGGCGTGGTTTGCGGCCATGGTGAGATCTCCCGTACAGGAGTATATGAACCTCGTATGCATAAATGATGTCAAGATTATTTTTGATTGAGGTTAGCATACGTTCTCCGGCTGATGGCTCCTGTCATGCTTGTAAAAGGTTTATAATAAGGTAGTTACAAATAAACTAACGAATCGCAACCCCATTCCATACTATAAGCTTGTAAAGTTGGGGTACTTGTATGATATATACATTGCATACTATGTTTGTAGAGGCTTGCCGTGACGCAACCTGATCCCATCACCATCGAACGACTCGGTCTGACGATCGACAGCCACAGCTTCGTGCCCTACTACGTGCAGATTGTGGATCATGTGCGCGAATTGATCATGAAGAACAAGTTGAGCCAGGGACAGACGTTTTGCTCGGAAGGCGAAATTGCGCAG